>Ga0194126_10009926_pt1 | contig 12573 bp, 8 predicted proteins | sample TA2KigC150mmetaG_FD_148641 | JGI IMG/M metagenome (GOLD analysis project Ga0194126, IMG submission 148641) | Freshwater microbial communities from Lake Tanganyika, Tanzania - TA2015035 Kigoma Deep Cast 150m | ecosystem: Environmental > Aquatic > Freshwater > Lake | place: Tanzania: Lake...
ACGGATAAGCCGGTAACGCCCCGCACGCTTTTCCAGGCGGCCTCCATCAGCAAGCCGGTGGCGGCCCTGGCCGCGCTGCGGCTGGTCGAGAAGGGGGCGCTCCTCCTCGACGAGGACGTCAACGCGAAGCTCACGTCCTGGAAGGTCCCCGAGAACGACTTCACCAAGACCGAAAAGGTCACCTTGCGCCGGCTCCTCAGCCACACGGCCGGACTGACCGTCCACGGCTTCGGCGGCTATGCGGCCGATGCGCCCGTGCCCACGCTCGTCCAGGTGCTCGACGGCGCCAAGCCGGCCAACAGCGCCGCGGTCCGCGTCGACATCGTCCCGGGGACGCGCTGGCGCTATTCGGGAGGGGGCTACACGGTGGCCCAACAGCTCATGATAGACGTCTCCGGCCGGACTTTCCCCGAGCTCCTCGCCGAGCTCGTCCTGAAGCCGATCGGGATGGACGACAGCACTTGCGAGCAGCCGTTGCCCGAAGCCCTTCGCGGCGCCGCGGCCGACGGGCACAGGTCGGACGGCAAACTCCTCCCCGGCCGCTATCACACCTATCCCGAGATGGCCGCCGCGGGGCTGTGGACGACGCCGACCGATCTGGCCAAGTTCCTCCTCGAGATCGACAAGGGCCGTCATGGTCGCTCGGCCGTGATTTCGGAGGCCATGGCCCGGGAGATGACGACCGCCCAGAAGCCCGGATACGGCCTGGGCCTCAGCCTCAGCGGCATCGGGCCGGCCATGGGCTTCGGCCACGGCGGTTCGAACGAAGGCTTCAAGTGCCAGATGACGGCCTACTTGGAGGGCGGGCGCGGGGCCGTCGTCATGACCAACGGCGACCGGGGCGGGCTCATGGCCGCCGAGGTCATGCGGGCCATCGCCCGCGAGTACGGCTGGCCGTCCTTCAAGCCGATGGAGAAAAAGGTCGTTTCGGTCGATCCGAAGGCGTTGGCGCTCCTCGAAGGCCGCTACGAGCTTCGGCCGGGGCGCTTCCTCGACGTGAAGCTCGAAGGGGGGACGCTGTTCGTGATCGACGGCCAGGAAAAGGTCGAGCTCTATCCCGAGTCCGAGACGCGCTTCTTCGAGATGGTCGAGGGGCACATCCTCTTTTTCGAGAAAGGCCCCGACGGCCGGGCCACTCACATGATGGTCGACGGCCAGCTCAAGGCGCCGCGCCGCTGATCGCTCAGGCGCCGGCCGCCCGACGTCCGCGCCCGCGCCGCCTGGCGTCCCTTTTTCTTTCTTGACAGCTTCTTGACAACTTCTCCTCCCGCATCAGCTATGATTACGGCGAAACGGCCGATCTGAGCGGCCGGAAGTCCTTCGAAAGGTGGGGATCCATGAGCGGTCGTCATGAGCGGAAGCCGAACGGGCGGAGGATGCCGGTGTGTTTTCTTGCGTTGAGCCTACTTGTGGCCGGCATGTCCTTTCCGGCCGGCTCCGGACAGACCCAAAACAGATCCGAGATCGCGGAGATCATCTCGGGGAAGAAAAAGATCCGGCTCGTCACGCCCCTCGGAGAACTCATCTGTCGGGATCCCATCCTCCTCACCGCGGGTATCGGGTGCAGGAAGGACGGGTCGGACGGCGCCACGGGAGAGGCGACCGTTCCTTGGGACGATATTCTGGCCGTCAAGGTCCGAAGATCGGGAGTCGGCCTGGGGGTATTGTCCGGCTTCCTGGCGGGGGCGGGGCTCGGCTTCTGGGGGACCCGCGGGATCGTCGATGAGGCGGACGGAGGCGACTATTTCCGACCCATGGCTATCCTCGGCGGCATGGGGGCCCTCGCCGGCGGTCTCATCGGAGCTCTCGCCTCCAGCTGGAAGACCGTCTACACCGCACAGACCGGACCGGCGCCGCTCCCGACCGTCTCCCTCGCCCCCGCGCGGCGGGGCGGCATGGCGATATCCCTATCTTTGTCCTTCTGAACGGGAAACGCGGGACCCGCCGCCGGACGGACGCCGAGGAGGCGGAAGTCCGGCCGGCCTAGAGGATCGATCTGCCGACGCCGACGAGAAAGAGCACGGCGCCGAAGGCCAGGAAGTACTTGAACGGAATGGCCAGGCCTTCCCTGGTAGTGACGACCCACACTTCGCGGTCGTAGGCCTCGCCGAGCTCGGCCCGGTATCTCTCCTTGACCTCCTCGACGGCCTTGCGGACCGTGTCGAGGCTCTCCTTGTGTTTCGTGACAGCCTGACGGATCTCATCCTTTTCCGTCGGCGTGAGGGTCCGCTCGAAGACCGTCTCGCGGGTCGTGAACCTCAGCTTGCCTTCCTCCTGGAGGAAGAAGACGACCAGGGGGATGCCTATGGCGAACAGGATGATGAGCAGGCCCTGCTTCCGGCCCTCGCTCATGCGCCTGCGCTTCGAGGGGATGAACCGCGCGTCCCAATCGTCTTTAGCCATGGGCGTCCTCCGTTCAGGCGATCCTGCTGTCTGAGTCTAAGGGGAAAATATCCCGAACTCGGCCCGGAGTCAACAAATGGGGGACAATTAACGACTTTTTTTTCTGCCAGATTTTGTTAATCGGCAATGAGATGAAGGGTCGCAGCCGGCGTCCGACCCATCGTCCTGCACGCTTCAAGGCGACTGTGAGACGTTTATATTTTATTGATATTAAATAGCTTAAAACCATCTTCGCGTGTGTTCTCAACCTCTGTTCTCACGACTGGCACGGAAAATGCACAAGAAAGGGCAAGGAAGCGGGATCATCGGCATCCTGCATGAGAGGTCCGCGGCGCGCCAAGGCGCGGACTTCTCACCTCCCTCCTTCTGTCCCGGCCCTTCCGGGGGATGCCCATCACCCCCGGGAGGGCCGATTTTTTTTCCCGCCGTAGAAATAATCAAATTGAAATTCCTGCTCCCAAGGTGGTAGAGTGAAGAAGGGTAATTCGAGACGGACCGATAGGGGTTTTACCGGGAAATCAGAGCGGAAGGCGCCTCATGCGGCCATTGAGAATGCTCTTTATCGCGGGGGGATTGCTAGTCGCGTCGAGCGCCCAACTCTTCCCCCAAACCGGAATGCTCTTCGGCGAGACCCATGCCTTCTTCATGACCGCTCCCGACGGCTGGGTGCTCGACAACAAGAGCGGCGTGAATCAGGGCCTCCACATGGTCTTTTACCCGCAGGGCTCTACCTTGAGGGACAGCCCTGTTATCGCCTACGGCCGCTCCGCGGCGTTGGACAGCGACATCCGGTCGATCGAGGACCTGGTGAGATCCGTTGTCCGGCAATTCAAGGACGACGGGAGCGCCGGCATCACCGCCCGGAAGGAAAAGACGTTCCCGCTTCCGGGAGGCAAGGCGGCTGAGGTCTATTTCTTCAGCGGGGACCGTCGGGGGAACTACGAGGCGGTCGGATATATCCTCGAGAATAGGACGATCAATTTTCTCGTCTTCAGCAGCCGGGGGGAAAAGGCTTTCGCCGACAACATCGGGAAGTTCTACGAGATCCTGAGCTCCTATGAGAACGCCTACCGGGAAGATGCCGAGGACTATGACGAACGGTTCATCAGGGGACTCCTGGAGATGGCGGAAGAGGATAAGAGCACGCCGGCGGGGAAAGCCTACGAGGACCTCCTCTCGAGGAGCCAGGCAAAGGAGCTTCTCAGGCTGCTCCAAGTGTGCCTGGAATATCAGGAAGGAGAGTTCGTCCCCGGGGATCTCAACGCGGTCTTCATCGTCGAGGAAGACGGAGCCATCAACGACTCTTACGTCTGGCCAGTCACTTCGCTCGGCGTTTGTTTCAAGGGCTCGGCGGCGAGCCTGCGGCTGCCGCGGCACGATCTGAAGAAATTCCATTGGCATGTCTCGTTGAAGTTCACCGACGAAAGCCGGAGAACGAAAGGGCCGCCGAAAGAACCGGATCCTTCGGACGCGGGAGCCGTGGGGCTGGGGGTTTTCCGCGTCAGTGATCTCCCTTCCAATCCCTTCTCGATCGCCGGATATTATAATCCTTACGATTATTGGAGCCGGTTCAAGACGGGGACATCCGTCGTCTTCAAGATCGTTTCAGAGGCCGGAGAGTCCAAGACGACCTCCGTCAAGAGATTCGAATTGAAGCGGGAGACGCCGGAGAGGATCCTGATCCATGTCAGGACATCTTTCGACCTCGACAGGTCGCGCCTGTCCGGAGCCAGCCTGGGAAAAGACGAGGTCTCCGAGATGGTCCTGCACGCGGACACCCCGCCTTGGGATGACAGCGATCTTTTCCGCGGCTACCTGAGCCTGAATTTCTCCGATCCGCGGCTCTTCTTGAGCGCTGATCAGATCTCCTCGGCCAAAGAGACGCTCGACATCAAAGGCCGAGGGGTCGCTGCCCGGCGATTCACAATGACTCTCAAGCATCCGCAGGCTGAGACGACCATCTCGATCTGGTATTCCAGGGATATACCCGGCGGCATCGCCCGCTATACGAGAGAGATCCGCGCTCCGGGGACATCCGTCTATGAGGAGGCCCTGGTGGAGGACTTCAACTCCGCCCTAAAGGACGATGAAACACCGACAAGCGCGGCCCGGGCCGAGATCCCCGCCAGCACCTACCTCGGAAAGGAGCTGCGATACTTCGAGCACGCCCGGGTCATCGAAGCCCGGATCTCGGCGTTTTTTAATGCCGTCAAGCGGTCCGCGTCACTTCCGGACCTCCGGGCGCGTCTGGAGGACATGCAGCAGACATGGCTTCCGCATCTCGAGGCGCTCATGGAGGAAACCCGTCGATGGAAGATCGGTTTCGAGGGGGATCGCGATTCCATCAGGCTCCAGCTGCCAGAAGCCGAGATGGCCAAGCTCGAGCCTTTCTTTGACCTGGCGACCCGCTATCTCCAAGCCGTATCGGATATCATCCACAACGAGCATGAGTTCGTTACCCGGCTATTCAGCCCCGAAGCAGTACGCGACCTGATATCCTTGTTCACCCAGAGGCGTGAGGCGATGCGCCATGGAACCGAAGCCTGGGAGGCGGCGAGGAAAGCTTTCGTCGCCAACCGGGACCAGTTGAAGGACATCCGGATACGGCTCAAGTAAGCCGCGCGCTCATCAGCTGCGCCGTTTTTTCAGATCGCGGCTTCACTGATCCTTTCGTACGATCTTCCGGACGATGAATCCGGACGTCCCGACGAACACGCTGAAAGTCGCAGCCTCGTCGGACATCTGGAAAACGGCGTTCCCATAGACCGTGCTGACCAAGGGGAACCGGGGGCCGTATCGGTAGAGGTGCTTCCAGAGAGGATCGTCCTCGTTCTCGACCAGGCTGTGGATCGAGCTCGGCTTGGCCCTCTCGTCCGAGGACTGGATGTAGCGGCTCCTCAGCCGGGTCAGCCGATAACGGGTCTGGAGCCCCAGGAAATTCAGCCAGTCGTGCCATTTCAGGATATCACCCTCGAGGACCCATTGCTCGCCGACAAGGTCGAAGCGGCTCACCCGGGGTTTCTCCCCGGGACCTCCCTGGACAAGGGTGATCGAGGCCGGTTGGCCCGGCTCAGGACGCTCGACGACGATCTCCGCCACCGGCTCCTCGAGGGTGAAGGCGTGGTAGGCCTGGAAGAAGAACCCGGCGAAGAGGACCATGCCAAACACGGCCGTCCAAAGGAAGATGAGCAGGAGGTTGCGCAGGCTCGCCGCGGGCTTGGCGGGCGCCGTGTCGGGCTTCTTGGCGAGCTTTCTGGCCACGAACAGGATCCTCCGGTAGAGAAAGACCAGAAGGAGGATCAATCCTATGAGTAGGCCGACGGCCCCGGCGATGATCATCTCGCTCGCTCCTCCCTGGAACAAGCCTACCACTCCGTCGACGGCCGGTCAATCCATCTGCAGCCCTCTGGGAATTTCCTTATTCTACGCAGAAATCCAACGCCTGGTCCAAGGAGTTGCGGACATCCTACACATGAACCGGGGTTACCCCACAAAGAGGGGAACATCGACAGTTTGTGGGGTAAGGGCTCAGGCAGGGTTATTTCGGTGGTGGAGCTGACCAGGATCGAACTGGCGACCTCTTGAATGCCATTCAAGCGCTCTCCCAACTGAGCTACAGCCCCACCCGGGAGTCGCCTTATCTTACAGGAAGCCGGTTTCTCCGTCAAGACGCCGGGGACAAAGACCCGACATTAATTCGGGGACACAATACTCATTCCCCAATTTTCGGGCCCGGGCGAAGGTGTTCGAGCAGGAACCGGGTCATGGCCCCGTAAACGTGGAGCGTCGTGTTCGGTCCCTCCGAGATCCCGTGGGAGCGGTTCGGATAGGAGATCATGGAGAAGACCTTGTTGTGGGCGATGAGCTCATTGACGAGGGCCTCGAAGCTCTGGTAATGGACGTTGTCGTCCGCGGTCCCGTGCAAGATGAGCAGGTTCCCCGCGAGCCGGTGGGCGAAGGTCAGGGGCGAGCCGTTCGTATAGCCCTCGGGGTTGTCCCGGGGCAGGCCCATGAACCTCTCCTGGTAGATCGTGTCGTAGTATTTCTGGTGGCTGACGAAGGCGACGGCGATCCCCGTGCTGTAGAGCTCCGGGTAGCGGAACAGCGCGTTGAGCGTCATCTGCCCTCCTCCGCTCCATCCCCATATCCCGACCCTCTCCGGGTCCAGGAACGGCCACTGCTCCAATAGGGCGCGCAGGGCGGCCGCCTGGTCGGCCGAAGCGAGAATGCCGACCTGCCCGTAGATGCATTTCCTCCAGTCGCGGCCGCGCGGCGCCGGCGTGCCCCGGTTGTCCAGACTGACGACGACATACCCCTTCTCGGCGAGCATCTGGTGCCAAAGCCGGTTGCTCCCTCCCCAGCGGTCCAGAACGGTCTGGCCCGCCGGCTCGCCGTAGACGTGGATGAAGAGGGGGTATTTTTTCCCGGGATCGAAACCCGGCGGCTTGATGGCCCAGCCGTCGAGCAGGACGCCGTCCCCGATGTCGACGCGGAAGAACTCCGAGGCGGCCGGGCGCAGCGACCGGACCCTGGCCCGGAGCTCCGCGTTGCCCGCCAGGACGCGGACCGAGCGATGCCCGGGCAGCCGGACGCAATCGACGACCGGCGGTTCGTCGAACGTCGTGTAGGTATGGAAGGCCCATTCCGCCGAGGGCGACAAGACATAGGAATGGGTCCCGGGCACGTCTTGCGGCGTCACCCGTTCGAGCCGGCCGCGACCGTCGAGCCGGACCCGGTGAAGATAGCGCTGTGTCGGGTCATCGGGCGAGGCCGTGAAGTACAGCCACCCGCCCCGTTCATCGACCGCGGAGAGCGAAACGACATCATAGTCCCCCGGGGTCAGGCGCACGGGCTCGCCTCCGGCCCGCGGAGCGAGATAGGCGTGCCGCCATCCGTCCCGCTCGCTCAGCCAGACGAGGGCGGTCCCCTTGTTCACCCAGAGGAACTCGTCCATGACGTCCACCCAGGCGTCATCGCGGTCGACGAACATCGTCCGGACCTCGCCCGTCGCCGCGTCGCCCAACAAGACGGAGTTCGTGTTCTGCAGCCTGTTGAGATGCTGGCAGACGATCTCCCGCCCGTCGGGCGTCCAGTCCATGCGCGCGATGTAATGGTTTCGGGGGTCTCCGGGCGTCCGGATCCAGGTGACGGGCCCTCCGGCGGTCGGGACGACGCCCAACCCGACCGCGGAGTTCGTCTGGCCGGCCTTGGGGTACTTGAAGGTGATGATCCGCGGGTAGAGGCCGTCCGTATTGTCGATCATGTGGAAATCCCGGACCCTGGACTGGTCGAACCGCCAGAAGGCGATCCGGCTGCCGTCGGGGCTCCACCGGAATCCGTCGCGGATGTCGAATTCCTCCTCGTTGACCCAGTCCGAGGTCCCGTTGATGATGTCCTCCGACCCGTCCCAGGTCAGTCGCACGATCCGGCCCGTGGCGATGTCCTCGGCGTAGATGTCGTTCCGATAGACGTAGGCGGCCCGGTTCCCGTCGGGCGACAGCTTGGCGAACATCAGCCAGGACTCGTCGAATCCGCGGCCCAGCCGGGTCAACGCTCCGCTCTTTCGATCGAGCACCCAGAAGTCGCCGCGCGTGTTCCTCCGCCAGACCCGCCGGGAGTTGGTGAAGACGAGCAGGCGCCGCCCGTCGGCCGACCAATCGTAGTCCTCGATGACCAAGGGGTCGGCCTGTCCCTGCGGAACGAGGCTTGCGGCCGGGACCAGGACCTCGCGCCGCCCCGTGTCGGCCCGGTAGAGGACGATGTCCCTCGCCCCTTCAATCCCGGGCGAATCCTCGAGCGTCGTGTACGAGCGCCCGTCCTTCATCCAGCGAGCCGGGCCGAAGCGCTCGGACGAGAACTCGCGCGAGGCGAAGATCCTCTCCAAGGTCAAGGGCGCGGCGTCGAGGCCCTGGGCCTTCTCCGGCGGCGAGCCCGCCAGGGGCCCGGCCGAGAGAAGAACGGCCATGAGGGCCATCCCGGTAAAATTCTGCAGCGTCTTCAGGGAGGAGCATTTCTGCCGCGGCCGCGGCGACGACGAACAATCCGTCGACCTGAAAGGCCTTCGTTCCAATCGGCATTTCATCTCTTGTCTCCTTCTTGACCCGAAGTCATCCCAGCTCTCCTGTCCTCTCCCCTGGCCAACCGGCAATGTAATACGTATGGCTCTTCCCATCAAGCGGATCTTGTGAAGCATCATGGCCATCATCCAGGCTCGACCCTCCTCCGGCTTTACTTTCGCGGGGCCGGGGGCTATCATATTCATTCAGAGAATAACCGAACAGGCAGCAAAACGTATTAGGGATATTGAAAGGAGTACTGTCATGAAAAAGAGATCACTCATCCGAGGGCGGCTCGTCCTGGCCTCGGCCATTCTGGTCCTGGCGGCCGGCGCCGTCCTGGCCGCGGTCGCCTCGGGGACACCCGCCGCCTCGGTCACTCTCGAGTACAAGATGCCCTCGGGCCAGGTCCTCCGCTACGAGACGAAGGAAGATCAGCGGCAGATCATCGACATGATGGGCCAGGTCGTCGAGACCTCGTCGTCTTCGGCCAGCAAGTTCTCCGTCCGGGCCAAGGGCCGGCAGGACAAGAACTATCTCCTGGGCGTGACCGTCGACGAGATGACCATCAACATCAGCGGCATGCAGGGCGACATGTCCCCGGACATGGCGGGGGTCCTGGGCAAGGGCTTCGACATGGTCCTTTCCCCTCTCGGCGTCGAGGTCGATGTCACCGGAGCCAAAGCGCTGACATATGAATCCGAGGACGGGACCCGCGATCTGTCACCGGGTTTCAAAATCTTCTTCCCCGATCTGCCCGGAAAGCCCGTCAAGATAGGCGACATCTGGCCGGCGAAATCCACGATCGAGGAACAGACCGACTCCATGAACATCCGCATCGACTTCGACAGCGTTCACACTCTCGACGGCTTCGAGACCGTGGACGGCATGGAGTGCGCCCGCATCAAGACCAAGAACACCGGCACCATCAACGGCACGGGCTCTCAGCAGGGTATGGAGCTCCAATTCAGCGGCACGCTGACGGGGACGGACACCTGGTTTTTCGCGGTCAAAGAAGGCTTCTACGTCGGATCGAAAGGCGAGACGGGAGGCGACATAACCATCGCCGCGGCCGGCATGACCATCCCGGCGACGCAGACGATAACGAGCGAGATCAAGCTGGCCGGTAAATAACGGGCCGCCCTCGGAATACGACCGGGGACCATGACCACGAGAGCCATCGATCGGGCCCGGGCCGCGGCGGTCGACATGCTGAGAACGGCGCGCGTCGCCGTCCGGCCCGACGAGATCGCGGCCATGGAGGTCACGGACCTGGGCCTCGGCGACTTCAAGACCGTCGGCATCCAGGTCCTCGTCTACGAGAACAACGACCGCTACTGCGCCAAGGAGCTCATCCTCCTGCCCCGCCAGACCTGCCCCGAGCATCGTCATCCGCCCATCAGCGCCCGCAACGCCGGCAAACAGGAAACTTTCCGCTGCCGCTGGGGGGAGATCTATCTCTACGTCGACGGCGAACCCGCGCCGAAGCCGAAAGCCCGCATCCCGGCGAAATACGCGTCTCTGCTGACCGCCCGTCATGAGATCGTCCTCAAACCGGGCGACCAATTCACGCTGCCGCCGAACTCCCTCCACTGGTTCCAGGCGGGCGACAAGGGGGCGGTCGTCTCGGAGTTCTCCTCGACCAGCACGGACGAGAACGACGTCTTCACCGACCCGCGCATCCGCCGGGTCCAGGGCTGAGTCCGCCGGGCCTATTTCAGCGTGATCGGGACCACGCCGACGGCGACGGCGTCGGTCCCTTTATCACGGACCCTGAATTCCAGGGTGTGCCGGCCGGCGGCCGGCCCGTCCAGGGAGACCTCGACGAGGATCGTCTTGCCGGACCTGTCGCTCTGCTCTTTAAGGACCGAGACGGGGACCTCCGGCGCGGCGGACGAAGACCCGTCCGTGAACGAGGCCGTGATCGCGACCTCGGCGCCGACGGTGTAGCCCGCGACGCGCAGGGCGGCCTGGACCTTCTTCAGGCCCGCGGGCGCTTCGCCCATCAGGGGCTCGTAGACGTTCGGGTCATAGCCGTAGATCTCGGCCAAGGAGCCTTCCGGCGACGCCGCCAGGTCCAGCGATCCAGCGGCCGGGACGAGGAGCAGCGGCGGGTCCAAGGACAGGCCGGCGGCGGCGGCGACGGGGACGGTCAGGGGGACCATGCCCCGAGCGCCCCGCCCCGTATCCATGTTGCGGAGGACCAGCCTGCAGGCATACACGCCGGGCTTGACGGCCATCAGAAAGGACGGGATGAGCGTCTCCTTGCCTGTCTCGGGGATGGCCAGCCGGAACCTCTTGATGGCGACGATGTCGCCGTTCTCGTCGAAGAGCAAAAGGTACGCTTCCGATCTCTTGCCCAGGACCTCGGTATGGACCTTGAGAGAGGCCCGCCCGAAGACCAGGAGCTGGGGCCAGCCCTTGACCAGGACGGGCATCCCGCTCACGGGGATCTCGAACGGGATCTGGACCTGGTGCGTGTCGCTCAGGGCCAGATCGACGACATGGAGGAGCTTCTCGAAAGGCGCGTATTCCTTGAAGGGCTTGGCGCTGAAATAGCCGCCCTGGGTGACGACGTCGAGACCTTTCCTGCGGACCTTGACCTTGATCTTGTGGAACTTCCCGTCCCACTTTTCGTCCACGTAGTAGCCCAGGACGTAGAAGGCCCCGGTCGAGGTCTGGATGTCGGCGACGACCCGGGCGTTGTCCATGGTATTGGCGTAGAACTTGCCGCCCGTCCCGGAGGCGAACTGCCTGAGGGAATCGACGCCGTCGACCTCCCGGATGCCCCGCCCCAGCCCTGCCGCGGAGCTGGCGTCCGATTCCCCCAACGACCGCGAGACGTCGACGGCGTAAACGGGGCTGTTGGAGGCCCGCAGGTCCTTGAGCATCTCGGAGAAATCGTTGCGGAGCCCGCTGTCGGCCTGCGCCGCGTCGTAGGCGCTCAGCTGCGCGGCCAGTTGCTCCGGCGTCGCCCATTCCCCGACCACCGCGCCGCCCGCCTTGCCGTAAATGAGCTGGCGGGCGATGCCGCCGGAGAAGAGAATGACGTTCTTGAAGCCGGGGATCATGCGGAAGACCTTGGCCAGCTGGCGCATGGAGATGAGGAATTGCCTGGCTTGGTCCACGTAGCCCTGCCTTTGGCCTGTTTCGAGGAGCTGGCCGGTCTGCTGCCGGGCCTGGTTCTCGTAGAACTGGGCCTCGGCGCCCCCCGGTTCGCCCCCCGCCTGGCCCTGCATCTCGGCCAAGTCCGACTTGTAGACGAAATCCGTCAGGTTCTCGGCGCGTCCGGTGTGATGCCGCAACCCGAACCCTTCGACGATCTTGCGGACCCGGGCGAGGTCCGTCGTCAGGTATTCGTTGAGGACCAGGCCGCGGGAGGTCGAATAGGTGATGAGCCCGATCTCGTCGGCGGGGAGCATTTCCGTCTCGAGGAACTTGAGGGCGGCGTCCCTGGATCTCAGGACCCCCCTGGCGTCCATGAAGGCGAAGTCGAAGATGAGGAAGAACTTTCTGTTCCCGGCTAGGGCGGCGGACGGCTCGGCGGGGGCCGGCTCGGTCTCCGGGAAGCGCTTTTCGAAGTGGGCCACCGCCTGGGCCTTTCCGTTGTCGGTGATCTCGAAATCCTCGGCCGTCAGGTCCCCGACGGGCTGCCCGCCTTTGCCCGTGACGTAAACCTGGATGAGCTTGAAGCTCACGCCGACCTGATGCTGAAGGGCCTTGTCCTGGGGCCGTACGGAACGGGCCCCGGCCGGGAGAGACAGGAGCACGCCGGCGGCCGCGAGCAACGACGCCAGCGCCGGGATGAAGGCCCTCCGTCTCGGACCATTGAAGCCGATAGCTCTCATGGCTTACCCCCTCGGAAAACCGGTCAGTGAGTTAAGCATAGCATTTTGTCCCGGCGAATGGGAAGGGGGCGAGCTCCTTGCGGGCCGGCGCCTACGCGGCCGCGGCTTCGGCCATGGCGGCCACGTTGCGGGGCGGGACGTCGGGCAGAAGGGCCTCATGGCTGGGACTGATGACGAGGTGGGGGCCGAGCCGGGCCTTGACGCGCCGGACCTCGGCCTGGACGTCGGCCGGCGACCCGAGGTTCAGGACGCGCTGGGTGTCGACC
>Ga0194126_10009930_pt1 | contig 12572 bp, 9 predicted proteins | sample TA2KigC150mmetaG_FD_148641 | JGI IMG/M metagenome (GOLD analysis project Ga0194126, IMG submission 148641) | Freshwater microbial communities from Lake Tanganyika, Tanzania - TA2015035 Kigoma Deep Cast 150m | ecosystem: Environmental > Aquatic > Freshwater > Lake | place: Tanzania: Lake...
TTCCTCAGCCTTGGCGCCCTCAACTGCGATCAGATGACGATCCAGCTTCATGCCGAAGAGCGTCCACTCGAAGCCCTTGCCGAAAAAGCGGACCGGGTGCTTTTGATCGGGATCGGTCACATAGACGCGCTTGAAGGTCAGAGGATCGCGTTTGCCGGTCAACCCGTAGACATGCGGCGCGAAGCGTCCGTCGTCTATCCACTGGATGCCGTGCGGCGGCAGCAGCGATCGTTGCGCCTCCACGAATGCGGGGTCGGAATAGGCCAGGAAGTCGGCCAGCAGGGCGACCAGGTAGAACAGGATGACCACGATCGCCCCGGCCTTGGCCAGTGTATGCCTGCGAAAGCGCCACCACATGAGCTGCCACTGCGTGGCGACCGAGATGCGCTCTGCGGCATCTGGTTTTTGCGTCTGTGTCGTCATGGCTGCCTAGCCCTCCATCCGGATGCGGGGGTCAATCCACATCAGGATGAGGTCCGATACGAAAGTGCCGATGACCGTCATCACGCCGAGCATCAGGACGATGGTGCCGGCCAGGAACATGTCTTGCGCTACCAGCGCGGTCAACAGCAGCGGGCCGACGGTTGGCAGACCGAGCACCAGGGAGACGATGATGCTGCCCGATACCACGTAGGGGAAGTAGTAGCCGATGGTGCTGGCGAACGGGTTCAGCGCAGCGCGCACGGGGTACTTCATGATGACGCGTGTCTCAGACAGGCCCTTGGCCCGCGCTGTGACTACGTATGGCTTACGGAGCTCATCCAGCAGATTGGCGCGCATAATACGAATGAGCTGCGCAGTGCCGGCCAGCCCCAGGATGAGGGCGGGCAGGATCAGGTGTTGCAGCAGGTCGCCGATCTTGGCCAGGCTCCAGGGTGCGGTCTCGTACTCAGGAGAGAAGAGGCCGCCGATGCTCATGCCGAAGTACTTGAACCCCAGGTACATCAGGATGAGGGCCAGCATGAAGTTGGGCACCGCGATGCCGATGAAGCCGATGAAGGTGAAGACGTAGTCGCCAAGGGAATACTGGCGCACCGCGGAGTAGATGCCGATCGGCAGCGCCACCATCCAGGTCAGCATGATGGCCGCGATGGCCACAACCATCGTCAGCGTCAGCCGATCGCCGATGATCTCCTTAACCGGTTTGTTCCAGGCCAGCGCCATGCCGTAGTTCCCCTGGAGTACCATGCCCATCCATTTTGCATACTGGATGTACATCGGCTTGTCGAGGCCGTACTCGGCGCGCATCGCCTCGGCCTGGCCGAACGAAATGGGGCTGCCCGATGATTGGAGGGCATTGATGTAGATCGTTACAAAATCGCCCGGCGGCAACTGGATGATGACAAAGGCGAGCACCGTGATGGCCCACACGGTGACGATGGCCAGCAAAAAGCGACGGAAGATGTAGGATAGCACGGCTGCTCCCTCTGGGTCGGGCGGAGTCAGCAACTCCAAAAGGTATCTATTCAGCCACAGGGGAGCATCCTGAGCGGAGGCCCGTGGGGTCTACGGGCCGGAGTCGAAGGATGCGGCCATCAGGAAGCCAGTTTTCCTGTTGTAAGGCCGCATCCTTCGACTGCGTCCCGCCAAAAAACGGCGGGACTCCGCTCAGGATGCTTCGGGCTTGCAGAAGTTGTTTTCTTGACAGGCCCTTCTCTCCTGGCGGGTAGCCGCTTGACGCGCTCTACGACTTGAAGAAGATCGTCGTCGGCCGCGAGCTGGTTGGGGTGCGCATGTGCTGTGCGTTGACGTGTCGGCCCGGGATGTTGCCCAGCTTGTTGCTGGTGACGCGCATGCCGAGGAAGGCCGGCGAGAGACCGACCGTGCCGATCGCCAGCACCGCGTCCACATAGATCTTCCAGATCTCCTGGGCGATCTTGTTGCGCTCGTCCAGCTTCTTGGTCTGCGCCTGATCGTACAGCTCGATGCACTTCTTGAGATCGGGATCGGTAGGCGCCATGCCCTGGGCTCCGCCCGTGGCGTACCACTTGGCGATCTGCGGACCGACCTGGCTGTTCTCCTGCACGGGCAGGGCGTGGATCGGGTAGAGGTAGAGCAGCTCCGTGCCGCCGTTGGACCACATCATGAGGTGCTGCTTGTTGGCGTTGCGGTTCTGCTCCATCGTGGCGCGTTCCAGAGCCTTGATGTCCAGTTGGATGCCGATCTTCTTCCACTGCGGCACGACCATCTCGGCCAGCTTGGGATAGGCCAAGAAGGAGCTCGTGCAGTCAATCTCGATGCGCAGGCGGCCCTTGCCGTCGGAGCGCAGGCGATAGCCTTCGGCGTCCTTCTTATCAAGGCCGATCTTGTCGAGCAGTGCGTTGGCCTGCGCGAGATCCAGCGTGTGCCACTTATTGCGCCATTCATCGCCCGGATACTCCGGCATAACGGGATCGGGGATGGGGGACCCGGCCGTGCCGAGGCCGAGGAAGAAGGCCTCCTTGAGCTGCTCGCGATCGGTGCCCAGGGACAGCGCCCGGCGGAAGTCCTTGTTGCGGATCCACTTGGCGATCTCGGGGTCCTCTTCATAGGAGAAGTTGAAGTAGATGTTGGCGTCGCCGCCATTGGCCCCCGGATCAATGTGGACGGTGTAGTTGCCCTTCTGCTGGTTTTCGATGAAGACGGGCAGGTTGGCTACGGCCAGGTGGCGTTCCTGCTGGTCGTACTCGCCTGCGATGGCGCGCAGGTTAATCACCTCGACGTTTTCACCCAACGTGAACTGGACCTTGTCGATGTACGGCAACTGGTTGCCGGCGGTGTCCACTTCCCAGTAGTAGGGGTTGCGCTCGGCCACCCATACGGGCTTGGTGATATCGGAGCCAGCCACGACCTTCCAGGGCTGCACGCCTGGCAGCTCGGGGTTGCGTTCCCAGTCCTTGAGCACCTGCAGGCGGGCCTTCCAGTTGTCGTATCCTGCAGCCTTGGCAGCAGCGTCGAGCTCGGCCTGCGGCTTGTATTTGGGCAGGAACTGGGACAGGTAGTGCTTGGGGGCATATCCACCGTACCACTGGGCGCCAAACTGCCCGACCGCCTGGCCGCGGCCAGGGAGCATATCGCCCGCCAGCACCAACTCGAAGAGCCAGTAGGGCGCTTCGAACTGGAACTCGATGGTCAGATCGTCCTTCTTGACCATCTTGCCCGGCTTGCCGCCTGGCGCCAGAGCCTTGTCAGGCGTCGGCACCAGGTCCTTGTTCGAGTAGATGTCCTCGAACCAGAACAGACAGTCGTCGGCCGAATAGGGTTTGCCGTCTGACCACTTGAGGCCTTTGCGCAGGTAGATGGTCGTGGTCTTGCCATCGTCCGAGACCTTCCATGCCTTGGCCAGGCTGGGGATGACCTTGGTGCCGGTGTAATCCCAGAAGATCCATTTGTCAACGGCGACCATGCGGTTGCCGTTCTCGCCGTCGGACGCGCCGGTGAAGCCGCGACGCCACGTGCCGCCGTACTTGCCGACCTCGGCCAGCGGTTTGGTCACGCACGGCTCGTCAGGAATGCGCTGCTCGACGGGCGGCAGCTTGCCGGCCTTGACCAGATCGGCCAGCATGGGCGCCTCGGCCAGCTTGGCCGGCCGGGCCGCGTTGGCCTGCACCTCGTAGCCTTCGAGCTTGCCGATGTACTTGGCGCCCAGAGGCTCCGCTGCTTTGGGAGCGGCGGTCGGGGGTACTGCGGTCGGTGCGGGCGCCTTGGTGGCAGCAGGCGCCGCTGTCGGCGGGACTGCTGTCGGCGGGACTGCTGTCGGAGCAGCAGGCGCCTTGGTGGCGGCGGGCGGCGGGGGAACAGGAGTAGCCGTCGGCGCTGCGCTGCAGGCGGCTAACGCCGTGGAGCCTGCGGCGAGCGTGGCGACCTTAATGAACTCACGCCGCGATTTGATCACATGCTGTGCCATGATATTGCCTCCTCCATTGGTCAATCAGAACGAGCAGTAGCGATAGACAACACAAGAACCCAATCTGTTGCTCCGCGTGTTCACCTCCTTCCGCAGTATCTTCTCAATTTGTAGGGGCGCACCCTTGCGGTCGCCCCGGCGGGCAGGCGCAAGGCCATGCCCTTACCCCGGATTATTGAGAAGATACTTCCGCAGTATCTTTTCAATAAGTGAGGGCCGACGGGGGTCGCAGACCCCCTGAAAGCAGGCTCGTAGGCGGTCTGTGACCGCCGTTTCCCCGGATTGTTGAGAGAGGATACCTTCCGCACATATCTTGCATCGGGTAGAGCCTGCAGGACACTGTCAGGGCAGGATTCAGCCCGATCAGCACAGCGGGCCGAATTACTGTATGCCAACGGTCGTGCGATAGTATGACGGACATCAGGATAACACGTCTGGTTGTGCTTGTCAAGGTAATTCGCGGAAAACGACATGGCAGCGACGCGAGATACGGTGCAAATGGGACTGCGCAAGTGCTGCGTCCTGATCTTGCGATCGGCTCTTGGTAGGGCCTGTCAGTCATGCGTCTTCCCGGTGCGAAACCAGTAAGAGACTCAGTAGATCACAATTGCTCAGGCCGGATCCGTGATCCGGCGGGTCATGGACCCGCTTGAAGCATGGGGCCAAAATCAGGTACTGAGACTGGCGAGGTATCAGGCGCCGGGACGTGGGATGGCGCGCTCTGCCCGCTGGTCAGTCAGGCCAAGGAAACGCCGCAGGTTTTCCCCCTGCACCTTGTCCAGCGCGTCTTGGCCCAAGTCGAGGCCGGTCAGGATCTCCGCGTCGCGCTGCAACCACTCTTTCGCCCACCAGGTATTGTAGCCGGGCGCATGGCAATCGCTGCCGAAGATCACGTGATCGGCCACGTCATACCCTACGGTGAAAAGGTCGGTGAGGGCGCGCTGGCGGTAGATCGGCGGCGTGCCGGGCGTGATGTCCACGAACATCTCGACCGGGGCAGCGCGGCTGCGGCCCAGCGCGTTGAGGAACTTGCCGTAGACGGCGATCAGCTCGTCGCACCACGGCCAGGAGATATGCGCCAGGGCAAAGCGCAAGCCGGGCACGTCGAGCAGCGCCTCGAAGCCGGCGGGCCGGTTGAACTGCGATGACGGCTGGCCGTCCCACAAGATGCCGGAGTGGAAGAGGATTGGCCGGCCCGCGTCGGCGATGGCGCGGAAGGTGCGCAGCGCGTCGGGGTGGCCCGGCGGGAAATGCGCGCAGATCACCTTGAAGCCGGCGATGCCTCTGCTGACCGCTAGCGCCACCTGGTCGAGGGCGTCTGGCTCCAGCGGGTCAATCCAGAAGAGCGGGTAGAGGTTCATCCCCGCGGCGCACCAATCAAGCACGTGTTGGAGCCGGACGGCAGGAGGCTGCGCCGGCCGTGGACTGGTGCGGTCGAAGCAGGCCGGCCGCTGCGAAATGAGCACGCCCCCGCCGACGCCCGCGGCCGCTAGGTCGGTCAGCAGGGCATCCGGCGCTGGATCGCCGTCCGTCAAGTGAATGTGTCCGTCGAGAATCATCGCCATCCTCCGTATCAATCTCTTTCTTGCCTACTCCGACTGTCCAATCAGCGCGTTGAGTCGTCGTCGGTAGGTGCGGAAGTTCGCCCACGACACATCCGGCGGGACCAGGTGATCCACATACGGGATATAGCCCCGTTGCGCCAGCATCCAGGGCACATCGGCGAGCGCCTCGGCGATCCCCTCGGGGCTGCGCGTCAACGCGATCTTGTCCACCCCGCCCAGGATTTGCAGCCGCGGGAAGGCGCGACGCACTTCTGCCACGTTCATCCCGGCCGCCACCTCGAATGGGTAGATGCCCGTGACGCCGCCCTCGATGAAGAGCGGGATGAGCTTCCAGATGTTGCCGTCCGAGTCAACCAGCACGTGGCGGATGCCTCGATCCCGGAAGAAGCCGGTCAGCTTCTTGTAGGCCGGCAGCATGAACTCTCGGAACATGGCCGGTGAGATGAGCGGCCCGTTCTTGTAGGCCATATCCTCCCATATCATCGCCACGTCCACATCAATCACATCCAGCATCTGGTCGTAGAGCGCGATCCAAAAGTCGGTCAGGTCGCTGACGATGGCGCGCATCAGCTCCGGCTGGTCGTGGTAGGTGAGCAATACCTGCATTTCGCCGAGGAGGTAGCGCGGCGTGCCGAAGAAGCCGTGCATCCCGGCGATCGCTAGCGGGAAGGTGCGCTCCCGGAAGCGCTCCAGGAAGGCCGGCCAGGTCGACGGCAGCCGGCCTTCAAGCGTAGGGCGCAGACGCTCGGCCTTCAGCCGCTCCCAATCGTCGCGCGTCTCCACTGGCCCGCGGATGTAGTGCGGCAATGTCTGGCGGTCGCCGCGGCGCTGCACGATCATCCCCATGTCATCGCGCACCTGCACCCAGCCATCTCCCTGCGCCAGCACCTCCTCATCGAAGGCGGGACAGACGTAATTATTCAGCGGGATGCGCCACAGCCCCGGATCGAGCTGCAGTGTTTGCTCCACATCGAAATCGGGAACGCGGCCCGGCCACCAGGCCGCGCCGCCGCCCTGCACCGTCGCCCCATCGAGGGTATCATCGGGGATGCCGGCGCGGCGGACCAGCCCTTCGGCATACCAGCGGCGCACCGTGCCGCCCCAGTAGCCGAATTCCCACTTGGGCGGGGCGACCGGCTCGAAATCCATCGTGGCAAGAAAGCGTTCGCGTATGTTCATCGTCTTTCCAATCTTAACTTGGCTGAAGGCCTACATCTCGATGCGGCGGCCCTCGCGCCACGAACGCAGCGCAGCATCGGCGATTTCCATGCTGACGATTGCCTCGGACGCGGGGCTAGATGGCTGGCGCAGGCCGGCGGCCGCATCCAGGAAAAGCTGGTGCTCGGTGCGGTAGAGGTCATCGCGCTCCACCGGAATCTGCTCCTCGCGCTCGGTGCTGTCGGCGCGCAGGCCGATCCGCAGCGTCTGCTTCTCGACCTCGGCCAGCGCCCAGCCGCGGTCGCCGATCACCTCGCACGCGCTGCGCTGCGGCATCTGCGCGTAGTTCAGATGGATCGTCGTCAGCAGGGGACAGGCGTAGTCGCAGGTCAGCGCCAGCACGTTGGGCATGGAGGTGTGCTCGAACTGGCCGCCCTGCGCGGCCGCCATGCTGACGCCAACCGGCTTCTCGCCCAGCAGCCAGTAGATGAAGTCGGGCTGGTGCGCGTAGTCCAGCAGGAGCGCGCCTTCGAGGTCCGCCTGGTAGCGCGAGCGCGAATTGACCAGCGTGATGTAGGAGCCGACGTTGTAGTGTACGTGCAGCACCGCGCCGAGCGCGCCGTCCGCCACAAGCTGTTTCAGCCGCGCCAGCAGCGGGTGAAAGTGCAGCATGAAGCCAATGCTCAACACCGCGCCGGACCGCTGCCGGGCGCGGTCGGCCGCCGCCAGCATGGTGCGCGCATCCGCCAGCCGGTCGCTCATCGGTTTCTCGCACAGCACGTGGATGCCCTGCTCCAGCGCCCGAACCGTCTGCTCGCAGTGGAGGCCGTGGGGCGTGGCGATCACCATCAGCTCTGGCCGTGTGCGCAGCGCCTCGGTATACGTGCCATAGGTCGGCAGCCACCCCACCTCGGCGTAGGCCAGCTCGAGGTTCGCGGGCGCCGGCTCGCACAGCTCCACGGCCAGGTCGCCGCGGGCGTTCAGCAGGCGGGCGTGCCGCCGGCCGATCGAGCCAAGCCCCACCACGATGACCCGTCGCGTCAGTGCCATAGGACAAACCCTCCGTCGAGCACCAGGTTGTGGCCGGTGACGTAGTCCGAGGCAGCGGAGGCGAGAAAGAGCGCGGCGCCCTTGATGTCAATCCCGTCGCGGCCCATCCGGCCCAACGCCGTCCGTTCGCTGTAAGCCTGGACGAAGGCGGGCGGCTGGCCGCGCTCGAAGCCGCCCGGCGAAATGCAGTTGACGTACACCCCAAACGGCGCCAGGCACGCGGCCATGTCCAGCGTCAAGCCGATGACCCCCGCCTTGGCCGCCGCATAGTCCACCGGCTGCTGGGTCAGCCCGGTGCGGTGATACATGGCGCGGTCTCGCCCGACCAGCCCGGCGATGGAGGCGATGTTGATGATCTTGCCGCTGCGCTGCTCGGCCATGATCCGCCCCACCTCCTGGCAGCAGAAAAGCGCGCCCGTCAGATTCACACCAATCAGCGCCTCGATGTCCTCGGGCGCGCGCGCGAAGAGGTCGGTGGGCCGGCCAGGGATGCCACCGCCGGCGTTGTTGATCAGAACGTCAATGTGGCCCTGCCAGGCGCGCGCCTGAATCGCCGCCGCCGCCACCGCGTCATGCTGGCGGACGTCCAGCGCCAGCGGCAGGACCTCCACGCCGCGCGCTGCGCGCAGCTTCTCGGCCGCCGCCTCGGCGTGCGCCAGCTCGCGCGATGTGATCACCAGGTCGGCGCCGGCGTCGGCCAGCGCGTCGGCCATGTCATAGCCCAGGGTGCGCGCGCCGCCGGTGACGAGCGCCACCTTGCCGGCCAGAGAAAACGAATCGAAGATGGACATGCTCTGCTCTTCCGACTTCAGTCAACCTCTATGAAAGTACCGGCGATGTGCCGGACGCCATCCGCCTGGTTGAAGTAGTAGACGGCCAACACGCGGCCATCGGGCAGCGCACAGGCCCACGGGTAGCCGAGGTCGGTGCCGCCGCCGTCGTCGCGCAGCACCAGCTCCGGCGTATCGAAGCGGCAGCACTCAGGATCCAGCAGCCGCGCCCGGATGCCGAAGGGCGGGTGGCGATAGCCGTACACCAAAAAGACCCGACCGTCTGGCAGTTGCACGGCATGATAGGGATGGCCGATGACGTCCATATCCTGCCACGGCTCCCAGGTGCGCCCCAGATCGGTCGAGCGGGCGACCGCGCCGTGATCCGCGAAGCGGTCGGTGCGGATGAAGGCCACCAGGTCGCCGCGGGGCGTCTGAATCAGCGAGGTCTCGTTGAAGATCACCTGCTCATCCGCCACGGCGATGCCACGGTCTTCCCATGTTAGCCCGCCGTCCTTCGACACGAGCAGGCCGAGCAGTGTGTGCCGGGGCCGAGACTGGAGGCTGCGCTGAACCAACCAATACAGGTTTCCGTCGCTGGCCTCAACCATCGCGCCGCGATTGCAGGCCGGGATGGGCACGCCTGGGAAATAGTGGGCCTGTCCGTCGCCTTCAGGCGGGATGATTGGCCCCTGCCATGAGCGGCCGCCATCGGTCGAGCGCACCAGATAGCCGCCCAGGAAGGTGAACGGCCAACCGTAGACCTGCCAGCGTGGCTCCGCGGCTGCCTGGCTGACCCCATCTTGCGACAGGAGCATCCACGCGTAGCTGCTGACCAACAGCGAGCCGTCCCGCAACTGCACCATGCACGGGTCTTGCGAGCCGCCGAACGGATGGGCATAGATCAGTTCTGGCTCCCGCGTCCACGTGCGACCCTGATCGTGCGACCTGACCAGCACCAGGTGGCTGTTGGGATCGGTGTGGGTGTGCCTGGCGGCGAAAAAGCGCCGGCGGTCGGGCGCGCGGCGAAACGCGACCAGCAGCTCGCCATCGGGCCGCGCCACGATGGACGGGAACGCCGAGTAGTAGGCTTCGTCCGAGTAGATCGAGATGTGTTCGAGGACACGCATGGGTGGCTCCTAATAATCGGGCAGTTGCCAGCGGCTCGCCAGCAGCGAACAGCGATGGTCGCCGGGCACCTTCTGATAATAGACGCTGTACAGGCTGCTGTCGCCAAGCTCGACCGTCGAGGGGTAGCCGAGGTCGCTGTCCGGGCCATCATCCCGCAGGATCCAGTCGTGATCCCAGGTTTGGCCGTCATCGCGGCTCAACGCGACCCGCTGACCGAAGGGCGCCAGGCGATAGCCGTAGGTCAGGACGAGGGCTCCCGACGAATGGCGCAGCAGGTGGGGTGGTGAGCCGTGAAAGCCCAGCGGCCGCGCCTGGGTCCACGTGACGCCGCCGTCGTCCGACTCGGTCTGCATCATGCTGAAGGTCACAATGCCGGCCTGTGTAAGATCAGCGTTCTCGGCGTTCTGAATGCGGATCATGCCGATCAGCCGGCCGGAGGGCAGCTCGACCACATGCGGCTCGTGGTAGTTGGCGGGCTGAGTGCCCGGATACTCCGGCACGCGGCCCAGTTCGCGCCAGGTGGAACCCCCGTCATGGCTGGCTGCAGCGCAGATGCGAGAGTCGCCAAGCTCGCGGGGGGTCAGATAACGCTTGCCCAGATAAAGCAACGCACCTGAGCGCAGAGAGATGGGGCCGTGGGGTGCAGTGACCGGCACGCGGATCGGCAGGCCCCAGGTCAAGCCGTTGTCCTTGCTCAGCTTGATCCAAGAGCCGAGGTTTTCCTCGACCAGTTTATCGGTCCAGGTAGCGAGGGTCGGGGCCCAACTGGCGACCTCTGCCTCGCCGAACGAATTTCTGATGCGTTGCTGGTTGGCGTAGCGCCGGGTGTCGCTGGTGAACCAACTGACCAGCACGTTTGGCCCGCCGGCGCTGATGACGCCCGCATCCCGGTCATCTATCGGCGAGTCGTTGACGACGCGCGGGGCGGACCAGGTGCGGCCGTCGTCGCTGCTGACGTTCAGCACCGTCTTGCCCCAGGGGCAGATGTGCTCTGAACGTAACCCAGAGCTTGCTGCCATCAGAGTGCCGTCATCGAGCCGCCCCACCGTGGGCCAACCGAAGTATCCCAATCGGTCGCCGGGCAAGCGGCAGATCGTGACGTGTTCCGCGTTAAGTTTCTTGGACATAGTGAGCTACCTTTCCCAGCGGAAGAAGTCGCCGGCGATGAAGAAACGGCCAAACATGTTATAGTAGTAGACCGTGAAGACCCGGCCATCCGGCAACAGCACCGCGCTGGGATAGGTCATGTCGAAGTTAGGCAGGTCATCGCGGATCACTTTGCGGTGGGCCATGTCCCAGGTCGCGCCGTCATCGTAGCTGGCCACCACGTACATGGCGCACGGATCGCCGCGCTGACCGTGCACGCAAAGGACAGTACCATCCGGCAAGGTCACCAGGCTGGCCGGATTGGCATGGCCGGTCACGCCGCAGGGCCGGGCCGGGCTCCAGGTGGCGCCGTCGTCGTCCGAATTCGACTGGTAGTATTCCGGCCCAGTTTGATTGCGCATCAAGCAGATCAGGCGGCCGCTTTTGGTGCGTTCGAGGGCCGGTTCGCACAGGGAAACATCTGGCATGTCGGCCGGCGCGGCCAGCTCACGCCAGGTGTAGCCCTTGTCATCTGAGGCCAGGATGTTGACCCCCAGTATTCGAGAGCCGCCATGGCGCGTGAAGTAGTTGGCCATCAGCAGGCGGCCGGAGGGCAGTTCCACCATGTGCTCGCTGGTGATGGAGTAAAGGTACGGGGCAGGATCCAACGGCTCATCGGGCCACTCCCAGGTGTAGCCATTGTCGTGCGACCGGCCGACATACATCGCCATTTTGCGTCCCGTTACCGGAGGTGTGCCGTTGTAGTAGAAGCCGCGCGCGTCGTATTTGCGGTTGGGCCACTCGGCGCACAGCAGGGCGCCGTCCGCCAGTTGGTTCAGCCCGAAGTCCCTCTCGTCGGTCAGGGGCGCCTCCCGCAGCACCTGACGCTCGCCCCACGTCTTGCCTCCGTCCTTCGAGCGCACGGTGATGAGCTGCCCGTCGTTGGAGAGGTGTTCCGTCGCTTCGCGGATGGCTACCAGCAGGTCGCCGTTTTGGAGTTGCACCAGGTCCGGCACGTGGACGTGCTTGTTGCCGTTGGTGTAGACGATGACGTGCTCGGTCTCTAGCCGGTCGGCGAAGAGCTCGGGGTAGGCGCGGCGAGCCAGGCCGCCCACCAGACGCTTGAGGTTGATCACCTCCTGCTGTAACTGGGCGATCTGCTCGGCGTTGGTCTGCGCGGTCATCTCAAGCACGTCAGTCCGCTGCCGCACGCCAAACCAGGTGATCACATCCGATCGTTGCGGTGCGAGCGCCACCTTCAGCCGCAACGGCTGGCCGGCCGTAAGCGCGGTCGCTGGCGCAGCGAGACGGTAGATGCCGCTGTTGCCGCGGCCGGCGAACTGGCGGTGATAGCCGTCCACGCTGGCCGATACCTGGCGCGGCGCGAAATCGAGGGCCCACTCGTCGGCGGACCAGCGCCGGCCCTGGCGGATACCCAGATCGAAGGTGAGGACGGGTTGCTCGTTCGCGTACAGAGTGGCCTGGTTGCCGGGATAGACGTTCTCGGGCAGATCGGCGCTCTCGCCCACGAAACTGAAGGTCGTGTCAACGGCTGCCGGCGCCGGCGCTGTCTCCCAGACCAAATCCGGTTCGCCCGCCGCTTCGGGCCGGAACCAGTCATGCGTCCGCGCAACCGGGCTTGGGCCGCGGAAGTCGTGCCCGCTGGCCGGCTTCCAGGGTTGCAGATCGGGATAGAGCGGATGGGAATTGGGATCGGAGATCAGGCGGGCGAAGCCCTCTACCTGTTGCCGCGCTGCGAAGTCAATGGGCTGTGTCATGGATGTTCTCCTCTATCCTAATGAAAGCTCAGCCAGGTAGATGTGGGACGGCGCCAGGCTCGTGCCGCTGCCTTCATGACTGGAGTAGTAGGAGAGCAACCCCCGGGTTGGACTCAGCTCAACGAATCCCGGATAGGAGTTGTCGCCG
>Ga0194126_10009935_pt1 | contig 12568 bp, 13 predicted proteins | sample TA2KigC150mmetaG_FD_148641 | JGI IMG/M metagenome (GOLD analysis project Ga0194126, IMG submission 148641) | Freshwater microbial communities from Lake Tanganyika, Tanzania - TA2015035 Kigoma Deep Cast 150m | ecosystem: Environmental > Aquatic > Freshwater > Lake | place: Tanzania: Lake...
CCCCGAAGGGGGCTCCGCGCTCACTTTGGTTGATCGTCCCCACAGGGGGGATGCATTCGAATCTTCGCGAAGCACCCCCGAAGGGGGCTCCGCGCTCACTTTGGTTGATCGTCCCCACAGGGGGGATGCATTCGAATCTTCGCGAAGCACCCCCGAAGGGGGCTCCGCGCTCACTTTGGTTGATCGTCCCCACAGGGGGGATGCATTCGAATCTTCGCGAAGCACCCCCGAAGGGGGCTCCGCGCTCACCTTTCACAATCCTCCCCTCTTGTGGAGGATTTCCATTTGGTTGAGAGCCCCCACCGCTACCGGCAAGTCATCCCTTTCATCTGTGGACGATCAGCCTATCTTTCCCCTTCATCCTCGTTCAAAGCATCCAACTCATCCTCATCCAGGGACATCAGGTCGAAGTGCTCGAGGTCCTCGGTGAAATCCAGGTTTCCCAGCGCCTCATCGATATACTCGATCAAATCCTCGTCATCCGTCTGATCCGCCAGGGCTTCGAGATATTCGCGCACATCCTCTCCGCCGATCTGCGAGAGCGACCAGATGGCGGCCGAGGTCACATCGTCGTCCTCTTCCTCCTCCAGCATATTCAGCAGAATGGACCGCGCCGGTTCCAGGCTCAGTTCCCCGGCCGCCCGCACCGCCGCCTGGCGAATTCGCGCATCCTCGTTGACCAGCATGTTCACCACCGGCTCACCCCACTGTGCGTCGCTGGAGCGACCCATGGCGGTCAGCCCGCTGGAGATCCAGGCCGGGTCGGCACGGCTGAACGCCGAACGGATCAAGGTCTCCATCTCCTGCCGGGAGGAGTATCCCAAGGCTTCCAGGGCATGACGTCGCAAAGTGGCATGTTCCTCGCTGTTGAAGACCTTCAACAAGGCATCCTCCGATGCGTGATGCAGGTTCTGGGGCAGCTCTTCAAGTTCGCCCAGCAGTACAAACTCCCCGAGCAAATCCGCCGCCTCCAGGCGCGGACCCAAGTCCGGATCATTTTGCAGGATTTCGATCAAGGTGTGAACCAGCTTTGGATCATCGGACTCAGCCAGCAGGCGAATCGCCCTGGCGCGCACATCCGCCTCCGGGTCTCCCAGCAAAGCGCGTCCAAGGTCCTCGAATGAGACCAACGTGTCGGAATCCATGATGGCCAGCAGCCCCTCGAGCAGGGTGAGCTTGCGGTTCAGTTTGAGACGCGGCCAGATTGCCATCAACGATTTCAGCGACAGCGGATCGATATCGGAAAAATGTTGAAGATAGACCTGCGGGAATTCCTTTTTCGATTCCTGCAGGGCATCCAGCACGGTTTGGAAGGTGGTGATTTCCGACATCGCTATGGGGTCGGGATCTGCACCGGATTGACGAAATCCATCAAGTTGACGTAAAGCAGCAGGGCGATCAGCATGAGCATGGCGATGCCGTTAACCATGTTCTCCCATTCCGTGGGGATGCGCCTGCGAAAGAGAATCTCGGGCATGGTGAATAGGATGCGTCCACCGTCCAACGCGGGAATCGGAAACAGGTTCATCACACCCAACGAAATGCTCAACACGCCGATCAGGTTGAGGGTCCAGTTGGTGGGACGCGGCGCGCCGGTGGAGGCCGGCGCGGAGGCCGCCTCCTGCCGGCTGGTGACATCCTCCTCAACCGCTACTCCGAACATATCGAATATGCCCTTGAAGCCGATAAAGCGCGCGTCTTCCGGTGCGATCACCCCTTGAATCAACGCGATCGGAAGATACACAATGGTGACCGCCTGAATGGCCGTGATAGTCGCACCGCCGCCCGCGATCTCACCGAGGGTGGCCGGGCGCGTGGGATACCCCAGCCCGATCCCCAAGGCGCCCTCCTCCCGCTTTCGGCTTGAAAGTGGAGTGGCAGTTATCGTGAACTCCTCCCCGTTCCGCTCGAGCAACAGTTCCACCGGGACGTCGAGATTGTCCTGGATGATGTCGATCGCGGGCTGGATCTCGGCCACGCGCTCGCCATTGATCGCCAGCAGCATATCCCCGCGCAACACCCCAGCCTTCAACGCGGGGGAATTCGGAGAAACGGAATCGATCTTGATCGAACCGGGCATCGAGATCCCCTCGACCGCGATCAACAGGGAAAACACGAGCACGGCGGTGATCAGGTTCATCAAAGGGCCGGCAGCTAGGACCACCAGCCGCTTCCATGGACTGGCCGAGGCCAGCCCGCCCGGCACGCTTGGATCGTTTTCACCCTTTGGACGTACGAACCCTCCCAGCGGAAGCGCGTGGATCGTGAACTCGGTCCCCTTCCACCGAAAGAGCGTTGCCAATTTGTAGGAGGGCAGGCCGAACCCGAACTCCTCCACCTCCACCTTCGCCCAACGCGCGGCGATGAAATGCCCCAACTCGTGTACAAAGATCATCCCGCCCAGCGCCAGGATAAATACGATTAAAGTTACAAAACCAGATACCATTTACCAATCCTTTACCACCTGATGCGTGGCGGGGAGGATTATATCCTTGTTTTGATTTTTGAAATTTAGGATTGGATTAGACGATCTGCGCCGGCCCGCCGGTTCCGGCCGACAGCACATCCCCCACGCCGGGCAGCTCCCGCAAACGCCGCTCGACCTCTCCGGCGCTCGCGCGCTCGCACACTACATGCACGTTGGGTCCTGCGTCCACGGTGTACGCCGCGGCGAGTCCAGCAGCGCGCCAGGTGCGCACCGCATGGAAGATCTCCACCGTGATCGCCTGCCAGTACATCAATGGCGGTGTAGAGGTCATCATCACCGCGTGCATCATGTCCGAGTCGTGTTCGATGATTCGCGCAAAGGCTTCGAAATCCTTCTTCAGGATGGCTTCTCGGCAGATCGCCAAACGCCGCGGCGCATCTGCCACGCGGGCGCCTTGAAGCGGGCTGGTTCCCGCGATGGCATGACCTTCGGAGGAGCCGGTCTTCTTGTGTTCGGGATTCACCAACGCGATGCAATCGACCATGTCCCAATGATCTGGAGGGGCGATCGAGAAGGCAAAGCAATCCTTTTCCGCCGTCCCCATCTGCCATTCCACAAACCCGCCCGGGATCGAACGGGCGGCGGAGCCGGAACCCCGCCGCGCCAGGCGCGACAACTCGCTCTCGCTCAATTCCAGTCCGGTCGCCCGGGTGGCTGCGAGCGCCAGCGCGGCGAAGGCCGCGGCCGAGGAGGCAATGCCCGCACCGGTAGGGAAGTTATTTTCGCTCATCACTTCGGCGTGCATCTTCGAGCCGGCCATGCGCCGCACCAGTTCCAGGACCTGCGAGACACGGTCCAGATTTTTCCCGGCGATCTCATGCCCGTTGACGATCAACTCATCGTACGGCAGGGATGGCTGAAAGCTGACGATCGTGCGCGTGTACAGCCCGTCGAGGTTCATCGAGATCGAGCCGTTGGAGGGGAGGCGCAGTTCGTTATCGCGGTTGCCCCAGTATTTGACGAAGGCAATATTGGGGTGCGCGAGGGCGTTGGCGGAAGCCATGGGCTGAGTGTATCATGAAGGATATCCTCATGGTTGATCATGGGTTATATAGTCAAATCGTGCCCAAGGAGATTCCCGTGAACCCCTTCATCGCACTCGCCCTAACCTTCGCCATTTCGCTCTTGTTCCTGCGCGCGATGGATTTCATCGCCCACCGCGGCTGGATGGATAGCAAGCTCAGCCGCAAGCTCATCCACATCGGCACCGGTCCTTTGTTCGTCTTGTGCTGGTTTCTCTTTCGCGAGGCGCCCGAAGCGCGCTGGCTGGCCGCGCTCGTGCCGTTCGCCATCACCGCCCAGTTTGTGTTGATCGGCCTCGGCATGATCAAGGACGAGGCCTCGGTCAAGGCAATGTCGCGCAGCGGGGATCCGCGCGAGATCCTGCGCGGTCCGCTGTACTACGGGATCATGTTTGTGCTGCTGACGATCACTTTCTGGCGGGATTCACCCGTCGGGATCGTCGCGTTGATGATGATGTGCGGCGGCGACGGGATTGCGGACCTGGTCGGCCGGGGAATCCCCTCCCCCAAACTGCCGTGGAGCCGGGAAAAGTCCGTCGCGGGGACGGTCGGTGTCTTCACCGGCGGCTGGTTCATGGCAGCCGCGATCCTCTTCATATATGTGCAGGCCGGCGTCTTCGCGGGACCGTTCTCCGGGTATCTGATCCCGCTCACACTGGTCGCACTGGGGGCAACGTTGATCGAATCGCTGCCCTACAAGGATGTGGACAACATCACCGTCACCCTCACCGCCGTGATCGCGGGGTGGCTGCTCTTCTAGCGCGGCAATGTCAACCAAGGTTCGATTGATTCCGCCAACAAACGTGTGAACACTTCCTTCCCAAACTCGGACAAATGCGTCGGGCTGATGAAGTATTCCTGCTTCAACCTCTCATCGGAACTGAAGTCCAGATACGGAATCGCTTGACGTTCCAGGTACGCACGCAAGGCGGTGAAGTATCCTGCAAGCGCGAGCGGATCCGCGGACTGGGACTCACGAACCAACGTCTTGATTTGGACAAATACAAGCTGGATGTTGTTTTCCCTCGTCAAGCGGATCATCTCAGGTAAAAAAGACCGATCGACCTGACGATCGAAATTGAGTTGTTCGGGCGTGAACAGGTATTCCTCCGCCGAGGTCACCGCGTCCGGGTCCAAGTTTGCGCCGTTATACAGGGTCTCCAGTGAATCGTCCGCGCACTGCACGTCGCAGCCAGTCCATTTCAAGATGGAATACCGAATCTGAGTGTCGATCTCCCGGCGAACGTCCAACCGAGCAGCGTAGGGCGGCAGATAGGCATCCGCCCAGCGTTCCAGCGGATTCATCTCATTGACAAAAGCCAATTGCAGCAACAAAGGTTCGTTGTGGCGCGCGTATTCATCCAGGGGTTCGAAATAGCTTCCCTGGACGCGAAAGCCGGGGGCCGTCAGGATCGTATCGCGGAAGACGATGACCAGAAGCGGCGGTTTGTAAGGGGATTCCAGAATGTTGTTCCTGAGCACCAGATACCAGAAGGCGGATGCCGATCCCTGGATCCCGATGCTGTAGGCCGGCCGCCCGGTCAAACGCGAGAACACCTGCTCATCCAAGCCGTAGATCAGGGTCGAATCTCCGATCAAGACGATTTGAGGTTCCCCCTTCACCAATGCATCCAGATGATCCTTGCGAACCTGCCTGTCAAAGCGGGGTCCCGGCGGACGCGGCAGGGTCAATCCATATCGACGCGAGACGACGATCCCTGAAAGGCCCATCAAAACAGCAACCAGGAGAAGATACTTCAGGAAGGTTTGCAACTGAATACCCTAGAACTGGAAGTAGATGAAATCCGAAGTCGCCGAATTCACATACACGATGACCAACAGGGTGGCGAGGGCATGATACAGTCCCTGGAGCCAGCCCTCGCGCAAATAGCGGTCGATCAACCACTTGAGAATCAAGGGCAGCGAATAATAGAAGATGACGGACAGGGCCGTCAGTCCACCGATCCAGTCATCCCTGGATTCAATGAAGGGCGTTTGAAAGAGACTGCCGCCCAGCCAGCCGAGGGAGGGTGCGCGGAAGATCGCCCAGCCCAGGGTGATCCACCCGAACATCACCAGCCAGGCGACGAAACGGGCACCTTTCGTCTTCGGCGCCCAATCGCCTCGGAGGCCGATCAGCTGGTAAGAGGCGATCAATACGCCATAATACAAACCCCAGACAAGAAAAGTCCAGCCTTCTCCATGCCACAAGCCAGAGACCAGCATCGTGAGGATCGAGGGAATGACCAGCACAAGGAATTCAGACTGTTTAAGATGGCTCTTCAACAGCGCGCGGCGGACCGGGAAGAAGATGTAGTCCCGCAGCCAGGTGGACAAGGTGATATGCCAGCGATTCCAGAATTCGGTCGGTGTCAACGAAAGATATGGGAGTTTGAAATTTTCCGAGGTCTCAAGCCCGAGCAGGCGGGCAGTGCCCCGAGCCAGATCGGTGTAGGCCGAGAAGTCCGCGAGGATCTGTAATGTATATCCAAGGGAGGCGCAAAGCAGCAGGAATCCCGACGGCTGGTTCATGGCGAACACATGGTCCACGACCACGGTGACGCTGTCCGCCACCACGATCTTTTTGAAAAATCCCATCACGAGCAGCGGCCAGGCGTAGACCAGATGTTCCGCCTTCCAGGCGCGCAGGCCTTCCAGTTGTTTTAAAAGAACCTGTGGCCGGTCGATCGGTCCGGAGAACACTTGTGGAAAGAACGAGACATACGCGGCAAAGGCAACCCAATCCCGGGTGGGTGCCAGGACGCCGCGCCGCACGTCGATCAGATACCCGATCTTCTTTAATAGGTAGAAGGAAAGACCAAGCGGAAGGATGATCCGCGAAGAGAATAGATCCCCTGCCAGCCCGATCCGGGAGGACCACGAAGCCAGCGCCTGATCGAAGAAAAAATAGTACTTGACAAAGCCAAGCAGGCCAAGATTTACAGCCACACCGAACCAGAGCAGGCTGCCCGCCTTTTCGCTCCAGCGGAGCATGCCGAGAGCAAGGAAATAATCTATGGTCAGAGAGATAAAAAGGATCGCAACATGCCAGGGCGCGAGCCAGCCATAAAAAACTGCGCTGGCGGCCAGTAGGAAGACGTTCTGCCAATCCCGCCGGCGGACCAGCCAGTAAATGAGGAGGAGAACTGTGAAGAAAAGGATGAATTCGTAACTGGTGAACGCCATGTCTCAGATCTCGGGCTGTTCCTCCACGTTCACCATCACCTTGTATGCCTCCGCGTATTGGATGCCCTTCTCCCTGCCTTCCTCCTCCGCCCACTCGCGCAGCATCTTTTCGGGATCCCAATCGCCAAGCTGGCTGGCGTGCTTCCTCAACGCCTCGAGCTTGATAACAATGGTCCCCGTGATATCCACCCAGGTATCGGGCTTCTCCGAGCCATGGACATAGACACGCTTGACCTTGTGCGGTTCGTGCCCCTGCGCCAGCAGGTCGGTGAAGATCAAGCGCGTCTCCGCCGAAGGGAAGACCGCGTACAGCGCGGCCTGCGCCGCGGCGCGGTGGTCCGGATGATTGATGTACCCATTCCCATAGAATACGCCCTGCGGATCGCCGATCACCACCACGTCCGGCTTGAACTGGCGGATGATGCGCGTCAACTCCTTTCGCAGGGAGACGGTCGGCTCCAGTTCGCCGTCGGGGTGACGCAGGAAGAGGGTTTGTTTGATGCCAACGATGGCATTCGCCGCGGTTTGCTCCTGCTCCCGCAGTCGTGCCAACACGGGTTTATATTCCGCCCCGCGGGTCGGATCGTTCGATCCGGAATCGCCGCTGGTGATCACGACCGAGATGATCTCACACCCGGCGCGCGCCCACTTGGCCAGGGTACCGGAAACGGTAAAGTCCTGGTCATCAGGATGGGCATGTATGCTCATGGCGGATTGGGGGATGTATTCCTTTTCTTCAGGCATGGCCGTGATTGTAATCGAATGTGGGTTCACCCACAGTACACGATCTCATCGATCCATTCCGCCTCAAATCGCCCATTCAGGCGATGTCCCGATTCGGTACGCAGGTCGAATTCGCCCTCCAGCGGTCTCCCCAATTCGACCCGCGGGAAGGATACTTTCCCCGTCAGCGGGATGGAGAAACTGTATCGTATAAAGTAAACCGCCTGCCCAACCTGCGAGTAACCCTGCGGCAGGGAGTACCTTGCAGGATGATCGATATTGGGCGATTCGTATATGGAAATATTGATGATCGTTCCCGCCTCATACGGAATGGAAACGGTGAACGCCGGCCCATCCCAGGGTGCGCAATCGCGAACAACCGAAGCCGCAAAGACCTGGACCGATTCTTGACTTTGCAGGACGTACAAATACCATAATCCACCGAGGAGAAGGATGACCACGGTGATCAACCCGTAAGGCGCGGTTCTCGGCTTGATCATGGAAAGAAGACGTAGAACCCTCCGAATTTGTTTCCCTGGAAGAAAGAGCGAAAGTCGATGAGATGTGTCATTTCTCGATCACGTGCATGACCGGGAATCCCTTCCAGCCTTGAAGCACGAACTCATATCGGAAGTCTGCATCGTCGCTGGAGGTGGACACACAGTCGTATTGAACCCATGTTCCGGAAGAGTCAACCGCAGAGCAGCTCGTCATACCGCTGATCTTCCCTCCGGAGATGGGTAAAAGGGTCATGTAAACCAGGGGGATGATGATCAACAGAAAGGCCAGGCCCGCCTTGAGCCAGGGATTCAATTTTTGGACGATCAAGAACAGCAACCCAATGGGAATCACCAGGCAGGAGATCGCCGGTGCCACGGTATTCGTCATAAACGTCCATGACGGAGCCAGCGCAAGGTTAAACACGGCCAGGCTCAGCCCGATCAGCGGTCCGCACAAAAGCAGGGTGAAGAAAAGAATCAGTTTTCGGGCAGGTGGCCCCATTGCTGGGTTTGATTTCATGGGCGAAGTATAGCATGCCACAAACGCAGCTGCGATTGGGATTACAATAGAAATGAATCCCCCCGGACTTCCGAAGTCTGACAGACTTCGGAAGTCCGGGGTCTCGGCAGGAAAAGAGTATGCCGCGCAGAATAACCCCATTTATCCCTGATACGTATTACCATCTCTACAATCGTGGCAATAACCGTCAGGCGGTTTTCTTTGAGGCGGATAACTATGCTTACTTTCTTGGCGGGATAAAGAAATATCTTCATCCAGTTGTGCACATCATTGCATATTGTTTACTGCCAACTCATTATCACATTTTAGTGCGGATCAAAGGTCAAACTTCCGAAGTCTTTATGACTTCGGAAGTTTCAGAGAGAGTCTCCCGCGCCATGCAAAAATTCTTGATTTCCTACACCAAAGCCATCAACAAGCGTTTCTCTCGCGTCGGTGCATTATTTCAAGGGCAATTCCAAGCGAAGCCAATAAAGAATTTCTCCCATTTACTCAACTTATGTATATACATCCACGCCAATCCGGTGAAAGGTGGACTAGCCACTTCCCCCAAAGATTGGATATACTCGAATTACCTTGAATGGCTGGGCCGGCGCAATGGCGCATTGGTTGAACGGGAATTTATTCAGGAACACTTCGGTTCATCCACTGAATATCAAGAACTTGTCACTCGATTTGTCAAAACACGTTATTTGCCCAATGATGCGAGAAGGTATTTGGAGGCGTTCGAATAATCACCCCATCTGAGATTTCCGAAGTCTTTAAGACTTCGGAAATCTTTTGCTCAAGGAGACAATATGCCCATCACCCTCGACGGTTCGTCCCTCACGATCGAAAAACTGGTAGGCATTGCGCGCGACAACGAGAAGGTGGAACTTGCCCCCGAAGCCCTCGAGCGCATCAAGGTCTGCCGCGCCATGCTGGAGGAGAAACTGGCCAACAAGGAGATCATGTACGGGACGAATACCGGCATCGGTGAGTTCTCCGAAAAGATATTAAGCGACGAGCAGGTGAAGGATTTTCAGAAATACCTGATCTACAATCACGCCGCGGGGATCGGCGAACCCGCGCCGATCGAGCATGTGCGCGGCGCACTGGCCGGGCGCATCAACGTCCACGCGCACGGGAATTCCGGCTGCCGACCCGAGATCACCCTGACACTGGTGGAGATGCTGAACAAAGGCGTCACACCCGTTGTTTGTCAGAAGGGATCGGTGGGTGCCAGCGGCGACCTGGCTCCGATGGCGCAGGCCGCGCTGCTGCTCATGGGTGAAGGAGAAGCATTTTATCAAGGCGGGCGGTTATCCGGTCAGGAGGTCATGAAACGCGCAGGGATTCCGATTCCGGGCTTGCAGGCACGCGACGGCCTGGCCGCGATCAACGGATCCAATTTGTTGACCGCCATGTCCGCCTTGCACATCTACGATATGGAACGATTCCTCAAGCAGGCCGAGGTCGCGGCGGCAATGTCGATCGAGGCGCTTCTGGGAAATTTGAAACCCTACAACGCCAAACTGCATGAACTGCGCGGCTTCAACGGCGCGATTTCGTCTGCGAAAAATATCATGAAGGTCATCGAAGGCTCGGACCTGACGACCGGAAAGATGAAGACCAAGGTGCAGGACGCGTATTCGATGCGTTCGACGCCGCAGGTGATCGGCGCGGCGCGCGATGCGGTTGCCTATGCGCGTTCGCAGCTCGAGATCGAATTGAATGGCGTGGGCGATAACCCGATCTTCGTGCCGGAGATGAAGCTGACATTGACCGGCGCGAACTTCCAGGGTTCGCCGGTTTCACTGCCGATGGACATGGCCGGCGCGGCGATCACGATGGTTTGCGTTCTATCAGAGCGGAGGATGAACCGGTTGACCAACCCCGCCCTTTCCGCGGGACTGCCGGATTTCCTCGCCCACGAACCAGGTTTTTATTCCGGCATGATGCTCAGCCAGTACACCGCCGATCATTTGATCGTGGAGCAGCGGATTCTCGCCGCGCCTGCCTCGATCCAATCCATCCCGGCCGCGGCGGACCAGGAAGACTTCGTTTCAATGGGCATGAACACTGCGATTAAAAATGGTCAGATCCTCGATAATGCATACGGCGTCTTGGGGATCGAGCTGATGGCCGCCGCGCAGGCGCTGGACTTCCGCGAGTTCACGCCCGGCAAAGGGACGAACAAGGCGCGCGAAGTCATCCGGAAATATGTCAAACATCTGGATATCGACCGACCGCTGTACCCGGATCACAATGCGCTGATGGAACTGGTGAAGTCCGCCGAGATATTGAACGAGGTGGAACAGGTGATCGGCAAACTGGACTAACTCCAAAACAATCGCGCGCTTTATCACCCCGAATGCATGACAAAAATTCTTTTGCCTCGAGGGTGGATGTAGTAAAACATGATGAAACCCGAAGGAAAGAAGAAAAAGAATGAAATCCCTTAAACCCCTATTAGGAACGATGCGACTACCGTTCGTGATCCTGGCGCCCGCCTGTGTGCTGGTGGGATTAGGCACCGCGTATCGACAGACCGGCACGATCAACTGGATCTACTTTCTTCTGACGCTGATCGCGGGCATCTGCGCGCACATCAGCGTCAACGCCTTTAACGAGTACTTCGATTTCAAAACCGGGCTCGACTCGCACACGCAGAAGACTCCGTTCAGCGGAGGCAGCGGTACTTTGCAAGCTCATCCGGAACTGGCCAGGGGCGCGCTGGCCATTTCCTGGGCCTCCTTTGGGATCACCGCCTTGATCGGCCTGTTCTTTCTGTTTAAATGGGGCTGGGCTGCGCTCCCGATCGGCATCCTCGGTTTGCTTTTGCTTTACGGTTACACCGCGTGGATGGTGTACAACCCGTTCCTGTGTCTGATCGCCCCGGGACTTGGCTTCGGTCCATTGATGGTGCTCAGCACACACTACGCATTGACTGGGACTCTATCGTTCCAGGCTCTTACCGCCTCGCTCGTCCCCTTCTTCCTCGTCAGTAATCTGCTATTGCTTAATCAATTCCCCGACCTCGAAGCAGATCGCTCCGTCGGCCGCCGGCATTATCCCGTCCTGATCGGCCGCACCGCAAGCGGAATCATCTATATTGCCTTCCTGATTTCAACCTACCTTGTCATCGGCGCCGGCGTGTTCTTCGGCGTCCTGCCCCCCCACGCGTTGCTCGGTCTGCTCACGCTGTTCTTTGCCGTGCAGATCATCCCCAATGTACTGAAAAATGCCGAGAATGTCCCCGCCCTGATCCCCTCCATGGGGCAGAATGTGCTGGTCAATTTGCTTACACCGATCCTGCTCGCCGTAGGTTTGTTCATCCGCTAGGCAGCGGGGGTTGCATTGCATGTGCCCGCACTTCAAGGAACAAGCCGCGCGGGAAGACTGCTGCATGCCGGCCGCCCCCGGCTGCGAAAGTAGCTGTGAACAGGAAACGAATTGTGACGGTTACTCGTCGATGAGCTTGAAGACCTTGTCGTGAACGTGCACCCGCTGTGACACCTTCATGGCCACATCATCGCCGGGTTTGGCTTCTTCCACGGATTTATGCTCGATCTGCAGGGAGGCAACCTCCTGCTTGAGATCGGTCGAGTGCCCCAGGATGTGAACGGTGTCGCCAACGTGCAGAGGTTCGGTCAATTTCAGGACGGCGACGTTGATATGGTCGAAGTAGTGCGTGATCTGCCCAATTTGTTTGCCGGACATCTTCTCATCTCCTTTCGATGAACTGCCTGATGCGCATCGGAGGCCGGGCTTCAGCCTGGTTCCGTCCGGGAGGTCTGCGATCTACCCGGCGGGTGGAATGAACCTATTATATTGCAGTTGCGGTCAGGTTTCCGCTCACTCCTGCATCATTGGATTTCTTGCATAAGTCAAACGACGTTGGAGGACGTCCCTTACGCAAAGCGTATTGCGTACTCCTAAGCGCACGTTTGCAAAAGGTCCATTAGTGGATCCGATCCAGAAACCGCCCGAATTCGAGCACCAGCCATTCGAAGGTCGGAGGTTCCGGCGGTTGGTGATAAGGCAGGTTGAACCGCTGGATGGCGAGATCCCGAAAGTGGCGGCTCACGATCTGCTCGGTCACGCCATAATCCAGCAGGTCGTCATGGATGGACATGCCGAAATAGCA
>Ga0194126_10009938_pt1 | contig 12565 bp, 8 predicted proteins | sample TA2KigC150mmetaG_FD_148641 | JGI IMG/M metagenome (GOLD analysis project Ga0194126, IMG submission 148641) | Freshwater microbial communities from Lake Tanganyika, Tanzania - TA2015035 Kigoma Deep Cast 150m | ecosystem: Environmental > Aquatic > Freshwater > Lake | place: Tanzania: Lake...
CGGGGAGGTTAAGCGTTCGCGGAGCTCCGCGACGACCTCAAGGTACGTTGCCAGCGTCCGGAGCTTCGCCGAGGAGCCGAGCTCGAGCTGCGTCCCCTCGTTGATGTTGAGCGGCTGGTTCAGGTTATCCGCCTGTACGCGGAGGAGGTTCTCCCCCTCTCCCTTCTCGTAAATGGTCACGCTATAGATGATGCGTGAAGGATCGCCTTGGTCGAGGAGCCGAAAAGCGTCCAGGCCCGCCTCGCGGATGTACTCGGGGTCCTCGAGGCGGCGAAGAAGCCGCGTCGCGCCGTCCTGGACGCGCGCATCCACCGAGCTCGTCACCGTGAGATCGAGACGGTCGAGCTCGTAGAGATCGCTCGCTCCGAGAAGCGAGAGAAGCCGGACCCTAATCGCGTTCGCCGCCTTTCGATCGACGAACGGAATCCGCCGCCGCTCCGCGGAAGGGGACGCCCACGCGAGACGCGCACGCGCCGCGAGGTCCTTCTCGATCGGCGCGAGGATCCCCGCGTTCGCCAAGAGAACGAGATACGAGTCGGTCCATCGCTCGAGCGCGGTTCTCTCCCGAAAATAGGCGGTCGGGCGTCTTTGCGCGAGGATCAGGCTCACCACTTCTTTTAACGCGAGCCCCCACGCCTCCCGCTCCGAGGGATCGATGTCCGCGGCGCGCGAGGAGAGAAGACTGTTCACCTCGTCGAACCGGGATCCGTACCAGGCCGAGAGCCCGTCCCCGAGACCGATCACTTCGCCGTATCCGGAGACCGCGGCGAGCGGGAGGGAGTTCAGGTGTGCGCGGAGGATCCCGCGCCGTGCGTCGATCGTCTCCTCGCCGTCCAGATAGGCGCGAAGCGATGCCGACAGCATTTGCCCGGCTTTTTCCTGAAACGACGAGGTGAACCCGCCGGTGGCATGCCGGTACTTTTCCATCTGCGTCGCGAGCGTGCTCCCGCCGGGAACTTCCCGATCCGGATCGAAGAAGCGCAAGACAGCTTGCCCGACCGCATACGCCAACCGGTCCCATTCGACGGCCGGATTCCGATACGGGGTGTCCGGGTCGAGAAGTTCTCGGTTCTCGATATAGAGAACGATGTCCGCGACGAGCTTCGGGATCTCGTCGAACGATGAATAAACATTTTGTGGATAGATCGTCGAATAGAGAGGTTCTCCCGCCCGATCCAGAATGAGAAGGCCCGCCCGGTCCTTTTCGCGGTAGATCGGAAAGAGGCCGAGATCGACGACGCGAAGGAATCTCTCCGAAGCGCGCGCTTGCGCCTCGATCGTGTATCCGGCGGATTCGAGGGAAGGGAGGATCTCGGGGATACGCGCGTACCCGAGCCGAACGTCGTAGGGACCCGCGCCCGGAAAGCGGATCGCGGGGCTCGGGCCGGAGGCGATCTGGAAGCCGATCTCGCGGCTCACTCGTGAAAACACGAGCGCCTGTAATCGCGAGGTGCGCATCTCCCAACGGAAGAACGCCCCGGCGCCTATGCAGAGAACCGCGAGGATCGCGAAGCGGACACGACGTTTCATGTTTTCTCGGTACCTGATACCCTATTTCTCATACCCTTCATCCCGCCGGAATAGGGTATCAGGTACCGGAAACGGATGCGAGGAGACGCGTGTTGCGCCGCCCGTTGCTTGTCGAGATCATCTTCTACGCAGCGCTCGCCGCCGCCCTTCTCTTCATGGGTTGGCGCCGCTGGGCGGATCCCTGGATGGACTTCGGACGCGAGGTTCTGATCGCGCGGCGCATCTCCGAGGGAGGTCTCTTCGGGAGGGACATCCTTCACCTCTTCGGGCCGCTCTCCGGACATCTCAACGGCGCGGCGTTCCGGATCGCCGGGCCGTCGCTTCGGACTCTCTTCGCGCTGAACCTCGCCGTCCTCGTCCTCATACTCGCGGCCGGACGGTATCTTCTCGGGAGAATCGCGGTGCGCTCCGCGGCGGCCGCGGCGACTCTGGTATCCCTTCCCGTCTTCTGTCTCGGGCGGATCGGCGCGGTTGGGAGCTTCAACTACGTCGCTCCCTACTCGCACGAGCTCGTGCACGGCTACTTGCTTGCGCTCGCATCAATGATCCTCGCGAATGAGGCGGCAGAGAGAGAGAGAGCCGGATGGGCGTTCCTCGCGGGATGCGCGGCGGGGGGGCTCCTTCTCACCAAGTACGAGATGATCCTCGCGGGCCTTCCTGCGGTCGCCTTCCTCCTCGCCGCACCCCCGGGTCGAAGGTCGGGACGAATCGCCGCCGCGCTTCTTGCGGGACTCGCGGTCGCACCCGGTATCTTCTTCGTTTGCTACACGGCGGCGCTCGGACCGCGCGGCGCCGCAGAGGCGGTCTTCGGATCGCTCGTTCTCCCCGCGCGCGCGTCGGTCTCCGGATATTTCTATCGCTCGGGGCTCGGGTTCGATCAGCCGGCGCACCGTCTTCTCGAGATCGCAAGGAGCACGTCCGCTCTCGCGATCGCTCTCCTCGCGCTCTCTCTCGCGGGAAGAGCGCATCGCCGAATCCTGCGGGACCGCGGAAGGCGCGTTCTCCCCGCCGTCTTCTTTCTCCTCTTCCTCGCGGGAGGAGTATGGGTTTTCCCCGTGCTCGATCTCGCGCGCGTCCTTCCGATCTCGACCGCGCTCTTCTTTCTCGCGTCGCTGTTCGCATGGAGGAGGACAAGCGATCCGAGAGAGCGTCTCGCGGCGGCCTATTCTCTCTTCGCACTTCTCCTCCTTGCCAAAATGCTCCTATATCCCAGATTTCACCAGTACGGCTTCATTCTCGCCGCGCCCGCGACCGCCTGCTTGATCGTCGCGATCCTCGATCGGCTTCCGCGCGTCGTTCGCTTGCACGCGCCCGATTCCGCCCGCGCGCTCCGGGCCGGCTTCGCGGGAGTGCTCGCGGCGCTCATGGTCAAGTGGACGATCTTCTCGTGGAACGGATTTCGTGCCGAAAACCTCCCGATCGGCCGAGGCCCAGACCGGATCTTCGTCTCCGCGGAGGGCAACCCGCGGGGAAACTTCGCCCTCGCGCACGATCTCGTTCTCGAGCACGTTCCTCCTGAAGCGACGCTCGCGGTTCTTCCCGAAGGAGGGCTGATCAACCAGACGACCGGGCGGCGATCGCCGCTCTCGCCTCCAAACTTCATGCCCGCCGAGATTCTCGTGTTCGGCGAGGAGAAGATCCTTGGCGAGCTCGCCAAATCGTCACCGGATTACATCCTCATTCACAACCGTCCGATGGTCGAGTACCGGATGCTCGGCTTCGGGCGCGACTACGGGAAACGGATCACGCGGTGGGTGCAGGACGAGTACTACCCGGTGGACGGGTATGGAACGGTGCCGCTCGAGTTCAACAAGCAAGGCGCGATCCTACTTCGGCGAAGATGAAGAGGGAGAGCGAAGAGGGTCGATTCGCTTCGAACGAGATCCGCGGCTCGCCCAAGGATTGATCTCACCCCGCGTGCGGCCGCTCAGGCTCGACGCCTCCTTCCCGCGCGATGTCCGGCGACGCTTCCTCCCCTTCAAACCGCGGCTCTTCTCTCTCCCGCGCGAGATGTCTCACAGCTTCGTCCTCCGGATGCTCCTGGAGGTACATCTCCGCCGGCATCGAGCCGGTGATCCATGAAGGATTCCCGGGATACGCGCGGGGGCAGAAGACGGTCGAGTACAGATGCCATACAACGATCGCGAGCGTCGCCAGCCACGCCTCGTAGTGGTGGATCACAAGCATGACGTCGAGGAAACCCTTCGGAAGATAGCGCACGGCCTGATTGTCGAACCAAAGGAAGAGCCCCGTCACGACCATCACCACTCCGCCCCACACGAGCGCCCAATACTCCGCTTTCTCGACGTAGCCGAAGCGCCCGAAGCGCGGCCCATCCTCGCGTTTCCCCAGATTGTGAAGGATCATCTGCCCGAACTGTTCGAAGTCCTTCTTTCGCGGAAAGATGTCGGCGAAGAACTTCTTTCCGTTCCGCGTCGCGAGAAAGCCCAGGTGCCAAAGACATCCGAAGATGAAGAGACCGGCCGCCGCGCGGTGAACCAGACCGCGCACGCGAAACCCGCCGTCCCATCCGAAGATCTTGCGGAAGATCCACGCCTCGGAGTAGACGAGCGCAAACCCCGTGATCACGAGAACCGTGAAGGAGAGCGTGAGCACGCTGTGCTGGAAGATCGCGTCCGCGTCCATGCGCCGGATCTGCGGGCGCCGCAGAAGGCGGATGCAGTGCTTCCGGAAGTCGATGGCGACATAAACCACCATGAGGCCGATGATCAGGGTGATCGCCGCGATGTAGATCCTCGAGAAGAAGCGCGGCCATCCGGTCTTCCGGCCGACGCCGGTCTCGTGGATCTTCGTCGCGGCGAGCTCCTCGCTCACGCCCGGGTGGCATCCCCCGCAAGTCGCGCGCAGGTTCGCCGGATGAATCGACGAGTTCGGGTCCGTGCTCGGAAGGATCTTGTGCCCGCCGTGGCAGCTCGCGCAGTTCGCGACCGTCGGATCGCCCGCCTTGCTCTTCAAGCCGTGGTATGAATCGACAAACGACGCGAGGCGTCCCGCGGGAATGCCGTACTTTTCGTTCAAGAACGCCGACTCGTGGCACGGGGCGCACGTCGCCTGCGCCACCAGAACCGGGCTCACGCGCGAACGCGGATCGTTCGTCGAAAGAATCCCGTGCTCGCCGTGGCAATGGGTGCAAACCGGGGTGTCCGTCTCGCCGCGCGCGGTCAGCTTTCCGTGGATCCCCTCCCAATAGTCCTGCTCGATGCTCCGGTGGCACTTGCCGCACGTGTGCGGAACATTGAAGTGGTTGATGCTCGAGCTCGCGTCCCCCGGCCCGAAGATCTGGTGGGCGGTTCCTCCGGTCGAATGGCAATCGGTACAGGTCGCGGCGACTGTGATCCCTTCCCGGGTCGCGCGGCCGTGAATGCTTGATTCATAAACCTCAACGGGGCGCTTCTGTCGGATGTCGTGTTTCTTCGCGAGATCGATGTCCTCGTGGCAGCGGGCGCACGTGGCGGGGAGATGGAGCGGATGGACCGGGGAACGATTATCTGTCGAGGGGAGGATCTCGTGGGATCCGTGGCACGCCGCGCAGCCGGGGAGGTCCTTGGTCGTCCCCAAGATCCCTCTTCCGTGCGTCGTGTAGAGCGCGGCCTCGGCGTCGTGGCAGGCGCCGCAGGCGACCTCGGTGAGCTTTTCTTCGTGCGGCAGCTCGACGATGTCCGCGTGGCAGTCGAGACATCCGAAGCCCGCATGCGATGAGAGCGCGACCATCGAATCGCTCGCGGCCGGGATCTCTTCGTCCCCCGCCGCGTGGCACATCGCGCAGTCTTCGGATGTGGGAAGCTCGGAGTAGGAAGGCGCAAAGGCGAACGCGAGACAAAGAAGAACGATCGGGAGAAACCTCGACAACTCGCCCATTTCTCGCCGCCTCGTTCGAGGGATCGCAACTCGGTTCCTGATGATCAAGGAGCTGCGCCGCTCAGTCAATCGAGAAACGCTCAGGCTCTCTCTCCAGCCGGTAGAGCGAGAGGACGGGGCCGCGCGTGCGGGAACCGGGCTCCCAGCGCCTCACGAGGGCGACGCGCGGATCGGAGAGAAGGCGCTCGTATCCGAGCTTCTCGCGAAGCGTGAGGTAGTGGACCGGCGAGTCGGGCGGATACCAGCGCGCGTGGTAGACGCCGTGGAGCGTGTAGCTCGACGTGAAGAAGTAGTCGGCGCCGCGCGCAAGGAGCTCGTCCGCGTCGTAGAGATACCGGCGGAACAAGAGCCGGGGCCACGGTTCGTTTTCGTGCCGCTCGCGAACTTCCGGCGGGGTTTCGTCCGGCCAGATCGGCTCGTCGGCCACGCCGGCGAGCGGAACGATGCGATACATTCTTCGCCCCTCGAGCCGCTCGCGCGCCCGCTCGAGCGCGTCCTCGGAGAGAAATCGTCCGCCCGGAGCGTTCCCCTCGAAGCGATCCATCCGAAGAAACTGCGGGTTGTAAATCATCCCGTCGATTCCGATCGCGGTTCCGCCGGGGATGTTCGCCTCGACCCACTCGCGCGCGAGGGTGCGCGTGTCGGAAAGGTGCGCATCGCGGATCCGCGAACCCGCAAGGACGAGCGCCGGAAGAAGGAGCACGCAGGCCGCAACGGCCGGCGCGCGGTGCCTTGCGAGAGCATGGAGCGCGCCGAGCCCGTCGGAAAGCGCGCGCCCCGCCAGGATCGCGAACACCGGATAGAGCCCGATGCAGTAGTCGAGCCCCTGGTTCCTGAGCGACGTGATCGCGAGGAACGACGGGAGCGCGTACGCGAGGAGAAGCGCGTCGCTTCGGGCGCGGGGCCGGAGGGGAAGACGGGAGAGAGCGAGGCGACCGACCGAAACGACGAGCCCCGCGAGAAACGCCGCGCCGACGATCCCCTCCTCCGCGAGGGTCCGCATCGCAAACCAGAGAACGGGCGGCCCGTGAAGATGCCCCGGATGCCCGGTCTTCATGTGCGACGACTGAAAGAGGAACGCGTCGAGATAGCTTCGGAAGTCAAGGATCCAATACGGGTTCAGCAGAAGGAAGAGCGGCGGGATCACGGCGAGCGAGAGGAGAAGCCCGTTGAAATTCCGCTTCTCGTGCCGCAAGAGATGCGCGGCGGCAAGTGAAAGGACGAGGAGCCCCGTGTTGTACTTGAACGAAACGGAGAGCGCGATCGCGGCACCGGCGAGAAGGGAGTCGCGCCGGCTCCCCCTCTCGAAGACGCGCACGATCGCGAGGAGCGCGAGCGCGCCCGCGAAGGTCATCGCCGAGTTCGGAACGGCCGCGACCGACTGTCCCTGGTGGACGGGCGAGAGGGCGAGAACGCATGCGGCGGCGGCGCCCGCCCACGCGCCGAAGAGCCGCGCCCCGACCCTCCACGCGAGAGCGATCGCGCCGACCCCGAACGCCGCGCTCGCGATCCGCCCGAGAAGATAGAAGACGGTCGGGTCCTCGTAGAAGCGGACGCCGAACTCCGACGCCGACGAAACCGCGCCGAAGAGCTTCATCACTGCGAACGCCGCTCCGTAGAGAACGAGGAGGAGATACTGATAGAGAGACGGATAGTCGAGGAGGAGCGGGCGGAGCGAACGCTCGCCCGCCATCCCGAGCGCGCTGTTCACGACCATCTCCTCGTCGGGGATGTACGCCGAGGGGAGGCCGTACATGAGATCGGCGGCGCGCCAGACCGCGCCGGCGGCGATCGCGGCCCACGCGACGTGCTTCGGGCGAATGCGTGCGAGCACTCTCGTTCCTCCCGGCGCGGCGATCTTAGCACCGGAAGAAGGAAGAGGCACCTGTTTGAGGCTTTGATGAGAGCCGCGAAACCGAACCGCACCTGGGGCTGCTATAATGCCAAGCGGGAGTTTCATAGACCCGCCCCGAAAGAGAGGGGGAGCGATGGAAGGATTTCTGATCGGTCTCGTGGTCGGCCTTCTCGCGGCCGGGTTTTTTTTCGTGCAGATTCGCCGCGCGCGGGGCCGCGCTCCCTCGCCGCCCGCGGTCGTCGTGCAGTCGTTCATCACGGGGGGCGCGCGGTCGCCGAGCTTTCCGTTTATCGAATCCGCACGAAGGAGATCATCACGACGTCGGACCACTGGTTCGGCGCGTTCGGCAAGCGCTACCTCACGTGGCTCTTCAGCAATAAACAAATGACGATGATCTTCGAGTTCGTGATCGACTTCCGCTACAACCTCCAGAGCCCGGAGTTCGCGGCGTCGGGCGACGAGCGGGCCGGCTGGCGCGTCACGCTCCCGCCGCCGAGCCACGACGTCCAGATCCTCGACATGCTCCTCCACAGCGAGGGGAAGACCGAGCTTCTTCCCTGGCTCATGCCGGACATCATCGGGCGCTTCTTCACCGGGGGCTTCTCGGTCGAGGACAAGAACCGGCTGATCGCGGAGGCGAAAGTGGAGGCGGCGCGGCTCGCATCCACGCTCGTCGATCAGTACCAGGAGGACGCCCGCGCCTCGGCGCGGCGCACCCTCGAGATGATGGCGCGGGGCTTCGGCATCGAGAAGATCGCGATCGACTTCACCCCGGCGCGCGAGTTCCGCCCCGAGGTGGACGCCTCGCGGATCGAAAAGGCGCTCCCGGCCGACTCGTGAACCTGGCACACAAGGGGAAAGACGCCTGTCGCCAAGAAAGAAGAAAGGAAAGCCATGAGCGAGAAAGAGAAGATCGTGGGGGCCGCGCGCGCCAATCCCTTCCGCGAGATCGTGCAGCCGTTCATCGATCTCGTCCACGCACCGCGCGCTCTCTGGGGAGTCAACTTGGCCTACGTCCTCGAAGGGATGGTCTACTTCGGGATGCTGGGCTACCTCGCGATGCACTTCTCGGATTTCGTCTTCTCGGGCATCGAGCCGAGCGGGCTTCGGGACGAATACGCCCACGACATGGTGGCGGTCCTGACCGCCGGAATCACGATCGCGATGTTCTTCCTCGGGACCGTCGCCGACCGGAAAGGCGTGCGGTTCGCGCTCCTCGGGGCGTTCGTTCTGATGCTCTTCGGCCGCGTTCTCATCTCGGGAGCGCCGAATCTTTTCGGGCTCCCGCCCGCGGGCCTCTGGTCGCCTCTCCACCTCGTGACGATGGCGGGGATTCTCCTCGTGGTGATCGGGTACGGGATGTACCAACCCGCGGCGTACGCGGCCGTCAAGCAGTTCACGACGCCCAAGACCGCCGGCATGGGGTTCGCGATGCTTTATGCATTGATGAATCTGGGCGGCTGGTTCCCGACGTACGCCTTCCTCTTGCGGGACGAGGATTACTTGAACCTCGGCATCCCCGGCACGTTCTGGGTCTACACGGCCTTCACGTTCGTGGCGCTCCTCTCCACGTGGATCCTCCTCTCCCGCAAGACGGTGGCGCACGCGATCTCCACGGCGGCGGCCGAGCGCGCGCGCATCGAGGCGGCGGAAAAGGCCGCGAAGCCGGAGGAGTCGAAGCCGGCGGCGCCCGCGACCGACGCGGGCCGAGAGGCGAGACGCGTTCCGCGTCACATGTGGCTGTTCGCTCTCCTCGTCCTCGCGGTGGTGGCGCGGGAGATCCCGGCGCCGTGGGGCTACGGCGCCGCCGTCGTTCTCCTCTTGGGCTGGATCGTCTCCGCCGTGATCGCGCGAAGCGCGACATGGATCGCCCGCCATCCTCTCGGGGACGCGAAGTTCTTCTTCTTCATCTTCGCGCTCATGCCGGTCCAGACGCTCTTCGCGTATAACTGGCTCATCCTCCCGCAGTACATCTCCCGCGCGTACAGCGGTTGGATCGGCGACTACTTCGAGATCGCCGCGAACGCCAACCCGATTCTCATCTTCATTCTGGTTCCGATCATCGCGGCCGCCACGCAGAAGGCGAAGGTTTACCGCATGATGATCCTCGGGACGTTCATCATGGCCGCGCCGGCGTTTCTCCTCGCGATCGGCCCGCACGCATGGACGCTCTTCCCCTACATTCTCCTCATGACGGTCGGCGAGGCGATGTGGCAGCCGCGGTTTCTTCAGTACGCCGCGGAGATCGCGCCGCCCGGGCGCACGGGAGAGTACATGGGCGTCGCGCAGCTCCCGTGGTTCCTCACCAAAGTGCTCGTCCCGATTCTCTACTCCGGCTGGATGATGGGCCGCTACTGCCCGGCCGACGGACCCAAGAACACCGAGTTCATGTGGTTCGTCTTCGGCTGCATCGCGATCTCGTCGAGCGTGCTCCTCTTCCTCGCGCGGAACTGGATCGGGAAGGACTTCAAGACGAAGGCGTGATCGGTGCTCCCGCAATCGAAGCCCCCGGGAGGTTCTCCTTGCCGGGCTGCGGAACGCTGCGCACTGTTACTTGGATCGGGTTTCGCGGCCCGGCGCCGAAATCCCCGCCCGTGTGGGCGGGGAGGACGCGCTACTTTCTGAGAGTCTTCCCGGGCGCGTAACGTCCCCAGAAGGCGCTCTTCCGTGCGTGGTTCTTTCTAAGATCGGTCGCGTAGGCGTCGTGCGGCTGAAACCGCCCCCAATCGCTCACCTTCGGCGCGAGAGCGTCGAGCTTGCGGAGATATCGGACTCCGTGCGTGTAGTACTTCGAGATGCCCCTCGCCAGAATCGAGTCGAGCAGCGCGCGATAGATGATGCTCGCCGCGAGAAAGCGCTTGCCGATTTCCATCGCTTCCCCTAGCGGGAGCAAGCGAGGATAGTCGTTCCCTTCCAATTGGTCGGCGAGGGCGAGGAGATACGCATCCGCCTCGTCTGCCCGCCCGCACTCGAAGAGGAACATCGCGTCCGAAGAGGAGAGCTTCTTCGACGCAAGAATGATGCGAGCTTCCTCTTCGATCACACCCGCGCGACTTTCTTCTCCGAGGATCGCGATTAAATCGTCCAGGGCTTCGGCGCACCGATACCGCCTGAAGATCCGCCGCGCGATCTTCTCGCGCTCCGCGACATCGCCGGTCTTCTCGTGCACCTTGAGAAGCAGTTCGTCTCGACGGTCGTTCTCGAACCTTTCTCCGCCCGGGACCGTCCGGATCCAAGCGAGGGCGGCCGTCGCATCGCCCGATTCGAGATAGACCTCCGCGATGTCGTAACAGGCGGCCGGTCCGAGCTCGGGCCACGAGGCCAGGCGCGCTCTCTCGAATGTCGCCGGATCCTTCAGCTGTCGAGCGAATGACTCCACCATCCGGTACCAGCGTCGCGCATGGGGTTCCTTCTCTTCCTGTTTCGCCGCCGACCAGGCCCGAAAGAGAAGCTCGCGAAGAAGCTCTTCGGGGAGATACTCGGCCGCACGGGGGACGAGCGGCTCGCGAACCCCGTAGTCGTCCTCTCCGGCAAGCTTCCAGAGAAGTTCCGCGATCCGGCGCTTGTCGCCTGAGGCGGCCGCATAGTGAACGAAGAGATCGGCGGCGAACACGCGGTAGGTATTCCCCACGCTCCCGCCGGACTCATCGCAGCTTTCCAGCACTTTGGCATCGGTCCCGTAGAACGCGGCGACAAGCTCGATCCCCGTCATCGGATCGTGCACAGCCGATCGGATGTCCTCGAGAAGCGCTTCCATCTTCCCTGCCAGGGCGAACGATTCGCGATACCCGACGAACGATCGCATCCGCTTCAGTCCAGCGATCCCCGCGCGCACCCGGCGGATCTTCTCGTCCCGCGTCTCGACCATCCGCTTCACGAATTCCCCCGCCTCCTCGCTCTCCCGCGCCAGGCGGATCAGTGCGTCCGCCAGGGCTGGCGCTCCGAGCTCGATCAGACGCTTGCGAAGGTCGTCGGACACGACACGGGCCTTTCGCCAGATGGAAGAACTACCTCAGAATCGCCCGCGACAATACTCCTTGATGGCGTTCACGGTGAAAGGAGAATCAAGGAGGCCGGCTCGCAGTTTCTCGAGCAGGCTCTCGGAAACGTCTTCCCGCAAGTGGCATTCCCCGGTCCGCAGCGCCCGCGAGATCGCCGGAACCGAGAAGTACTTCGCGGTGGAGTAGTGGACGGAGGAGGCGTGTCTAACAAAGGAGTGTTCCCCCGGCTGGAGAACCACTGTCTCGTCCGTGAACCGGGTCGCCGTCTGGAGCATGACAGCCACGACTTGCGGGGGATCGCCCTCCGGGTTTGTCAGAATGAACCAGAGATGGGGTTTCGGCTCGCCGCGCCCGCGGAGATAGAGGCTCTGGCTGGCGTGAATACCGTGCATCTACCCGAGGATCTCTTCGGCGGATGCCTCTGCCCGTAGCGTCTCTTCGATTTCCTCGATCTCGGATTCGCTGCGGCCCTCGGCGAGGAAGATGTCCCGGATTTCAATGGGAAGGCTCGACCCCTGCGGATCGCGCCACTCGGGGAGGGTGTGCGAGTAGGCGCGAAGCTGCCACTTGTCCATCCGGCCGAATTCCTCGAACACCTGGCCGAGCAGGTGTTCCTCGGCGGCGGAAAGCTGATCCTTCGGAGCACCGGCCAAGAGAGCGACCTCGTGCCCCTGCCGTTCGGAAATGTGCCGATGCCAGTAGGACGGGTCGGATGGGTCGCGGTCTGCATTGATCTTATCGAGCGTGAAGCTCAACACGGGCCCGTGGGGCATCGATACATACCAGTCGAACGTGATCGGGCGTCCCCACTGGAGGAGGGCTCTCCGGTCCGCGAGGTAGAGCAGCTTGATGAGCTTCATGTGGCTCATCCTGCCGCCGTTCAGATCGAGAAGTTTCGCAGCTGCCTGGGTCGCTTTGTCTTCGCGGTATTTCAGTCGCATGCCGGAACCCTCGTCCGGGGCCTTGCTCCCCTCGCTTCCAGTATCGACCGAAACGTCACCGATGTCCAGGCGGGCCGGCGGACCATGCTCCAGGGCGCTCCTCACGCCTCAGGCGACTCCACCAGCATCCTCGCAAGCTCGAGCGCATCGGCGGGCCAGTACCGCGCGGGGCGCGGATGACGGACGCGCGGATCGCCCGTCGCGGGACGGCACGCGAGAACACGATCGGTCCAGCGCGCGGGAATCGACTCGCGACCGTGCACCGCGCCAAGAAGCGCTCCCGCGATCGCGGCGTTCGTGTCGGTGTCGCCGCCGCGCATCGCGGCGTCGATGATCCCCTCCTCGGCGCTCGCGGCGTC
>Ga0194126_10009939_pt1 | contig 12563 bp, 8 predicted proteins | sample TA2KigC150mmetaG_FD_148641 | JGI IMG/M metagenome (GOLD analysis project Ga0194126, IMG submission 148641) | Freshwater microbial communities from Lake Tanganyika, Tanzania - TA2015035 Kigoma Deep Cast 150m | ecosystem: Environmental > Aquatic > Freshwater > Lake | place: Tanzania: Lake...
GCTACGCGTGATGTTCGCCGTGATGGAGCTGATCACGCGGTTCGCGAGAGGTGCGGCGATCGCATTGTACTTGGCGATCAAAGCCGTGATGAAGCTGTCCTTGGGGACATCGCGCGTGACGATATTGTTGTTGGCGAACATGCTCACCACCTCGCCGGTGGCGCGGTCGATCGTCAGGTCCACATCCGTCACAATGCGTCCGAATGACGCGGCGCTGGTGAATTCCGGCGTGCAAGTCATCACCCTGCTGGCCCTCAGCGATCAGGGCGCGCACGTCTCCGATCACAAGGTGGCCTCCCAGTTTGCCGCCCTTGGCATTCCATGCTTTGCCTGCACGCCGGACCAGTTCCCAGACCTGATAGCCGCGGCGATCAAACGCGAAAACATCCAGGAATGGGCCGCGGCCCGGGGGATCGTGGCAGCCAGAAGCGAAGAGTAACCTTCCCGCTGGCCCTTTCTCTGCGCCTTGAATACTTTTGAGAGAGCATGCTTTCGCGGATTCTGACTGAGTGAATTTTCCGTTTCGTTTTTTCTGAATATCGACGCATACCGAAAACCCATGCTGCCAGGCATGTTGTTTATTCGTCTGTTATTCCCGTGTCCAACGTCCTATTTGCCACAAGATTCGATCCACTTTGTGATACACGCGAAAGGCATGGGAGAGCATGTTCCTGCGAATTAGGAAATCCCAGAGTTTGTTCATTTTCTTCAACCCGATGTTAAACGACAAAAAGCGCGGTTTTTGTGTGATGCCATCGGGCATGCGCTTCAAAATATTCGGCCATGAATAAAACTCCTTGTATATCCAGTAATATCCCTCCTGAAGCTCTTCCGGCGACATTTGCGACGGTTGAAACACAACATGTGCCGTGTCGTATTTGTCCCACATGTATGTCAAAATACGACCCTCCGCTACAAACCTTCGGAACAGCGTCGTTCCCGGATAAGGAGTCAGGATATGAAAATTGATCGAGGCAAGTTTGACTGCGACTGCAAATTCAAGTGTTTGGGCAAAAACATCCTTCGTGTCATGATCGAACCCAAAAACGAAGGACGAATTAATCATTATGCCGTTCTGGTGAAACACGTCAATTAATTGCGGATAATCCTGTCGGATATTTTGGTGTTTGAAGCTTTCCTGCAACGATTTGGCATTGATCGATTCCAAACCAATAAACACGCTCTCGCACCCCGCTTGCGCCATCAATTTAACCGTTTCTTGGTCGTATCCGAGTTCTATACTGCTCGCGCAACGCCAGCGCACCCTTAATGGGATCAGGGCACGACAAAGAGCTTTTCCATAGGCTTTATCCACCATTAAGTTGTCGTCAAAAAACACAATGTAATTGTCCCCTCGGCGTTACATGTGGGCAATTTCCCGAATGATCGACTCGATCGGACGTTTCCTGTATTGCGAATATTCCTGATTGACACTGTTAAAGCAGTATGCGCAGAAGTATGGACAGCCGCGTGTAGCAGCGACTGAAGCGGTTGAAAGATATTGATTCCCATCCAACAGTTCCTTTTTTGGGCGGGGCAGTGTGGAAATATCCGTTGGTTCATCCTGCCGATACATCCCTTTGGGGTTCCCTGTTTCCATATCGTGCAGGAACTTTGGCCAGCTTTGATCCGCCTCGCCGATGAATATCGTATCCGCGTGTTGCAAAGCTTCTTCCGGCATGCCAGTCACATGCAGGCCGCCCAGCGCGACCCGAATACCCCTGGAACGATATGCGTCAGCGATCTCGTACGCCCGCGAAGCGAGAAAGGTGTAGACCGTGATGGCGACAAGATCGGGAGAATCATCTAGCACAGGAGCACTCACATTTTCATCGTGAATTTCGATCTGATGATGAGAGGGGGTCACTGCCGCCAATGCGGTAAGTGTTTCTGATGGGATCAGGTGGTTTTTACTTCGAATCTCAAGCGGCCGCATCGCGCGCCGTGGAAAAATCAACTTAATGCGCATGCCAAATCTCCTGTGTGATATTCGACAAGAATAGCCCAATACCCCTTGCGAAGTCTTTCAAAGGCTATCATTTTCCCCCATCTTCAGCCTGCCGTCGTATACTCCCCGCGGCGTGTCACCAGATCGTGACAAGGAGGTGCTCGATTTGAACAACTATTCGGCATAACTACTACTGCATAAATGTAGGAGGGAGTAAATATGAAACAAATACCACGCTTTTAACCATAACCGCCTTGCCTGTTTTTTTCTCAAGTGGCACACTGGAGACAAGCGTGGAAACGCCTACACCAGTTCCACCAAGCGCAACTCCCACACTTGTATCGCTTCCCGGAATGGAAATGACGCCTTTTGGCGGTCCCACGATTGACCTGACGCGCATCGAAGCCAAGTGTAGATGTGTTCTCCAGGTTTCTGGGTGGTGGGGTGGTGTGTACAGGTGGAAAACGGGAAAATTTCTCTTTGGCAGAACCTGGGATGAGATGCCGCGAGAGTTGACGAGCTGTGCAAAGGTGTGAAACCGGCGGGGAAGACGAGGGGGCAATCCAGGCAGGGTGCTATAATAAATTTCATGGAAGTCGGCGACATCCGTTCCTATGTCGAACGCTGGAAGGCCGTCGCGGAGATCGAGCGGCAGGAACTGCGCGCCTTGACGCCGGAGGAGCATTGGCGCAAATTGAATGCGCTTGCCCGCTTTGCGATGGAAATGGGGTTGAAACGCGAGGACGATGACGGTGAGATGGATGTGCTCATGCGTTGGGCAAGAATAAAGGAACGGCATGAAACTGGATAATAGCCTGGAGCCGTTCCGCGCCGCGCTCGAGTCTCTTCAGCGACTGCTCCACAAATTCGATGATCGCGGGGTGATCATCGGAGGGATTGCAGTCGGTTTCTTGGGCAGACCGCGTTTTACCGCCGATGTAGATGCCGTATTTCTGCTGTCTACAAGAGACATTCCCAAATTTATCGAGCTTGCCCGTGGAGAGAACATCGTGCCGCGAACCAAAAATGCGGAGGACTTCGCGCGCACAAGTCGTGTTTTGCTATTGAAACATGCCCCCACAGAAACCGATATTGACGTTTCGCTCGGCGTTCTGCCTTTTGAGGAAGAAATGGTGGAAAGAGGCGTCACAACTTCCTTTGCCGGTCTTTCCATCCGCCTTCCGACCCCGGAAGACCTGGTCATCATGAAGGCAATTGCCCATCGCCCCAAGGATTTGGAGGATATTCGAACCATCGTGGAAAAATATCCAAACTTGGATGTAAAACGGATCGAGGATTGGGTCAGGGCTTTCGGGGAAGTGTTGGAAACACCCGACCTTTGGGGGGTGATCAACTCCCTGTTGAAGTGAACTGCACAGCCGGGTCATCAGCGGCGACGAGTCGGGTCCGAGGGCGCGTCCGCTTGAAATGGGGTTGGGGGTGGTCGGAGAAGGAATACTGTTTCTGTGGCAGGTACGCCTCCCCCCGCCAGTGGAACCAGACCTGGACGAAGGCAGTTGCCCCATTGGTATCGGTGGGGCAAGGGGTTACCCGATGCCCCCAAAGACGGGAATACTACCTCTTAATATCAATCAGGGCTGATTGCTCGGCTCTGATTTTCTCCTTTTCTCTTAATCGTGATGACCATGATTTGTGTGATCCGGTTCTGAGGTCCGGGTGCGACTGGCGAATAGGCAATATTGTGTTGCTCGAGCGCGCCACACGCATGCTCCCTCACCTTTCATTTCTGAAACCCGGCTTGAATCGCCATCACTCCGTGTTATAGTGATAAAAAGAACAGGCAGTTGAACTCGTACCCTTGGGAGGGCTTAATGAAAAAAAGTCTGCTGGTCAGGTGTGTTTTCCTGTCCGTACTTTTCATTACTTCATTGGCCTGCGGATTCTGTCCGCCGGCGGGACCCTGGCCGCAGCCGCCGGGCTGTGGAGCAGCCGTGGAAGGGGCGCGCGACGACATGGGATGTTTTCCCCCATCCTGCGACATGATCCCGGACGAGCGCGCCCGCATGATGTGCGAGCAGTTCAAGGCCGGAAAGGACGTTTGGGACTGGCCGCGGGACTGCACATTGCTCCCCACGGACGCGTGCGCCCAATTGTGCGAATCCGAAAAACAGCACTACATCGAGGTCGGCCATCAGAACTGGGAGGAGGGCATCAAGAACAACACGGACTGGTGGAAGGAACCGTACACCAAGGTCTACATCTTCGGCACGGTCACCGAACGCCTCGAGCTCTTCGAAGCGGATGCCCGGCCCTGGGGAGCCGCTCCGGATGAAGAGGACCTGCTGAAGATCGAAATTGCCTACAGCCATTACTACAACATGCCGTACGCGGGCAACAACTTCTTTAATTACGTTGAAAGCATCGATCCCGAAACCGGTTACCACATGGTAGCCTATCAGGAGGACCAGGTTGCGGAGGAGTTGAAACCCGCCATGAGGCGTACACTGGAGGGTGGGTCCGCCCGCGGAGAATATATTGAAGGGGTCAACGATCCGGAAAAACTCGGGCTTCTCTTCAATGCCTACCACCCCGCCTTTCTTGACCGCAACATCGGGGAATGGAAGCGCCTGGTCGACTTCGAGGCGGACGGCGTCATGATAGACAACCTGATGGGGATCCCCAAGGGCAAAGATCTCGCCACCCGTTTCGACGACTACACCATGCAGGAATTCAGCATCTATCTGCAGCAGAGCCTTACAGAGGCAGAGTGGCAGGCTGTCGGCGCGCAGCCGGATGATTTCAACTACGCCGAATTCCTGCGATCACGCGGGTACACATCCGAATCATTCCTGGTGGAGGATGGCTCCTGGGAGGAGATCCCGCTGGCGCTTGAGTTCCGCAAATTCATCGCCGGGAAAAACGCGGGGGCGTTTCAAGAGATGAGCGAGGCGATCAAGGCCTATGCCGAAAGCCAGGGCCGCACGATCACGGTCTCCGCCAACATGACCGACCGCGTGGGCACCGCCTCCGCGGAACCCTTTGTGGATTTTGTATCCTCGGAATTTAGATACATCAGCGAACCGCCCTACGCATACAAAACAGTCGTCCCCTTCTCCAAGTTTTCAAAAGCCAAGGCAATCGATTATCTGAACGTGGTTGTGATCGGAAATTACCTTCCCTTGAACCAGTTCATTCAGGAAAACCCAGACCTGTATGTCGACGTATACCGCATGGGCATTATGGAAAGCTATGCCGCACGCTCCAGCCAGATCTTCCTGCGGGCGGATGGGCTGCTGGCGGATTTCGGGGATGATCCCTTCGCGGTCTACAGATTGAAGCAGGATACGACCCGCCTCGAGCAGATCAAGCCCGCCTACGATTTCATGCGCCGCTACAAGCCTTATTTTGCAAACTTCAAAACCAGCACGGCGCGCGCGGCCATCCTGTATTTCAACAACCTGGCGTATGAATTCTTCCTCGAAGATCCTTCAGATCAGCATTATTGGGACGCCCTCCGCCTGGGCGAGGTGCTCTACCGTCTCGGTGTGGACTTTGAAGTGATCGCCCCGGACATGCCGCTCGATCAATATGACGTGATCGTGCTGCCGCGCATGGCTTACATCCCCGAGGGGGACGCACAGACTTTGTCGGAGTTTGTCAAAGCTGGAGGAAAACTGATGATCTTGAATCAACCGGGCGAGGGCGGCTCCTTGCTCCAGCCGGGGGCACAGGGCAGCGGAGAGATCATCGAGTTCGATGCGGATGACAAAACCGCGCAGGCGGAATACATCCGGGATCAGGTCGGTTCCCTGCAAAGCGACAGAACACCGCCCATCTCTGCCGTGACCTACGCCGACGGGCAGGGGAATTTAGTCGTCCATCTATTCAGCGGATACACGGATTTAAGCGCGGGCTTTCCTATCCTGGAAAACGTCTCCATTACCCTTCCATTTCCGATCGAAGGGCTGAAGGTCTCTTATGCCTCTCTCGAGCACCCGGACCTGACGCCTCTGGAGGCAGGCAACCTCGTCATCCCCGATATCAAAACCTATGGAATGCTCCTGATCGAAAAACCGTAACTCCCTCAAGGACGGCTCAGCCGGCGTGCCCGGCTGCTTTTGCCCGCTCCAGCACCTTTTGTGCGTTCTTCACCAGCGGCATGTCGATCATCTTGCCGTCCAGTGCAAACGCGCCCCTGCCTTCTTTTAAACTGGCTTCGTATGCCTCCACGATTCGCCGGGCATGGGCAACGGCCTCATCGTCCGGTGTGAAAGCTTTCTGCACCGGTTCGACCTGCGCCGGATGAATAACCTGCTTCCCGCTGTAACCCAGCTGCGCGCCGAATTCCGATTCGATCCGCAAAGCCTCCAAATCCTTGAAATCGATCGAGACGATGTCGATCGCCTGCAGGCCAAACGCGGCGCAGGCGGTGACCACAGCCTGGCGCGCATAAAGAAGTTCCACAGCTTCGCGCGAGCGCCTTGCGCCGATCGAGGCGGCAAAATCCTCCCCGCCGAAGATGATCCCATCCAGCCGCGGATGGGAGGCGATTTCCTTGATATTCAAGATTCCTTTTGGTGTCTCCACTCCCACCAGCATGCGGATCGAGTTGAGCGGCCAGCCGTGATTCAATTCGGCGGTTTCGATCACGCTGCTGCCCCATTGGATTTGATCCAATGTTTCAACCTTGGGGATTACGATCCCATCGGGACGATGCGGCAGGACCGTCTCGATGTCGTCCTTTTCGAAGCCCGAGCCGAGGGCATTGATGCGCGCCAGTTTCTCGCTCGCTCCGAAATCCAGTTCAAGCAAAGCCCTGGCGATCGTGAGGCGCGCCTCGGTTTTGCGGTTCAAGGCGACCCCATCCTCCATGTCCATGCAGATGCAGTCCACGCCGAGCGTCAGGGACTTGGTGATCTTCTTCCAGTCATCCCCGGGCATGTAAAGAAGGGCGCGTCGCGAATGCATGGATTATTATGAATTCAATTGCCGATTCCGGGAGTCAAGACAATCCTATCGACAGCGGGATTGTTTCTATCGGGCTGACCGCTGCAACAATTCCAGCAGCTCCCGCTCGCGCTCCGGTTTCAAACCGGCCTGCCAGACATGGTCCGCCGGCAAGCTGGCAGCCCATTCGAGCGTGTGGCGGATCGTATACTCGAGCGGGCAAAACGACAGCCCCGCCTGCATGGCCTTGGCGATGTCCACGCGGGCGAAGCCGGTGTACTCCCCCTGGTCGGGCATCCAGGCAGGCAGATCGCTCCACGCCTGTACCTTGTGTTCCTCCAGAAAACTTAGAGGAGCCCATCGAAATTGGGCGTCGCTGCGGCTCATCTTCTTGCAGGTCTCGAGCAGCCGGCCCATGGTCAATTCCTGAGCCGGGCCGGTGGCGTTGAACACGCCGGAGGAGTTCTGCTGGATCAATTCAAGAATGAATTCGACCAGATCGCGCACGTCGATGATCTGGATCGGCGCCTTGGGATGATCGGGAGCGAGCACCTCGCCGCCGCGGGCCACGCGCACCGGCCAGTAGGTGAAACGGTCCGTCGGGTCGTGCGGACCGACGATCAGACCCGAGCGCAGGATCAGCGAACGGATTCCAAAGACCTCCTGCACCGCCCGTTCACAAAGCGCCTTGAGCGGGCCATAAGACTCTCGCGTGATCTGCTCGCGCGATTCATCCCCCAGGTGGCCCAGCGGTGTGCTTTCGTTGATTCCGATCCGGCTGAAATCGGCGTACACCGAAAGGCTGGATATGAATACATAACTGCGCACGGCATCCCGCAGCGCCAGCGCCGATTGCCTGACCAGGCGCGGGAGGTATCCGCAGGTATCGATCACGGCGTCCCAACCCTTACCGGCAAGCCTGTCCAGGTCTTTTTCGCGGTCGCCGATGATCTTCTCCACGTAAGGGAACAGATCGGGGTTCGTCCGGCCGCGGTGGAACAGCGTCAATTCATGACCGCGCGCCCTGGCGGCATTCACCAGGTGACGTCCCAGAAACTGCGTACCTCCGATGATCAAGACCTTCATGGGTTTTCTCGAAGACGGATTGTATCAGCTTCCCCGCCAACCCATCGGGGTCAGCGCGGTCAAGTCACTCTTCGCGCACCGCCAAATGAACCAGGTTGCCGGGGATTCCGATCCACAACGCCACCGCCAGGGCGGTCAGTGAAGTCTGCAGGTTGGACCAGGCATAATCGTATCGCAGGAACGGTGTCAGGTCCGTTGTCGAACCGGCCATGGTGGTATGAATCCACCACGTGCCGGCGATGGCGAGGAACACGGCGCCGCTCGCCAGGATCATTTTTACCAGCCGCCAGCGAATCAGTCCTCCTACGGAAAAGGCAAAGGCGATCAGCAGGCAGCCCAGGGGGATCAGGAATCCGGAGGGAACCGTGTCGATAAAGAGCACATGAAAAATGAACATGGCGATGTTGATGACCAGCGCGCCGAGCAGCGTGCCGGACAAAATTCGCAGGAAACCATTCGCTCCGGCAAATCTCTCGACGACGACCCGGGAAATCAGGATTCCGAGGCTGAAGACCGAACCGATGATCAATCCCTGGATCAAGGAGGAGGAGATGCGGGCGGTATCCATGAACTGCGGCAGGCGGTAGGTCAGGAATACCTGTGTGGCGATCCCGAAGGTCGCCCCGATCAGCGCAAAGCCATACGCTCCGGCCAGCCGATTCGACTGGAACGTCACGCGCTGGATGGCCCATTCCAGAAAGACGCGCAGGCGCATCCCGCGGCTGACGAAGGCCGGCAGGCTGCCTGCGAATTGCTGGATCTCCAGGAGGATGCCGGACAACCTGCCTGGATCGGCATTTTCCAATATGAAACGCACCGCCGGTTGGGACCGCAAATGACCGATCAGGCGGGCGGCGCGGTCGCCCGTTTCTGAATCTTCGATGGCCAGCCCGCCCAGCAGCCGCTCCTGTCCGGGCGGAGTCCCAGAATCGCTCCAAGCCGCCACGGCTGGGACAAGTGCCTGCGTTCCTTCGATCAAACGGCCGGCCAACTCCGGGCTTTTGGAATCGGCAGCCATTTCCAACAGGCCGTTTATGATCACGGAGGATCCTCCCCCGAACATTGCGCGCAATTCCCTGTCCGTCAGGAGGTGGTCGAGCACACGGACAGCGACCACTTCGTTGCGCATGTCCAACAGCTTGGTCAGGACCGAAGCCCGTTCCTGCGGGCTCGTGACCTTCGCCCACCAGTCGTCCTCGCGGTAGCCGTACTTGAGCGCGTGGAACAACATGAAGCGGCCCAGGCCGGCCTGCGACTCATTGGCTTGTCTCCTGCTCACTTCCTGATGGATTAATGCAAAGCGGGTCAGGTCGGTATCCTGCCGGTTTTCCGCCATGCTCCAGCGTGCCAGGTTGTGGCTGAGCAACTCCTCCACATCCCGGGCGCGCACCTCGGCCGCATCCAGATTCATGTCGGGCGTGGGAAAGCTCTTGATGTTGAAGATGTAATAGATCATCTTCATCACTTCGCCCGCCGAACTCGGCCTGCGGACCGGGTCTGCAGAGGTCACGCGCCGCAGCACATCCGCCATCAACGGCGGGAGGCGGTTGTTGAACTCCAGCGGATCGGGCAGCTCGACGTTCGAATACAACTGCTGAATGCCGAGCATTCGCTCGCCCTCCCACGGCAGGCGCCCGGTGAAAATCTCATACAGCAGAATGCCAAAACTGTAGATATCGGACTTGTGGGTGATCTCGGCCAGTTTGTGCTGCTCGGGCGGTGCGTAGGGCGGTGTGCCGCGCCCGGTGTGCATGGCCTGTGTGGTGGCGGAGACCGCGCGCGCCAGCCCGAAATCCGCCAGGTAGCTGTGCTGACGCAGATTCAGCAGGATGTTGGAGGGCTTGAGGTCGCGGTGAATGATCCGCTGGCTGTGCAGGCATTCCAGCGCCGAGGCCACCTCGGTCGCAAAGCGCAATCCGTCGCCAAGAGGAAGCGGACCGCGTTTGATCTTGTCGAACAGCGACCCGCCGGTCACATACGGCGAGACCAGGTAGCGGATCTTCCCCTCCAGGCCGTAATCGTACACCGGCAGGATGTGCGTATGCCGGACGCTGACCAGCTTTTCCAGCTGGCGTTCGAACATGACGTCGTCCACCTGCTGTTGGGCGGAATCGTCGATCTCGTTGAACTTGATGGCGGCGATGTCGTTCCGCTGGGTGTCCTCCGCCGACCAGACCACGGCCTGGCCGCCCGCGCCGATATGCTCGAGCAGCCGATATTCACGAAATTGAAGGCCGGAGTGGAGGTCGCTGAGCATGAGAGAGGGATGGTTCACAGCCATTGTGATCCGGGGAAAATGTATTGCCTGCCTTTGATTACCCGACAACTCATTTCGCAACCAATAATAACTTAAATATCAGTCATCCTGGAATTTTGATAGTAGACCTCTTAAGCAAATGTCAAGGTCTGGCTCGAACCTGAGAATTTTTGAAAACACAGGCTTTAGCGGGTTGTACACCCACCCTTTCTGTGGTTGTGCTTGATAGAATACTGAAACAATCAAGGTGGGAGCGTTAATATAATAATCAGGGATAGCTTGCGTTGACGGTGCAGCCATTATCAAAGTTCATGCTGATGTCCGTGGCAACAAATTCCACGGGATTCTGGAACTCAAATACCATATCCTTCGTCCCACCTGCGCCAATTTCACGATCCGAAAGGGCACCTGTCCATGAAGAGATATTCTTCGTCGGGTTGTTATTGGAGCCTGACCAAATTGTCGCCGCATTGGCAGTAATCAAAACCAAAGTCTCAGTGTTGGTAATACTGACACTGGTGAGCGTGATCAGCGAGCCGGTTCCGTTGGTTATTTTGGTTAATAGCTGTTTGCTGGGCGACCCCGATACAGTAACGGCGCTGGCCGAGATGGAACCGCAGGCGGGTGGGGATGTATATGTGAACCCATTGGGCAGGCTCCCACTCTGCCCGTCGGAGTTGGTGACCTCCACATCCACCGCCCCGGCCGCGCGTGCCGGGGTGTCGGCGGTGATCGTGGTCGCATTGACGACCGTCACACCGGTGGCAGCGGTTCCTCCAAAGCTGACCGTGGCTCCGGAGACGAAGTTCGTGCCGCTGATCGTGACCGAGGTCCCGCCCGCAGTGGTCCCGGAGTCCGGCACCACATTGGTGACCGTGGGTGGAGCAACGTAGGTATATCCATTCGTCAGCGTCCCACTCAACCCGCCCGGGTTGGTGACCACAACATTTACTGCCCCTGCCGCGCGTGCCGGCGTGGTGGCGGTGATCGTGGTCGCATTGACGACCGTCACACCGGTGGCACCGGTCCCTCCAAAGGTGACCGTGGCTCCGGAGACGAAGTTCGTGCCGCTGATCGTCACCGAGGTCCCGCCCGCAGTGGTCCCGGAGTTGGGCACCACATTGGTGACCGTGGGTGGAGCAACGTAGGTATATCCATTCGTCAGCGTCCCACTCAACCCGCCGGGATTGGTGACCACAACATTCACTGCCCCTGCCGCGCGTGCCGGCGTGGTGGCGGTGATCGTGGTCGCATTGACGACCGTCACCCCGGTGGCGGCGGTCCCTCCAAAGGTGACCGTGGCTCCGGAGACGAAGTTCGTGCCGCTGATCGTCACCGAGGTCCCGCCTGCAGTGGTCCCGGAGTTGGGCACCACGCCGCTGATCGTCGGTGCACCCCCACCACCCCCACCACCTGTCGTAGGTGTTCTGGATGGTGTGCGCGTCGGCGTACGAGTCGGTGTACGAGTCGGTGTACGTGTCCGCGTGACGACAGGCGTGAGGGTGCGCGTCCGCGTGGGAGTCAGGGTTGCGGTCCACGAGGGCAGCACAATGAAGGTCGCAGAGGGGGTGATCGTGGGCGTGCGCGAGGCGATCGGCGTTGGCAAGCCGGTAGTGGTACTTGTTGATGTGGCTCCGAGAGTCTGCTGCACCTGATCGCTCGGGACCGGCGTGATCTTATCCTGGGTGCAAAATTGACCGGTCAGGGCGCAGGCTGTATCCAGGTCCTCCTGCCCGATTGGTTCCGGTGCGGAGGGTGCCCCGATCGATTCAGTCCCATCCTCGCCTCCCAATTGAACCTCCACCTTTTCTCCGGCATCGAAGGTCTGCTCCTGCCCACCGGCAACGATCCGTCCGGTCCCCTCGAACAGGCTGACCTCCATCTTCCCGTTCTTGGAGGCGGTCAGGCTGGCGTCGCCGGTCAACGTCAACTCAGCGCCGTTGACATTCAGCGTCACACCGCTGCCATCGGGAACGGAGATCATGATGCCGTCGTTAGGCGCCTTCTCGCACACGATCTGCCCGAGCTCGCTCGAAAAGAAAAAGGTTTCGAGGTCGCCGCTTTCGTTATCGAGCGTGGTGTTGCCGAAGACCACCATGGTGACGGTCTCGCCCGGCAGGGAGCGCGGCAGGTTGGCCGTGATCCGAAAGACCGCGATGCCCCACTCCTCCGTATCCATTTTGAGCGGGGAGGCCGAGATGCGGCGCACCTGGTTCACCTCGACGATGTCGCCGCGCTTCGAGAATTGACCGGTTGTACCCGGCTCGAGCTCCGCCTTGATCGTGTTGTTCCCGTAACAGGCCTTATTGGTGCCGATGCGGTTGCAGTGATCGTCCGAGACCTGCATGGCTTTCTCGATCTCCG
>Ga0194126_10009941_pt1 | contig 12561 bp, 7 predicted proteins | sample TA2KigC150mmetaG_FD_148641 | JGI IMG/M metagenome (GOLD analysis project Ga0194126, IMG submission 148641) | Freshwater microbial communities from Lake Tanganyika, Tanzania - TA2015035 Kigoma Deep Cast 150m | ecosystem: Environmental > Aquatic > Freshwater > Lake | place: Tanzania: Lake...
AAACGCCGCCGGCCTCCTTGGCCCCACAGAACATACCTGACCTCCTTGCGGAGGCAGGCTACGCTCGCTTGCTCAAGGCCGCAACCGATCGGAGAGCTTAACGAATCCGCACACGGCGTCGCCCGATCATGAGGACGGGCGACAGAACGCCCTGCGGGGCCGACGCGCCGGGTGGACGGGCCAGTGCCTGCGTGTGTTACCCGATAACATACACGCACGTCGGTTACAAGGACGCAGAAAGCAAAGACAAGCCAATATTGACGGCCATTTTGTGCGTTGAGGTGCAGCACCATGTTACATAACGACGCCACTTCGCGGCACCAGGTGTAGTCAAACCGTAGGTAAACGCTTCCTAGGCCAACCCTGGTGATCCTTGCGCCCAACAAAGAGGCAAGTCGGTTGCGGTCGGAGCATCGTCACATCGAACAACAACACGGCGGACCGGACAGCTCTCACCCCGGATGCGCGGACGCCCGATACCGGCCGATGCACGTTGAGCCGCGATGAGGTGTCGCGATTGATTCGCGACGAGGGAGGAGAACACTCGGCCGTCGACCCCGAAGGTCACCCCAGCACCGACTCCCCGCCGAGGCCTCATCTCCACGTTAACCGACTACCGTTCCGACATCCGCGATCTCAACCCCATGAAGACCACTTTGGCTGTTTCTCAGCCCCGTTCGACGTCTTTTCCTATCGCCCGTTTGAACCGCAGACTAATCGACTCTGCTAAGCCGATTGCCCAAGCGCCGAGCTGAACGCCACCTTGGTTCCGTCTGGATTCAGGCTGAAGTATGCAGCGCTTGAATTCACGGGAAATGAAGCCTCTGAAAAAGTTGGGCGGAGTTGAATTTATTGTTCGCTCCAGGGGCGGCCTGGCGGGGGTGGGGGGGGCGGTTGCCAGCGCCAAGCTGGCTGGTAACGGAAGTGCAGATGGGGCGATTCTTTGCGGATTTGGCCTTCGGCACAAGATTGGAGCAGGACGTCCAATAAACCGCTGGTCATCAAAGTGCGCTCGACCGGCCAACTCGGTTGGCCGGTCAGCATCATCTTTTCGATGCCGTTTAAGAGGAGGGTGAAGTGAGCGGCCGGCCGGGCTTCTTGAGTCCAGAATTGGGTTGATGCGATGCGCCGATCCTGCCGATAACGCCAGGCACCTGTCCATTCAGCGACCGCGCCGTTAAGTTCAAGGACGGTGGCGCGCAGGCCATCCCAATATTCCAGGTGCCAGAGGATCGGGGCTTTGACCAATGCAGCCAACGGGCGGTGCGCATTGAGAGGACGCGATTGGCGGCTCAGGGCGGCAGCGAACAATTCCGGGTCGAAGCGTTTTTCGCGTTGCGCGGTCCAGACCTCGTCGCCGGTCAGGCATTTTACCGCGCGCACGCCGGTTTCGCCGCCTTGGCGTTGTTCGGCCAACGCCTGCAAACATTCGAGGGCATGGAATCCATAATGGTCCGTCGAACCAAAGGTCAGCACCACGATTTCCTCGACTGCGGTGTCGCGCTCGATATCCGCGACCGGATGCCGCCAGGAGCCGGGCACGGAGGATCCGGCCATGAGCGGGATATTCATTTCGCGCGCGGTGTCGTAGATATGCTTGGCATCGGTCCAGTTATCGGCCAGGTGTTTGTCGAGAAACACGGGGACCACGCGGCCGCTGGCGCGGAAGACCTGGATGATTTCATCCCAGAAGCGGCGCTTAGGATACTGTGTATTCCCCGTTGGGGAGCGGGGGTAGTCACCGTGTTCGGCGATGAGGAACAGGCCATCGACCGCCAGGCGGCCGGTGCCCAGCGTGAGCGTGTCCGCAATGTTCGAATATATTTGAAACCGATGGGACGCCGCCAGCAGGCGGCTAATGTCGTTGGCGGGCCGTTGGTCGGTGTAAAGCGAAACCAGTTTGAGTGGCGAGTCTTTGCCTTTCCCATCCAGAGTGTCGGTCAGCAGGAGGCGGCTCAGGATCACATCCGCGTGGGAATTATGGCGATAAACGGTGGTGATTCCCGCGACGTGTTTCCTGGGCGGCGCCGCGGCCTTGGCGGTTTGAGTGGCCAGCAGGAGCAGCAGCAAGCCCATCAGAAATCCGAAGGGACGGCAGGAGGGATCGGCCCAAAAGGGGGTGGGTGAGGCTGTCGAACGCATTAATCCAAGCCATTCTGGATTCGGCTGGAATCGCGCCTTGCCGGATCGATGGCCTGACTCGGCCCGAGCTTTGATGTTCATGCGAGGATGGCCTGCACCACGTTACCGTAGACATCGGTTAGCCGATAATCGCGGCCCGCAAAACGATAGGTGAGCCGCGTGTGCTCCAGCCCCATCAGATGCAGCATCGTCGCATGCAGGTCATGGACATGGACTTTATCCCGCACCGCGTGCCACCCGAAATCATCGGTCGCTCCATGGACGAGGCCGCCGCGAACTCCACCGCCCGCCAGCCACATAGTGAAGCCGAAGGGATGATGCTCGCGGCCGTTGGTGCCTTCGGCAGTGGGGGTGCGCCCAAACTCACCGCCCCACAACACCAGCGTGTCGTCGAGCAAGCCGCGTGATTTGAGATCGGTCAGGAGGGCGGCGATGGGTTGATCCACCGCGGCGCAGCGCTTGGGCAATTCTTCGCGGAGGCCGCCGTGATGATCCCAAGCGTTGTTTTTCGGGGCATCAAAGAGTTGGATGAATCGCACGCCCCGCTCCGCGAGGCGCCGGGCGAGCAAGCATTGGCGGCCGAACAATTCGGTGATGGGCTGGTCCGTGCCGTAGAGCCGGTGGGTTGCGGTGCTTTCGCGAGCGAGGTCAAACGCTTCGGGGGCCTCCTGCTGCATGCGGAACGCCAGTTCGAAGGAAGCGATGCGCGCGTCGAGTTCACTTGCGATGACGCGCTCGTGTTTGTGGAGGTCGTTGAGCTGGCGGAGCGCGTCGAGTTTGGTTCGTTGCTGTCCGAGGTTGCCGGACGGATCGTGCAAGTTGGCGATAGGATGATTCAAGTCGCGAATCAGTGTTCCCTGAAAGGCGCTGGGGAGAAAGCTCGAAGCCCATAACTGGGCGCCCTGGAACACGGCGGCGGGACTGACCACGACGAAGCCGGGCAGGTTTTGATTTTCGGTGCCCAAACCGTAGGTCAACCAGGAGCCCATGCTTGGACGTGAGAAGGCTTGTTCGCCGGTACACATTTGCAGCGCCGCGCCGGTATGGTTGATGTTGTCGGCCACGAGCGAACGAATCACGCAAATGTCATCAATGCAGGAGGCGATGCGGGGTAAGAGTTCGCTCACCGGGGTCCCGGACTGGCCGTGCGGCGCAAATTTCCAGGGCGACGCGAGCAGGTTGCCCGTTTTGGTGCGTTCGAGCTTGGGTTTCTCGAAGGGGAGCGGTTTGCCGTTGTCCTGGTGCAGCCGTGGCTTGGGGTCGAACAAATCTATATGAGAAGGCCCGCCCGGCATATAGAGAAAGATCACCCGTTTCGCGCGCGCTGGATAATGTGGCGGCCGGACGGAATAAGGTTGCGTGGCGCGATACGGGATGCCCGGCGCCGGGGCGGCGGTTTCCGCGGCGAGCAGGTCCGCTAGCGCCAGGAGTCCGAATCCGCAGCCCGCGCGGGCCAGCCAATCGCGGCGAGAGTAAACGTTGGGCTCAATCGACATAAATGAATTCATTGCTACACAACAGCACCTGGGCGAATTCGCGCCAGGCGGCTTCCCTCGTGGTCCCTCCGGATTGGGCGATCAGATGGCGCCCGATGTGGAGTTCTTCCGCGCGGGGGGGGCGGGCAAACAACAATTGATAGGCGTGTTCAATGCGTGCGGCTTCAGCGTCTCCCGCTTCCTGCAACAGGCGTCTCGCGAGGAGGGCGGCCTGGGTGTGCACAAAATCGTGGTTCAGGAGGAAGAGCGCCTGCGGGGCCACGGTCGAAGTGAGGCGTTTTTCCACCGATGCGTCCGGATTAGCGGCGTCAAAGAGCGTCGCGAAATTGCTGCGGTCCCAGCGCGCGGTTTGGATATAAAGGGATCGGCACGGGGCGCTCACTTCCGCTCCCGCCGGACCGCCCGGAGACGGGTCCAATTTGCCGCTGACGTAGAGCATGGCATCGCGGATGGCTTCGGCTTCCAAGCGCCGGGCGGAGAAGCGCGCGCGCCAACGGTTTTCGGGATCGCGCGCGACTTGGGGTGGAGGTGCCGCACTGGAACGCTGATAGGCCTCGGAGAGCAGGAGCCGCCGGTGCAATTTCTTCAGCGACCAACCGTCCGCGATGAACTGAGTGGCCAACCAGTCGAGCAGGTCTGGGTGAGTTGGTGGTTCCGCGAGCAGCCCGAAATTATTCGGCGTACGCACCAGCCCCTCACCGAAATGCCATTGCCAAAGGCGATTGACGATCACGCGAGCAGTGAGGGGATTGGATGGCGACGCAATCCAGGCCGCCAGTTCACGCCGCCCGCTGCCCTTGGTGATGGCCGCTTGTGAGGTGCCGCCGAAGAAGGCAGGCAGGCGCCGCGGGACCACCGGACCGAGTCGCGCATAGCTGCCCCGGATATGGACGGGAACATCCTGGATATTGGGAAAGAGGCCGCCCGGCATGCCCCCTTCCTGCACGGTCAAGGCCACCGGGTAGGGGGGCGGCAGCTCGGCCTGCAACGCGTCGCGCTCCTGTTCGAGCCGGTGCCGTTCGGGATGATCGGCGGCGACCGGTGGATTCAGTTTGTCGAGCGCCGCGAGCTTGGTCTTGACGGCTTCGAGTTGGAGCACCAAGCCGTCGCGACGCGACGCGATGGATCGCGCCACGAGGGGCACGCGCGTCAAGGTGATCTCGCCTCCTTTGGTCCCCAACGTTTCCATGAAATGGGTGCTGTAGAAAATGCCCGCCAGGGCGTAATAGTCCTGGTTCGAGATCGGATCGAATTTGTGATCGTGACAACGCGCGCAGCCGAGGGTGAGTCCCAGGAACGCCTTGCCTACGGTGTCAATTTGGTCATCGACCATGTCGCTAACCATTTTCTCTTTGTCGGCGTCGCCGCGGTCCCAGGCGCCGTTGACGAGAAACGCGGTCGCCACTAATCCCGCCGGGTAGAGCGGATCACCGTTCGGATGGGGCAGCAAATCGCCGGCGATCTGATGCGTAATGAACTGGTCGAAGGGCACGTCCTGGTTGAAGGCGTCCACCACCCAGTTTCGATAGCGCCACGCTTCGAGGGGTTCGCAACTCGCGGTGCGGGCCTTGGGATCCGCGTCGTGATAATCCGCGTAGCGGACCACATCCAGCCAGTGGCGCGCCCAGCGCTGGCCATAGGCGGGGGCCGCTAGAAGCCGGTCCACCACCCGGATGAACGCTCCGGGCGCTTGGTCGTTGAGAAAGCCCTTGACTTCCTCCAGTGTGGGCGGCAGGCCGGTGAGGTCAAAGGTGACGCGGCGCAGCCAAGTGCGCCGATCCGCGGGCGGCGCTTTTGCCAAGCCGACCACGGCGATCTTCTCATCGAGGAACGCATCAATCGGGTTCGAATTGGTAGTCACCGGCACGCTGGGTTGTTTTAGCGGTTGAAAGGTCCGCCACGTTTTGGCTTGCTCCGCCACGGGCACGCCGGCCGTTTTTCCTACAGTGTGGCGCGGATCAGGCGCCCCGATTTGTATCCATTGAGTTAAGATTGCGATCTCCGCCTCACTGAGTTGCCCGCCTTTTTCCGGCGGCGGCATGTGCAGGTCCTGGTGCGCATAGCGCACCGCTTTAATCAATAAACTCGCTTCGGGCTTGCCCGGCACGATGGGCGGACCGTGCTCGCCTCCAGCCTCCCAACCGGCGCGCGAATCGAGTCGCAGTCCGCCCTTGGGCTTCTCTGAGCCGTGACATTCGAGGCATCGTTTGAGCAGCAGTGGACGGACCTTCGACTCGAAGAAAGCATCGTCGTTGGCGTCGCCGGCATAGGCGCCTAGGACGACAGAGCAGCCTAGCAGGTGAACGAGGAGCGGGCCAATGGACCAGGAGTGTTGCCAGCGGTGGCGTTGATTCCAGAATGCTGGGGCAGCGCTCAAGCCGCTGATAATGGAAATCTGTCTGAGGACTGCTTTCTCCCTCCTTCTGGGCGGTGGCGACTTTGCCCTGTGGCGAAAGCAAGAGGGGCTGGATGGAAGGCGAAGGTTCATGGTTTCTTCTCCGCGGCAAACGCCGAGGTGTTGAATTTGAACTGCCCTGGGATGGTGCCGCCGAGGTGGGGCGAGACTTGTGTTAGTTCGAGCGTGGCGGGTTTTAACGGGACACGGTACGGATCCATCCGCATGGGAACGAGAAGCAAGGAGAGCACAATGATTGCCGTTACTCGGCTTTGTGCTTTCGTTCCCAGGCGCTCCGGCTCACTTGGCCGCGTGAATCGGGAGTTCGACAAAGCTTGCATTTCCGGGTGTGTGATAGACGCGCTGAATGGCCTTTCGGTAGTCACCGGGTTGGGCCCAAAAGATATTGGTGACGAAGGTCTGCGGGTTGCGGTCATACAAAGGAAACCAGCTTGACTGAATCTGAACCATGATCCGGTGGCCCGGCAGAAAAACGTGATTGGCCGTGGGGAGATGGAAGCGATACGGGAGGGGTGTGTTGGAAGGGATGGGTTTCGGCGTTTCCCAGTTTTCACGGTAGCGCCCGCGGAAAATGTCCGCGGAAACCATTAACTGGTAACCACCAAGCGCCGGATTATCGGCGACTTGGTCGGGGTAAACATCAATCAGCTTCACCACCCAATCGGAATCGGTGCCGCTCGTGGAGGCGACGAGATTCACGACCGGCTCGCCGCGCACCGCAATGGGTTCTTCGAGGACCTCGGTCGAGAAGGCCAACACATCGGAACGGCCCGCTGCCTCGCGTTGATCGTCCACGAGCCATTGGGCCCAGGTCAGCCCGTTGCCGTAGCCCATCTTTTGGATGGGACGGGATCGGAAAGGCACTGGTTTCACCGGGTCCGAGAAGAATTCCTCGTAAGGGGGTTCGCCTTCGGCGGGCGCGCTGAAACGGAGCTTCAGCCCGGCGGTCAGGTGAAGGGGGGTGGGACGAACGATGTGGCCATCCGCCTGACCGGGTGGCCAGGTTTGGTACCGGCGCCAGGTCAGAGACCCCGTCTCGTACGCGGTGACGGGCGCGACTTTGGAACTGGGCGCGCCTTCTTTGAGGTATTCGTCGAGGAAAGGTCGCAAGACCTCGCGCCGGAACTGCGCCGCGGTGTCACCGGGAAAGCGCAATGCGCCCAGCGAGCTGCCGTCTTCGATCGATTGTCCATGATACCAGGGGCCCATCACGAGAAAGACTTTGTCCTGGCGCAGGTCAAGCGGTTTGAGTGCGCGATACACCGCGGGCGCGCCATAGATGTCCTCTTGATCCCAGAGGCTATGGACGAGCAGCACCGGCACCTTCAAAGGCCGGCTCGCCAGCAGTTTGTCCATGGCCTGATGCTCCCAGAAGGCATCGTAGGCGGGATGCTCGGTGAGCTTGCGCCAAAAGCCCAACTGCTCCATGCCCCGGCTGCGACCGAACTCGCCCGCCGACCCGGCCGCCAAGAACATCGCAAACATGTCGTGGTGACTAGACCAGAGTTTGGCTTCGGATTTGCGGGTGGCGACTTGCTGGTAAATCCAGTCCACGTTGTATTGCCGGAAGGCGCCATGGTGGAACCAATCGTCGCCCCGCCAGCCGTCCACCATGGGATTCATCGGCACGGACACTTTGAGCGCCGGATGCGGGTCCATGAGGGGGGCGAGGGCGAGGAATCCGTTGTACGAGATGCCGAGAATGCCGACGCGCCCGTTGGATTCGGGGATATTTTTCACAAGCCAATCGATCGTGTCCCACGTGTCCGTGGCGTGGTCGACGGGTGTCGGGTTGAGCGGGCCTCGAAAAGGCCGGTTGATGATGTAATCGCCCTCGGATCCATGTTTGCCCCGGACATCCTGCACGACGCGGATGTAGCCCCCGTCCACGATCACGTCTTGCGCATTGTCGTACCCTTTGAGCACCGTTCCAAGGTGAGTGCTGTCGGCATGGCTGGTCAGTTCATCGGCGTTATACGGCGTACGGGTGAGGAGGATCGGGGCATTCCTCGCGCCTCGCGGCACCAGAATCACCGTGTGCAATTTAACCCCGTCGCGCATGGGAACCTTCTCCTCTCGCCGCGCGTGATCGAACCGATCACGCCGCGCTTCGAACCGGGCGGGAATCTCACTTGGTAATTCCGGGTAGGTGGCGGGAGGCTTGGACTCCGCTGGCGCGGCCGCGGGTGTGATGCCTACCGGAGTGCACGCCAATCCCAAGACCAACAACGTCCGGCCCAAGCCGCGGCGAAATCCGCCGGCGGAGCGGGATGGGACAAGGTGGAGAAATGTTGCCGTGGCGGATGGCTCGACATGGGCAGAACGATGCGAGAGAGACTGTCGGTTCGCGCGGACACTCATGGATTGACCTACGTTATCACGGCATCAACACCTCTGTCCATCTCGGCTTCTTTATCGGAAACCAGGTTTATTCCGAGCCCCCCTATTCGTTCCTGCCCTGGCGGCATTTGCCGCCTTGGCTCACCCGCCGAACCGCGACACCTTCGGCGCCCGGTAGCGGATGTTCAGTTCCGGGGTTGCGATGCGGCGGTGGCCTTCGACTTTCGAGTCGAGGCAGCGATCCAGCATCGCGCTGGCGATTTGAGTTCGTTCGACCGGGTAGGGCGCCCGCCCGGTGACGATCATTTCTTCGATCTGCGCCACCAGGCAGGCCGAATAGGTGACATTCGGGGTTGGCGGCAGGAAGAATTGCGTCGAGACAATCGTGCCGCTGGCCAGTTGCGCGGCGAAACAATAATCCCCGAGCGCGCCATTGAGCATAAGCAAGGTCGTGCGCAGGCCGTCGTTGCGCTCGATGAAATAGGCGGCCGGATTTTTCACGAGCTTTGGCAACTGGCCGTTGTTCGCCAAATCTTGCGGGCGCGAGTCGAGCTCGGAGTCGCCCTGGAGGGAGTCGGAGCGGGAGAGCGCGGCTTCCAACAAGCGCTTGGACCAGCGGCCTTCCTCGCCCGCCCGCCAGACGGCGTCGCCCTCGATGAGTTGCACGGAGCGGATGCCGGTCTCACCGCCACGGCGCCGTTCGACCATGCATTGCATTGCTTCGAGGGCGTGATAGTCCATGGGATCGGACCCGCCCACCCCCACCATAAGGGCCTCGTCGAGTTTCGCGCCGTAAGGGATTTCGACGGGCGGCAAACGCCACGTCACAGGCAGCGAGGAACCGGCCAGGAAGGGAAATTTGAGTCGTTTGGAATCCGCCACCATCTGACGCGCCTTGTCCCCGCTGTAGGAGAGGTGCTTGTCGTTAAAGACGGGCACCGCGCGTCCGTCCTGCGCAAATACCCTCACGCATTGTTGAAAGAACTCGAAGCGCGGATACAGAATCTGTCCTTTGTGGTTGCGCGGATAATCCCCGTGTTCCCCGATGATGACAACGCCATCCACCGCCAATTTCTGGCCGCCGCAGCGCAAGGCTTCGGCGATGGTGGGGTAAATCGTGAAACCGTGATCGGCGGCGCGCTGGCGGCTGAGGTCGCCGGCGGGTGTTTGATCGACGTAGAGCGAGACGACCTGCAACGGCGGCCAGTGCCAGCGTCCGTGGCGCGGGTAACCGACCAGAAACCGGTCGCCCATATGTTGGGCGTGGGATTGATAGGTCCACACCGTCGTAATGATGGCGATGCGTTTGGGGCGCGTCGTTGCTGCGAGGAGCGGGTGAACCGTTCCGGCGACCGTGGCGGAACCGAGGGCGCGGAGAAACGCGCGGCGGGGAAGTTTCATGTGCGCCAGAAAGTGGAATGCCGGGTGGGCTGGTAGTGGATGGCGAGGTGAGGGGTTTCGAGCCGCCGTTGCTGCTGGTAAAGCGACTCGATGCCCGCCGCGGTCATGCCGGTGGTCAGCAGCGTGCGTTCAATCGGGTACGGCGATTTGCCGGTTAGAAAGAGCGATTCGATGTGGTGCACTTGCGGGCTAAAGAAGTTCCGCATGGTGTAATACGGCAGATAAAATAGGACTGAAAAATACGAACCGCCGTTGAGGCGCACGGCCACATTGCAATCGCCCACCACATTGCCTTTGAACTGGACAATCGATGCCTTCAGGCCATCGGCGTATTCAAAACGATAGGCATACGAGTCCGGGGCGAGCCGGCGCAACTCCTCTGTCGTGGGCAGGGCGTGGCTGTAAGTGGGGCGGGGTGAGTTGAGCTGGTTGCTGCGCGCGAATGCGGCTTCAAGCAGCCGTGGATCCCAACCACCGGCTTGCCAGGAGCCGGCTGCCATGGCTTTCCAGAAACGCTCCCCGCGGAAGGCTTCGACCGCGCGCACGCCGGTCTCGCCGCCGCGTCGCCGTTCGATAATCGATTGCATCGCTTCGAGCACATGAATATCGCCGCCGTCCAGCCAGCCGCTCCAGATGCCCATGACCTCCTCGACTTGACCGCCGAAGGGCAAATCGATCGCCGGTTGCCGCCACGTCACTGGCAACGACGACCCCGCCATGAAGCCGAAGCCGAGTTCTTTGGCGGTGTCGTACATCCGCCGGGCATGATCCCAGTTCCAGGAGAGGTGTTTGTCATTGAACAACGGGGCGGACCGGCCACTGCGGCGGTAGACCTCGACGACTTGCTGGAAATATTCGTAGCGCGGGTAAAGCGTCTGGCCCTTTTCGTTGACGGGATATTTACCGTGCTCGCCAATGAGCAGCACGCCATCGACGGCCAGGTTGCTGCCGCCCTGGGTCAGGGCTTCGGCGATGGTCGGGTAAATTTTCATCCGCGGATGCCGCCGCGCCCGTTCCCGGCTGAGATCGTTGTCGCCAACCTGCTCGACGTAGAGCGAGACCACGTCCATCGCCGGACGGTGATGCCGGCCTGCCCAGCCGTAGCCATCGAGGAAACGATCCACGATGTGCTGCGAGTGCGAATACTTGTGGTAGATCGTGGTGAGGGCGGCGATGCGGGGCCGGCGGCGTTCGGCGGCCCACGTCCGGGGGCCGAGGGCCAAGGAAGCGGCGGTGCCGGCTAGAAAAGTTCGACGGGTGCAACGCATCATGTGGTTCCATTCAACCGGGAACGAACCTCATTTCACCGAAACCGCCCGCAGAACTCAAGCGTAAATCCGGGCTAGCGCTGCAGCCGCCAGGCGGAGGCATTGGCGCTCAAGGCGGTGTGGCCTTTGTAGCGCTCATAGGTCAGGTGCATTTCCTCGATGGTGTCAAAGTAGCCCACGATATGGGCGGCGCTGAAAGAGTCGCCCGCTTTGACGGGCTTGCCGTGGATCTCCTCGATCATGACGATGATGCCCCCGGGCCGCTGGCTGCACCAGGCTTCATACACGACTGCGGGTTCGAGTGTCAGTCCCGCCAACCAGGGGCCATCTTTGCCCGTCGCCTTATCCCGCAGATGGTAAGCGCGAATAAAATGTTCCGGTGTTCGGTGGGTGTCGCGCCGGTAACCAAATTTCAAGTCCGGCGGGAATGGCGTGAAAAATTCGCGGGCCGGGATGCGCACTCCCTTGGGACCGCTCAAATAGCTCAGGTACATCTCACTGAAAGTGTCGCCTTGCTCATGGCGAACGCACCCGGGTGTGTCATTGCGCAGAAACATCTCGTTCGCGTCGTTGACACTCTCAATCTGATCCATCAGGACAAAGTACCGTTCTCCTTTGGGAAACACGATTAGTTGGGTCCAGCGCGATCCGGCTTTGCGACCCGGAGCGGCGTATTCAAAGCGGTAACTGGTTTTCACGGCGACGAAATCTTGGCCGCGGATGATTTCCGGTTGCACCGGTTTCATGCGGTGGCAAAGTTGCGGGCCTTCGATCATCCGTTTCCGATGGCTGCTGCCGTGGGCCATAAGATTGTAGTCCCGGCGCGCCGGATCGGACTCGTTGGCAAACCAGGAGTAACGTCCGACCCCGTGCCCGTCCGGGGCAATCACCTGGTCACTCCAAGCCTCGTCACTGCCGGGTTCCATGAGCCAGTCGACCACCATCAGCCCGTCGCCGATCTCGCGGAAGCCAGTGGTTTTATCGAGAAACGACCCTTTTTCGATGCCCGTCATCCAGTTCTTGGGATTTTTTTTCGGGATGACGGCTTCGAGTTTGTCGGTCTCGATTTTGATGGCCCGGTCTTCCTCCACAACCCGGAGCCAAGCACCACCGCTTTCAGCCGGGGCGGCCAGCGACCGAGTGCCAACCACCGCCGTCAGTATCAGGGCAATGCCCATTTTCATGATAGCGGAATGGGTCGCGGGCGCAGGCGAACTAGTCACGCGACGCGCGACCGAAACGAGAATAAACTTTAGCGTTGCCCACGAGTAAGAACCTGGCCATGTCATCGCTTTCATAGCCTTCATTCTTTCTCCGCTTGGTTCGGATGCCAAGACTTGGTTTTGCTGCCGGGCGTGGCGGCTGAACATCCTGGCTGTGAACACGAATGGGGGTCATGTTTATTAAAGGGATCAGTCCCACATATTGACACCGTTGCCCTGTTTGAGCAGGCTTCGGCGCATGGCACCCAAGCTCCGCATTGAGTATCCGGGCGCGA
>Ga0194126_10009944_pt1 | contig 12559 bp, 11 predicted proteins | sample TA2KigC150mmetaG_FD_148641 | JGI IMG/M metagenome (GOLD analysis project Ga0194126, IMG submission 148641) | Freshwater microbial communities from Lake Tanganyika, Tanzania - TA2015035 Kigoma Deep Cast 150m | ecosystem: Environmental > Aquatic > Freshwater > Lake | place: Tanzania: Lake...
CCATGTCACCAGCCAGCGACTCACCACTCAACTTCAATAAAATTCTGTGGTACTTCAATTCATTTTGCATGGCTTAAATTCCAATCTGATTAATCCGTTGTTACTACCAGCTTTATCATGTTACCATAGCCATTTGTAGAACAAAAAAGCCAACCGTGTGGTTGGCTCTTTTGTTCTTAAGCGAGACCCTCGCCAAGTTCCCAGCGTACAAAACGCCGGATTACTATATTTTCGCCTATCGATGCAATGTTTTGCAGCAATAATTTTTCAATTGTAATACTTTCATCGCGGATATAAGGTTGCCGCAGCAGGCTTACCTCATCTTTGAACTTTTCCAGCCTACCTTCTACGATGCGATCCACCGCAGCTTCTGGTTTCCCTTCTTCCAGGGTACGCGCACGGGCAATCTCACGTTCATGCTCCAACACTTCTGCGGGTATGTCTTCAGCCCGGATATAGCGTGGGGCAGCCGCAGCAATTTGGAGTGCCAGCTCATGGGCAAATGAGCGGAAAGCTTCTGATCGTGCTACAAAATCTGTCTCACAATTTACTTCCACCATCACACCTACGCGTCCATTGCCATGAGAATACAATTCCACCATCCCCTCGGAGGCTTCTCGATCAGCGCGTTTGGCTGCTGTGGCAAGACCTTTTTCACGCAAAAAATCTACTGCTTTATGAAAATCTCCACCCGCCTGTTCCAGGGCTTTCCGGCAATCTAATATTCCAGCACTGGTGGCTTCACGTAGTTCTTTAATTTGTTCAGTTGTAACAGCCATGATTAATCCTCATCATCATCATCATCATCATCATCATCATCTTCTTCTTCTTCATCTTCATCATCATCGTCAGCATCGTCTTCAGCTTCATCATCGTCATCATCGTCATCATCGTCATCATCATCGACATGATCATCATCATCGTTATCGAATACTTCATCGATCAAGTCTTCAACATCTTCAATAAGATCTTCATCCAAAACTTCTTCCTCATCATCAGGAGTTGTTTTGGGGCGGAAAGATAACTTGGCAAGGGTTGATTCGCCCAATAGTTCTTCATCTGAAAGCTCGATATCCTCATCGTATGACGGCATTTTTGCTTCAAAGGTCGGCTTTTCTTCTTCAATATCCTTGCGTAATGCCTTCCCCTCAATGCAGGCATCCGCCACCTTTCCAACCAACAGCTTGATGGCGCGGATGGCATCATCATTGGATGGAATGACATAATCAATATTGGATGGGTCGCAATTGGTGTCCACCAGCGCAACCACCGGAATCTCCAGCAAGTTGGCTTCATGAACAGCAGTTTCCTCACGGTGGACATCCACCACAAACAACGCCTTGGGCAGATTATTCATGCTGCGAATACCCCCTAACAACATTTCTAACCTTTCAATTTTTCGGCTGAGGATTAATGCCTCTTTCTTGGTAATCACACTAAACTCACCTTTATCACGCATCCGTTCCAGGCGTTCCAATTCATTGATTCTCTGGCGAATCGTGCGCCAATTGGTGAGCATGCCGCCCAACCAACGCGCTGTTACATAAGGCATAACGCAACGATTGGCTTCCTCTTGGATAGTGTCTTGCGCCTGGCGCTTGGTGCCAACAAAAAGCACCTGGCCACCCTCAGCCACCAGGTCTCGTAACAGGTTGTAGGCTTGTTCGACAGCTTTTGAGGTCTTTTGAAGATCAATAATGTGAATGCCATTGCGCTCTGTGAAGATATATGGCTTCATGGCTGGGTGCCATTTTTGGGTGCGGTGACCAAAGTGAACACCACTTTCCAAAAGCGCTTTCATGGAAATAACAGACATATGAGACTCCTTTGCGTTTGTCCTCCGTTTCCTTCTATCTTGTTCGGAACCGCAAATGCCATACTGGCTAACTCCCCCTACACGGCACGCCCGTTCAAGTCGGGAAACGTGTGATATGATTCCTGCTATCGCTTAGCAGGTGCTCCCGGCCTGCCGAGAGCGAGCGCAAGTATAACACAAGCTGGCTGGATTCGTCCAGATGCTAATCTTGAGGTAAAATCACCTTATGAACTGGTCAGAAGAAGCTCTTGCAACCCTCCCTGTAAAAGCCGTGCGTTATTTTGAAAGCGTGGGATCCACCAATGATGAGGCGATACGCTGGGCTATGGAAGGCGCCCCGGATATTGCGTTGGTGGTAGCCAATGAACAAACCAGCGGCAGAGGACGATTACACCGTCGTTGGTACACACCGGCTGGAGCCGGGCTTGCCTTCAGCCTTATCTTGAGACATGTGGGACAGGATGTACCTGAAATGCATAAAACCATCCCCAGGATCACCGCCCTGGGCGCGTTGGCGGTGTGTGATGCTCTCGAATCGTTATACCCGCTAAAAACTGAAATTAAATGGCCCAATGATGTACTTGCTTTGGGCAAGAAATTATCTGGCATCCTGACAGAGGTCGAATGGCGTGGCAACCAATTGGAAGCAGTGATTTTAGGAATCGGCATCAATATTGCACGTAATTCGATACCACCCGATGCAGATATTACCTTTCCTGCTACTTGCGTGGCTGAAACCCTGGAACAGGTGAGCAGTAAGCCCTACACGGTGGATCGCCTGCAACTCTTGCAAGCAATAGTGGGAAAGCTATTGGAATGGCGCCCGTTGTTGCACTCGGTGATTTTCACCCGTGCCTGGGAGGCGCGGCTGGCTTTTCGAGGACAATGGGTGCGGGCATTTAAAGGGTACCAGGAAAACGCCAGCCTGGAGGAAAACCTGCTGGCTGAAGGTACTGTGTATGGAATTACTCCGGATGGCGCGCTTCAATTACTGGATGCTAACGGAAGCTTAATAAAACTTCATGCCGGTGAGATTCGTCTGCGCCCGGTGGATAACCAATAACCGCAAGTGTTAATGGCTTGAGATAAAATTATCACCTGCAATATTGAATTTTTGGGAGAGTACCCATGCTGGAAGAACTACGCGAACAGGCAGATTCCGAATCACTTTTTGAGGAAGATGCACCAATCTTTGAGCGGAAACCCTACCGGGAGAAACGATTCTTAGGGATGACAGCTTTTCAGCGATTCGTGATCACTTTGATGCTTCTGATCATCACCTGCATCCTGGGAATATTCTTCCTGGTCGTTGCACAAAAAATCATCCCCGGATTCCTTTTATGACCTGGTCCACTCCAACCAGGCAAGGCTGACATTACTGCTGGCTGGCGCCCACGCGGAGTAGATCAGCCGCGGCAATCCTGGCTAACGAGGCAACGCTATCCCCTTCTTGCAAGTTGATCAACCTGGAGCCGCGTGTCGCTCTTCCAGAACGGGAAATGTCTGCTACTTTGGTTCGCAGTACCAATCCGCCGGCAGAAATGATCGTCAAGTCATCAGCTTCTTGAACAACACGCGCCGCAGAGATAACGCCGGTTTTCTTCAGCGCTTTTTGATCGATGGTCTTCATTCCCCCGGTACCACGTCCTTTGGCAAGGTATTCCTCCAGAGAAGTGCGCTTTCCAAAGCCATTCGTGGTTACCACCAATAAATCCCCTCCTGGCTCAACGACTTCCATACTGGCAACAAAATCACCTGGCTTCAGGCGAATGCCTGCCACACCAGCCGCGGTACGGCCCATCGAACGGATCACTTTTTCTGAATACCGCAACGCCAGCCCTTGTTCGGTGACCAGGATAATTTCGCTATTTCCGGAAGTCAACCGCACCCAACCTAATTCGTCACCATCTTCCAGTGTTATTGAGATCATTCCAGCATGGCGGACAGCAGAGAAGTCTGATAGCGCCACTCGCTTAAGGCGCCCCTTACGGGTAGCCATCATGCAAAACTCAGCCGCTTCAAAAACCGGCACCGGTACCACTGCAGTGATATTCTCGCCCGGGTCCAGCGCCAGTACATTCACCAGCGGGATGCCACGCCCGGTACGGACGGCATCGGGGATCTGGTAGGCTTTTTCTGAATAAACCTTTCCACGATCAGAGAAAAAGAGCAAGGTATCCAACGTGCGAGCCGGAATCAATATCATAACCTCATCTTCTTCCCTGGTGGAATGCCCGGTAACGCCTCGACCACCACGATTTTGTGGGCGGAAAGCTTTGGCAAGGACACGTTTAATATAACCTCGTACAGTCACACTGATCAATACAGCTTCGTCTGGCACCAGATCTTCTTCATTGAAGTCTTCGGTAGCCTCCAAGGCGATATGCGTGCGTCGTTGATCTCCAAAGCGATCGGCAATATCTTTTAAATCCAGCTTGACCACGTCCAATATTTTCTTGGGGCTGGCAAGCAGATCTTCCAGGTAAGCGATCCGCGCCAGCACCTCGCGATGCTCATCTTCGATTTTTTGGCGTTCCAAAGCAGCCAGCCGGCGTAATTGCATATCCAAAATCGCCTGAGCCTGCCGGTCGCTCAATTGAAAGCGGGTGATCAATCGTTCTTTTGCCACATCGGCATCTGGTGATTGACGGATGATCTGGATTACTTCATCCAGGTTTGTTAGGGCAATCAACAAACCTTCCAAGATGTGTGCACGCGCTTTTGCTTTTTCCAGCTCATAGATGGAACGCCGGGTGATAACTTCCCGCCGGTGTTCGATATAAATTTGAAGCAATCGTTTGAGAGAAAGCAAGCGCGGTTCGCCATCCACCAGAGCCAACAACTGGACACCAAAGGTCGACTGCAACGGCGTAAACTTGAACAACTGATTGAGAACTTTCCTGGGCTGGGCGCTACGCTTCAGTTCAATGACAATACTCATTCCCCGGCGGTCCGATTCATCTCGTAGGTCAGAAATATCACCCAATTTATCCATCCGCACCAATTCGGCGATGCGCTCAATCAGGCTGGATTTATTTAATTGAAAAGGAATCTCGGTGATGACAATCCGGAAACGATTGCCGTTCATTTCTTCAATATGGGCTTTGCCTCGCAACACTACTCGACCTCGACCGGTGCTGTAGGCTTGCAAGATTCCCTCTGAGCCTACGATGACTCCTCCGGTTGGGAAATCTGGCCCAGGCACATGTTTAATGATTTCCTCAACCGAGATTTCCTCCAACTTATCATAGTTATCGATCAGATGAGTGATGGCAGCTACCAGTTCAACCAGATTATGCGGTGGAATATTGGTTGCCATTCCAACCGCGATGCCCGAAGACCCGTTGAGCAGCAAATTTGGCAATCTGGCAGGCAATACCGAAGGTTCTTGCAGTGAACCATCAAAATTATCCGCAAAATCAACGGTATTCTCACCAATATCCTTCAGCATCTCCTCCGCCATACGCCCCAGGCGCGCCTCGGTGTAACGCATGGCTGCCGGGGCATCGCCATCAACGGAACCAAAGTTACCCTGGCCATCCACGAGAGGATAGCGCATGGAAAAATCCTGCGCCAGGCGTGCCATGGTTTCATACACGGCTGCATCGCCGTGAGGGTGGTACTTTCCCAAAACTTCTCCAACTATACGGGCTGACTTCCGATACGGGGTATTGGCGCGAATACCCATATCGTGCATGGCATATAAAATACGCCGATGCACCGGCTTGAGACCATCACGGGCATCTGGTAACGCCCGCGCCACAATTACACTCATGGCATAATCCAAATATGCAGCGCGCATTTGATCGTCTATATCAACCTGCTGCACAGATCCAATATCCATACGCCTACCTTACCTGTTAGAAGTATTGCATTCACCTGCCTGGTAAATGCACAGTCTATTATTATACCGCAGTGAAGTTCAATGCTGGCTTAAAAGGTGGATAAATCCGCAATACCAATAAACCAAACCTTTTCCCGCTCAGGAGTTTCTCAACCAGATTCAAGTGGACGCGTGGTGATTAAATGATTGGGCGGTCCCAAGGGTGAGACCGCCCACAGCAACGAAAGGAGGAAGGAGAGACAGCAATCAAAAAAAACCTATACTAGGTTTACTTTCCCTTCAGGTATTCATCAATTCCGATAGCCGCTTTGCGCCCCGCCAGCATGGCTGTTACCACCAAATCGGGACCAGTGACTCCATCACCGCCAGCAAAGACACCCGGGCGAGAGGTAGCGCCGGTCTGGCGATTAATTTTAATCAAGCCCCAGTTATGGGTTTCCAGATCTGGGGTGGTATCGCCAATCACTGGATCGGGCCAATACCCGAGCGCAAGAATGGCAGTATCTGCTTCGACGATAAAATTCGAGCCTTCAACCGGAACGGGTTTCCGCCGCCCTTTGGCATCTGGCTCACCCAAAACCATGCGAATACATTCGATTTTTGCCAGGTGACCATTTTCATCGGCAATAAATTGCACCGGCTGGGTAAGAAACTGATAATCAGCGCCTTCTTCGCGGGCTAATTCGCGATCCTTGCGTCCACCCGGCATTTCCTTTTCGGTACGGCGGTACAGGCAGATTACCTGTTCAGCTCCCATACGCAGGGCAGTACGCAGGCAGTCTGATGCCGTATCACCACCGCCAATCACCGCTACCTTCTTACCAATGGTAGGGCGGGAATTCATGTCCTCAGGGAGCATATCTAAATCCACATTGCCACGAATCAGAAATTCGGTGGCTTTATACACCCCTGGCAGGTCTTCGCCAGGCACTTCCATCGGGGCGTCAATTTCTGCGCCTACACCCACAAAGACAGCCTCAAAACCTTCGGCGAACAAGTCGTCAATCGTTTTATCTTTGCCAATATAGGTATTGCCAACGAACTTGACACCGGCTTTTTCCAGGTCTCCCCAACGGTTAAACACTACTTCTTTGGGTAGTTTAAAATTGGGAATTCCGTAAACTAACAATCCACCAGCAACCGGTCGCATGTCATAAATGGTCACCTCGTGTCCATATTGTATCAATTGTTCTGCACAAGATATACCTGCCGGACCAGCGCCCACAATCGCCACTTTCTTACCGCTAGGCTCACCAACCGGAATACTTACGCCGGCAACTTTGCGCTGGTAATCCAATACAAAGGCTTCTAACGCTCCGGTAAGCACCGGCTCATGGCGTTTGTTGTGAACACAGGATCCCTGGCACAGTTGTTCATGGGGGCAAACCCGACCACAAACTTCGGGCAACGAGGAGGATTGGCGATACAACTCGGCTGCTTCTAAGAATTTTCCCTGCTCAATCAACCACATGGCTGACGGAATATCGTTATGTATCGGGCAGGCAACCACACAGGCAGCCGGGTCCGGGCAGTGAATACAACGGGAGGCTTCAATTTTGGCGCGCTCCTCGTCAATGCAAATAACAACATCATCAAAGTCGCAGATGCGAACCTGCGGATCTCGCATCTCTACTTCCTCATAAGGCATGTAGACACGAGCTTTCCGATCAATAGCCAGATCTTCACTTGGAATAGACTGCATAGTACACCTCTCTCTGAACCTACCGTTATTATGATCAGATAATAACGACAAATATTGTTTAATTTCAGTCTCAGATGTCATTATTTTGTGTGACGGTTGTCACATGATATCATACCTATCCTTGATTTTGAAGAGGTAATAGTCATTTTTAAACCATTTAATCACAATTTTGCCATTAATCAATAAGCTATGCAAGAATTTGATGGTTTCTACGATCTCGAACGCTATAAACTCATTTTCAAACCACTGTTTTCTTTATACCGTTTATATAATTTTCTTACACAAGAAGGGTAAAATGATTGGGTACTATTCTGCCGTGTCAGTGCATGGGGAATTTTCGAAACGAAGCAACCTCTCCACATTCACACTGGGGAACGCTTTGGGTCAAAAACCCCTGGTGTTAAACACCCGAACAGACACTGAGCAGGAAAATGCGTTTCAGTTCTATTTTTGTACCATGGACTTAGAGGATTACCATTCATGAAAAAACTTCTACCCTTTGCGATGATGGCAATACTTGTTGTTGCTGGCTTTTTTGGTTGGAGATTTTACCAACAACAACAGAATGCCGCCGCCTCTGATCGCTACCAGACTGTTCCTGCTGGACGAGGCAACCTGATTGCTACCATTGGTGGAACGGGAACCGTGCGCGCTAACCAAAGCGCCATTATAACCTGGCAAACCACCGGGATTGTTGAACAAGTTTATTACGGTAACGGAGACCTGGTTACTACCGACCAGGAACTAGCGGTTCTGCAGCGTACATCCCTACCCCAATCAGTGATCCTGGCTCAAGCCGACCTGGAAAGCGCCCAGAAAGCGCTGGATGACCTATCTACCAGCGCTGAAATCGCCCGCACAAATGCCTTGCGGGATATTGCCAAATTTGCCCAGGCAGTGCGGGATGCCCAATACCAGCTTGATAATTACACCATTCCTACCAACCAATCAGGGTTGAATGCTATCGACGCTCTGGATAAAATGAAGGAAAAACTTGACCAGGCAAGAGCAGAATTTGAACCATTAAAATACTTGCCAGTTTACGATACCAGGCGCCAGGAGAAAAAGGATGCCCTGGATACGGCGCAGAGCGATTACAACGCGGCTGTGCGTCGCCTGGAATATGAATACAACCTGGAAGTAGCGCAGGCTAACCTGGAGAAGGCTCGCAACGATTACAACAACTGGAAAGATGGGCCCAATTCCTCTGAGGTGGCTGCCCTCAACTCGCGTATTGATGCTGCCCAGGCCACCCTAAACCTGGCGCGGCTAGCAGCTCCTTTTACCGCAACAATTACCCGTGTAGATATCCACCCCGGCGATCAGGTGAGCCCCGGCAGCCCGGCATTCCGCCTGGATGATTTCTCACACTTGCTGGTAGATGTACAAATTTCTGAAGTGGATATCAACCGCATCAGCCTCAATCAACCCGCAAACCTGACCTTCGATGCTATTGCAAATAAGGAATACCATGGGGTTGTGATTGAGGTAGCTCGGGTAGGGACAATCACCCAGGGATTGGTGGACTTTATGGTAACCGTTGAACTTACCGATGCCGATGAATTGGTCAAACCGGGAATGACCACTGCAGTCAATATTGTAGTGGATCAACTTGAGGATGTCTTATTAGCGCCAAACCGGGCGGTACGATTGCTGGAAGGCAAACGAGCGGTATATATATTGGTAAATGGTACACCTCAGCCATTGAACATCACCCTGGGTTCTTCTTCCGAAACCCATAGCGAAGTGGTTGCCGGAGATTTAAAAGTTGGCGATTTAATTGTGCTTAACCCACCAACAGCCTTCGAACAAAATGGACCCCCACCCTGGGTACAAAGATAACCAGCCGATATCGGGATTAGACAATGACATCAAATTCATTAGTCATCCAGGCAACAAACCTGATAAAAACCTATCAAATGGGTGAAATGGAAGTTCATGCCCTGCGTGGTCTTTCGATGCAAGTGCGTCACGGCGAGGTGGTGGCGATTATGGGACCATCTGGTTCGGGTAAATCAACGTTAATGAATATCATCGGCTGCCTGGATCATCCCACTTCGGGCGAGTATATTTTAGATGACGAACGCGTGTCGGATCTACGGGATGACCAGCTGGCTGGCATTCGCAACCGAAAGGTTGGGTTTGTATTTCAAAGCTTCAACTTACTGCCACGCGCCACCGCCCTGGCAAACGTCGAGCTTCCCATCCGTTATTCCGGCTTACGCGCCGGGCGCAAAGAGATAGCCCGCCTGGCGCTCGATTCGGTCGGGCTTGGTGATCGCATTCATCACCGCCCAAATGAACTCTCCGGAGGGCAACAACAACGCGTGGCTATTGCCCGCGCTCTGGTGAATAACCCCGCCATCATCCTGGCGGATGAACCCACCGGCAACCTCGATTCACGCTCAGGTGAAGAGATCATGAATGTCTTACTATCTTTAAATAAGACCAACGGCACCACTTTATTAATCGTCACCCATGATCCGGATGTTGCTGCTCTAGCGCAACGTATCGTGCACATTCGTGACGGCCAGGTGGAGGAACGCGTATGAACTTGCTGCCATCTTTCTTTGAAGCCATTGAAAGCCTGACATCCAACAAGCTGCGCTCCGGTTTGACCATTCTGGGAATTGTCATCGGTGTGGCAGCAGTGATTGCGATGATCTCAATTGGACGCGGCGCTGAAAACACCATCACCGGCTCTATTCAGGGCATTGGCACCAATCTGCTGTTTGTGTTTCGCGGAGGATCGGATAATGTCCGGAATCCTCAACCGATCACCCTCGGCGATGCCAACGCCATTGCCGATCCCTTTCAAGCACCTTCGGTGATGGGGGTTGCGCCAATCTTGCGTGGCAACGTGAAGGTGGCATTCAGCGGCGAAAGCGCCGTCACCTCCATCGAAGGTGTAACCCCAAGTTACAGCCCGGTGCGCAACCTGCGGGTGACTGAAGGCGAGTTCATCACGGAAGAACACCAACTGGGACGCGCCTCGGTCGTTTTATTAGGACAGGATGTTGCCGATAAACTCTTTGGTCGCAAGGAGGGACTGATTGGTGAAACTGTGCGCGTTGAGGGACAGCCTTTTCGGGTGATCGGGGTTTTAGAATCCAAGGGTGGTTCTTCTTTTTCTAATGAAGATGATCGCATTATGGTACCTCTGACCACAGCTCAAGCCAGGCTGTTGCGTCGTGCCACCCATGACCGGGTGGATCTGCTCATCGTTCAGGCAGCCAGCGCTTCTCTGGTGCCGCAAGCCAGCGAGGAGATTGCTCAAATCCTGCGCACACGCCACCGCACTGCCATTGGTGAAGACGACTTCACCATTCTTACCCAACAAGATTTTCTGGATACAGCTCGTACCATCACCAGTGTGCTGACCATCTTCCTGGGAGGCATTGCTGCCATTTCACTGCTGGTGGGTGGAATTGGCATTATGAACATTATGCTGGTGTCTGTCACTGAGCGCACCCGAGAGATTGGACTGCGGAAAGCATTGGGCGCTCGTAAAAGGGACATCCTGGTTCAATTCCTGACCGAGTCATCTGTACTCAGCCTCACCGGCGGCATCATTGGGATTGGATTGGGATATGCCATCTCCTACGCGGTTGGGCGTATTGCAGCAGCTAACAATGCAGAAATAAACCCGGCCATTGGTCTGGATACCATCCTGATTGCCACCTTGTTTTCCACCGCGGTGGGTTTATTCTTTGGTCTGTATCCTGCCAACCGCGCCGCCAGCCTGGAACCGGTGGAAGCGCTGCGTTACGAATAATCTTTTCAGCGTGTCTGTAATGCTGCCTTGATACGCTGTAAGGCTTCTTCCAGGGTAGATCTTGGGCAGCCAAAATTCAGGCGTACAAAACCTTCACCTCCACTGCCAAAACTCTTGCCATCGTTAAAGGCTACGCGGGCGTGGTTAAGAAAAAATTCATGGGGGCTGGGCTGTAATGCCAACGCACGGCAATCCAACCATGCCAGGTAGGTGCCCTCCGGGCAGGTTAAGGATATTTCCGGTATCTCACGCTGGATATAATCATATAAAAAGTTACGATTTGCTTCCAGGTACACCAGCAATTGATCCAGCCATTCTTGCCCCTCTCGGTAAGCAGAATGAGCTGCCACCCACCCCATGCAATTAATCCATCCTACCAATCCTTTGGTCACCTGCTGGTATTGCTGGCGCAAGTTGGCATCCTGGATAACTGCGAAGGAAAACTCCAAGCCTGGGATATTAAAAGTCTTGCTGGGTGCCATCAGGGTGATGGTACGCCGCGCAATCTCCGGGTGGAGCGATGCCAGAGGCGTATGCTGTGCGCCGGGGAATATCAGGTCGGCATGGATTTCATCCGAGCAGATGAATACTTCCTTGCGCAGGCAAATTTCCGCCATCCTTTCCAATTCCAGGCGGGTGAAAACCCTGCCCACCGGGTTATGCGGGCTGCACAAGATGAAAAGACGTGTTTGGGGAGTGATGGAATTTTCGAAAGCCTGGAAATCAATCTTGTATTGCAATCCTGCTGGCGTTGTGGTTAAGGTCAACTCGGCATCTACCCGTTGTAAACCAGCATTTGCTGGAGCGTGTAGAATGGGATAATATACCGGTGGCTGTACCAACACAGCGCCCCCAGGTTGCGCGAACAGATGGCAGGCGAGGTTGAAACCAGTCACCACACCAGGAACGAAGAGTATCTCTTCCGGTTGTATCTGCCAGGCAAAATGGGATGCCAGCCAATCCACAATCGCCTGGCGCATCGCCTGGGTCTCCCAGGGGCTGCCATCAATCCCGCTCGGATAACCAAAGATGCCATGTTCTACCCGCCTGAGCAATGCCTGGATGACTGGCTCGGGTGAGCGAAAATCCATATCCGCCACCCACATCGGGAGTACATCAGCCCCATACCTGCTCCACTTCAAGCTGTCTGTGTCCTTGCGCGTATATGGTGTGTCGAAGTTGTAGTGTACTGTCATGATGATTCTCTCCTGGTGAGGTTATTTGCAATCCAATTTTACCCCCTCAGACGCAAAAGTACCTGTCCATACTGAGAACGATGCACCGAAAAATCAACATAGTTGAGGTTAAAGCATCGATCTAAATATTGCTCCCGCCATACCTGCACCAACTCACACTCTGCAAATCTCCTGTATCACGCTCAGGGTATAAATTTTTCCGCTTGGCAAAACCACGTGTCATTGC
>Ga0194126_10009949_pt1 | contig 12556 bp, 8 predicted proteins | sample TA2KigC150mmetaG_FD_148641 | JGI IMG/M metagenome (GOLD analysis project Ga0194126, IMG submission 148641) | Freshwater microbial communities from Lake Tanganyika, Tanzania - TA2015035 Kigoma Deep Cast 150m | ecosystem: Environmental > Aquatic > Freshwater > Lake | place: Tanzania: Lake...
TTGCGGACCAGCTGGTTAATGGTGGGCATTGACGAAGTTCTCTCTCAATAAAAACAAATTTGGGCTCGCCAAATGGCGAAAAGCCTTCAATTTTCAAGGATTTACGGCCTCTCTGTCAACCGTCGATGGCCTCAAAATCGCAATGCAGCAAAAACGGTGAGTCATTCTAGATCTTTTTATATAGTGAAATATGAGCCAACTCGCGAGGAATAAAAAAACGGCGCCAACCTTTCGATTGACGCCGCATGGATTGCTTCGGGGCCGCAGCCCCTCGCAATGACGGTGAGGTGGGTTAGGACTCGGCGCTTGCAGAACCCTCTCCAGGGGCCGGCGCGGCTGACTCGGCACCACCCTCGGTGACCGACTCCTCTGCATCCGGGCTTGAGAACAAGGCTTCGGCCTCAATCGCGGCCTGCTGGGCAGCAGTCTGGGCTTCTGCGGCCTCAATCGCCTCGCGCTCTTTTCTGGCCTTGTGATATGCGAGGCCCGTTCCAGCAGGGATCAGGCGGCCCACGATCACATTTTCCTTCAGGCCACGCAGCTCATCGCGCTTGCCCATGATGGCCGCCTCGGTCAGCACTCGGGTGGTCTCCTGGAAGGAGGCCGCCGAGATGAACGAGTCAGTCGAGAGCGATGCCTTGGTAATACCAAGGAGCTTGTTCTCGTAGATTGCGGGACGCTTATTGTCGGCGGTGGCACGATCGTTCTCATCAAGAAGTTCAGAGCGCTCGACCTCTTCACCGTTAATGAAGCGGGTATCCGCAGCATCGGTTACCCGAACACGGCGCAGCATCTGGCGCACGATGACTTCGATGTGCTTGTCGTTAATCTTCACACCCTGCAAACGATAAACATCCTGGACTTCGTCCACGATATAGCGTGCTAGGGCCTCGACACCGAGCAGGCGCAGAATGTCTTGCGGATCGGCTGGGCCATCCACAATGAGTTCGCCTTTGTTTACGATCTGACCATCGTGGACCAGCACGTTTTTCTCTTTTGAAATCAGAGACTCATGCTGAACGCCATCCATGTCAGTAATGATCAGGCGCTGCTTGCCCTTGGTGTCTTTACCGAACGACACCGTGCCGGTGACCTCGGCCAGCATGCCAGCATCCTTTGGCGAACGGGCCTCGAAGAGTTCGGCAACACGTGGCAGACCACCGGTAATGTCGCGGGTCTTTTGGGACTCTTGCGGAATCCGCGCCAGCACCTCACCGACAGCAACCTCTTGGCCATCACGAACCGTGATCAATGCGCCCACCGGGAAGGAGATGTTCACGCTGTGGTCGGTGCCAGCGATCTTGACTTCCTCGCCTTTGGCATCGATCAGCTTCACCTGCGGCCGCACGCCCTTGACCTGGGCACCACCACGACGCTTGGCATCGATCACCACCAGGGTCGAAAGCCCCGTGATCTCATCGATCTGCTTGGCCACGGTCACGCCTTCTTCGACGTTTTCGAACTTCACACGACCGCCGTACTCGCTAATGATCGGACGCGTCAGCGGATCCCAGGTCGCCAGCAGCGATCCCGCTTTCACTGACTTTCCGTCCATCGACAGCAGCGTGGCGCCGTACGGCACCTTGTGACGCTCGCGCTCGCGGCCGTTGTCATCGGTGATCAGCACCTCGCCCGAACGCGAGATCACAATGGGCTCGCCTTTGGCATTGGTCACATAGCGCATGGTCGGTGTAAAGCGCACAGTGCCGTTGGATTTCGCCTCCACGCCACTGGCAGCTGCAGTACGCGATGCGGCACCACCAATGTGGAATGTCCGCATGGTCAGCTGTGTTCCCGGCTCACCGATCGACTGGGCTGCGATCACCCCTACCGCCTCACCCACGTTGACCAGATGGCCACGGCCGAGATCCCGGCCATAGCACTTGGCACACAGACCGAAACGGGTGTCGCAGGTTAGTGGCGTGCGAACGCGCACCTCGTCAATGCCCAGGCGATCAATCTCATCCACCGCATCCTCGTCGAGCAGTTTGCCTGCCTCAAACAGAGTCGCCTGGCTCTCGGGATTGACCACCTCGGCAGCAGTCACGCGGCCCAAAATACGATCGCGCAGGGCCTCAATCACTTCTCCGCCCTCCACCAGGGCCTTCATATTGATGCCATTGCTGGTGCCGCAGTCGTCTTGAATGACCACTAAGTCCTGGGTCACGTCCACCAGACGACGCGTGAGATAGCCGGAGTTCGCCGTCTTTAACGCCGTATCCGCCAGGCCCTTACGTGCGCCGTGGGTGGAGATGAAGTACTGCAGAACGTTTAAGCCCTCGCGGAAGTTCGCGGTAATCGGAGTCTCGATAATGGAGCCATCGGGCTTGGCCATCAGGCCACGCATGCCAGCGAGCTGACGAATCTGCGCTGCTGAGCCGCGGGCGCCCGAATCCGCCATCATGTAAATCGAGTTGAAAGATTCCTGACGGACTTCTTTGCCTTTTCGGTCTTTCACGGGCTCAGTGGCGAGCTGGGCCATCATGGCCTTGCCCACTTCGTCACCGGCACGGCCCCAGATATCGACCACCTTGTTGTAGCGCTCGCCCTGGGTCACCAGGCCTGAAGCATATTGCTGCTCGATTTCCTTGACCTCTTTTTCTGCCTTAGAAAGGATGTCGTGCTTTTGCGGGGGCACGAGCATGTCATCCACACAGATCGAGATGCCCGCACGGGTTGCCAGCGCAAATCCAGATTGCAGCAATTTGTCGGCAAAAATCACCGTGTCACGCAAACCGCAGCGGCGAAACGACGCGTTGATCAGGCGTGAAATTTCTTTTTTCTTCAGCGCCTTATTCATGTGCACAAACGATAATCCCGGCGGAAGAATCTTCGACAGCAGGGCGCGGCCCACAGTGGTTGCGTAGCGCGTGGTCTTGGGCGTCTTGGCCCGCGTGACGGGATCTAAATCCACTTCCTGGATTCGTACCGTGATCTTGGTGCCCAATTCCACTTCACCATTGCCATAGGCCCGCTCGGCCTCAGCAACGTCAGCAAAGAACATGCCCTCGCCCTTGCCGTTAATCCGCTCGCGGGTGGTGTAGTAAAGGCCCAGCACGATGTCTTGCGACGGCACAATCGAAGGCTCGCCATTTGAAGGAAAGAGCACGTTGTTGGAGGCCAGCATCAGGGTGCGAGCTTCCATCTGGGCTTCGATAGAGAGCGGCACGTGCACGGCCATCTGGTCGCCGTCAAAGTCAGCGTTAAATGCCGCGCAGACCAGCGGGTGCAGCTGAATGGCTTTGCCTTCAATGAGCACCGGCTCGAAGGCCTGGATGCCCAGGCGGTGCAGTGTCGGAGCGCGATTCAGAAGAACGGGATGCTCACGAATGACTTCTTCGAGAATGTCCCAGACCTCGGGCACCTGCTGCTCGACGAGTTTTTTGGCGGCCTTAATCGTTGTGGCCATACCGCGCAGCTCGAGCTTATTGAAAATAAAGGGCTTAAATAACTCAAGGGCCATCAGCTTGGGCAGGCCACACTGATGCAATTTCAAAGTCGGCCCCACCACGATGACCGAGCGGCCCGAGTAGTCTACCCGCTTGCCCAGCAGGTTCTGACGGAAGCGGCCACCCTTACCCTTAATCATGTCGGCCAGCGACTTCAGCGGACGCTTATTGGCGCCCGTCATGGCCTTGCCACGGCGGCCGTTATCCAGAAGCGAATCCACGGCCTCCTGCAGCATGCGCTTTTCGTTGCGCACGATGATGTCGGGCGCCTTGAGCTCCAGCAGACGACGCAGACGGTTATTACGGTTGATCACGCGGCGATACAGATCGTTGAGATCCGATGTCGCAAAGCGGCCGCCATCGAGCGGCACCAACGGCCGCAGTTCGGGCGGTAATACCGGCAGCACCTCGAGAATCATCCACTCGGGCTTCACACCCGACTTATCAAAGCCCTCGAGCACCTTTAGGCGCTTTGCAATTTTCTTGATCTTGGCCTCGGAGGAAGTCTCAGCCAGCTCGGTGCGGAGTTTTTCGATCTCGTTTTTCAGATCGATCTCACGCAGCAGCTCACGAATGCCTTCTGCGCCCATCATGGCCACAAAGCCATCGCCGTATTGCTCTTGCTTGGCGAGGTAATCATCCTCGGTCATGATCTGGCCGCGCTTGAGCGGCGTGACATCGGGATGAATGACCACGTAGGCTTCGAAATACAGCACCCGCTCGATATCCCGCAGGGTCATGTCCAGCACCATGCCCAGACGCGAGGGCAGTGATTTCAAGAACCAGATATGGGCCACGGGGCTGGCCAAATCGATATGGCCCATCCGCTCACGGCGGACCTTGGTCAGAGTGACCTCGACGCCGCACTTCTCACAAATCACGCCACGATGCTTCAGGCGCTTGTATTTGCCGCAGAGGCATTCATAGTCCTTCACTGGGCCAAAAATCTTGGCGCAGAACAGGCCATCCCGCTCGGGCTTGAATGTACGGTAGTTAATCGTCTCTGGTTTTTTGACTTCGCCATACGACCAGGAGCGAATCTTCTCCGGCGATGCCAGGCCAATTTTGATTTTGTCAAAAACCTGGTCCTGCTGAACCTGCTTGAATAAGTCGAGTAGTGCCTTCATGGATCTACCTCAATAAGTGTGTTTTTGTGAGCCTGCGCCCAAATCCTTTGCGTTCCGAGTGCTGGCCAATCAGCTGCGCTCCAGGTCGATATCAATGCCCAGCGAACGAATCTCCTTGACCAGCACATTGAACGACTCGGGCATGCCCGCGTCGATGGTGTGCTCGCCTTTGACCAAGTTCTCGTAGACCTTGGTACGTCCGCCGACGTCATCGGATTTGACCGTGAGCATTTCCTGCAGCACATAGGAAGCGCCATAGGCTTCCAGGGCCCAGACCTCCATCTCACCGAAACGCTGGCCGCCGAACTGGGCCTTACCGCCCAAGGGCTGCTGAGTCACCAGCGAGTAAGGACCCGTCGAACGCGCATGCATCTTGTCGTCCACCAGGTGATGGAGCTTGAGCATGTGCATGTAGCCCACCGTGGTCTTGCGATCAAAGGGCTCGCCCGTGCGGCCATCTAAGAGCTGCACCTGGGTGCGGGTCTCGGTCAGGCCGATACGCTTGGCGATCTCTGCGGGATAGGCCAGCTCGAGCATGTTGTGGATTTCCTTTTCCGCGGCACCATCGAACACCGGTGTTGCAAAAGGAACGCCATCGGTCAGATTCGAGGCCAACTCAAGCACCTCTTTGTCTGCCAGATGCTTGAGGTCCTCGGGATGTCCGCTGCTGTTGTAGACCTTTTCCAGATATTTACGCACCTCGTTGGCAGACGCCTGCGCCTCGAGCATGTCGCCGATGCGCTGGCCGATGCCTTTGGCGGCCCAGCCCAAATGGGTCTCTAGAATCTGGCCTACATTCATCCGCGAGGGAACGCCCAGAGGATTTAAGACGATGTCCACCGGACGGCCGTCGGCCATATAGGGCATGTCTTCCACCGGGACAATCCGCGAGACCACGCCCTTGTTGCCATGGCGGCCCGCCATCTTGTCGCCTGGCTGCAGGCGACGCTTCACGGCCAAGTAGACCTTGACCATTTTGAGCACGCCCGGCAGCAGCTCATCACCCTGGGTCAGCTTTTTATGCTTTTCCTCAAAGGCCAAATCGAACTGATGGCGCTTGGACTCGATCGATTCTTTCAGGCTCTCGAGCTGCTTGGCGGCTGATTCATCCGATAAACGCAGCTCGAACCACTGATACCGATCGAGATCGGCCAGATAGTCGGCCGTAATCGCCGAACCCTTGGCAATCTTTTTCGGTCCGCCATTAGCGGCCTTGCCAATCAGCAGTTTTTCTATCCGCTGGAAGGTGTCGGTCTCCACAATGCGCAGCTGATCGTTCAGATCCAGCCTGAAGCGACGCAGCTCATCATCGATGATCTGCTGGGCACGCTTATCGCGGGCAATGCCCTCACGGGTGAAGACTTGCACATCGATCACTGTTCCGCTCATGCCGGATGGCACGCGCAGTGAAGTGTCTTTTACATCCGAGGCCTTCTCGCCAAAGATCGCGCGGAGAAGTTTTTCCTCTGGCGTGAGCTGGGTCTCGCCCTTGGGCGTGACCTTGCCCACCAGCACATCGCCGGCCTGCACTTCGGCACCCACATACACGATGCCCGACTCATCCAGACGGCCCAGCTGGCCCTCGGAGAGATTCGAGATGTCGCGGGTGATTTCCTCGGGGCCGAGCTTGGTATCACGGGCGAGAATCGATAACTCCTCGATGTGGACCGAGGTATAACGATCATCGGAGACCACGCGCTCGGAGATGAGAATCGAGTCCTCAAAGTTATAGCCATTCCAAGGCATGAAGGCCACCAGCATGTTCTGGCCCAGCGCCAACTCGCCGATATCGGTTGAGGCGCCATCGGCAATCACATCACCACGGGCCACGACATCACCACGCCGAACGATTGGCCGCTGGTTGATATTCGTGTTCTGGTTAGAGCGGGTGTACTTCTGAAGGTTGTAGATATCGACACCCGACTCACCTGACTTGGTTTCGTTGTCGTTGACACGAATCACCACCCGCTGCGAATCGACGTAGTCGACCAGGCCGCCACGGCGGGCCTGGACCACAGTGCCGGAATCCACCGCACAGGTCCGCTCGATGCCAGTGCCCACCAAGGGCTTCTGCGGGCGCAGGCAAGGCACGGCCTGGCGCTGCATGTTGGAGCCCATCAGCGCACGGTTCGCATCATCATGCTCAAGGAAAGGGATCAGCGAGGCAGCTACCGACACAATCTGTGAGGGCGCCACATCCATGTACTCCACTTTCTCGACGGTCGACAGCGTGGTCTCGCCATTGACGCGGACCGAGATGAGGTCGCCGGTCAGCTTGCCTTTGCCATCAATCTCAGCATTGGCCTGGGCAATCACATAGCGGCCCTCTTCAATTGCCGAAAGATATTCAATCTTATCGGTGACCTTGCCATCTTCCACCTTACGATAGGGTGTCTCGAGGAATCCGTATTCGTTCAGGCGTGCATACAGCGCCAGCGAGTTGATCAGGCCAATGTTCGGGCCCTCAGGTGTCTCGATCGGGCAGACGCGGCCATAGTGGGTCGGATGCACATCGCGGACCTCAAAGCCCGCACGCTCACGTGTCAGTCCGCCAGGGCCGAGTGCCGACACACGACGCTTGTGGGTGATTTCGGACAGCGGGTTGGTCTGGTCCATAAACTGCGAGAGTTGCGATGAGCCAAAAAACTCACGAATCGCAGCCGTAATGGGCTTGCTGTTGATCAGATCATAGGGCTGAAGATTGTCGGCCTCCGCCTGACCCAGGCGCTCACGCACCGCCCGCTCAACCCGCACGAGGCCCGAGCGAAACTGGTTTTCAGCCAGCTCACCGACGCAGCGCACGCGACGATTGCCCAGGTGATCGATGTCATCAATCTCACCCCGGCCATTGCGCAGGGAGACCAGCAGCTTGATAGTGTCGAGAATGTCCTCGTTGGTCAGCGTCATGGGACCCACCACCTCTTCGCGGCCCAGACGACGGTTAAATTTCATGCGACCGACTGCAGAGAGATCGTAGGAGTCTTCGTTAAAGAAGAGCCGATCAAAGAGCATCTGCACCGCATCTTCAGTGGGCGGCTCACCGGGGCGCATCATGCGATAGATCGCCACTCTGGCCGTGATCTGATCCGGGGTCTCATCCATGCGCAGCGTGGACGACATATAGGGACCATGATCCAGATCGTTGGTGTAGAGGGTCTTGAATTCGCGGATCTTTGCGCCACGCATCTTGGCCAGCAGCTCGTCCGTGATCTCTTCGTTGGCCTTACCGATAATCTCACCGGTCTCGGGATCGACCACGGCATGGGCAAGGACCCGGCCCAGCAGGTAATCATCCGGAACGCTGATCCGCTTTAAGCCTGCCTTTTCGATGTCACGAATGTGCTTGGCGTTAATCCGCTTATCGCGGCCGACAATGACATTGCCGTTTTTATCCGTGATATCGAATCGGGCCTGCTCGCCGCGCAGACGATCAGCGACCAGATCCATTTGGGCGCCTTCCGGATGCAGCGAGAAATGATCGAAGTCGAAAAAGTGGGCCAGGATCTGCTCGACATTTAAGCCAATTGCTTTCAGCAGAATGGTGACCGGCATCTTGCGCCGACGATCGACACGGAAATAAAGAATATCTTTCGGATCGAATTCAAAATCGAGCCAGGAGCCACGATAAGGAATGACCCGGGCCGAGAACAGCAGCTTGCCCGAGGAGTGGGTCTTGCCACGATCATGTTCAAAAAACACGCCCGGCGAGCGGTGCAGCTGGCTGACGATCACCCGCTCAGTGCCGTTGATCACAAACGAGCCGTTGTCGGTCATGAGCGGGATATTGCCCATGAAGACTTCTTTTTCACGAATTTCTTTAACGGTCGGCTTGGCGGCCTCGCGGTCATAAATCTTTAATCGCACCTGGGCGCGGATCGGGGCCTCGAAGGTCTGGCCACGCAGCTGGCACTCGCGAACGTCAAAGGCCGGAACGCCCAGCGTGTAATACAGAAACTCCAGCTCGGCCATCCCATTGTGGCTCTTGATGGGAAAGATGGATTGAAAAGCAGCCTGCAGGCCCTGGTTCTTGCGGGTCGCCGGAACAATTTCTTCTTGCAAAAAAGCACGATAGGAAGCCAGCTGGGTCGCCAGAAGATAGGGGATCTCCAGCACGGGCTTGCGTTTGGCAAAGCTCTTACGAATACGTTTTTTCTCGGTGAAGTTATAGGCCATCACGGCTCCTGTTGAGAAACGCTCAAAAAAATTCGACCTGACTACCACAGCCCACTGCACTGCTTACCATTCCGAGCTATGCGATGGCGACGCGGACCACGTCTTGTGTGCATCGCCATGGCATAGCCCGCACTCCCGAAGGCCACACCAAACGGTGCGGCCCTCGAAAATGCATCGGTCGATTACTTCAGCTCGACCTTGGCACCGGCCTCTTCGAGCTGCTTTTTCAGCGCCTCAGCATCGGCTTTGTTGATGCCTTCCTTGACGGGCTTCGGCGCACCATCAACGAGGTCCTTGGCTTCTTTCAGGCCCAGTCCAGTGGCAGCACGCACCACCTTAATGACTTCAACCTTCTTATCGCCTGCCGCGGCCAGCACCACAGTGAAATCGGTCTTCTCTTCGGCAGCCGGAGCGGCAGCAGCACCACCTGCGGCCGGGGCAGCAACTGCGACTGCTGCGGCGGCAGCCGACACGCCAAATTTTTCTTCCATGGCCTTGATGAGCTCGGAGAGCTCCAGCACAGTCATGGCGCCAATTGCGTCTAATACTTGATCTTTACTCATGTTCTTGCTCCAAAAATTTTCTGTTCAGTTGGTTTGAATCCGATAGCCTTGATAATTAGGCCGATTGCTGTTCGCGCTGATCGCGCAACGCCGCCACCGTTCGAACAAACTTCGACGGGATCTCGTTGGCGGTTCGCACAAACTTGGCGATCGGGGCCTGCATCGTGCCGAGCAATGTCGCGAGCAACTCGTCACGCGAAGGCATTGCCGCCAGCGCTTTCACGCCAGTTGCATCCATCACATGATTCGGCATCGCGCCCGCTTTGATGACGAAGACCTCGTTGCCTTTGGCAAAGTCTTGCATGACCTTTGCTGCAGCGACGGGGTCTTTGGAAATACCGTAGATCAGCGGGCCTGACATCTTGTCGGCCAGCGGCTCAAACGGCGTTCCTGCAACGGAACGGCGGACCAGGGTGTTTTTCAACACCCGCAGGTATACGCCGGCATTGCGCGCCTTCTTGCGGAGATCGGTGATGTTGGCCACATCAAGACCACGGTACTCCGCCAGGATGATGGACTGGGCCTGGGCCACCTGGGCCGAGACTTCATCAATCACCACGGCTTTTGCTTCGCGGTTTAGTGCCACATTTCACTCCTTCTCAATGTTTCGTATTCCTTGCGGAATTTGAAACGGTTGAAACCGGCGAGACCAGAAAATTTCGATGAATCACAACCACACTGAACATCGACTTCTTTCGGGATCGCCATCTGCGTTGGGTACTGCCTCAAGAGGCTGCGATTAAGTGCCCACCAAAACATCGAACACCCCAACGGTCTTTGACAACCTGCAGACTCCGGTCAGATGCCCCGGGGCCTGCAGCCCAAAGTCTTTTTATTGCGCAGGCATGATGCTCGCCTGATCGACACGGATGCCCGGGCCCATCGTGGTCGAGATCGCCACCTTGCGCAGATACACTCCTTTTGATGACTGAGGCTTGGCCCGGTTCAGCGCATCAATCAGCGCCACCAGATTCGTTTTCAATGCATCGATCTCAAAGGACGCCTGGCCAATGGAGCAATGCACGATGCCAGCCTTGTCGGTCCGGTACTGCACCTGGCCTGCCTTGGCGTTTTTCACCGCCTGAGCGACATCCGCCGAGACGGTGCCGACCTTCGGATTCGGCATGAGTCCGCGGGGGCCAAGAATTTGGCCGAGCGTTCCCACGATCCGCATGGTGTCCGGCGATGCAATCAGCACATCGAAATCGATAGTGCCGCCTTTGATCCGATCGGCGAGGTCATCCATGCCGACGATGTCAGCCCCGGCGGCCTTGGCCTGCTCGGCCTTTTCGCCCTGCGCAAACACCGCGACACGCTTGGTCTTGCCAGTGCCCGCAGGCAGCACGATGGAGCCGCGGACCAGCTGATCTGATTTTTTCGCATCAATACCCAGCTGGACAGCAACATCAACTGACTCTTTAAATTTCGCAGTTGCACATGCCTTGGCGAGCTCGAGGGCCTCCTGGGCGGTATAGAGCTTGGCCCGGTCGACCTTGGATCGGGCGGCTGCATAACGCTTGGAGCCGGGAATCTTGGTTAGTTTTGTCTGGCTCATGACAATTACACTCCTTCAACGGTCACGCCCATGCTGCGGGCACTACCGGCAATCGTTCGGACAGCAGCGTCAAGATCTGCGGCCGTCAGGTCAGGCATTTTGCTTTTTGCAATCTCTTCGGCCTGGGCACGGGTGATCTTTCCAACCTTATCGGAGTGCGGCTTTGGGGAGCCCTTGTCGAGCTTGGCCGCCTTCTTGATCAACACCGTTGCGGGCGGTGTCTTCATGATGAAGGTGAAGGTCTTGTCGGCAAATGCCGTGATCACCACCGGAATCGGCAGGCCAGGCTCCATGCCCTGGGTCTGGGCATTGAAGGCCTTGCAGAATTCCATAATGTTCAGGCCGCGCTGACCGAGCGCGGGGCCAATCGGTGGAGAGGGATTGGCCTTGCCTGCAGGCACCTGCAGCTTGATATAACCAACAATCTTCTTTGCCATAAGGGCTCCTTAGTGAGTTCAATCGCGGCCGCCTTAAGCGAACGCTCCTCGGTTTACTGCTGCTACAACAACATCAACATCCAAATCAATCAGAGCTTTTCAACCTGACCAAATTCCAGCTCTACTGGTGTGGCCCGGCCAAAGATGGTGACCGACACCCGCAGACGATTCTTCTCGTAGTTCACTTCCTCAACGCTGCCATTAAAGTCCGTGAAGGGGCCTTCTTTGACGCGGACCACTTCGCCGACTTCAAAGAGCACCTTGGGACGCGGCTTCTCAACGCCCTCTTGCATCTGGGCCATGATCTTGTCGACTTCGGCCTGCGAGATCGGCGTGGGCTTACTGCCCGAGCCACCCACAAAGCCGGTGACCTTGTTGGTGTTTTTCACCAAGTGCCAGGTCTCGTCGTTCATTTCCATCTCAACCAGCACATAGCCGGGAAAAAAGCGGCGCTCAGAGATGGCCTTCTGGCCACCACGGACCTCGACCACTTCTTCCACAGGAACAAGAATCTGGCCGAAAAATTCCTGCATGCCGGCCCGGTCGATCCGCTCCTGGATGGCCTTGGAGACACTCTTCTCCATGCCTGAAAAGGCATGCACCACATACCAACGCTTTGCGGCCATTAACGCTTCCATCCCAACAAGAGGTCGTAGAGGACCCACTCCAATAACTTATCGGCGATCCATAAAAAAATCGCCATCACCAAAACAAAGGCAAACACAATCAGGGTCGTCTGAATGGTTTCTTTTCGTGTGGGCCAGACCACTTTACGGGTCTCATCAATCGCATGCTGCGAAAAACCGATGAACCTGCGGCCCGACTGCGATAACAGCGCCACGACCAGGCCCACCACAATGCCCGCGATCAGCGCACCCGCCCGAAACCACACTGAGGCTTCGGCCAGCGCGTGGAAGCCAACAATGCCAGCCAGCAAGGCAAGCACCGCCCCGACCAACATGGCCTTATCGACTGCTCCGGATGACTGAACCTGATCAAGCTGCGACATGATGTCTTTCTGCGTTGGTGGCAGGGGCAGAGGGAATCGAACCCCCAACCTTCGGTTTTGGAGACCGACGCTCTGCCAATTGAGCTATGCCCCTTCTGCCCTTAAGCCAGTGTTTCCCGCCTACTCAATCACCTTGGCCACCACGCCTGCGCCAACGGTGCGGCCGCCTTCGCGGATCGCAAAGCGCAGGCCCTGCTCCATGGCAATCGGAGCAATTAAGGCGACTTTGATCTTCACGTTATC
>Ga0194126_10009950_pt1 | contig 12556 bp, 8 predicted proteins | sample TA2KigC150mmetaG_FD_148641 | JGI IMG/M metagenome (GOLD analysis project Ga0194126, IMG submission 148641) | Freshwater microbial communities from Lake Tanganyika, Tanzania - TA2015035 Kigoma Deep Cast 150m | ecosystem: Environmental > Aquatic > Freshwater > Lake | place: Tanzania: Lake...
AGTATCGGCGGCGGTTGTTTGTGCGTGGGGGTGTGTCTGGGGGCAGCGGGAAGGTGGCGATGAGTCGGGAGCAGATTAGGCGGGTGTTGCAGAAGGGCGGGGCTTTGAATGTGGGCGAGGTGTTGAGGTTGCGGATTCGGCACATGACGGACGGGGTGGTGTTGGGGTCGAAGGGGTTTGTGGACGGGGTATGGCTGGCGCATCGGGAGCGGTTTGGGTCGAAGCGGCGGAGTGGGGCACGGCCGATTCGGGGTGGAGGGGCGCCGTTGTCGGGGCTTAGTGCATTACGTGATTTGCGGGTGGCAGCTATTACATGAACAGCCACGCACGACGTCAAAAGGGTTGTCTTGCCAGTACGGCTCGGTACGCTGAATCGCGTTACACCACGCCGCGCGCGCGACTGGACGATGGATATGCCAAAACGCCGGAGCAGGTCCCTGGGCCCTGGGTTTACGTTAATTGAATTGCTGGTGGTGATCGCCATCATTGCGATCCTAGCGGGTCTGCTGTTGCCTGCCTTGAGCAAGGCGAAGGAGAAGGCGAAGAAGACGCAGTGTTTCAGCAATCTCAAGCAGATGGGGCTCGCCATGCTGATGTATGCCGACGACAACCAGGGGCGCATTCCTCGGGGTAACGAGCCTTTCTGGTGGCAGTTGTATATCCCGAACCTGGGTGGCACCCGCGCTGTCCGGGACGAGTACAATCGGATTCTGGTCTACACCTGCCCGAGCTATCCGGACAAGCGCCAGTTGATCTGTTACGTGGTCAATGCCTGGCAGTTCAGCAGTCTCCGAGATACGGTGGGCTCGGAGATTGTCGGGACCCACAGCCTCACGCGCATCCAACGACCAGTCGACACCATCTACTTTGCGGATAACGAAAACGGTTCTTGGCGCCCGGTGTTCACGGAGCGCACCATCCTTGGCAGCGACGATCTCAACGACGTCTGGTCGCCGAGCCACTTGCCCTACCCGGCCAACGGCCGCGCGCTCAACGCCCAACGACGTGTGGCGGCGCGCCGCCATGCCGAAGGGGCGAATCTACTGTTCTTCGACGGTCACGCCGGCTGGAGACGTGCACGGCAAATCGCCGTGGACGACTGGCGCGAGCAGCGGCACTGAGGTCGCAACTCAGTTGCCGGTGCTGGCAAAACTCTCAGGATAGAGGGCGCTCAACCGTTCCCAGGCCGCGGTCACTGCCTGGCTCGAGGGCAGGCGCCCAGCCAAGAGGTCGCCGAGCGCCTCGAGGTCGGCCAGCGGGCGGCGATCGTGCGACACGGGCCAGACCAAGGATTTTCCAAGGCGATCCGTGGTGAATAGGGCCTGCGCGCCCCCGAGCCAGCGCACCCTCAAGACGCGGTCGTCATGCGGCAGCGGCGGGGTGATCGGCTCGCCCGTGCGGGCGTCCCAAAGACGCGCCGTGCGGTCGCGACTCGCCGTGGCGAGCCACCGGCCGTCCGGGCTGAAGGCGGCATCGTACACATGGTCGTCATGGAGGAGTGGCGGAAAGCACGCCACGCCGGATTCGCAGTCCCAGAGGACGGCCGTGAAGTCCTCGCTGGCCGTGACCAGGCGGGTGCCATCTGGGCTGAAGGCGGCGTGGAGGACGCCATCGCGATGAGGCAACGGAGCTCCGATGGTCCTGCCGGTGGCCAGATCCCAAACCAGCGCGGCATGCGGGGCGAGGTTATCGTCGGCGGTGCTGGTCACCAGGCGGCGGCCGTCCGGACTGAAGGCGGCGTGGGTGAGGTGGTAGCGGTGTCGGAGCTGCCCGTATACTGCGTTTCCGGTGGCCAGGCTCCACACGCTCGCCGTGGTCGTGCCCAAGGTCACCAGTCGACTCCGATCCGGGCTGAGGAGAACTTGGGCGATGGTCTGGTCGTGGGTAATAGGTGGGCCCATGGGTTGCGCGGTAGCCACGCGATAGGCCTGCGCCCGGCGCCCCTCGAACGTGACGCAGACGGAGCCGTCAGGGCTGAGCACGACATGACTCAGCGGACCGCGGTGTGGGAGCGGTGGCGAGACGGGTTGACCCGAGGCGACGTCGAAGATCTGAAGTTGAGGCACCACGTTGGTGGTCAGGACTTCCGGGCTCGAGGCGATCAAGTGCCGGCCCCCAGCGCCCCAGGCGACGTCGGCTCCTGCCCAGGGCAACCGCACCTCGGCGGAGGCGCGTTCGCCCGTCAACGTGTCGGTGGCGAAGAAGCCGGCCGGACTTGGCGCCAGGAACCGCTTTCCGTCCGAGCTGAACAGGTTGGTGCGCGCCGCCGGCCGCTTGGCGGTGCCGCTCAAGTCCCACAGACGCACCGTTCCGTCGATACAGGCCGTGAGCACGGCCTGGCCGTTGGGATGGAACGTGGCGCGCATGACGCGGCTGCCGTGCCATAACACAGGATTGGCCGCCACTGGCTGTTGGGTCTCCGCGTCCCACAGGCGAGCGGTCGAGTCCCAAGAGGCCGTCAAGAGGTGGCGGCCGTCGGGGCTGAATTCGGCGCTGTAGACGGCGTCGCGATGTTTGAGGAGCGGCAGGAGCAGGCGCCCGGTAGCGACCTCGAACACTCGTGCGGCGCGGTCGAAGCCGGCGGTGACCACGCGTTGGCTGTCCGGGCTGAACGTGGCCGAGTAGACCCAGCTATTGTGGGGCCAGGGCAGACCCGCCGGCCGGCCGGTGTCGGCTTGCCAGAGTCGCGCGGTCTTATCCCGGCTGCAAGTGACCACCCATTGTCCATCGGGGCTGAACTGAGCAGTGAGCACCGCGTCGGTATGACCGCTGAACGTGCGAGTCAACGTGCCTGCACCGAGGTCCCAAAGGTGGGCCTGACGATCTTCGCAACCGGTGAGGAGCTGATCTTGGGTTGGATGGAACGTCGCGCTATAGACCTGCCCCGGGTGGGCGAAGGTCTGCAGCGCACGGCCGGTCGTAGCTTCCCAGACGGTTGCCGTCTGGTTCTGACTGGCGGTCGCCACCCAGCGGCCGTTCGGGCTCCAAGTAGCCCGATCCAAGAGTTCACCGGGGCCAAAGGGGTTTCCGCGCGCCGCGCCGGTGTCGGTCTGCCATATCTGGGCTTGGCCATCCAAGACGGAGGTTAGGATCGACTGGCCCTGCAGCCCGAACTCGGCATTGCTGACCTGGCCTTCGAGGGCCCAAACGCGCGACAGTTTGGGGCCATGATCCAGCACGGCGGCGAGTCGTGTACGATGGGTTTCTTCCCGGGCGGCATCGCCCGCGTCCAACCGCAACGCCCCGATGAGGGCCGGCAGCGCTCCGCTGAAGTCACCGGCGGCCATGGCATGCGTGCCCTCGACCACGAGGGCGCCGACCTCGCGTTGCCGCAGCGCTGCCGCCCGGGCGCGCGCGCGGCTGACCTGCAGGTACGTGGCCCCGAGCACTGCAACCGCGACGGTCGTGGCAACGGCCGCTTTGGTCAGCAAGGCCACGCGTTGCTCGAGCAGCCGAAGGCGTTTGATCGACTTGCCATGCGAGAGGAGGATCAGTTCCGCGTGCAATTCCTCGGCCGACGGGTAGCGCTGGCGGGGATCGGGTTGGCAGGCCCGCACGATGACCTCGTTCAACTCGAGCGCGCCGGCCACGTCGGGAAAGGCGTCCAGGTCCGTGGGCAACGCAGGGTATTCCTGGCGGTCGTTGCCGGTGCTCATTTCGTAGAGCACCTTGCCGAGGCTGTACAGGTCAGCCTGGACACTGCCGGGGCCCTCGGGCGGGATGAATCCCTGGGTCCCAACGTACGAGCGCGCCTCGCCGATCTCGGTGACCAGACCGATGTCGGCCAATTTGGGCACGCCATCGACGAAGATGATGTTGGACGGCTTGATATCGCGGTGGACCAGGCCGTTCCCGTGCAGATGATCGAGCGCGCTGCTTAAGGTCAGCCCCAACTGGAGACAGGTCTGGAGCGGTAGCCGACCCGACCGTTTCAACTCGCGCGCCAGCGACTTAGGGACGTAGACGGCCGGGTCGATGGTGCGCCCGGATTGGTGATCGTCCCCCAACTCCATGATGTAATAGAAGTGGGTTCGGTCCGTCGCCTGGCCCACCTGCAGCACGTCGATCAATCCCTCATGCGACCGGGACAGGGGCTCGAACTTGCGAATGCCGGCCAACTCGCGCTCGAACGGCCGCTGATCGGCGAAGGCGGACCGGCGCACGATCTTGACGGCCCGGTAGGTCCCCATGATGTTCCGGGCCAGCCACACCTCGCCGTAGCTGCCTCGGCCGATGCACCGGATCAAGTCGTGGTCAGGCACCACGCAGCCGGGCTGCTCGGGCAGACCCTCGCCAACGACCGCAGTCCCGGACAGCGGTGGACTCAGACGGGCCCGCTCAGCCATGCGGAGAACCGGTAGGGAGGCAGGCAACCAGGCTTCGGCGTTGATCGATGGCCATGGGCCGCAGCCTACGAACTCGCCCGATCGAGTCAAGCCCGCCAGTCCGCCAGGAAATCGACCGAAGGATCGATCTCGCCGACCGCAGCTCCCTGGCCGCCCTGCGGCCGGGCCAGCGACGGAGCGTGGTACACGACGGGTTGGCCCAGACGCGTGGTGAGCCGCACGAGGGCTCGCCCGGGCCGGTGTTCGGCGCTGGCCCCAGTGTCGAGGAGTCTCCCCACCGCTGCCGACGAGAGCAACAAGGCGCGGCCGCCCGCCGCTCGGGCGGGCGCGACCCAGCGGGCGCAATGAGTCAAGTCACACGCGGTTTCGGCCACGGAGGGGTTGTAGAGGCTGCCCGCTTCGACCCAGCCGGCGCGCAGGGCAGGCCAGCGATCGAGGTTGTGCCGGAGAAAGCGGTTGAACACCAGATCGTCCTCGAGCAGCAGCAGGTAGTCGGCGCCCCTTTCGAGGCCGGCCGCGAAGGTTCGGCTTAGGGCCGTGGCGTCACCCGTGGGTACGGCTGCCGGTCCGCCGGCGTCGAGATCCAGGCGCGTCGGTTCTGTTCCCCAATCGGTGCGGGCGAGGTTCCGGAGGGTATCGGTGTGCAGCGCCTCGCGGCCCGGGCGGCAGATGAGATAGGCGGCAATGCGCGGCGGCCGGTGCCAGCGAGATCCGAGCCGGCGCGCTCGCGGCCGCGCTGACTGCCACCGGCCGGCGCGGCCGTCCCAGGCTTGCTGGAGTTGGCGCACGTAGTCGCGGCATTCGGCCTCGAACCAGAAGTCCGGCACGCGTTGGTTATGCAGGAACAGGTCCCATTTATCGGTGTTCCGGTGTTGGAAGACGCGACGCCCCTGGAAATCGTGCTGGCACATCGTGCCGACCAGCGGCTGGATGGGCACGGGCACCAAAGCGAACGGCGTCTGGGTCTTGCGAAAGGCCAAGTGAAAGGTCTCTTTGTCTCCGTGCAGGTACTGGTAATAGAAGTCGGAGTGGGCGTTGAACCAGAGCGCGAGGTTCAAGGCGCGCCAGCAACGCTGCTTATCCACGAGCAGTTGGCCGCTCTCGAACTCCGGCCCGGCCGGCCGCGGCAACCCGCAACTTTGCCAAACCACCGCCGTCCGCTCGAACTGACCGTAGTCGGGCCAGAAGATGGCCCCGTGCTCGCGGTACTCGGGCGTCTCGAAGAGATACTCCGGATTGACCACGGGCACATTGTCGGCGTCCAAGAAGAGGACCTCCTGGAACGGCGAGTGGACCATGGCGTAGGGCTTGAGTTCCCAACCGCCCAACCGGCGCATGGGCCAGCGTTTGCGCAGCCGATGGGCGTCCACGCACTCGGCGCCCAAGGGCGCCACGAGGGCGCGCATGTCGTCGTCGAGTTCCTCTTTACCGAGGTACCACAACTGCACCGGCAGGGTGCAGCCCAAACGCCGTAGCATATTCAAACACACCCACGCGCAGGTGAAGTACTTGACGCCTCCAGCGCAGATGACGATCCCTCGTCCCCCGTAACGTTTCGGGTAAGTCGAAATCCGCTGTTCGAAGCGCTCACACGCCAAGCGCGCGCCGGACAAGGTGAGCGGTAGCTGGTCAAACCGGCGGTCGGCGGTTACGGCGACCCCACGCCGCGCGGCCTGCGCCTCGTCTGCCGTCAGGTAGCGCACCACGCCGCCTTGGAAGTAGAGCTCGATGCGGCGGATCACCTCGGCTGCGGTAATGAGATCCATGCAACGCGGCAGCCCGTTCCGCACGGCCAAGCAGAGGCGGTCTGGTCCATCGCGTTCGTCGCCGTCGCCCAGCGGCAGCGTCCGATCGCGCCAGCAGCCGCCTTGCGCGCAGCAGGGCAGACTCCCCACCGTATGAATGAACTGGTGAAAGGGGTAAGCCTCCCAAGGCGCCGGTTCCCGGCCTCCGGCCACCACCACACACGGCCGGTGAGGCGGTCGATTGCCTTTGACTTCGACCGCCGCGGCGAGGTGCATGACGGCCGTCACGGGACAGAGTACCCCCTGGGCGTGATAGACCAATCGCACCAACTCGCGCGGGTTGGTCTCTCCGCGCAAGTCGATCGCCCCCTCGAGCCGCGGGTGGTGGTGGCCAGGATGCCCCACCTGCACGAACTGGATCCGGCCGCGAAAGTGGTCAACCACAGCCTGAAAACGTTCGGTCGACCACCACTTGATGGTCACATCGTACTTCCCACCCGCCACCACCAACCAGAAAGGCAACTCCCGGCCGACCAACTCATAGACCTGCGAGTACCACGATTTCTCGAGGGCCGACAGGTGGAGGTCGCCGTGAAAGGCGGTGCACTGGATCGCCAAACCCAGGCGTTGGTTGAGAAACTCGATGAATCCGTGTAGGCAATGGCAAGCAGCGCGCTCACACCGGTTGATGAGCGGGTAATCGCACTCGATGAGCTCGACGCCCGGATCCGCTTCGTCTAGCGGCGTCACGTAGGGGTTATGCTCCCAAAGCTCCGCGCAGCGCGTGCGCACGTCCGTAAGAAACTGCCCCGGATAAGTCCCGTGCAGGTCCCGCACCGCGGCGGTCAACATCACGACGTCGCCCGCAGAGTAGACGGTTCGCAGGATGAGCTTTCGCATCGGCACAAGTGGCCTTGGCCAAACCGGGCTGGTCCGCCGGGCCAATCCGTCGTCGGTGCCCCAGGCGCCGGCCCGTCCTCGACCAACCCGGGGCGGGTTTCAGCACGCGAGGCTGGGCCACAGGCAGGGCTGTGGCGGGTGCACAGATCGCCCTCCCGCAGGCAGGCCAAACACCCCGAGCGACCCCAACCGAAGTGCCTGAGCCGCGGTGACGGTCCGCGCTACCCGCCTGGCGCCCTGCCTGTGGCTTGACCTACTCCTCGCCTGGCGCCTTGCGTGCGACGCGGCAAAAGCGACGGCCAAGCCCCAACGGGCGCTTCGGATCTACGCAACCGCGCTCCAACCGGTCGTGCTCGGGTCCGATCCCGGAGGCTTTTCTTTGTCGGGCGGCGGCGGCTGCGGTGCGCTCGGGCTGATGGGGCTCCGACTCGGACTCGGGTCCGGCGGGGGTGGATCTTCCGTTTCGCTGGTGGTGGCCGTCTTGTTGGGCTTAGGACTGAACGCCGGCAGGTACTCCGGCGGTGGGTTCGAGCCAATAGGTCCGATACTCATAGTGTGATGGGGATGAGGGCTGGGGGTTCAGGCTGCGTTTTCCGCTCCCGGAGGGCGACGCCACCCGGCGTCGCGCTCGGCCCAGTCGGGCCGCGGAGCGAGTCGGTCCCGCTCGCGCGGCAGCGCTGGGAGTCTGGACCGTCGGTTTGGATCCAGCCGGGCAGAAAGCGTGCGCAGGATGCGGCGCCGGATCCGAGCGGCGCACTGCGGCGACAATAACCGGTACGGGGCCAGCGCTACTTGTCGGTTGCGCCGGCTCCAACAGGACACGAACGGATGGATGGCTTTGTTCATAGGCCTAGGGTTTAGTAGAACCGCGTCTGCAAAAAGCGCACTTCCTTCTGGATCCGCTTGGCGACGTAGAACTTGGCGAAGTAGACGTCCGCGGCGCGCACGCCCAGGGTGGCCTTGATCTTGGCGATCGGCCACTGCTTGAGCACATACAGATCGAAGAGCTGGTATTGCTTGGTGTCGGCCCGGGTCTTGACTCGTTCAATGGCGGCATCCACCAAGTTCTGTTCCCAATCGGCCTCCCAAAGCTCCGCGAGACTCGCCGGGTCGGGCACCCGATCCACCGTCGCCGTCTCGTCGGACCGGGAGTGCGGTTGGCCCCAATACGGCGGCCGCCGGCGCAGTTGGTCCACAATCCGCCAATGCGTTAACTGAAGCAGCCACGCCTTGAACGGGCCCAGCGACCGATCATAGGTAGCCCCCGGCATCTGCTTGCATACCGAGATGACCGTCTCCTGGACCACGTCCTGGGCTTCGGCGTCGGTCAGGCCGGCTTTGACGGCTGCGTTGTAGATCAGCTTCCAGTAAACCCCAAAGAAATCCTCCCAACTGGCTCCGTCCTGCCAATTCCGTAACCGGCTCAGCAGGCTTTGCCTCGTCGAGATCCACTCAGGCGTCCTGTTCATAGCGTCCCACTGTAGATATATACGGACCGTTTTTCCGAATCTTTGAGAAATCTTCATTTTTTTTCGTCACCGCCCAGAAATCCGCCGCCCAAAAAAAATGAAGATTTTTACAGGATTCGGCTGAAGCGGTCCGTATATGACCTATGTGGGGCTAGTGTCGTCGCCGCCTGGTCGGCGTGGGCCGGCCGAGACGCTCCCCCCAATAAGCGCTCGGTACAGCTATTTGTTAGTCATTGATGAGCAAATTGTTACAGATACATCCGGCAGCTCACGACGGCCCTCGTGCCCCGTCGCTTCCACGCGCCTTGCCCGCCCCGCGACGCCCGTCGGCCCGTGAACCTGACACCACCCTACGCCGGCGCTGCTCGATCCTCGCCGCCACTCACCGCTTGGCCGAGGCGCTCCTGGGCGCCCGACGTGACTGGCTAGATTCGGCCCCCGCCTGGCTGGCAGACGTGGCTGCGGCGGCGGGCATGACTCATGTTGGGCTGTATCAGAACCGGTTTCGTGCCGACGGGCGGCGCGAGGCGGTTCTGTGCGCGGGTGGCAGGCCGCGGCCGGTCTGCCCTGCGGGCACATCCGCGCACTCGGCAGTGCTCTGTTTTCAGGCCACAGGTTTAAGCCGGTGGGAAACGGTCCTTGCCAGCGGCCAGCTATTGCAGGGCGGCGTGTCCGAGTTCCCGCCCGAGGAGCAGGCTCTCCTGCGGCGCCTCGGCGTGCGCTCGTTGCTTGTGTTGCCCCTCCTCGTCGAGGCGGAATGGTGGGGATCGCTATGGCTTGCCGACCACGACCGCGAGCGGGTCTGGCTGCCCGTCGAACGCGAAGCTTTGGGCGCCGTGGCTGAGCTGCTGGGAGCCGCCCTCATGCGCGAGCGGCGCGAGACGCACGCGTCGGACCAGCAATGGGCCAACCGCTTCCTGCGCTCCGGCCGAATCGAGAGCCTCGGTCTGTTAGCCAGCGGCGTCGCTCATGATCTCAATAACGCCCTCGCACCGGTCCGTATCGGACTCGATCTGCTCAAGGACAAGTTCACCGACGCCGAGGGTCGCCAAGTCCTGAGTATGATCGCCGAGAGCGCTGGGCGGGTGACGGACATCGTCCAGCAAATCCTCTCCTTCGCTCGCGGCGGCGAAGGGAAACGGGTCCGGATCGATCTCGGCCAACTCACCAAGGGCTTGATCCGCTTGGCCCAGGAAACGTTCCCGAAGTCCGTTCACCTCCGTGCGATGGTGCCGGGCCACACCTGGCCGGTGCACGGCGATCCGACCCAGCTTTATCAGGTCCTGCTCAATCTGAGCCTCAACGCCTGCGACGCCATGCCCTCGGGAGGCGACTTGACGCTCCGGACCGAGAATGTCGAGCTGGACGAGGCCTACGTAACCATGGAACCGGCGGCTCAAGTCGGTTCGTATGTCGTGATCATGATCTCGGACACCGGGCTCGGCATGAGCCAGGAAACCCGACAACGGCTCTTCGAGCCCTTCTTCACCACCAAGCCCGCGGGCAAAGGTACCGGGTTAGGCTTGGCCACTTCGCTCGCCATTGTGAAAAGCCACGGCGGCTTCATCCGCGTCGAGACTGAACCGCAGCGGGGTAGCACCTTTAAGGTCTACTGGCCGGCCGCCCCAGCCACGCCCGCGGCGCCCACCCTCGGCCCGATCGAGACGCGGCCCACCGGGCACGGCGAAGGCGTGCTGGTCGTGGACGATGAAGACGCCCTGCGGCACCTTTGCGGACGGATCCTGGCGCGGCACGGTTATCGGGTTTTCACTGCCGCCAACGGGGCCGAAGCCGTGGCCCGGTACGCGGCGCACCGAGGCGAGATCGAGCTGGTGCTCATGGACCTGCTGATGCCCGTCATGGATGGCGCCGCCGGCATCCAAGCGCTCCGGAGTCTCAATCCGACCTTGCGCATCGTCGCCACCACGGGCCTAGGCTCGGAGAGATCCGCCACCGAGGCCGCCACGGCGACCGTCCAAGCCCTTCTCGCCAAGCCGGTCAACAGCGGGGATTTGCTCTCGACCGTGGCCAGGGTCCTGAGCCGCAACCCGGAACTCCCAGCCCACGATCCTCACGGCGGCTTCTGTCTTCCCTCGACCGCCCAACCTCAGTGACAGTGACGGGCTGGGATCGTTCGAGGGTCGGTAGAGGCGAGGCTCCGGCCGAGCCGGCTCCTTCCACTGCGGCCCGCGGCTCGACTCGACGACAGGGCTACGAGTTCACCGAGGAAGCGCCGCTCGCCTAGGCAACACACTTTCTCTGTGGGAACCCGTACGAGCGCACGCTGCGAGCGACAGCGGACCTGTGGGGGTGAACAAGGGCGAATGGAGAATGGAAAATGGAGAAGGGAGAAGGGAGACGAGAGAAGCAGTCCTCTAACGCCCCCTCTGCCCGCACCACTCCATTACTCCGCTCCGGACCGTGGATCACAGATCCCGTCATGCGATAAGGACGACCGTCAACCCCGGGGAACGCCCAGGATTGCCAGCTCAGCGCAGTGGCGAATTCGGCCCCACTCGGAACTCCAGCAGGCGCAGGCGCACTCGATCGGCAGTGACCGCGCTACGCAGTCGCAGCAGCCGCGTGTACCCGACGGTGGTCCCGCGTCCGGTTTCCTGCCAGCCTGCCTCAACCCACCCATCCACAGCACCCGGGCAACCGTGTCCGTGATGTCGGGGGAGCTGATGCGGCTTTGACCGAAGGGGTGTTATTTTCTCACCTCTCGCACAGAACGCCGACAGGCTGGAGCGCCGGTCTGTGACCGGCTTTTGCCTCATGAACACCGAAAGCCGGTAAGATGCCGGCGCTCCGGCTAGTGCTCCCGGCCTTGGAAGGCGCTGAGCCGCCGCCGCTGCGCGATTTGGCCGGACGGCTGGGCCTGTCGGAAAGGCAAGCGGCCAACCACCTCCTCACCGCCCGCCGCGTGTCCCAGCCAATAAGGAACCTTGTTCCCGCTCCGTCAGACATGGCATACTCGCTCCATGAAGACGGTCACGTTGACTCAAGCCAAATCCAAGCTTGACGCGCTCCTGAGGCTGGTCGCAGAAGGGCAAGAAGTTGAAATCGTCGAGAAGCGCCGGCCCTTCGCCCGCTTGGTTCCTCCGCCGCCGGACAAAGTGGACTGGAACGAAACGTCTGCGAAACTGGAAGCCATTTGGGGCACAGAGCCGCTTCCCGGCACGCCTGGCAGCCAAATCGTGAGCCAAGGGCGACGATGAGGATTTACTTCGACCCGAGCCTGCTGATCGCCCTCTACCTGCCCGAGGCCCGCACGCCTTCGCTGCGCGCTTGGCTCAGCCAGCTCGGTTCGCCCATCGACCTGAATGTCTGGCAAGAACTGGAATGGAAGTTCTCCCGCTCCTCCTCGGCCGAGGAGAGGGCCGGGGTGAGGAGTCGCTTCCCGCCGGGGTGGCCTGCCCGCCGCGCTCCGCTTGGCGCAAGCAGGCCGGCCTGACCCAGCGCGTGCTGCGCCGGCTGGGAGCGGAATGTCAGGCCCAGCGCGCGGGCGGCGAGCTCCGAAGCAACTTCCAGCGCAATGAGAATCTCCGCGTATCGACGCTGCAGGAGTTCGAGCCGGCCAATGATGGCAAGGTTGGAGCGGGGTGACGTGTTACTGACGACGCGCATGAGCGAGGTCTTCCTGCACTTCCGCCAGTCCGTATTCTCCCTCGGCCGGTCAAGCGGGGCGCGGCACTTAGGGCCTCCAGGCACAAATACCGGCCACGAGTCGGCGCGAAGGACACCCTCTGCCAGTCCGCCCCAGGCGCAAACACCCCAACGGCAATCGGCGTCAGACCCTCGAGTTCGAGCTTTTGTCCAGGCTGCCGATGAGTCGAGCCGGCCGCCTCGGGATTGAGTCGATCCAGGATCGGCTCGGGCAAGCCGGCGATCCGGTGTTCGGCGGCCCCGTTGAGCTCGAACGCCATTATCTCGTTGCGGCCCCGTTTCAGCCAGGGCCATGAGCCCTTTGCGATCCGCTATGGCGTCGCCGAAGTTCAGACCTCAGTAAAAGGGCTTTTTGGGCCCGGGGAGAAACGCAGGTTTAGATCCCGAGAATAGAGTGCCCCTGAAGGCGGGAGGGGTTAGTGTGCGGAGG
>Ga0194126_10009951_pt1 | contig 12555 bp, 10 predicted proteins | sample TA2KigC150mmetaG_FD_148641 | JGI IMG/M metagenome (GOLD analysis project Ga0194126, IMG submission 148641) | Freshwater microbial communities from Lake Tanganyika, Tanzania - TA2015035 Kigoma Deep Cast 150m | ecosystem: Environmental > Aquatic > Freshwater > Lake | place: Tanzania: Lake...
AAAGCTCACCACTTCGCCGTGCTGCAATTGCTGTGCCATGGTGCGCAACACCTCGTGCACTGCGTGCCTGCGCCCCCGTTCGATGAAGATGGTGCCGGTGCGTACGCAGAGTGTTCCGATCAGCGGCCAGTCGCGGATCTCGCTCTTGGCGATGAAGTGCACCGGACGCAGCGCATCGAGCGCAAGAATGTCGATGAAGCTGATATGGTTCATCACCACGAGTTCGCCCGGCCGCGGGGCGCTCGAACCGTCGGGCGCGGGCTCCACCTGCATGCGCAGCCCGCAGGCCGCCAGCATCTGCCTTGACCAGCCGCGCTTCACACTGCGGCGCGCCTCCTCACCGATCAGCGGGTAAAGAAGGAGCACCGCGAGCAGCCCCCAGAGCACCGTGAAGACCAGCCGTGCAGTGCAAACGCCGATCCGCAGGACGTTCAAGGCGCTGGAGCCTGGGCGCTGTTGCCCTCGCCTTCAGCTGACGGGTGCGGCGCAGGCGGGTGCGTGGTGTGCGGGTGCGGCGCAGGCGGGTGCGCACCCTCGCCGCAGGGATACATCGCATGCTCGAGCGCAGCGCAGATCGCATGGCCCACCACCAGGTGCCCCTCCTGGATGCTCGGCGTGCTCGCCGACGGGATCTCGATCAGGTGATCGCAAAGCGGGTTCATTGCGCCCTTGCGGTTTCCGGTGAGGCCAACCGTGCGCACGCCGAGCGCGCGCGCCGCGTGGAGTGCATGGAGAATATTCGGCGACTGGCCGGAGGTGGAGTAGGCGAAGAACACATCGCCTGGTCGGCCAAGCGCCTCGATCTGGCGCGCAAACACCCGCGCGTAGCCGTAGTCGTTGCCGATTGCGGTGAGCACCGAGCTGTCGACCGTGAGCGCAATCGCAGCCATCCCCGGCCTGTCGTAGTGAAAGCGCGAGACAAACTCGCCCGCCATGTGCTGTGCATCGGCTGCGCTTCCGCCGTTTCCGGCAAAAAGCACCTTCGCACCGGCGCGCAAGGCATGCTCGCAGGCTTCCACAACCTGCTCCACCACAGCGAGCAGCATGCGGTCGGCGAGCAGAGCCTGCACCAGTTGGGCCGAGGCCTGCACATGCGCAAGAATCCGGGAGTTGATCATGCTCTCCGGTCGAGCCTGATGCGGCCGCCCACCACGGTGAGTTGGTTGCGGCCCAGAAGTTCGCAGCCCAGGAAAGGCGTGTGCTTGCCCTGGCTGCAAAGCGTGGCCGGGCTCACCACCCAGGCCTCGGCAGGGTCGAAAATGCACAGATCCGCAGCCTCCCCCACCGCGATCACGCCGGCGTCGACCCCCATGATCTGCGCAGGCTGGCGGCTGATGCGGTCGATCGCAAGCGCAAGGCTTGCGCCAGATTCGCGGGCCCATTTGAGCGTGAGCGGAAGCAGCAACTCGAGCCCGCTGCTCCCGGGTGCGGCTTCGGCAAAGGGCAACTGCTTTTCATCGTCGTCCACGGGCGTGTGATCGGAACACACCGCGTCGATCACCCCGGTGCGCACCGCAGCGCGCAGCGCGTCGCGGTCGCGCTGCGCCCGGAAGGGCGGATCCACGCGCAGGTTCGTATCGAAGTAGCCAATGTCAACATCGCTCAAGTGCAGGTGGTGCACCGCCACGTCGGCACTGAGCGCAAGCCCGTCATCGCGCGCCCTGCGCAGCAGTTCCACGCCCTGTGCCGACGAAACCCTGCACACATGCACCCGCGCCCCCGTGGCGCGCATCAACTCGAAGATCGTGTGCAGCGCCACGGTCTCGGCGATCACCGGCACCCCGGAGAGCCCGAGACGGCCGGCCACCGCACCGCTGTGCGCCACGCCTCCATGCGACAGATGATGGTCGCTCGGCTGCACCCAAAGGGTGAAGCCGAAACTCCGCGCGTACTGCATCGCGCGCAGCAGGACCTGGGTGTTGGCAAAGAGCGGCCCCGGATGCGCAAAGCCGATGCACCCTGCCTCGGCAAGTTCGGCCATCTCGGTGATCGCTTCGCCGTGCAGACCCGTCGTCATCGCGCCCAAGGGATAGAGCGATGCCGCCTGCAGGCCCCGGGCACGGTGCTTGAGCATTTCAACCAGGCCCGGCTCATCGAGTGGCGGGTCGGTGTCGGGCGGACAGGAAAGCGAGGTCACGCCTCCGGCCAACGCCGCCTGCATCTCCGACTCGAGCGTGGCCTTGTATTCGAATCCGGGCTCGCGCAGGCGCGCAGCCAGGTCAACCAGACCTGGAGCCACGCAGAGCCCCCCCAGATCAAGGCTCTGGTCCGCCACGAAGCCTTCCGGGGTGAACCCGATCGCCGCAATCCTTCCTTCGGCCAGGTGAAGATCGCACACCCGATCCACCAGTTGCGCAGCCATTGCCGCAGCGCCGGCTTGAAGCGGGGCGCAACCTGGCACCGTGGCGTTTCCGAACACAGCCGGGCCGAGAAGCCGGCCTCCGAGCAGGCTGATCTTCATGGCGCAGCAGTGCGCGGGCTCACCGAAAATCCATCGTAACGCTCATCCAACCCAATGCGCCTCCACGCGCATGCCCAGCCGATTCATCGCGCCTCCGCTAGCATGCTCATCACGGCCATGCGAACCGCGATGCCAAAGGTGACCTGCTCGAGGATGACCGCCTGCGGGCCGTCGGCCACCGAGGACTCGATCTCCACCCCGCGGTTCATCGGTCCAGGGTGCATCACGATCGCGTCGGGCCTTGCCAGCGCAAGCTTCTCCCGCGTGAGCCCGTAGTGCTTGAAATACTCCTGCGCCGACGGCAGGAGCGCACCGCGCATGCGTTCATTTTGCAGCCGCAGCATGATGATCACATCCACATCCTTCAGTCCGACCCGCATGTCGGTGTGCACATGACAGCCCATCTGCTCAAGGCCCGAGGGCAGCAGTGTGAGCGGCGCGATTACCCGCACCTCGGGCACGCCGAGCGTGGTGAGTGCGTGGATATCACTGCGGGCAACCCGCGAGTGCAGCACATCGCCCACGATCGCAACCCGCAAGGCCGTGAAGTCCTTCTTGAAGTGCCGGATCGTGTACATGTCGAGCAGACCCTGGGTGGGGTGCGCATGGCGGCCGTCGCCCGCGTTGATCACATGCACCCCGGGCCCGCGGGTACGGTCCACGTGCTGAGCGATCAGAAAGGGCGCTCCGCTCGAGGCGTGCCGCACCACAAACATGTCGGCGTGCATGGCCACGAGATTGTCGATGGTGTCGAGCAGCGACTCGCCCTTGCTGGTGGAGGAGTTGCGGATGTCGAGGTTCACCACATCGGCCGAGAGCCGGGTTGCGGCGATCTCGAAGGTGGTGCGGGTACGCGTGGAGTTCTCGAAGAAGAGATTGAAGACGCTCTTGCCACGCAGAAGCGGCACTTTCTTCACTTCCCGGTCGTTTACACCAAGAAAGCCCTGCGCGGTGTCGAGGATGTGGTGGATCAGTGCGCGCGACAGCCCCTCGATGCTGAGCAGATGCCGCAATTCGCCGTGCGCCGTGAGTTGCGGGTTGGGCATGCGCACTCAGCCCCGGGCTTGCGGCATTGCAGTTTCGAGACTGAAGGAAAGCGCCCCGAGCGGGGACTGCGCCAGCACAATCGCCTGCGCGGCAGCGAGGCGCAGTACCCACCCCACGTAGTTGGCTGCGACCGGAAGCTCGCGGCCTCCCCGATCGGCAAGCACCGCGAGTTCCACCGCAGCCGGTCTGCCGTAGTCGAAGAGTTCGTTGAGCGCAGCCCGCAGGGTGCGGCCGGTGTAGAGCACATCGTCCACCAGCACGATGCGCGCTCCGGTTCCCTCGAAGGGCAGGTCGGTGGAACCGCGCGCAACCGCAGCGAGCCCCCGGCGCTGCACATTGTGGCCGTAGTCGTCGCGGTGGTAGGCACTCGACAGAAAGCCGGGCGCGTTGCCAATGGGCTGCCCGGCCAGCGCCTGGTGCAGGCGCCTTGCAACCCAGGCGCCGCCGCGATGAATGCCAACCAGCCTGCGCTCGAGCCCGTCGTGTTCGATGCGCGCACGCAGCTGCTCCACGAGGCGTGCAAGTGCAGCCTCGGCATCCGGGCAGGGCTGCGCGGGCGCGGCTTCGCTGTCCGGAGGTGTGGGGATCGTCAACGACATGAAGGCGCCTCAGGGACCCTTGCGCTGTACCTTCTGGATAACGCTACGGGTGCGAAGCTACCACACGCCCGCCGAAGGCCCGCTGGCTGCGTAGTATCCTGCGCCGATGAACTCCACACCGTCCGTTTCGGCACCCGATCCACCGCTGGAGCATCCGGTGCCAGTGCTGCACCCGGTGATCCTCTGCGGCGGCTCGGGCACCCGCCTCTGGCCGCTGTCGAGGCAGTACTCGCCCAAGCAGTTCGTTCCGCTGATCGGCGGCAAAAGCCTGCTCACGCTCACCGCCGAGCGCCTGCGGCCTCTGCTCGAGGAGCACGCCGCACCCAGACTCACGCGCGTCAATTCAGCCGATCACCTCCGGCCCCCGTCCGATGAACACGTCCCACCCAGACTCACGCTCGTCACTGCGGCCGATCACCGCTTCATGGCCCGCGAAGCGGTTGCCGCTGCCGGACTCGAAGCCTCGCTCATCCTCGAGCCCCAGGGCCGCAACACTGCCCCGGCAATCGTTGCAGCGGCCCTCCAGCTGCAGGCCCGCTTCGGGCCGGAAAGCCTTCTGCTGGTGGTACCGGCCGACAATTTCATCCCCGACCGTGAGGCCTTCGCGCGCGCGGTGCGCGCTGGTATTGCGCAGGCGCGGGAAGGCAACTGGGTGATCGCTGGTGTGCTTCCCAGCTACCCGGCCACCGGCTACGGCTACATTGCGCTCAAGCCGCCCGATGCGGAAAGCGCACGTCAGGCCGGCCTTCACCCCGCGCGGGCCTACCCTGTGGAGCGTTTCGTGGAAAAGCCCGCGCCCGATGAGGCCGAGCGGATGCTGCTCGAGGGCTGTTACTTCTGGAATGCCGGGATCTTCCTCGTGAAAGCCGGGGTGGCGATTGCCTCGGCCGCCGAGCTTTGCCCGGGCATGGTGAACACGCTCACTGCATGCCTTGGGCGCTCGGTGCCAAACTCCGACGGCGACCTTGCGCTCGATGCTTCGTTTGGCGAAGCGCAAAACATCAGCATCGACTACGCGGTCCTGGAAAAGCACCCCAGGGTGGCCATGGTGCCCTTTGCAGGAGCCTGGAGCGACGTGGGCAGCTGGACCTCGGTGGCCGAACTGACCACGGTGCCCGATGCCCGACACAATCGCCTCCACGGCAAGGCGCAAACGCTTTGCGGAAGTGAGCGCAACTACGTCTACGCACCCGACCGCCTGGTGGTAACGGTGGGCGTGGAAGACCTCCTGATCGTCGACACGCCCGATGCACTGCTCGTTGCGCATCAGAGTGCCGCTGAAAAAGTGAAGGAGGCGGTATCCGAACTCGACCGTGCAGGCATTGCGCAGGCGCGCGCGCACCGACGGGTTGCGCGCCCCTGGGGCAGCTACGACGCGATCGATGCAGGCGAGCGCTTTCTGGTCAAGCGCATCACGGTAAACCCGGGCGCAGCACTCTCGCTGCAAATGCATCATCACCGGGCTGAACACTGGATCGTGGTGCGCGGCACAGCGCGCGTTACCCGCGGCGAAGAAGTGTTTCTGGTGAGCGAGAACCAGTCCACCTACATTCCGGTGGGTGTGCGTCATCGCCTCGAAAATCCGGGCAAACTGCCGCTGGAGATGATCGAGGTGCAGTCGGGAAGCTACCTCCAGGAAGACGACATCGTGCGCTTTTCCGATCAGTACGGGCGCGCCTGAGCTTCCGGTCTCCGGATACTACCCGCCGAGGTACTGGCGCAGGATCAGCGCAGCAGCCTCGGCATCCGGGTCGCCTTCGCTCGCCTCGCTGCGCGCCGCAACCGTGGTGTAGTTCTCGTTGACCTGCACCGTTGGCACGCCGAAGCGACCCTCGAGCTGGCGCGCAAAGCGTTCACAGGCCCCGGTGTTGGGCAACGCTTCACCGTCGGGATGGCTGGGTCGGCCCACCACCAGGCGTTGCGGCTGCCAGGTGGTGATCAGCGCCTGTACACGGGCAAAAACGCGCGCGCTGTCGTGCGCAGGGATCGCTTCAAGCGCGCGCGCGGTGCGGCTCAGGCTGTTGCCGATCGCCACGCCGATCCGGCTCGGACTGAAGTCGAAGCCCAGGCACACCCAGACTTCGCCCGGCGCCGGGTGATTCGCCTCCCCACGACCTTCCGGTGGGTTCAGGCATGCCCCGCCGCAGACGAGAGGAAGGCGGGGTGGATCCCGAGGAGGCCGAAGGCATGCATGAAACGCGCTTGCGCAGGTACCTCAAACAGGAGTTCGGGCGACGCGGGCACGGTGAGCCAGGCATTGGCCGCGATCTCCTGCTCGAGTTGGCCCTCGCCCCAGCCGGCGTAGCCCAGAGCCATCAGCAGCCGGGGAGGCCCCTCGCCCTTGGCAACCGCCTCGAGCACATCCTTCGACGAGGTGAGCGCCATGTCGTCGGCCACCCGTATGCTCGAGCTGAAGTCCCCCGCCGGCGAATGCAGCACGAAGCCCCGGTCGTTTTGCACCGGGCCGCCTGAAAACACCGGGCGACTCGCGTAGCGCGGATCATCGAGCTTCAGGCTCAGGCGCTCGAAAAGGTTTGCAAGGTCGATCTCGAGCGGTCGATTCACCACGATCCCGAGCGCACCCCTCGACGAATGTTCGGCGATGTACACCACGGTCCCGGCAAAGTTGGGATCGGTCATCGACGGCATCGCCACCAGGAAGTGGTTGGAGAGATCGGTGAAGTAGAGAGGTTGTCCTGAAGCACTCATGCTTGAAGTGTAGCAAGCGCCTTTCTGCCGGCGGGCAATTGCCCCGCCCCGTACCCGCCTGCAACTGGGGAGTATCCGGCGCATCAACCCGCAGGGCGCGCGATGCATTCGCGGATTATCCGGCGCATCAACCCGCAGGGCGCGCGATGCGCCCGCGGAGTATCCGGCGCATCAACGCACCAGCGCGTTCATGTCGAGGATCGGCATCATCACCGCCAGCACGATGAGAAGCACCAGTGCGCCCATCACCAGGATCAGCAGCGGCTCGAGGATGGTGGTGGTGAGCATGGCACGGCGCTCGGCTTCGCTCGCCGCGATATGCGCTGCCTGCTCGAGCATCGCGGGCAGGTCGCCGGTTGCCTCGCCGCTTGCGATCAGATGCCGCATCAAGGGCGGAAAGCCGGCGGCATCGCTGAGCGCCCGCGCAAGACTCATCCCCTCGCGCACCCGTTCGAGCGCAACGAGCACCGACTCGCGCATCGCCAGATTGGCCACGGTTCCTGCGGCAGCCCCTAGCCCTTGCATCAGCGGCACGCCCGAGGACACGAGCAGGGCGAGCGTGGTGGCAAATCGCGCGGTGTTCCAGTCCACGATCATGCGTCCGGCAACCGGAAGCCGCAGCAAAGCGGTGTGAACGCGCAGTCGGAAAAGAGGATTGCGCAGGCTCTGAGCGAACATCAGCGCCACGATCAGACCCACCCCCAGCGCCGGAAGCCCCCAGGCGAGGATCGCATCCGACACTGCGATCAGCGCCCGGGTCAGCCAGGGCAGTGTCTGCCGCGTGGCCGCAAAAACCTGCACAACCTGCGGCACCACCGTGGTCATGAGCGCGATCACCACACCGAGCGCCACCATCGTCACGATCAGCGGATACACAAAGGCAAGGCCCACCTTCTGCGCGAGAGCGCCCGAACGTTCGAGGTCGGCGGCCAGCCGCAGCAGCACTGGCGCAAGGTCGCCCGACTGCTCGCCGGCTGCGATCACCGCGCGGTAGGTGGGCGGAAAATCGCGCGGGTAGGCGGCAAGCGACTGCGCGAGCGTCTGACCCGCCACCACCTCGGTGCGCACCGCAGAGAACAGATCACGCAGTCGCGCGTCTTCAGCCTGTTCCACCACCGCCTGGAGCGCGCGCTCGAGCGGCAGACGCGCTGCCACAAGGCTGGCAAGCTGCCGCGTGGCCGTGGCAAGCGCAGTGCGGCTGATCCGCGCTGTGAAGAGGCTGATCTCGCGTGCTTGCGGCGCAACCTGGCGCGAAGCCTCGAGCCTCAGGCACAGTAGCCCGCGCTCACGCAGGAGTGCGCGCGCATGCCGCGTTGACTCGGCATCGAGAAAGCCCTCTTCGCGACGACCGTCCTCGCGAATCGCCTCAAAGCGAAACGCTGCCATCAATCCCGCGTCACGCGGACCACCTCGTCCACGCTGCTCATCCCCTGATCGACCCAGCGCTGCCCGTCGGCGCGCATGCCGCGAAAGCCCCGCGCACCTGCCGCCTCGCGCATCGCCTGCTCGGGAGCCCTGTCGTGGACCAGTGCGCGCATCGCATCATCGAACAGCAGCAACTCGCAGATCGCGGCGCGCCCTCGGTAGCCGCTCTGCGCGCAGGCAGCGCAACCCACGGCCCGCCAGGCGCCCTGGTGAAGCGGATCGGGCTGTCGACACTGCCCGCACAGCAGCCGGATGAGCCTCTGCGAGAGAACCCCGAGAAGGCTCGAAGACAGCAGGAAGGGCTCGATCCCCATGTCGATCAGCCGGGTTACCGCCGACACCGCATCGTTGGTATGCAGGGTGGCAAGCACGAGATGCCCGGTGAGCGATGCCTGCACTGCGATCTGCGCGGTCTCGAGGTCGCGGATCTCACCAATCATCACCACATCGGGGTCCTGACGCAGGATCGAGCGAAGTGCCCGCGCAAAGCTCATGTCGATCCTTGCGTTGACCTGCGTCTGGCCTACGCCCTCGAGGTCATACTCGATCGGATCCTCCACCGTGAGGATGTTGGTGGTGGTGCTGTCGAGTTCGCGCAGCGCGGCGTAGAGCGTGGTGGTCTTGCCCGATCCGGTGGGGCCGGTGACCAGCACGATCCCGTGCGGCTGTCTCACCAGCCGGGTGAGCGCCAGACGGGTGTCGTCGGCCAGACCGAGCGACTGCAGGTCGAGCCTGCCCGCCTGCTTGTCGAGCAGACGCAGCACCGCACGTTCGCCATGGCCGGTTGGCAGGGTGGACACCCGCACATCGATCGCCTTGCCGGCAACCTTGAGCGTCATGCGGCCGTCCTGCGGCAGCCGTTTTTCGGCGATGTCGAGCGTGGCAAGGATCTTGAGCCGCGAAAGCAGCGCTGCGTGGAGTTCGCGCCGGGGACGCGCCACATCGCGCAGGGTGCCGTCGATCCGGAAACGCACCAGGGAATGGTTGTCGAAGGCCTCCACATGGATGTCCGAAGCGCCGTCGCGCACCGCCTGGGTGAGGAGCGCGTTGATCATCCGGATGATCGGCGCATCGTCCTGCGCATCGAGCAGATCCTCCACACGCGGCACATCCTGCATCAGCTTGCTCAGGTCGAGGTCGCTTTCCACAGCGTCCACCACCGCGGCGGCCGAGCCGTTCTGCTGCGCATAGGCCTGCGCAATCTCGCGCTCGAGCAATTCCTCGGGCACCGACTCGAACACCAGATCATGGTCGACCACCCGCAGGAGTTCGTTGACTGCGGCGTTCGAGCTCTGCGCGCACAGGAGCACCTGCAAACGCGCACCATCTTCGCCCTTCACCAGCAGACGGTGGGCGCGGGCAAAGGCATAGGGCACAAAGCGCGCCGGCGAGACCGGAGTCCAGCTCATTGCAGCGAAACCGGATCCGGGTTCACTTCGGCCAGACCGCGGTCCAGTTCGTTGCAGCGACACCGGATTCGGGTCCGCTTCGGCAAGACCCGGGCCATCCTCACCGCGGCGACCCCGCTGCGGGCGGCACCAGAGGCAACTGGGGCACCTCCTGGCCCGGGATCAGCGGTCCTGCGGGTAGTACCTGCTCACGTTGCACGCCGCGCATGAATTCGTAGCGGTCCTGGGTGAGCGCGCCCGCCGAATCGGCGCTGCGCAGCACGCGTGGCCGAAGAAAGACGAGCAGATTGGTCTTGCTGCGGGTGCGGACGTCGTAGCGAAAGAGTTGCCCTGCGATCGGCAGGTCGCCAAGGAAAGGGATCGACTGGGTGTCGGCGCCGGTACGGTCCTCGATCAGTCCGCCGAGCACCACAATCTGGCCGTCCTCCACCAGCACGTTCGACTCGATTGCCCTCCGGTTCGTGATCAGACCAGCACTCAGCGTCTTGTCCTGGATACTGGAGACTTCCTGGTAGATCGCAAGCTTCACCGTGCCGCCCTCCGAAACCTGCGGACGTACCCGCAGGGTGGTACCCACATCGCGCCGTTCCACCGTCTGAAACGGATTCACCACGCCACCGCCTGCGCCGGTGCTCACATAGGAGCCGGTCACGAAGGGCACATTCTGTCCGATGATGATGCGCGCCTCCTCGTTGTCGAGGGTGAGCAGGTTGGGCGTGGCGAGCACATTGCCGTTTGCGCGCGACTGCAGCGCATTGGCCAGAACCCCGAGGTTCACAAGGTTGGTGGCGTTGCTCGGTGCGCCCGGCAGCGGATTGCTGCGCAACACACCGATGTTGAGACCCTGCGCGGCACCGAGAATGTTGGTGGTGAGATCGAGGATGTTGGTTCCCTCGCCACGCGCAGAAAGGTTGGTGCCGCCGATCACGCGGTTCGACCCCGAGGCGCCTCCGTTGAGGAACTGCCACTGAAAGCCGAGTTCCGAGGCCTTGTCGGCGTTGACTTCAACGATCAGCGACTCGATGTAGACCTGCGCGCGGCGCACATCGAGCTTGTCGATCACGGCGCGGATGTCCCGAAATACCGGCTCCGGGGCGGTGATGATGAGCGAATTGGTGGAAGGGTCGGCCGCGATCACCACCCCACCCAGACGGGTGATGCTTGCCCCGCCCGCCTGCTGCGATCCCACGCCCGCAGCCGCACCCGAAGCGCCCCCGCCGAGACCGCCTGCAAAGCCACCCCCGAGGCCGCCTCCCATCCCCCCGGCGGCACCGCCAAAGCCTCCAGCGCCCTGCCCGACGCCTGCCATGCCGGTTGAGCCGCCCGCACCCAGGGCGCCCAGCGCGCCACCTGCAAGCCCTGCAGCGCCAGCGGCCAGCCCACCGGTTCCAGCACCTCCAGATCCGCCGCCTGCTCCAAGCCCCGCGCCTGATCCTGCCGAGCCCGCCGCGCCGAATCCGCCACCGGCCCCTGTGCCTCCAAAGTATCCGCCCCCTGCTGCTCCAGAACTGCCGGCCGACGAGGCGCCGATCGCACCGCCAAGCCCTGTGCCCTCGCCGCTCAGGATGCCGCGCAGGGTGAGTGCAAGGCGTGCCGCTTCGGCGTTCTTGAGGTACACCACATGGATGTTGCCGGGCTTGCCCGAAGGCTGGTCCACCTGCTCCACGAGCAGCCTCAACTGCGCCATCCGCGCGGGTGAGGCCGACCGCACAAGGAGCGAATTGCTGCGCGGCTCGGGAATCAGGCTCACCTTGAGCCGCGCATCGGTACTCCCAACCTCGCTGGCCTCGATCAGGCGACCGACCAACACCGCCACATCGCTCGCCGCACCATGCCGGATCGGAATCGACTCGAACTCGGTGGGCGTTGGAGCGTCGAGTTCACCGATCAGCACCGCAATTCGCTCGAGGTTGCTCGCATAGTCGGTCACGACCAGCGCATTGTTGCTCGGCATCGCCGAGATGGCGTTGTTGGGCGGAATCAGCTGCCGCAGCACCGGCAACAGATTGCTCGCCAACTCGTAGCGCAGCCGAAAGATCCGGGTGAGCAGTTGCTCCCCGCCCTGATCCCCACCGCGATCCCCGCCGCGATCCCCACCGCGGTCCCCGCCGCGATCCCCACCGCGGTCCCCACTGCGTTGCGCGCTGCGATCACCAACCCGTTCACCAACTCTATCACCTGCGCGATCGCTCACCGGCCCCCCGTGGAGCTTCGCGTCGGCCTCGGAAACGAGGCGCAAGTGATCACCAAAATCAAGCAAGGCAAGCGCCTGAAGCCTGAGCGCAGCCTGAAAGAGCACAAAAGCATCGTTACGCGACATCGGCCTTGGCGCTTCGAGCGTGATCCGGCCCTTCACCCGCGGGTCGACCAGAATCGGACGCCCCATCAACTGCGCAAAGGCAGCGGCCACCGCGTCGATCTCGGCGTCGCGAAATCCCGGCCTGACCCGATCACCCGAAAGCCGTGTGATGGCACCTTTGCCATCGCCCGATCCGGCCGCCTTCGGAGCGCTGGCCTTGGGTCCGAACGATCCGGCAGATGAGGAAGGGGCAGGGACCTGGACGTTGGCAGCGCCCGGGGCCTGGGCTTGGGCGTTGGCAGCGCCGGGGACCTGGGCGGTGCCAGGGACGGGCGCCTGCGCAAACAACCCGCCGGCCCAAAGCGCAACAACAAGTCCAAGGCCGAGGAGTATCCGCGGATGACCAACCCCGAAGCGTGTGCCTTTGAATCTCGTGCAGACCATGTGCGCCTCCTCAAGGAATGATGCGCATCACAGTGACGTCGCCTTCGCGGCTTCCCATGAGCGACAGCAGGGGGCGCAGCCGCGGCTCCACCTGCGCCTGCGGACGCGCTTCGATCCGGATCGACCGATCCGGTCCCGATTGTGCCTGCAGGTTGAGCGAAC
>Ga0194126_10009952_pt1 | contig 12554 bp, 14 predicted proteins | sample TA2KigC150mmetaG_FD_148641 | JGI IMG/M metagenome (GOLD analysis project Ga0194126, IMG submission 148641) | Freshwater microbial communities from Lake Tanganyika, Tanzania - TA2015035 Kigoma Deep Cast 150m | ecosystem: Environmental > Aquatic > Freshwater > Lake | place: Tanzania: Lake...
AACCGGATTCCGGCTCGGTCGCCATCTTGGGCGGGGCAATGACCGAGGCCAAAAAGGACTGCATCGGCTATATGCCCGAGGAACGCGGCCTCTACCAGGACATCCCGCTCGACCGCTGCCTGGCCTATCTCGGCTCGCTGAAAGGGCTGAACCGGTCCGAGGTCCGGGAGCGGGCCGAGGGGTACCTCGAACGCTTCGACCTGGCGGCGCACCGGCACAAGAAGGTCAAGGAACTCAGCAAAGGGATGCAGCAGAAGGCGCAGGTTATCGCCACGCTGCTCCACAAACCGGAACTGCTCATCGTGGACGAACCGTTCAGCGGCCTCGACCCGGTCAACACGCAGATGATCAAGGACCTGCTGCGCGAACAGCGCGAGCAGGGCGTGACCGTCGTCCTGTGTTCGCACCAGATGCACCTCGTGGAGGAACTCTGCGACCGCATCGTGCTGATTGACCACGGCAGGGTGATGCTCTACGGCGAACTGGCCGAGGTGCGGCGCAAATTCGCCGGCAACGCGGTGATGGTGAAGGCCGGCCGCGACCTGCCGGCGCTGCCCGGCGTGGAGCGCGTCGAGCCGGTCAATGGGGCGGTCAAACTCCACCTCGCGGCCGGGGCGAAGCCGCAGGAGATCCTGCGCGCCCTCGTCGCCAAAGACATCCCGCTCGAACAGTTCGAGATCGCCATGCCCACGCTCGACGAAATCTTCATCCGGGTGGTGCAGGGCAAGGGAGAAAGCGCATGATCAAGATCCTGCGCGTCGCCTTCCAGGAATACCGGCGGCACGTTTTCAACAAGCGCTTCCTGCTGGGGCTGCTCTCCGTCCCGCTCATCGTGCTGGTGTGGGTCGGCCTGTTCTTTCTCATCGTCTCGATGGAAAACAACACCACGCCGCTCGGTTACGTGGACCGCTCCGGCTTGCTCGCCGATCCGCTGCCTGCCCCCGACCCCGAGCCGCCCTTCGGGCCGGTACCGATGATGGCCTTCGCCGACGAGGCCGCCGCCCGGTCCGCGCTGGAGGCGGGCGAAATCCAGGGCTACTACGTCCTCCCCGCCGACTACCTGTCCACAGGGAAGGTCGGACTGGTGTACCGGGAACCGGTCAAGGGTCCCGCCCGCCAGCAGTTCTACGATTTCCTGACCGTCAACCTGCTGCGCGAGGCCGACCCGGCGGTGGCCGCCCGCCTGCTGGAGGGCGGGGAGATCACCACCGTCTCGGCAGACGGCAGCCGCAGCGCGTCCACCAAAGACCGGTTCAACGTGCTGCTGCCGATGATCGCCGGGCTGGCCTTCATGATCGTCATGTTCACCACCGGCGGCTACCTGATGCAGGCCGTGGTGGAGGAGAAGGAAAACCGGACGATGGAGGTCGTTATCACCTCCGTCTCGCCGGACCAGTTCATGGCCGGCAAGATCATTGGCGACCTCGCCATCGGCCTGACCCAGATCGCGCTCTGGGGGCTGTTCATCGTCCTGACCGTGCTGGTGGGACGCAACTACGCCGAATTCCTGCGCGGCATCCAGGTCTCCTCGCAGGCCATCCTGCTGCTCGGTGTGGTGATGCTCCCGGCGATCGTGATGGTGGCCGCGCTGATGGCAGCCATCGGCGCCACCGTGACCGAGGCGCGCGAAGGCCAGCAGGTGACCGGCATCATCGCCATGCCGGTCTGGATCCCGTACATGCTGATGGCGCTGTTCATCGAGAATCCCAACTCACCCATCGCCGTCGTTTTGAGCCTCTTCCCGCTGACCGCGCCGCTGACCCTCTTCATCCGCGTCGGGCTGACCATCATCCCGGCCTGGCAGATTGCCGTGAGCGCCATCGTCCAGGTGGCTGCCGCCATTGCAGCCATCTGGCTGGCCGGGCGTATCTTCAGGCTCGGGATGCTGCGCTACGGCCAGCGGCTGAAATGGCGCGAGATATTCGTAAAGAATTAACACAACGGGCACAAAGGAGACACAAAGGTGTCCTTTGCGCTCCTTCGTGAACCTTCGTGACCTTTGTGTTTAGGATCGCCTCATGAAGAAGATTCTACTCGTCCTCAAGAACGAAATCGTCACCCTCATCTCCCGCCCGTCCTTCTGGCTGGCTGCGCTGGGACTGCCGCTCGTGGGCGCGCTGGTCTTTGCCCTCGCCGGCTGGCTCAACCGCGACGCGGCCGCCGCGCAGACCGTCAGCCAGGTGGTCGCCGGTCCGCAGACGGCGCGCGCGGAAGGATACGTTGACCTGAGCGGGATCGTGCGCGAGGTCCCGGCGAGCGTCCCGCCCGGCACGTTCGTCGCCTATCCCAGCGAGGAAGCGGCGCGCGCCGCCCTCGAAGCGGGCGAGATTTCCGCCTTCTACATCGTGGCCGCGGACTACATCCAGACCGGCGCGATCACCTACGTCCGCCCGGATTTCAACCCGCTCTCGGCCTCCTCCGACCAGTCGGGCATGTTCAACTGGGTGGTGGAGGTCAACCTGGCGGGCGGCGACATGCTCTTCGCCAGCCTGGTCAACGGGCCGCTGGACGTGCAGGTCACCTCGCTTGCCCCGGCCGCGCCGCAGTTCGAGGAGGACAGCCCGCTTGGTTTCCTCGTCCCGTACATCGTCACGCTGCTCTTCTACATGCTCATCATCAGTTCGGCCAGCCTGCTGCTGGGCAGCATTTCGAAGGAGAAGGAAAACCGGGTCATGGAGGTTCTGCTGACCTCCGTCACGCCGCGGCAGTTGCTGACCGGCAAGATCCTCGGGCTGGGCATCGTGGGGCTGGCGCAGACGGTCATCTGGCTGGGGATGGGTTACACGCTGATGAATCTTTCAGGCCGGACCTTCGACCTGGCCGTCAACATCGGTCTGCCCGCCTCCTTCCTGGCCTGGGGACTGGTCTTCTTCCTGCTCGGTTACGCCGTCTATGCCAGCCTGATGGCGGGACTGGGCGCCCTGGCGCCCAACCTGCGCGAAGCCACCCAGGCCACCTTCGTGGTCATGCTGCCGCTGATGATCCCGCTCTTCTTCTCCAGCAGCGTCTTTGCCGAGGACCCGCATGGGCCGATCGCCACCACGCTGAGCATCTTCCCACTCACCTCGCCGGTGGCGATGATGGCGCGCCTCGCCTCCGGCGGCGTGACGTGGTGGCAGCCGTGGCTGGCCGTTTTGCTCCTCGCCGGGACGGCCGTGCTTATCGTCCGCGCGGTGGCCGGCATGTTCCGCGCCCAGGCGCTGCTGGCCGGGCAGGGGTTCAGCGTGAAGGGTTATTTCAAGGCGTTGGTGGGAAAATAGGTCCATCGGCATTCGATGGATTGTATTGCATACCGTTCGACTGCACGAGGGCCACACCTTGTGATGGAAAGGCCAGGGCTTTTTAATTGTTCACTTATAGTGCCATCACGAGGCATTTTCGACCGGAGTAATCCCCAAAGGACGGGGGCGAGCAAACGCCGGTCTCGCAACGACACAAAACGACACAAATGATGAGGAAGGACGACTTTAGAGGCGCTTTGGAAAGGCGGGGGAGCGCCTAATTTAGTAGGCTTCTTCGGGCTTTTTACCGTAGAGTACGCAAAGAGAGCAGGAAGCCCTTTGTATTTTTTTCTCTGCTAGTTCCGCGCTCTCTGCGGCTAGAAAGAAAGCCCATCGTTATAAACACTCCCAAAGGCTGCGAATATGCACGATCGAAATGTGAGCGTGCTATAATCAATTGTGATCGATCGAATAATCATTTGTTGGTAGCAATATTACTCAGGGCGCGTAAAGTATAGGGATTCCCTCACTCCTCAACAAGTACAAAGTCTCTTCGATTTGTTCCTGCCTTACCGTAAACATAAGTACATCGCCATCGAAGTTGTACATGATTCCCCAGACTTCGATCCCATTATCCTGGAGGAATTGCTTGACCTCCCTCATCCCCCAGTAAGGGTTGGCTGGGATCCCAAAATCAGCCACAGGACCAGCGAGGAGATCCTGGATGAATGCAAATAACGGTGTGATCCAATCGAAGGCACAACCGATGTTTAACAGTTTATCGAACATAGAAAGATGAATGTATTTCTTGTTATAGAATATATGTTCTATTTTACTACCGTCAGCGAAACCGTCAAGGGCTTGGGAGGTGGTTCGCATGGAAGACAGTTTCTCGTGTGGTTTTATCTTCGGCATCGTTACTGCTGGAACCCTTGGTTTCATCCTTACCCGCATTCGTGAATCGCGGATGCGGATGAGGTCTCGCAATCGACCCCTGGACACATTCCCAGACAGCCAACAATCAAACCTGACCCCGGGGGGCATCGTGCGGGAAAGCAACCTGGCTACCGTCGGCTGCCTGTTCTGGATCATCGTCCTGGCAATCGCCGGCGCCGTCCTCTATCTACTCGCAATCCCGTGGCTTTAGCCCCAACCTGTCCTGGTGGATTGCGCCTGTCCCGCCGATCCTCTTGACAAATAGATATTTATCTATATAATATCGCATTGACAAGCATCTATATGAAAACCAACGACCCCGTCCTCTTTGCCAAAGCCCTGGCCGACGAGACCCGCCAGAAGATCATGCAACTGGTTTGCTGCAAGTGGCTCTCGGTCGCCGAGATCGTCGAGCGCTTGAACGTCACCCAGCCGACCGTCTCGCACCACCTCGCCATCCTGCGCCAGGCCGGGCTGGTGCAGGCGCGCGAGGACGGCAAACAGACCTTCTATGCGCTCAACCAGGACCGCCTGGCCAACTGTTGCGGCACTCTGGTGCTTAATTTTGCACCGGAAACCGAGACCGCCAGGGCCGTCAAGATGGTCATCATCAAATCCGATTAACGGGACGCATGCCGTTCCAAGACCCTGGCTGCGTCCCAAAATTTCATCCAAACATATAGATATCTATCTATGTAAAGGAGACCCGATGAAACCCACCAAGATCCACGATGCCGTCAAGGAACATTATGGCGAATTAGCCCTGGCGGGACAATCCTGCTGCCCGCAACAGAACCTGCTGTACCTGCCTGAAATCGTGCAGGAATTTCCCGGCGACATTGTCGATGCCAGCGCCGGCAGCGGCGACCCGGTAACGCCGGCCGCGCTGAAACCCGGCGAAACCGTGCTGGACCTCGGTTCCGGCGCCGGCTTGGACTGTTTCCTGGCCGCCCGGCAGGTCGGCGACGGCGGCCGCGTCATCGGCGTGGACATGACTCCCGCCATGCTGGCCCGCGCCCGCTCCAATGCCCGGCGGTTGAATATCTCCAACGTGGAATTCCGCGAAGGATTCCTCGAGTCCCTGCCGGTCGAAGATGAGAGCGTGGATGTGGTCATTTCCAACTGCGTCATCAACCTGGCGCCGGACAAAAACCCGGTCTTCCGGGAACTCCGGCGGGTTCTGAAGAATGGCGGGCGTATCTCTGTCTCCGATATCCTCACCAACCATCCCCCGGCCGCTGCGCAAGAGAGCGGGGACAAGGATTGGTGCGGCTGCACCTCCGGCGCCCTGACGGCGCGCGAATACACGGATGCACTGGCCGGCGCAGGGTTCGTGGATATCCGGATCACGCCCAACCTCGACCTGATCGAAAAAGCCTTTGCCAGCGGGCAGTTACAGGTCCAATCCCGATCGGGGAAACCTGTCCACCTGACCAGGGACGAACTCCTCGAAAAGGTGCGGAACTGGGAGGGCCTGGCCGGGAAGATGTACGTCCCACACCTGGTCAGCGCCCGGAAACCGGGCTGAGCCCGGCCGGAAGATTTTACAATCCTGTAACCTGGTTTTCCTTGACAAGCCGACCATTCGGGATAAAATAATACCGACTGGTCGGTTTGTTTTTCTCGAGATCCCTGCCCTTCCAGCCGGGCAGGGGGGATATGCCAGGAACCCTTGCCACAGCAACGCAGTGAAGAGACCCGCGCCCGCATCCTCGACGCCGCCGTCCGGCGCTTTGCCATCTCCGGCTACAACGCCGCCAGCGTGGATGATATTTGCGCCGAGGCTGGCGTCAGCAAAGGCGCCTTCTACCACCACTTCCCCACCAAGCAGGGCATCTTCCTGGCCTTGCTGGAGGGATGGTTGAAGACAGTGGACCACGGCCTGGAAAGCCTGCGCCAACCGACCGTGCCGGACACCTTCATCCGCATGACCCAGTTGCTGCCGGCCATCTTTGCCGCCGCAGATGACCGGCTGCCGATGTTTCTCGAGTTCTGGACCCAAGCCAGCCGCGATGAAAAGGTCTGGGCGGCAACCATCGCCCCCTACCGCCACTACCGCCGGCACTTCGCCAGACTGATCCAGGATGGGATTACCGAAGGTTCCATCAAGGAGACTGTCGATCCCCAGGCAGCGGCGCAGGTCATCCTTTCACTGGCTGTCGGATTGTTCCTGCAAGGGGTGCTCGACCCGCAGGGCGCTGAATGGCAGAAAATCGCCGAACAAAGCATCCAGGTGCTGTTGAACGGCCTGGCGAAATAACGAACAGTCCTTTCTCCCCACCCGGGAGAGGACAAAGGAGTCTGGAAATGATACTCGTCACCGGAGCCACCGGTCACATTGGCAATGTCCTGGTGCGCAAACTGCAGGAGCAGGGCAGGAAAGTCCGCGCCCTGACCTGGCGCGGGGAGGATGCTTCCTCCATCCGGGATATGGATATCGAAAAGTTCGAAGGCGATGTTCTCGACCCCGTCTCGCTCAGGCCGGCGTTGGATGGCGTGGACACCGTCTACCACCTGGCAGGCATCATCTCGATCATGCCGGGACACAATCCCCTCGTCTGGAAGGTGAACGTGGAGGGGACACGCAATGTGCTGGAGGCCGCCCGGCGCGCCAAAATCCAGCGTTTGGTCTACACCAGTTCCATCCATGCCATCAAGCGCGCCCCGCATGGGGTCCAACTGGATGAATCGCTCGGCTTCGACCCGAACAACCCCTATGGCGAGTACGACCGCTCGAAAGCCGCCGCCAGCCTGGAAGTGGAGGGCGCCGCCCGCGCCGGCCTGGATGCGGTCATCGTCTGCCCGACCGGCGTCATCGGCCCGTACGACTTCCGCGGCTCGGAGATGGGCGAGGTGATCCGCGGGGCAGCCGAGGCCCGGCCGATGTTCTATATCGAAGGCGCTTACGATTTCGTGGATGTGCGCGACGTGGCCGACGGCTTGATCGCGGCCGCCGAACACGGCCGCCAGGGCGAGAGTTACATCCTGGGCGGGCACAAGATCTCGGTGCGCTTTATGCTCGAAACGGTGAGGGAGGCGACCGGCAAGGCTTTCGTCAGCATCAAGATCCCCTTCTCGCTGGCCGAGTTCGCCGCCAAGTTCACACCCTGGTATTACCAACGGACCAAGTCCAGGCCGCGTTTCACCCCCTATTCGCTGGAAGTACTGCAGAGCAATTCGGATATCAGCCACGCCAAGGCGGCCCGCGAACTGGGTTTCCGGCCCCGCCCGGTGATCGAAACGATCGCCGATACCGTGCGCTGGTTGTTCGAGAACCGCAGGTCACGGGCGGAGGCCTGACCTCGATGGCAGCGACCGGCAGGGACGGGAAATGGGCAGGGCGGGTGGCGATCGTGACTGGCGCCTCCTCCGGCATCGGCGCGGCGACCGCCAGGCGGCTGGCCGCGGCCGGGTTGCGCGTGGCGCTGGTGGCGCGCCGCCTGGAACGCCTGCTCGACCTGAAAAGCGAGATCGAATCTGGCGGGGGACAGGCCGAAGCATTCGCTGCCGACCTGGCCTGCGAAGAGGAGCGGCGCCGTCTATTCGACAGGATCGATACCCTGGTCGGCCCGGCCGAGGCGCTGGTCAATAATGCCGGGTTCGGCTGGTACGGTTATTATGAAGAGATGCCCTGGGAGACCGCCCGTGACATGCTGCAAGTCAATGTAGGCGCCGCCATCCACCTGACCTCCCTCTTCCTGCCGGGGATGCGCGCCCGCAACTCCGGGCACGTGGTCAATATCGGTTCGATTGCCGGCAGTTTCCCCAACCAGGGCGTGGCGGTCTACAGCGCCACCAAATCATTCCTGGATGCCTTCACGACCGTCCTGTACCGCGAACTGCGGGGCTCGAAAGTAAATGTCAGCGTGGTGCGCGCCGGCCCGGTGCGGACTGAATTCTGCGAACAGGCGCTCAACCGGGAGGGCGGCGGACATGTCCCGACCGAGAATGTGGGGGTGACTTCGGAAGTGGTGGCAGAAAAGGTCTGGCGGCTGCTGCTCCGGCCGCGCAAGGTGGTCTATGTGCCATCCATCCTGCGCCTGGCGCCCTGGGTGGAAATGACCTTCGGCTGGCTGGTGGACCGGCTCGGCCCGCTGCTGCTTAAATACCGGCGCACAGCCTAATCTGTTCTGCAGGGCGGAAATCTGGTATCGTTGGGTAGGCAAGGAGCGCTGCGCCTCCATTCGAACCTGAGGACAATCATCCGATGAAAAAAATCGTCATCCTGACGCCGGTCTACAATGACTGGGACTCGTTCGCCATCCTGCTCCAGGAGATCGAGCGCGCCCTTGCAAGCAGCGGACTGGTCGTGACCGTGGTGGCTGTTGACGATGGTTCCAGCCAAGTCCGCGCCTTCCCACCCGCCATGGTTCGTTCCCTGAAGACCATCCGGCGGGTGGAAGTGTTGACCCTGGCGCGCAACCTGGGACACCAGAAGGCGCTCACCATTGGCCTGGCCTATGCCAGTGAAAACATCAAAGGCGAAGCCGTAATCGTCATGGACTGTGACGGCGAGGACCGTCCCGCCGACCTGCCGCGCCTCCTGGCGGAACAGCAGGCCACCCCGCAGGCAATCATTTTCGCCCGCCGCACCCGCCGTTCAGAGGGGATCGCCTTCCGCTTCTTCTATGCCGTCTACCGCCTGTTCTTCCGCCTGATGACCGGCCAATCCATCTCCTTCGGAAATTTTTGCAGCATCCCTGCATCGCTCCTGCCGCGGGTGGTCTTCCTGCCGGAGACCTGGAACCATTTCGCAGCCGGCGTCATCCGCTCGCGCCTTCCGCACCGCGCCATCCCGGCCGAGCGCGGCAGACGCTTCGCCGGAAATTCCGGTATGAACTTCATCCAGCTCGTCCTGCACGGCTTGAGCGCCATCTCGGTCTACCTGGACGTGGCCGCCGTGCGCCTGATCCTGTTCTCATTGGGGGTCATCCTGGCCGTGGCGCTCGGTTTCGGTGCGCTGCTCTATGTCAAGTATTTCACGCTCCTGGCTATCCCCGGCTGGGCCACCACGGTCGCCATCGGCCTGGCGCTGATCTTCTTCCAGGCCATCTTCTTCCTGACCTTCCTGTCCTTCCTGGCGCTCACCTCCCGCAGCAACCGGCTGTTCATTCCCGCCAAGGATTACCGGGATTTCATTTTCGCCATCGAAACCATCAGACTATGACCATCCAACCCTACCCCGGCCAGGAACTCGAAATATTCGCCCAGGCGCTGAACTGGAAGGCTTATTTTGCGGCGCGCATCCGGCGCAGCCTGGGTTCGAAGGTGCTGGAGGTGGGCGCCGGGATGGGCGCTGTCACACCCTTCCTGTGCGACGGCAACCAGGATCACTGGCTGTGTCTCGAACCCGACCCGCAACTGGCGCAAGCCCTCGCCGGGCGGATCGCGGCGGGGGAACTCCCGCCTCCCTGCCGGGCGCGTCCCGGCACGCTGGCCGACCTGGGCGGGGAACGCTTCGACACCATCCTCTACACGGATGTCCTGGAACACATCGGAGACGACCAGGCCGAACTGCGACGGGCAAGCGACAGCCTGTTCCGGGGCGGGAGGCTGATCGTACTCGCCCCCGCCCACCAGGGACTCTTCAGCCCGTTCGACCTGGCGATCGGCCATTTCCGGCGGTATGACCGGCAATCGCTCCTGGCGCTGACACCGGACGGCTGCCGGGTGGAGCAGGCGCTCTACCTCGATTCCGCCGGGCTGCTGCTCTCGCTCGCCAACCGGCTGTTGCTGCGCCAGACCATGCCGACCCTGGAACAAATCCTGTTCTGGGACCGGCGCGTCATCCCGGTCTCGAAGGCGCTCGACCGCCTGACCGGATACCGGCTGGGAAAATCCATCCTCGCGATCTGGAAACGGATGTAAAATAACCCCACATGAAAAACATCGGCCATACCTTCCGCAGGATCTCCCCACCCGTCTTGGCAGCCGCCGCCGCGCTGGCAGTACTCGTCACCACCCTGACCATCATCCGTCCATCGGCCCAGGGGCTGACGCCCACGCCCCCCGCCGCCTCCCTGACTCCCAGCGTGACCCCGACCCCGACGCTGGCCCCCGGCGACACCAGCGGGATCATCTCACTCGGGATCGTCATCGTGGCGATCATCGTCTTTGGCGTCATCCTGGGGCGGGGGTTGACGGCGAACCGGAAGCCGCGCCAGTAGGGACCCGGCCAGGATCCCCAGCGCCCCGCACAACAGGTCGAACCCGTCGGGGCTGCGGCCGACGAAGAAGAACTGGCTGGCCTCTTCCAGCGTCGCGCCCAGAATGGCCACGACCGCGCCGGGTGGAAATTTCCATCTACCGATCCGCAACCGGCGGCGGGGGAATGCCCGTTCCAGCAGGTAAGCCAGCAAGCCGTAGAGCACAAAATGACCCAGCAGGTCGCCATGGGGAAAGGCGTAGAGGGACTTGATGATATCCGGCATCGAGCCGGTATCGGCCCACCAGGCGATGAGCAGCATGAACAACAGGAACGCCAGCGCCGGCAGCAGCCAGGAGGTCATTTCCGCCCGAAATCGGCCGGGTTTTCGCCCCAGGCAGCGGTATCCCATTTCAGGAGCGGTCCGGGAACGCCGTTCGCCCCGAGCCAGGCTTCGGCGCGGGCGATCAAGTCGAACAAGGCGGCGTTCCGGCCGGTCTGCCCCAGGCGGGTCCTGCAACGCCCGGTCTTCACCCAGGCCAGCGCAGTTTCAGAATCCGAGTAGACCGGTATTTCCTTCCCCTGTTCCTGCAAACTTGCCAGGGCGTGGACGATGCCCAGGAACTCACCGATGTTGTTCGTCCCATCCGGGTAAGGCCCCAGCCGGAAGAGTTGTCTCCCGCTGGCGGTATCCACGCCCCGGTATTCGAGCGGACCGGGTGAGCCGGGGCAGGCCGCATCCACACAAATGGACGGCAGGAGGGGCTTGGTGGGCGCGAACAGCCACTGCTGGTGGGTGGAGGGCTTGCCCAGGTATTCTTCGTAGCGGTTCCCGAAAGCCGCCTGCGCCGCCTGCAGGCTGCCAAAAGACTTGTATTCCGCCTGGGGGTAGCCTGTCACCTGGGCGGAACATTCCTCCCAGGTAGTGTAGATGCCGGGTTTCCGGCCTTTCCAGACCACATAGGTTTTTTGGGTTGGCATGAGGCAATTGTAGCGGATTTTCCGGAGGAATGTCATCCAGTGAACGGGAACTTGCTCGTTTCTGGCAATATCCGGCCTGTGATACACTTGGCCTCTGCAAATTACCTTCCAGGAGTAAACTTTCACCATGTGCGGAATATTCGGATATGTAACGGACAAAGAAGAAGCGCTCGGCCCAATCCTGATCGCGGCCGCGGAGCGGCTGACCTACCGCGGCTATGACTCGGTCGGCGCGGCGACATTGAACGATGGGAAAATTGATTTACGCAAAGATGTCGGCAAGGTGGAGGCAGTGGCAGCGAGGTACAACATCGCCGAAATGCGCGGACAACGCGGCATGACACAGTTGCGCTGGGCGACATTCGGTGAGCCGTCGCAGGTTAACAGTCAGCCGCATTTGGATTCGAATGGCGACATGGTCGGCGCGCATAACGGCAATGTGGTCAACAACGTCGAATTACGCGAGCAGTTCATCGCCGAGGGCATGACCGTTCGTTCACAGAACGATGGCGAAACCTGCGTCCATGCCGTTGAAAGATACATCCACCGCGGCTATGAATTCATCGATGCCATCCGCCTGGCGTATGGCGATTTGCAGGGAGACTATGCCTTTGTCATCGGGCGCGCCGACGACGATAAACTCTATGCCTTCAAAAAGGGTTCGGGCATGGCGGTGGGACTCGGCGAAGGTTTCACCTGCGTCTCGTCCGACCTGCCTTCGATCCTCCCGCTCACCCGCACCATCATCCGCCCGCAGGATGGCGAGATCGTCACGTTGTGGGCCGACCGCGTGGAAGTGCGTTCGGTAAAAGATGGCAAGTTGATCGCGCGCAAGCCCGAGTTGGTCACCGAGACGATGGACGCGGTGCAGAAGGGCGGATATCCCCATTTCATGCTCAAGGAAATCCACGAGCAGGCCCAGGTGGCGCGTGAACTGCTCCATCTGCTGGATGGCAGCCCGGATGTCCAGCCGCTGGTCGGGAAGATGAAGAACGCCCGGCATTTGTATTTCATCGGCTGCGGCACGAGTTATCATGCCGCCTCTGCCGGCGCGGTCTATTTTGCGCAACTGGCGGGACGCGCCGCCATCCCGGTGCTGGCGCCGCAGTTCACCGCGCAATACGCGCCCGCAGTGGATCACGATGACGTTGGGATTTTCGTCAGCCAGTCGGGCGAGACCAAGGATGTGCTCAATGCGTTGGAAGCAGCGGAAGCGCGCGGCATGGCCTGTTTCGGGCTGGCGAACGTGGTCGGTTCTACTCTCACCAAAG
>Ga0194126_10009955_pt1 | contig 12550 bp, 11 predicted proteins | sample TA2KigC150mmetaG_FD_148641 | JGI IMG/M metagenome (GOLD analysis project Ga0194126, IMG submission 148641) | Freshwater microbial communities from Lake Tanganyika, Tanzania - TA2015035 Kigoma Deep Cast 150m | ecosystem: Environmental > Aquatic > Freshwater > Lake | place: Tanzania: Lake...
TCATGCCTTCGAAACTGGTATCAAATCTCGATGAAGCTAAGGGAATCCCCACGTAAACGATTGTTGCAAACAGAATCAATGGAAAACCATCCTCTCCCATGCCTTCGTTAAGTTAGCGCTTATGCCCTGGATGGGGGAGGGTTGGGGTGGGGGTGTTAATAACTTGATTGTATAGGAAATTCCTTTTTTATCCCCCTCCCCCCAACCCCCTCCCGCCAGGGGGAGGGGAGATACTGGGGGATCCAAAATTCCCTCCCCCTGGATGGGGGAGGGTTGGGGTGGGGGTGTTAATAACTTGAAAAATTCCATAAAACTATAGAGGAGACTTTTTCATGGCTGAAGTTGCGATTACCCTGAATGGACGACGGCTTAAAGGAAGCACCTCCCAAACCATTTTAGAGGTGGCCGTAAAAGAAGGGGTTTTTATCCCCACCCTGGCTGCCTGCCATCACCCCCTCTTACAACCGCAGGAGACTTGCCTGGTCTCGGCGGTCAAAGTCAAAGGAGAACCGCGGCCGGTCGCTTCCTGCGCGCACTTGATTCGCGATGGAATGGAAGTGGAGACCGATACTCCTGAACTTACCGAAGTTCGCAAAGAAGTTCTTTCCTTATTACTGGAGAAGCATTACGGGGACTGTGCGGCCCCGTGCTACCTGGCCTGCCCTGGAGAACTTGACGTTCAGGGATACGTCGCCCACATTGCCCGGGGAAATTATCTGGATGCTTTGCGGTTGATCTGGGAAAAACTCCCTCTCCCCGGCGTGGTCGGGAGGGTCTGCCCTCATCCCTGTGAAGAATCCTGCCGGCGCACGAGGGTGGAGGAGCCGATCAGCATCAAGGAATTGAAGCGTTTTGTGGCTGATTATGCTCTTAAGGCGGGGGTGAAGCTCACTCCATCAATTCCTCCGGATTCCGGCCAGCGGGTAGCGGTTGTCGGCGGAGGGCCTGCCGGTCTTTCAGCCGCCTATTATCTTCGCCTTAAGGGACACCACGTGACCATCTTTGAATGCAGGCCGAAACTGGGGGGGCTTCTCAGGTACGGCATCCCGGAATATCGTCTTCCCCAAGACATCCTCGATGGGGAGATCCAGCAGATATTGGACCTGGGGGTGGAAGTCAGGACTGAACAGAAATTGGGCGAAGACTTTTTTCTCTCCGGCCTGCGCAGCCAGGGATATGGGGCCATTTTTCTTAGCCCGGGGGCCTGGAAATCAACCCGTATGGGAGTTCCGGGAGAGGAACTTACCGGAGTAATTTCCGCTCTGGATTTCCTGCCCCAGGCTGCTGTCGGGACAATCCAGAAGGTTGGCAAGCGGGTGGCCGTGATCGGCGGGGGTAATGCGGCCATGGACGCCACCCGGACATCTTTGCGCCTGGGGGCCGAGGAGGTCATTCTTCTTTACCGGCGCTCCCGCAAAGAGATGCCGGCCAACCCGGAGGAGATCAAGGCCATTGAAGAAGAAGGGGTGCGATTGAATTTTCTGGTCACTCCCACAAGAATTTTTTCCAGGGAAGGACGGGTCCATGGCCTGGAATATTTGCTAAATGAACTGAAAGAAGCTGATGCCAGTGGCCGGGCCCGCCCGGTGCCCATCCCTGGTTCCGAGACCAGGATCGAAGCTGATCTAATAATCGCGGCCATTGGCCAGTCTCCTGATGTCTCTTTCCTGGAGAAAGAGAAAGATCTTTTAGGTCTGGCCTTAAGCGAGAGCGGCGCGCCCATGGCCGATTCCTTAACTCTCCAGACCTCGCTTCCTTTTCTGTTTGTGGGAGGAGATTTTTACCGCGGGCCGCAAACCGTTATTCAAGCCGTGGCTGATGGCCGCCGGGCGGCCAGGTCAATCCATCAATATTTGAACAACGAGGCCTTAACTCCAGAGGAAAAACCAATTAACGTGAGTAAGGGAAAACTTTCCGAGGTGGACGCCAGCAATTTTGAGGGAATTCCCACCCAACCCCGCCTCCATGCTTCCGTCCTGCCTCTTTCCGAGCGGCTGCAAAGTTTTAAGGAGGTCGAGCTTGGTTTCAATGAGGCCAAGGCCAAAGAGGAATCCAACCGATGCCTTTCCTGCGGCTGTTTAGATGTCTTCGAATGTAAACTGAGGGATTTAGCGACCTTTAGTAATGTGAACGTAAATGATCTTACCCTCTGGAATAAACCCAGGTATCCCGTTGAGGAGACCCATCCGTTCATTAATGTTGATCCGAATAAATGTATATCCTGCGGGACTTGCGTTTACGGTTGTTCTGAGTACCAGATCCAAAAAGCCATGGAATTATGGGAAAAGAAAGAGGAGACAATGCCTCCTGCTCTGGTCCCTTTTATCAACGACAAATGCGTATCCTGCGGTTGGTGCGTAGGGCATTGTCCAACCGGCGCCCTGCAGGAAAAAATGGAGGGGAAACCCGGTCCGTTTCAACTGAAAAAAGTCCGGACCACCTGCACTTATTGCGGCGTGGGATGCCAGATCTACCTGGGCGTGGCCGGGAGCGAAGTGGTCCGGGTGGAAGGAGTGCCGGAGGCTCCTCCCAACTTCGGCCATCTTTGCGCCAAAGGAAGATTCGGCTACAACTTTATTCATCACCCCGAGCGGCTGCGTTATCCCCTGATCCGGGAAGATAGCAAATTCCGGGAAGCTTCCTGGGAAGAAGCCCTGGATTTTGCCGCCCGACGGTTTGGAGACATCCGCAATCATTATGGCCCCCAGGCCCTGGCGGCCCTCACCTCGGCCAGAGTCACCAACGAAGATAATTATTTAATGCAGAAGTTGGTCAGAGCGGCTTTCCGGACCAACAATATAGATCACTGCGCCCGCCTCTGACACTCCTCCACTGTGGCCGGTCTGGCCGCGGCTTTTGGGAGTGGGGCGATGACTAACACCATCGGCGATATTGAAGCAGCCGATTTAATTTTAGTGACCGGTTCCAATCCCACGGAAAATCATCCGGTTATCGGAGCGGCCATTAAACGCGCCGTCACCCACCGGGGGGCGAAACTTATCGTGGTTGACCCCAGGAGAATCGAGCTGGCTGATTACGCCACGCTCTGGCTTTCCCAGAAACCAGGGACAGACGTGGCCTGGATGAATGGGTTGATGCACGTGATCATGAAGGAGGGGCGATTTGACGAGGCTTTCATCAGGGAAAGAACCGAAGGGTTTGGCGAATTGAAAGCCTCCCTGGAAACCTATACTCCCTCTTATGTATCGGCGATTACCGGAATACCGGAAAACAAGATCATTGAAGCAGCGCGCCTTTACGCCGGGGCCAAGGCAGCCTCCATTGTTTATGCCATGGGCATCACCCAGCACATAAACGGCACGGATGCCGTGAAAGCCCTGGCCAATCTGACCATGCTCGGCGGCCATGTGGGTATTCCCCGCGCCGGATTGAATCCCTTGCGCGGCCAGAATAATGTCCAGGGAGCTTGCGATATGGGGGGGCTTCCCAATGTTCTGCCCGGGTATCAAGCGGTAACTGACAAAGCTTTGACCGGTAAATTCGCCGAAGCCTGGGGAGTCCCAGGCCTTTCTGATCAACCGGGTCTTACTGTTGTTGAAATCATGAGGGCGGCAAAGAAAAAGGATGTGCGCGGCCTTTACATCATGGGGGAAAACCCGGCCTTATCGGATGCGGATACGAACCATGTGCTGGAGTCTTTACAGAGCCTGGATTTTCTGGTAGTCCAGGATCTTTTCCTGACCGAGACCGCAAGATTAGCTCACCTTGTTCTTCCCGGGATTTCCTTTGCCGAAAAGGAAGGGACCTTTACCAACACTGAGCGGAAAGTCCAGCGGGTGCGCCAGGCTATCCAACCGATCGGGAAAGCCAGGCCAGATTGGGAAATCATCAGTGAGCTTTCTTCACGCATGGGATATCCGCTGAAATACGAAAAAGCCGAGGATATATTCAACGAAATGCGTAAGCTTACCCCCTCCTATGCCGGAATTACCTACGAGCGCCTCGAAGAAAATGGTTTGCAATGGCCCTGCCCGGCTCTGGATCATCCCGGAACCCCGTATTTGCATAAGGGAAAGTTCTCCCGGGGTTTGGGGAAATTCCATGTCATTGAGCACACCGGACCGGCCGAAACTCCTGATGCCGAATTTCCTCTTATGCTTACCACGGGGCGAATTTTATACCACTACCACACCTGCACCATGACCGGGAAAACCAGAGGATTGAACGAGCTGGCCCCTGAGTGTCTCGTGGAAATTTGTCCGGCGGATGCCGAGAACCTGGGGATTAAAGACGAAGAACGGGTGCGGGTTATCTCCCGCCGGGGAGAGATTTTGGCCAAGGCCAAAGTTTCATCCCGTTCTCCGGAGGGGTGTATTTTCATCCCCTTCCATTTTGCCGAGGCCGCAGCAAATCGCCTGACCCATTCTTTCGCTTTGGACCCGGTGTCCAAAATTCCCGAATTGAAGGTGTGCGCCGTGAAAGTGCAAAAAATTTAGTTCTTTTTATATCCCCCCTCTCCCTTGACGGGCATAAAGCGCTAACTTAATAAGAAATTCCCCCCTTTCCAAAGGGTAACAAAAAATTCCCCCCTTTTCTAAAAGGGGGGTCAGGGGGGATTTCGCGCTAATGCCCTCAACTTTCTTCTGGCCTAAGCTTCCTCTTTTTGCTATTTTCATGGTAGTTTAACCTAACCCCTTCATTAAAGTTGCCATGGAATACGCATTCAGATCATATTTAGCTCGTGTTTGAGATCTCTTTCCTTTTTGGCTAGTTCTCATCCAGAAACTCCCTCTCCCCTGGCGGGAGAGGGGCGGGGTGAGGGAGATGCGGAAATGCCCTGCAATTGATCTAATAAAAGCATGGATTTTATATTATCCGGACATATCCAGGATATGCTTGCAGAACGAAATATTTCTGAACTTCAAAATTATTCCTGAAAATGGGGGACGAATTTTCCATGTAGTTGTAAATCCTAATGTTTCGCCACAAAAAGCTGTAACGGTTTTTTTGACCGCAGGGTAATGTCAAAAGTTTTATGAAAAAAGAGGAAACCACAGAGGGCACAGAATTTTTCTCTGTGTTCTCCAAATGAATTTACCTTAAAGAAAAATAAAGAATACTTTGTAGGGCAACCCTTCATGGGTTGCCGCCCTTTCGGCAAGGGATAAACCCTTGCCCTACGGGGAAATAGCCGTGGCGGTTTGGCCATGAATGATTAGTTAAGTGATGGATTAATTTCAAGGTAGAGAGACTAAGAGAGGGGATAAAGTGGCAAATAATTTAGAGGGCACAGAGGGGAGGTAATAAAGTCTCTCCTAACATATTGATATCTAATATTTTCTCCGTGTCCTCTGTGGTTTGATTTTGACAATATTGACCGTAGAGAGCGAGGAGGCAAGAATGAGACTTAAAGTGGATAAGGAAAATGATGCCCTTTATTTCCGATTGGATGAATCCCCGATTGTGGAGTCGGAGGAAGTGCAGCCTGGTGTAATCTTGGATTTCAATGGAGAAGGAAAAGTCGTGGGAGTTGAAATACTCCGTCTAAACCTCAGGGTTAATCCCGAACAGCTGAAAGTCTTGCAATATGAAACGGTATAGTAAAGATAGGGGATACGTTCGTTAACTTGGCACCCTGTTATCTACAGGCCTTGATTTATTTATCCAGAGGGCTCCTAACCCCGAGTATGTTTTTGGAAGCGACATGTGTATAAATCATTGTGCTCTGAAGGTTTTGGTGACCCAGCAACTCCTGGATCGTTCTGATATCATATCCGTTCTCCAGAAGATGGGTTGCAAAGCTGTGCCGTAGGGTATGAATCGAAACTTGCTTGGCTATGCCCGATTTACCCAGGGCGGTCTTGAAAGCCTTTTGCAATGAGGCCGGATGCACATGATGCCTCCTCACCGTAAGAGTGCGGGGATCGACTGAAAGCGATTTTGAGGGAAAAAGCCAGAACCAACTCCATTCCTTTCCGGCATTGGGGTACTTTTTCTCCAGCGCCCCCGGAAGAAACACCCCGTTCAAATCCTCTTTTCGATCATGATCATAGAGCGTTCTCACCTCACCCATATGCCGGATGAGATCATCTTTCAGCGATTCGGGGAGGACAGTGCGACGATCCTTGTCCCCTTTTCCGGAGCGGACGATGACGGTATTCTGCTCAAGGTCAATATCCTTGATACGGAGCGTCAGGCATTCTTGCAAGCGGAGGCCGCATCCGTAGATGAGCATCGCCATGAGTTTGGGAAGGCCTGAGAGGTGGTCAAAAATAATCTGGATTTCTCTTACGGTAAGCACCACTGGCAGATGTCTACGTTGCCGCGCCCTGACCGCGCTCAACTCGTTTTCAATATTCTTGTCCAGGACATGCCGATAGAAGAATACAACGGCGTTGAGGGCCTGGTTTTGGGTGGAAGGAGAAACCTTTTTTTCCACGGCCAGGTGGCTTAGAAAGTCCTGGAGATCCCGGCCCTCAAGACAGGACGGCTCTTTCTCCTTCATAAAGGATCGAAAAGCGTGGAGCCAGGTGAGATAGGTCTTTTCCGTGCTAGAAGATCTTTGTTTAAGCCGAAGCATCTCGCGCATTTTTCCCGCGAGTGCTCCCCAACCTCCCATGGAATAAGGCTCCGCTTCAGGATTGGTCTTCATTTCCCGGGAAAGAAAGTAATCATAGAGCCGCAAAGCGGTATCGGCCGGTTTCACCTGCCAATCCTCATGGCGTTTGCCCATTTGACTCAAAAATTCTCGTCTTTGATCGCCATTAATCCGAGTGGAGGGATTTAGATTCAGGAAATGGTAACATTCGGTTACCCATTTGAGATAGAAAGAGATGTATTGCGGTTTAATGGATCCTCTATGGAGCAGAAACTGCTTGAATGGTTCGAACATGCCAAACTCTATGATAATAAAAACTCTGTATAATATTTAAAATTAAATTATTATATCGAATTAAAAGGATATTTCAAGCCTATTTTTCCCAAAAATGCCTTGACTAACGCCTTTTCCTTCTTTAAAGTTAAAACGTTCGTAGAATAAATTTAAAAAATAAGTTCCTCCCGACCGCAGGCAAAAGGTAAGCTGGATTTTCTTTTATTTAGGGGTGTTTTTTAACAAACAAATGGGGATTTATATGGGCGGTCGGGAGGAACGGGCTCGCGTCTGAGGCGTGGCGTGTTCTACGCCTGCGGCGGGCGAACACGCTGCTGGAGCAGACGGCCTTCGGCCGCAGCTCAGCCGCGAGCCCGTTATGATGTAAACAAAGATACTGAACACACCAAGCCGAATTTGACAAAAGGATAATGGTATGATAATAAGTAATACCAGAGGTGATAGGAAATGAGCATGGCAAAAGTGGCTATAACCTTAGATGAAGATCTGCTCAAGCGATTAGATCGCCTGGTGAAGAACCGATCGTTCGAAAACCGAAGCCGGGCCATTCAGGAAGCGGTGAGCGAAAAACTGGCGCGGTTGGAACGAAGCCGATTGGCAAGGGAGTGTGCGAAGCTTGATAAAAAATTCGAACAGTCTATGGCTGAGGAAGGATTATCGGTTGAGGTGGGAGAATGGCCCGAATACTGAGAGGCGATATCGTGTGGGCCGACCTTAACCCTGTCAGAGGCAGAGAACAAGCCGGTCAACGCCCGGTAGTGGTTGTCAGCCAGGATGTGTTTAATGAACGGTCTGGCATAGTGATCGCTGTCGCCTTAACGAGCCAGCCGCAAAAGGCAGGGTTTCCTTTAACTTTAGAATTGCCGCACCCGCAACTTCCAAAGAAATCGTGGGTCAAAATCAGCCAAATCAGAACACTTTCCGTTGAACGGCTGGGGCAGAAAATAGGGAGGGTATCGGCTGAAGAATTGAGCCTTATTGTTGAAGGGTTAAACGAGATAATCGGCTCATAACAACCGGCTTAACCATACCGCCAAAAGCCCGGCTAATTAGCCGGGACATTCCTCCCGACCGCAGGCCAAAAGTAAGCTGGATTTTTACTATTTAGGGGATACTGGATAATAAAATAATTGGGAGTTTAGGTGGGCGGTCGGGAGGAACGGGCTCGCGTCTGAGGCTGGTTTACGGGACGTAGCTCAGATATTTCCGCTAAAATATTGAGGAATTTATTAGTAGATTGTCTTTGCCTTTAATGCGGTAAATCTTAAGCATGGGTATCTTATATTGGAAATCCGAAGCCCTAGGGAGGTTATCAGTGAAAAAGAAGTTTGATGCCGTAATGTTTCAAAGGAAAGTCCGCGAAGAATTAAGTGAAAAGTATGTTGAAAACCGCGAGGCTTTCCTTAACGAACTTAAAGAAAAATACGGGAATCTGCAAAAGCAAAAGGGCCGGCACACACTTCAGATAACAACGGCAGAAACGCAGAAAGACACATAAATCTTTGGGCTTCGCCTGTGCCGTACACGGAGTATGCAAACCATCTCATGGCGAAGGCTGTCTATGACAAATTAGAAGACGGTATGTTTGCCGGACGAATTCCTCTATGCAAAGGGGTGGTAGCGTTTGGGGCCACATTGCGGGAATGTGAAGATGAACTGCGCTCTACCCTAGAAGATTGGGTTCTGGTTGGCCTCAAACTAGGTCATGCTCTGCCAGTGGTTGACGAAATTGATTTGAACAAGGGGCCAACCCTTGATCAAGTGGACGCCGTGTAAGCGTAAGGATTTCATTCGTCGATTACGACAACTTGGTTTTGACGGCCCCTTCTCAGGAACAAGACATCAGCATCCTCTACCCCACGCGATTTTGGACTTGTCTTCCCTTCTTTTTTTTGTGAAAGGGGGGACGTAGCTTCGATAATTCCGATAACAGATTGAGGAATTTTTTGGTAGATTGCCTTTATGCTTCGGAGACCGAGACTCAATGCCGAGAGAGCTTTTCACTGTAAAAATAAAGCGTTCTTGGTGAAATTGAACAGGGGGAATATCAAAAGAGGGGGCGGAGTCTCAAAGATTTTACTGAATAACGGAAATATCGGAGCTACGTCCCCCAAGTTACGATTTCTTGAAAAGAGGTCGCCGAATCGAAGCTCTGCGGAAACCAACAGGTCTCTTTTATGGGGAGTTGTCTCCCGCCGCTTCGGCAGCGCTCACGCCTCGGCCGCGGGCCATGAACAGCGGTTATTTTCTAAGTAATAATGGAGGGAAGGAAAATGAATTTTATTAATTTACCACGGATAAGATTAGCCCATCTGCCGACGCCTTTGCAGGAATTGCCCAGGTTGGCGAAAGTTCTCAACGGCCCCAGAATCTACGTGAAAAGAGACGACCTAACCGGCCTTGCTTTTGGGGGGAACAAAACAAGAAAGCTGGAATACCTGATGGGGGAAGCGGTCAGACAAGGAGCGGACTACATAGTAACCGGCGCGGGATTCCATTCCAATTGGTGCACCCAGACCGCAGCCGCCGCCCGCAAATTGGGGATGAAGGTGGCGCTCGTCAAAACCGGGCCCAAAGATGGCTATGATCCCGAAGGTTATGATGGCAATCATCTCCTTCATTTTCTGAGCGGGGCGGAAATCAAAACGGTGAAACCCGAACATGCTCAGAGGGTAGAAGAGGAAACAATGGAGACGCTAAAGGCGGCTGGCCATAGGCCGTACCGCCTGATGGCCACAGGATCTACACCCCTGGGAGTTGCCGGACACGTTAACTGCATGCTGGAGCTTATGGCCCAAATAGTTGACAGAGGATTGAAGGTTGATTATTTAGTCCAGGCTACCGGTTCCGGAGGAACTCAGGCCGGACTTATCATTGGCGCCAAGGCTTTCAACACCCAAATCAAGGTGATCGGCTCAACAACCGGCTCGCGTTCGCGGGAAAACGCAGTGGAAAATGTAGGGAACATCATCGATGAAACATTGAGGGTTTTAGGATTCAACCTCGAGATAACCGCGGATGACATTGTAGTCCATGACCAATACGCCGGCGAAGGCTATGGCTTCATGACCGAGGCCAAGGCCGAGGCCATAAAAATCTTGGCCGAAACCGAGGGCCTCTTTCTCGACCCGGTATATACAAGCTCGGCTATGGCCTGTTTAATTGACCTATGCCGGAAAGGTTTCTTCCGGCGGGAAGATGTGATTGTTTTCTTCCATACCGGCGGAACCGCGGCCCTCTTCCCTTACAAAGCTCTCCTGAAAGCTTATGAGTATGGAAAGAAATTTCCCTGGATAATACCTCCCTGGCACCCGAGTACTTTGGAGGGTTAGAGATTTTCATTAATTTTTAAGCCATTTCCCCTGACCACGCAACTTTGGACTTGTCTTCCCTTCTTTTTTTTGTTATTTTCCTGATGGCCAATAATCGGCAGAGTTTATGATGAACAATTTCTCCTTAAGAAGGAGCTTACTTTATTAAAAGGAGGTTGCAATGAAGACACCCCTCTGGAAGCCATCCGCAGAATGGATCAAGAATGCCAATATGACCCGTTTCATGGAGTTCGTAAACAAAAAACACGGCCAGCAGTTTCGCACATATTTTGAATTGTACCAGTGGTCCATCGAAAATATCCCTGACTTCTGGGCCAGGATGTGGGAGTTCGCCGGCATCAAGGCTTCCCGGGGATATGATCAGGTGGTGGATGATTTAAACAAGTTTCCAGGGGCCAAGTGGTTTTCCGGAGCCAGGTTAAATTTTGCCGAAAATCTCCTGCGCTATCGCGACCATCATGCCGCTTTCATCTTCAAGGGAGAAGGCCGGGATTCAGTAAAAATAACTTATGCTGAGCTTTATACGACAGTGGCCCGCCTGGCCAAATCGCTCCGGGAGCTGGGAGTTTCCCCGGGAGACCGGGTGGTGGCCTATATGCCCAACATCCCGGAGACGGCGATGGCCATGCTGGCGGCCGCCAGTATTGGGGCCATCTGGTCTTCCTGCGCCACTGACCTGGGTTCCCAGGCGGCCCTGGATCGTTTGGGGCAAGTTGAGCCGAAAGTTTTATTTACAGCCAACGGCTATATCTACAAGGGAAAAGCATTTAACTCTCTTACCAATGCCGCGGAAATTGTTAGAGGAATTCCCTCTCTGAAGAAAGTTGTAGTGGTTCCTTATACGGAACAGAAAATTGACCTCGGCAACATCCCTCAATCCGTCCTCTTTGAAGATTTCCTGGCCAAAGAGAAGGAACCTCCCCTGCAATTTGAGCAGTTGCCCTTTGATCATCCGGTGTATATCATGTTTTCTTCCGGAACAACCGGTAAGCCCAAGTGCATGGTGCAGGGTGCCGGAGGAATTCTGCTCAATCATTTAAAAGAGCTCATCCTGCACACGGATTTGAAGCGGGAAGATACGATCATGTACATTACCACCTGCAGCTGGATGATGTGGAACTGGTTGTTGAGCTCTCTGGGAGTCGGGGCCTCGATCGTGCTCTATGAGGGAAACCCCACTTCGCCGGATGCCGGGGCCATGTGGAAGTTAGCCCAGGATGAGAAGATTACCATTTTCGGCACCAGCGCCGCTTTTATCAATTATCTGCGCAGCGAGAAGGTCAAGCCGGGAAGGGATTATGATTTGTCTTCTTTGAGAGCTATATCCCAGACAGGCTCCCCCCTCTCTGCCGAGGGGTTCGAGTATGTTTACCAGGAGATTAAAAAAGACCTGCATTTTAACTCCATCTCCGGAGGCACGGACATTAACGGTTGCTTTGCCGGCGGCAGCCCCATCAACCCGGTTTACGCCGGGGAGCTGCAAGGGCCGGCCCTGGCCATGAAAATAAAGGCTTATGACGACAAAAGAAACCCGGTCTTCGATCAGCAGGGAGAGCTGGTTTGCGAAGCCCCTGCCCCTTCCATGCCCCTTTATTTCTGGAATGATCCGAACGGAGAAAAATATAAGAGCGCCTACTTCGAATTCTATCCCAATGTTTGGCGCCATGGCGACTATGTCGTTATGCACAAAGATACAGGGGGCATTACTTTTTATGGCCGCTCCGACTCGGTTTTAAACCCCTCCGGAGTGCGCATCGGGACAGCCGAAATCTACAACGTGGTGGAGCGGTTGGGCGAGGTAGCCGATAGCCTGGTCATCGGGCAGAACTGGAAAGGGGATCAACGGGTCATCCTTTTTGTGCAGCTTCGGCCTGGGAACCAGTTAACTGAAGAGTTAACAAATAAAATCAAAAAAGCTCTCCGGGAGAAAGCCTCTCCCCGGCATGTTCCGGCCATCATCACGGAAACTCCGGACATACCCTATACCTTGAATATGAAGAAGGTGGAAAGTTCAGTTACGAACATTGTCAATGGCAGACCGGTGACGAACAGAGATGCCTTAAAAAATCCAGAGTCGCTGGATTATTACGAAAAAATCCTCCCCGAATTACAGAAATGATGGGCTTGTAAAAAGTCCCTTTTTTTCCATTTTCGTCATTCCCGCCCCCGCTTTGGCGAGGGTAAGAAAAGGGGACGTTGGTTCAAATGCAAATTATTATTGACAAGGGACTTGGGAGAGTATAATTTTGGGTCATGCCAAGACAGTCGAGACTGGATGCGCCTGGGACGTTACATCACGTGATCGGCCGGGGAATTGAAGGGAGCAAGATCTTCCGGGACCGAGGAGACCGGGATGATTTCCTGG
>Ga0194126_10009958_pt1 | contig 12549 bp, 15 predicted proteins | sample TA2KigC150mmetaG_FD_148641 | JGI IMG/M metagenome (GOLD analysis project Ga0194126, IMG submission 148641) | Freshwater microbial communities from Lake Tanganyika, Tanzania - TA2015035 Kigoma Deep Cast 150m | ecosystem: Environmental > Aquatic > Freshwater > Lake | place: Tanzania: Lake...
AGTGGATACCCATGTCCTTCGGGTGAGCCGGAGGATCGGTTTAACGAAAAACAATGATCCCGTTAAGATTGAGTTCGATCTGATGGAGATTGTTCCGAAAGAGGAGTGGACCGATTTTTCAAACCTCTTCGTCTGGCATGGCAGAAGAACCTGTGTGGCGAGAAAACCCCTCTGCGATCAATGTGTGATTCGGAGATGGTGTGATTTTGGTCTAAAAAAAGGCGTGGCGCAGAGGGCATAGGGTTTAAAACTCGAAAACCCCCTAGTCCGTTAGTCTTATACCCCAATTGAGTGAAAAAAATTTGCTTGATTGATCTGCAAACATGTCAGTTGGGCTATTTAAAGGTTTGTTAAACCCTATTTTAAAATCCCCCTTATTCCCCCTTTTCCCAAGGGGGATAATAATGAGTTCTCCCCTTTGGCAAAGGGGAGTTAGAGGGGATTTTGTCAAAACATTTTCACTCGATTGGAGTTATAGTCTTGTGGTTTTTTGACTATACGACTAAGTGACCATCTGATTATTTAACCTCATTTGCCCTATGCTCTATGCTCTATATTCGGACACGCATCACAGACACGGACACGTATTTTTAGATGATGGCTCCCTTTATCCTCCTTTTTTGCAAAAAATAGACCAGGGCTACGCCCAGAAGGCCAAGGATGTCCGTATAGAGGCCGGGCTTGACCAAGGCAACCGCAGAGCCGAGAAGAATGATCCTATCATACCATTTGTCGTCAGTTATGAAGAAACCCTGCATGCCTCCAGCCAAGGCATACATGCCAATGGAGGCCGTAATAAAAATCCATGTGGCTTCAAAAACATTGGTGCTGATCAGAAGCATCTGAGGAGCAGTGATAAACATGTAGGGCAGGAGAAACGTCCTCATATCCAATTTGAACGCATTGACTCCTGTCTTAAACGGATCGGCGCCTGCAATTCCCGCTGCCGCATAGGCGGCCAGGCACACCGGAGGGGTCCCGTCAGCAAGAATTCCGAAATAAAAGACAAAAAGATGAATGGCGATGATCGGCACCTCGGGAGCCATGGCCTTGAGAGCCGGGGCCATGATCGTTGCCATGATGACATAATTGGGAGTCGTGGGAACGCCCATTCCGAGAATGAGGCAGGCGATCATCGTAACGAATAACCCTAAATAGAGATTCCCTGCCGAAAGGGTCACGACCACATTGGTCATGTTCAATCCGGCCCCGGTCAATGTCACCATCCCTACGACAATGCCGGCGCAGGCGCAGGTCACCCCGATCCCTGCCATCGTCCTGGATGCATTAAACATGGCATCAACCATCTTCCGGAAGGAAGAGATCAACGGCTCCCATGAAACCGTCTCCACTGCCCCTGAACTCTTCTCGGTCTGATCGGTCTGACGACCCCACCCCAGGCTTGCCACTAATCCCTGGAGGATAAAAATCGAAGCGGCGACACCGATCGCCATCGACGCTGCAGTGAGTGGTGTCAGCCTCTTAAAAACCAGGGCATAGAAGAGAACGGCAATCGGAATCAGGAAATGGGCGCCGCTTACAAGGGTTGGGATAAACTTGGGAAGCTCCTTTCGGGGGATGCCTTTTAGATCATACTTGACCGAAAGAAGATGTACGGCTCCGAGAAGGGCAAGCTGGTCAATCACCGCAGGCATTGCTGCCGCAACACAAACCTGAAGATATGGAATACCTAAAAACTCCGCCATGACAAAGGCGGCCGCTCCCATGACGGGTGGCATGATCTGACCATTTCCGCCAGCTGCCGTGTCAATGCCTCCCGCCAGTTCCGGGCTGAACCCAACCTTTTTCATCATCGGAATCGTCATCGTCCCTATCGTCGCTGTATTGGCTACGCCGCTTCCTGATATCGTCCCGAAAAAAGCGCTGGCAATCACCGAAACCTTGGCTGGTCCCCCGCGGGTGTGACCTACCAGGGACATGGCCAATTTAAGCAGGTACGTTCCCGCTCCCGACCTTTCAAAAATGGCCCCGAAAAGCACAAAGGCAAAGACGAACGTGGAAGAGACCCAGAGGGGAATACCAAAAATTCCCTCCATCGTCAGATAGAGATGATCAACCACTCTTCGAAATCCGTATCCGCGATGGGCGATCAGATCCGGCAAATACGGTCCAATAAAGCCGTAAAGGATGAAGAGCCCTGAAATCAGAACGAGAGGCAGCCCCACCGCCCTCCGGGTCGCCTCTAAAATCAGAAGGACGGTCAGGCAACCCATCACCAGATCCACTTGCGTCGGGGACCCGATTCTTGTGACAAGAACCTGGTAATAAACAGCCACATAGATGGCCGAACACCCCGCGATCATTGCCAGAATAAAGTCATAGAATGGAATGGTTTTAATTTTAGATTTTTTGGAGCGGGGGTAAAAGAGAAAACAGAGCGTCATCGCAAAACTTAAATGGACAGAGCGCTGAAGCGTCGCGGTTAGGGTCCCGAAGAAAGCCGTATAGAGCTGAAAGCAGGCCATGCCCAGGGCAATGATATAAGTGATTTTATAAGGAATTCCCGAAAGCCGGCGCTCGCCGAACTCCTGGGTCTGTATCATCTCTTCAGCCTTTTTCAAGAGCTCTTGGTCAACGACCAGTTTTGTTTCTTCCATGGTCAATCTTTTCCTTTCTTTAGAGGGTTGCGGGATGACCCTATTGATCAAATGGAAGGAGATAAAGTTCTTTCAAAACATGGAGTATGAATGGATGACGTCTTACGGAGATTTCCAGCAATCCTCCCTCCCCTTTCTTGGTTCCCAATGCCGTTTCCTTATCCTTGAATTTGAGAACAGGCCGATTGATAGGGGAAAAAAAGAAGCTTAGCTTGTCCAGCCGCTCTCCTCCTTCCGTAACAAACCATCCGTTTTTTCGAAAGGTTTTTTCTGAGACATTCGGAAGCCCGGCTCCATGAGAAGAAAATCGCGTTTCTAAAACCCGTAGAACGCCACCCCTTTCGACCAGAAACGTTCCTTCAACAGGAGTCTTTTCTACCGAATGGATGTAACCAAACAGGAAAACATCCCCTTCAACCGCTCTCTTATGGAAGAGGATCTCCCCGCTCTTTCCATCCCTAACCTCAAGCACGGAAACGGGGATCATCCCTCCCGCAAGTAGGGCAGCGACTGTTATTGAAATAAGTAAGAACCCTCTCTTGCGCATCAGGGAAGGAAAGGCCCCTCCTCTTCAAGAAGAGGAAGGGCCTTGATGAACTGCTATTACTTGATGCCTTTCTCTTTGAAAAATTTCTCTGCCCCCGGATGAAGAGGAATGGGCATGCCGATGAGAGCCTTCTCCAGCTTCACTTCTTTTCCTTTGGCATGAGCCGTTTCGATGGTCCTTATGTTTTCAAATATCGCCTTGGTAATACGGTAAACCATGTCCGCGTCCAGCTCGGCTTTGACGACAAGGATGGCGAGCACAGCCACGGTCGGGACATCCCTATCCACTCCCTTATAAATCCCGGCAGGCACTTTATCTTTTGAATAGAAAGGATACTTCTTAACCAGTGCATCAGCCTGGGCTCCGTCAATGGGAACGATCATGCTATCCACCGTTATAGCGGGATCGACAATTGCAGAGGCTCCAACACCTGTTGTATAGAACGCGGCATCAATTCGTCCATCTTTAAGATAATCACCAGATTCCGCAGCCGTGAGCCGTTCCACTTTCGCGAGATCTTCAAACTTCAATCCATAAGCCTCAAGAATCTGAATCGTATTCTGTTCTGTTCCGCTGCCTAATGGTCCAACCGCCACTCTTTTCCCCTTAAGATCTCTGACCGATGCGATCTTAGCATCCTTCCGTGCATGAATCTGGCAATGCTCCGGATAGAGAGCCGTCATCCCCCGAATGTTTGGAACCGGTTTGTCAAACATCGGCTTTATCCCCTGAAGGGCATAAAGGGCGATGTCATTTTGCAGGATGGCCATATCGGCATCTCCTGAAGCAATCAGTTTGGCATTGGCAACCGAGGCGCCTGAGGATTCCACCGTAATCTTAATGTCAGGAAGTTTTTCGTGGGCAATCCTTGAAATAGCCCCTGCAAGAGGAAAATAGACTCCCACAACCCAGCCCGAGGCAATGGAGACGTACTTCTTCTGGGCATGGGCCAGATCCGAACGGAGAGCCGAAACAAAAACCACCAGACACAAAATCATCACTCCGACAAACAACTTCTTTTTCATCACACTTCCTCCTTTTTATTTAAAATAGTTTTAAAAAACCAAAACTTAACAGCCTCCGAATTTCCTTCTCACCCCCCTTCTTTGATGATACCATTATTTATATGAATTTGGCCCTCTTGTCAAATATTTTCCCTTGCCATTCTCCTCTCCCCCGGGAGACTGTGTCGTAATATGAAAAAACCCACTTTTTGAGAAGGGGGAGAGGCGGTCAGGGATATTGGACGGCTTGCCGGGAAGCGGCCTGTCAAAGGATAAATAAGACGCTTCCCAAAGATTTAGGGCGGTTACCTCTTGCCGTTCGGATTCAGGCATGCCAAGTGTATAAAACCATTCCATTTTATACAAGCAACAATTCCCCATCATCTAAAAGACCCGCATCCTAAAACTTTGGAACCTGACTGCCTCTCCCCCTTTGCTTCCGATTGCGACACAGTCTCTGGTGGGAGAGGGCGGGGATGAGGGGGACAACTATTTTTCTAACCAAACCATTTCCAATCTAAAATAAATATGCTATTAAAAACCAAACTCAACCGGAGGTTTAACTGATGGAACACTTCTTCGATCTCTATCGACAAAAAACACCCCTTTCAGGAGAATGGCATAAAAGGGCCAAAGAGGTAATGCCTGGAGGAATTTCTCATAATGTTCATTACTTCCCCCCTTACCCTTTCTTTATCAAAAACGCAAAGGGCTCTAAAATCCGAGACGTAGATGGAAACGAATATGTGGACCTCTGGATGGGCCACTACACCCATATCCTCGGCCATCATTCTGAAATCATCGTCGAAGCCATCGAACAGCAATTAAAAGAGGGGATTCACTGGGGCATCGTTTTTGAGAAACAGGTGGAGTGGGCAGAGCTCATCCGTGAATTGATCCCCTGTGCGGAAATGGTCCGGTTCTGCTGCTCCGGAACCGAGTCAACCATGTATGCGGTTCGCCTCGCACGGGCATTTACAAAGAAGAATATTATTTTAAAGATAGCCGGAGGCTGGCACGGCGCCAACCCTGACCTCTCTGTGGGAATCAAAATGCCCTATGAAAAAGAGGAGAGCCTCGGCCTCCTGCCTGAACTCCAGCATTACACAAAGACCATCCTGTTCAACGATCTCCCGGGGACACTCGAAACGATCCATCAAAACAGGAATGATCTGGCAGGAGTCATTCTCGAACCTATCGTGGGCGAGGGTGGGTTCATCCCTGGCACCGAAGAATACCTGAAAATGCTTCGTTCCGAGACGAAAAAACTGGGAGCTCTTCTCATCTTTGACGAGGTGATCTCTGGATTCCGGGTCGGTCTCGGAGGAGCTCAGGGACTTTTTAATATCCTCCCGGACATTACGACCCTTGGGAAGATTATTGGCGGAGGAATGCCAGTTGGAGCCCTCGTGGGAAGAAAGGAGATCATGGAAAAGACCTCGCCTGAAAGGAAGGCAGACAAATGGGAGAAGATCTTGATTGGTGGCGGGACGTTTTCTTCCCATCCGCTGACCGTGGCTGCCGGAATAGCCATCCTTCGTTATTTAAGAGATTTTGGGGAGGAGATCTATCCGGTTTTAGAGGTTAAAGGAGAACGGGTGCGAAAGGGTGTTCAGGAAGCACTTCAGCGCGAAGGAGTGGAGACCGCTGTCACAGGGATTGGCTCCCTCTTTCAGACCCATTTCCCTTTTGAGGGGGGCGTGATCCTCAACTCTCCCCATTCGATCAATCAAAAAACAGATACTGATAAAAGGGAGGTGGAGTTCCGTATCCGGATGCTCAATCACGGAGTCCATGTGATGCATGGCGGCGGAAGCCTGTCGATGGCCCATTCGGATGAGGATATCGAAAGGATCATCCAAGCGGCAAGAGAAGTAGCGAAGGAAATGAAAGGTTGAGGCTAAGTTTAAGGAAATAAACCTTAACATTGCAAGACATTTAGTCAAAACGGACATGGGTGAACCGTTCGTAAAGGCTTCGGGACGAACCTTTTAGCGAATAAGCACACACATCCCAAGTCCTTGCCGGAGTTCACATTAGGTGGGGTCTACCGTTTCCCTTAACATGTCAACTTAATCGCCGTCAGAAGCCTTGAAGAGCGGTTTACCCGTGGCCGTTTTTGCAACTGTAAGGTAAAGTGTCCTCAACCTTAACCTTTTATTACATCTTATTACATCAAGGAGGTAGATATGGGACATTCAGCAGGCAAGTCATTAATAGGTGTATTATTTTTTATGCTGGTTTTAGGAGGGACGGTTATGGCAAAGGAGACAGAAAAGATCGGGGTCATTGTGGTCGATGTCCAGGGAGACTTCACAAAATTTAAAAGCGGCTCTCTTGCCGTGGAAGGAACGGATGAAGCTTACATCAAGACCGTTGAAGAGAACACGAAGAAACTCAAGGCCGCAGGCTTCCCGATCTATGCCACACAGGACTGGCATCCCAAGAACCATGCCTCTTTCTTCACCAATCATCCCGGGAAAAAGGCTTTTGACGTGATCAAACTCCATGGCAAGGATCAAGTTCTCTGGCCTCCTCATTGCGTCCAAAACACACCAGGAGCAGAAATTCTATTAGATAAGAAATTATTCAAGGCAGTCATAAAAAAAGGGATGGACCCGCAATACGACAGCTATTCCGGCTTTCAGGACGACGGCGGGAAAAAGACCGAATTGGATGGCATTCTCAAACAAGATGGAATCAAAAAGGTCGTCGTCTATGGCATTGCCACAGATTACTGTGTGAGAGCAACAGCCCTTGACGCAGTTGCAGCAGGATATCAGGTCATCTTGATAAAAAATCTGAGCAGGGGAGTCGCTCCGGATACCTCTCAAAAAGCCATCGACGAAATGGGGACAAAAGGCATCATCATCTTGGATGATCTAGACTTAGAAAAAATCAAAACCAACTAAAAAAGGGGACAGGCTACTTTTAAATACCTTCAAAAAGTTGCCTGTCCCCTTTTCCTAACTCGTCAATTTTCTAAGAGACTCCTCGATGAGTTCGAACTTTCTCGTGTAGATCTCCATATTTCTTCTTCCTGAATAGGCTGATATAAGGTGCGAAATCAAAATATTCACCTTTGACTCCATTTTCGAATTCTATTCTCTCCACCCTATCCTTTTCATATAAAAGTATTCCTTCGGTAATGATTCGATATTGCAGAGTCAAGGCCAAAAACCTATCCCTTAAATTGACAATATTCACTTCCCTTCTGATATTTTTTTCTCCAAGGAGTTTGGTAATGATACTTTCGACTTTAGAGATTAAGACGAGTCTTTCATCGTTTGTAGTCCTGTAAGATGGAAGAATGGCAATATCAATGTCGCTTTCTACCCTCAGCCTCCCTGTAATCGAAGAACCAAAAAGATAGATGGCAACAATTTCTTCTGGCAAAGAATTTCCTATTTCGTTTAACCGATTGAGAGTTTTAACAATATTCTTCATTGAATTCCAATGTATCTCCATCTCTTCCAAAAGTCAACAGAACAGAATTCCCTCCCCCAAATCCCCCTCAACCCTTGGTTTCTTGTATGGCTTCATTTTGAAAATTATGCTTCTTTCGTGAAGTTGTTTAATCGTCTTTGGTTCCGGCGATAATGTTTCTGGCTCAATGTCCCAGGTGATTATCAGAAACTTTCCCTTTTCAATAAATGTTTTGAAAAATCTAAATATTTCTTCTATCGTCCTCGATTTACCCTGTAATATCCAGACATTATCTATTAAAAGCACATCATAATTGAGAAATTTATCATAGAATCCTATTCTATCCCATCTATTTTCAATACTTTTTACCAACTCAATGGCCAGATCATCAGCATCTAAACGTAATACTCTAACTCCTTTTATCCTCGAGAAGTAATCCTCTATTATTTGCAAGAGTGTGGTTTTACCCGACCTCGATGGCCCATATAGGAAGATGGGATTTCTTTTACTCACTGGTTCCTCGTAATGTCTCACAATTTCCTCAAGAATTTTGGGATGACCCATCATGATTCCTATTTATTCAAATGATAAGCTCATGCTTAAGACTTACAATAATTCTCAATCTACTAACATCTTCCCATCCGGAGTAGCTTGGGGTCACATCTTCATATGTCAGCAATTATCTTGTTGATTATTTTCTCTAACCGTCCATCTGTTCTTATATATTCCTGGCTCCGCTTCACCGCTCCCGAAACTGCCGTATATTTCACGCCAAACATCTCCCCAATCTCTTTGTTCAAATATACACCAAGCTAACATAATACATAAATGGCCATATCCCGATTCTAATGACATATGAAGATGTGACCCCACTGTTCTACACGATTTCGCTGTTGCGGTCGTCATGTCTGCCCATTTTTTTTCAATAAATATTGGGAAGTCCCAAAGTTTTCTCATCCACCTCCTTAATGTTATTGTTCAATTTCTTAGCCTCTTAATCTACCTATAATTTTTCCTTCTCTGGAATTAAAGTAAGCATCAGGTTTTTTGAAGGATTTGGATGCATTGATAAATCCCATAATTCAAGAAACTCTTTGTAACTGAGGCTTGAGAATCCCTTCATGGTTATCGCTGGATCTCTCATATAAATCTTTCCTTTTTCGTGATCATATCCGTAAACAACACGCCAATGCCCCATATCCCCTTTATATTTTGCATCGTAGTTTAGCCATTGTCTGACAATCACAGGTCGATTCTTTGCAATTCTGTCCATAAGTTCCTCTATACTTCCTCTGTTCAAAAAATCAGATTTAAATCCATATTTTTCAAAAGGGAATCTGAGTATATTCTGGTATGGGACACCTTTCTCGGGGTGCCACTTGAGATCATCTTTGAGATCATCTATCTTTTTTTTATCTCCATAATAATTTAAAACCATCGCCATCGAGGCTGGCCCACATTCGTTCCTGCCTTGATGAATTTGGGGGATTTGGTCAATCATATATTTAGATGGCAGATGGGATGGTTTCTGAATTATGACCGGAGTCGGAGCGCAAGCAAAAAGGATTGTAGATAACGAAATATAGGTAATTAAAGGAATCCATTTCCAATCTTTAAGCATTTTCAACTCTCCCTTCATTAAGCTCTTGAAATTCTTTTATGTTAAATGATGAGATTCGTATCATAGTACCCCTACTGACATCCGGTCATTAAAACGAATGAACCACCCTTATTAAATTGCTTTTCTTTTCCTTCCCATCGATTAAATAGATCACATACATTTCAATCGTATAAGTTCGAACCACACCAACAGAAGAATTCACTTCTATCTTATTATCATCAATCGTCACTATTCTTCCGCATGTTGGTCCCTCTGACCGGTTATCCCAATACCAAGTGGTGCAAGACAATCTAATGTCGTCAGGCTTTATTTTTTCTCCATGCTGATACTCAATAATCGCTCTGTAATTCTTTCTCGTTCCGCCAGTTGTTGTTTCAATAATTTTTGCTTTAGTAAGTCGCACTTCATCTGGTTGTAAGGGGCCCTTAGGAGTTGTGGCACATCCCGCTAATAACACCAAGGCCAAAAATAGATTCATACTTAAAATCAGAACCTTCTTCATCTCCAACACCTCCTTTTTGATTTGAAAAAACTGGATTCCCCCGTATCAAGTACGGGGCAAGCTTATCAAGTCCGGAATGACTTTATATGTGAAGGTTTTACTACCCAAAGATGAACAGATTGAGAGATGTTCAGAAAATCCAACTCTGAGGTTGAGGGTATTTTATAGAGATTTTTAACCCCTGTCAAAGGGAAAATGTTCACAAAGTTTAAAGCTATTTGCCTTCAGAAAAAAGAGTTGACAACAAAATCTTTGTACATTAAAATATGTTCGTACATACATAAAGGAGGCAGTGCATGGCAACTAAGCGACTTACCATTGAATTGTCTGTAGATCATTACGAACTTCTTCGTAAACAAGCTAACGCCACAGGAACAACGGTGTCTGCTTTTATCCGGCGTTTGATTGACGACTTTCGTCTCCGTCTTCCTGAAGAAGCTCGTAAAAATTATCAAAACGACCCTTTATATAAGATGCGTGGCTCCTTTAATGGACCCAAAGACCTTTCAAAGGATCATGACCAATATCTCTATAGGAGACCTTTCAAATGATATTTGTCGACACCTCCGCTTTTCTTGCCCTTGAAAACCGCCGTGACATTTACCATGATAAGGCTCTGATCTATAAAGATGATTGCCTAAAGAGCGCTCAGAAATTTATCACCAGCGACTATGTGCTTGATGAAAGTTATACGATCATCCGCATGCGGGCTGGACATGCCACAGCTGTTCACTTTGGAGAAACTCTTCGTAGAAGCCAATTTATCCATATTGAACTGATCAAGCCCGAAATCTTCGAAGAGGCGTGGAAGATATTTAAGGCTTTTTCTGACCACGATTTCAGTTTTACAGATTGTACCAGTTTTGCCCTTATGGAGCGATTAAATATTCCCGTTGCCTTCTCATTCGATGCCCACTTTAACAAATATGGCCAATTCATCATTAAACCTTAATCTTCAATGAAGAAGAGGGTATTAATAAAGGAGAGGTGTGGAGGAGTTAAAAAGGTGAGACCTCACACAAAAACCGGGAGAAGCGAAATTTGACAGACGATTATAACTGTAGCAAATTTATGTATGGGAAAAGGACCTGAAGTTCCCAAATATGGGTGGGAATTCCGAATGCTTAAGTGACAAGTGCCACGACATCGTTCACAGATTTAAGTGCCAGCACATCGTGCACAGACGCTCTTTGACAATCGAATAGCCACAGCATGCATTATCATGAGCATCATACCTTAAAGAGGAGGTGCTCATGAAGAAAAACGCAAAGAAAGAACGAGCTGTTGCTGTACAAAGGTTCTTGCAAGGAGAAGACCCGCAAGCCATTTGCGCCTCTGTGGGTAAATCCACGAGGTGGCTGTACAAATGGGTGTCACGGCATACCCCAAACGATCCGGCTTGGTGCGAAGATCAATCCCGGAAACCCCTTATCAGTCCCTACCGCACTCCTGCTGAGATCGAACATATCGTCGAGATAGTGCGATTGAGCTTGTACAACAAGGGGCTCTTCTGCGGCGCTCAGGCCATCCGTTGGGAATTAGAAGACCTGGGGGTACAACCACCCCCTTCGCTCCGCACCATCAACCGTATTCTAAGGCGGCGTGACTTGACCCATCGTCGCACCGGACGGTATGAACCCAAAGGCAAAGCCTACCCCGAGCTTCCGGCGCTTTTCCCCAATCAGACCCATCAGGTTGATCTGGTCGGCCCCTGTTATCTTACCGGCCCGATCCGGTTCTACAGCCTGAATGCTATTGATATCATGCTCAACCGCTGCGGTATAGAGCCAATGCCCTCAAGGGCGGCGCAGAGCGTCTTGGACGCTGTCTATGCGGTCTGGAAGCGTATGGGCATTCCCGACAACCTCCAGGTGGACAATGAAATTGCCTTCTTCGGCAGTCCGATCCATCCGCGGGGAATGGGGCCGCTTATCCGCCTCTGCCTGCTCTACGGAGTCGATCTCTGGTTCATCCCGCCTGCTGAGCCATGGCGCAACGGGGTGATCGAGAAGTTCAATGATCATTATCGCCAGAAGTTCTTTGCCAAGATCACCATGACATCACGCGCCGAGCTTCGGCAGGCATCCCTGGCATACGAGCATAGGCACAACAGCACCTATCGCTACAGCAAGCTCAAGGGACAAACACCGAACAATGCATTGGCTCGTATGGGGAAAAAACTGGTTTTCCCCAACCGGAAACAGGCCCCCCGGCATCCGTTGGAGAAACCGGAAGAAGGATGCTATCATCTCGTCCGATTCATTCGGAGCAACTGTCAATTGAACATCTTCGGCGAGATATTCGCTGCTCCACCGGAAACTCAGTACGAATACGTTGTGGCTACTATCGATGTCAAAGAACAAAAGCTGATGCTTTTCCTGGATCACATCCAGGTCGAAGAATATGGATATCAACTACGATGAGCGATGACATATGGGTCACGGCATCGTGAGATCATACTCTCTCAAAGTTTCGATTGAACGATGTCGTGGCACTTTTTTCTGTGCACGATGTCCTGGCACTCATCACTTAAGAATTATAAGGAGGGAAAACTTTCGCTTGAGGGTTTGGCTAAAAAGCTTGACCTTTCAATAAGCGAAACCATCGATATGCTTGCAGAGCTTGGAATAGGATCTCCCATAGGTTTTGATGACTACTTAAAGGGATTTGAGGTATTTAGGGACAAGTAAGGACTTAATAATACCGTTTTTCTTCGAGGTGGTCTTCGGCGAGGTCGATGCCCCATTCGTTGAGAATCTTTGAAACGGCCCTCTCACCGCTCTCAACACAGTTTGGAAGCCCCACACCCCTGTAGCATCCGCCCGCAAGGG
>Ga0194126_10009959_pt1 | contig 12549 bp, 11 predicted proteins | sample TA2KigC150mmetaG_FD_148641 | JGI IMG/M metagenome (GOLD analysis project Ga0194126, IMG submission 148641) | Freshwater microbial communities from Lake Tanganyika, Tanzania - TA2015035 Kigoma Deep Cast 150m | ecosystem: Environmental > Aquatic > Freshwater > Lake | place: Tanzania: Lake...
AGTACGTTTTCTCCCTGGCAAAGCACTGGCCACCCAAAGCCGTGCTGTGGCTACGAAAACTCGGCGGCAAATTCGGCTTGAAAACCGATCGGGATGGCCCCTACATCCTACTGCGTGGCCTGAGCGCCGTTTGGCAATGCGCAACAACTATCTCTTGGTTAGCTGTCCAACCTTTCCCCCACCACCTCTTTCAGCCACCCTAGACGATGTGGGCAATCACCAGAATTTTATCCTGAGTGTGCGCGCAAAACATGTCAGGAGATAACCCGAAAAAAGGGGTGTGGGGCGTGCTTCGCATGCCCCACACCCCTTTTTTCGAGAATCCTTCTGACAACATTTGCGCGCACACTTATCCAGCGAATCGGATTGGGGATCATGTCCCCAGCCCGGTAACAGCCATTATTCCGAAGAGGCGCAACGAAAGCCCAGATTGTAGTACCAATAATTGGGCACCGAGCGATAACGAACAGAGGCGCGCATCCACCAATATCCATCATTCCATGCCCCGCTGCGCCAGCTCCGCTCGCCGCTTGCATCCAGATCTTCCCGTCCGTCTGAGGGATCGTAGGGGTAATCCTGGATCAGTGTGCCGGTCCATTCCCACACATTACCAGCCATGTCCATGACTCCATAAGGGCTTGCGCCAGCAGGAAAGCTTCCTACCGGGGCTGTATCGGCGTAGCCGTCATCGAAGTTGAAGTTAGCCCAACTTTTTGGGCAATTGGCATCACATAAGTTTGCCCGTTCGCCGCTCACCGGATCGTCCCCCCAGGTGTATTTTTGTCCATCCGTACCGCGGGCGGCTTTCTCCCATTCCGCTTCGGTAGGCAGTCGCCTGCCAGCCCATTCGCAATAGGCGCGCGCCATCCCCCACTTCACCCAAACGACAGGATAATCCGAAAATTCCGGGTTGTCATAGTAGCTCTTGCGAGTATGGGAGCCGAATGTAAAAGGCGGCTGACAATCGCCATCGGCTACGCACAAGGCATATTGACCATTGGTCACTTCGTATTTGTCTATCCAATATCCATCCAGATATACCGTGTTTTGTGGGACTTCTGGGTAGGCGCGTCCGCCCTCGATGGTTTGCTTGGCCTCGATATCAGTCGAGCCCATGATGAATTCGCCCGCCGGAACAAACACCTGCTCCATTTGATCGGCTTCAGAAACGCGCGTCGAGCCTGCAGTGGGGTCATCTGCAGGCTGAGGGATGGTCGTTAGCGTTGTCACTGAGTCCGAACCCGGGGTCACACCAGCAACCGCCAAATCTTGATTTCGAAAAGCGCTCAAGAGCATTCCGAATAAAAGGATGATCATCGAGAATATTTTTTCTTTTCGCATTGTTCTTCTCCTTGTCAGTGCAATTGCGCCATTATAGCAGCGTTATTCTAAATATTCAAACATGATAAAATCACCCAGAAACTGAGAATATCTTGTGTGCAAGTTCCAAGGACCTGCCCATGCCTCGCTGGAGAAAAACGCTTTCGATACTGATTCTATTCTGCGCCGCTCACTTCATTCTTCCTCAGCCTATCCAAGCCCAGGCAGACGAGGACCAACCTGTCGTCCACGCGGTGTTATTCTACTCTCCCGCTTGCCCGCACTGCCAAAAGGTGATCACCGGGGATTTCCCCCCTTTGTTGGAAAAATACGGCCAACAACTCCTGATCGTCGGCGTCAACACCCAGACCATCGAAGGCCAGGAGCTCTATCAGGCCATGATCGGATATTACGAGCTTCCCCCTGAGCGCCGGGGAGTGCCCGCGCTGGTCGTCGGCGAGACCGTGCTGTTGGGCGCGAACGAAATCCCCGACCTGTTCCCAGGGATGATCGAAAAAGGCCTCCAGGAGGGCGGCATCCCCTGGCCTCCCATCCCCGGATTCATCGAAACCTACACCGCATCCGTCGCCCAGGCCACGGCCCAGGCCGAAGCGACAAATCAAGCGCAAGCGACTCGAACTACCGAACCAACTGGGACAGAGACCCACCAGCCCACTGCCACGAACCCGCCCGCTCAGTTCACTTCCACGCAAAAGGCGATCCCCCAGGCCGAAGACAGCAACCAGGCGGAACCCACTCCCGTGGAGATGGCCTTACCCGACGCCCGAACGATCAACATCGAAGACTCCGAAAGACAAAGCATGACCGAGAAATTCAAGCGCGATCCAGCGGGAAACACTGCCTCGGTCGTGGTCTTGGCTGCAATGATCCTGAGTCTGGGCGGGGTCTGGATGCATCTCAAACACCCCGTAATTTCACTCGATGAACGGGGGCGATGGATCATCCCGGCGCTCTGTGTGGTTGGTCTGATCGTCGCCGGATACCTCTCCTATGTCGAGGCCAATCAAATCGAAGCCGTTTGCGGCCCGGTGGGGGATTGCAATACCGTGCAGCAGAGTCCCTATGCCAGATTGTTCGGCGTGCTGCCCATCGGCGTGCTGGGTCTCGTGGGCTATGTGGCCATCCTGACTGCCTGGGTTATCCAATTCTACGGCCCCGACCGCTGGCAAGAATCAGCCTCTCTGATCGTATGGGGATTGGCCCTCATCGGTACACTATTCTCGATCTATCTGACATTTCTGGAGCCTTTTGTCATCGGCGCCACGTGCGCCTGGTGCCTGACCTCGGCGATCATCATTACGTTGATCTTGTGGACTGCCACAACCTCCCTGCGGTTCAAGAAATCACCTTGACCAATGCAAGAGCAGGAAATTGTTCACTGTTTGATGGATTCGCCTTGTGGTATTCTGTTTCCATGCACGAGCTAGCCATCACCCAACAAATCTTAGGAATCGCCCTGAAACATGGGCAATCTGTAAAGGCGAAAAAGATCACTGACCTGTACCTGGTCATCGGGCAGCTTTCATCGGTGGTGGATGATTCGGTTCAGTTCTACTGGGATATGATCAGCGAAGGTACGATCTGCCAGGGCGCAAAGTTGCACTTCGACCGCATCCCCGCCTCGCTGGAATGTCGTCATTGCGGCGAAATATACACCCTGGAAGACGGCACGTTGACGCCCTGCCCCCGATGCGATAGCATAAATGTCAATGTCATCACCGGAAAAGAATTTCGGTTAGAGAGTCTCGAGGTCGAAGAATAGAATATGCCTAAACGCATCCCGGTTGTCGAGAAGATCCTCAGCGCCAACGATCGAATTGCCCAAGAGAATCGCGCCCGGCTGGACGAAGCTGGCGTCTTCAGCATCAACCTGATGGCCTCTCCGGGCGCGGGAAAAACCTCGCTTATCGAACATACCGTCCAGAGATTGGCCCGTCAATTCAGGCTGGCCGCCATTGATGGCGACATTGCCACCAGCATAGATGCTGACCGCGCCGCCGCCGCGGGGGCCACAGCCATTCAGATCAACACCGGCGGCCAATGCCACCTCGATGCAGTCATGCTGCGAGATGCGCTAAAGCAACTCGACCTCATCGAATTCGACCTGCTCCTGGTAGAAAATGTCGGCAACCTGGTCTGTCCCGCCGACTTCGAACTGGGTACGCATAAGAACGTGCTCATCGCCTCGATCCCCGAGGGGGACGACAAACCCTACAAATACCCGGGCATGTACAAAGATGTAGATGCGCTGATCGTCAACAAAATTGACCTGCTGCCCTACATCGCCTTCGACATGGATTACTTCCGCAGAGGCGTCGAGCTTCTCAACCCTGGCCTGGTCACTTTCCCCATCTCTTGCCGCACAACAGAAGGGCTGGATGAGTGGCTCGATTGGATCAAGACGAACGCTCGCCCATGAATGGAGCTCGCATCCACATCACCGGGATCGTGCAGGGTGTGGGATTTCGGCCCTTCGTCTATAACCTGGCTATGCGCATGGGCCTCAGAGGGTGGGTGCGCAATACCTCCGCGGGGGTGGATATCCAGGTCGAGGCGGATGATTCTACGCTCGAAGCCTTTGCCTGCTCATTGAGAGAATCTGCCCCCCCGCTTGCCCTCATCGCCTCGCTCGAGGTGGATCCCTGTCCCCCAAACGGATTCTCTACCTTCGAGATCATCCACTCAGAACCGATCCCCGGGGCCTTCCAGCCCATCTCCCCCGATGTGAGCATCTGTGACGACTGCCTGCGCGAACTCTTCGACCCCAAAGATCGCCGCTACCGCTACCCCTTCATCAACTGCACCAACTGCGGCCCACGCTTCACCATCATCCAGGATATCCCCTACGACCGGCCCCAAACCACCATGGCCCCCTTCGAGATGTGCGATCAATGCCGCTCGGAGTATGAAGACCCGCGCAACCGGCGTTTTCACGCTCAACCGGTGGCGTGTGCGGAGTGTGGGCCTCATGTGTGGTTGGAGTTAGGAGATATGGAGATAGGAGTTAGGAGGTTAGGAGATAGGAATGATTCCCCGCAACTCCTAACCCCTAACTCGCAACTCCTAACCCCTATCTCGCATCCCGCAAACCGCGATGCCATTCTTGAATCTCGAAAATTACTCGTCTCCGGCTACATCGTCGCCATCAAAGGCCTCGGCGGATTCCACCTGGCCTGCGATGCTACTAACCCCGAAGCCGTGGCCGAATTGCGCCGACGTAAATTGCGCGCCGACAAACCCTTCGCTCTGATGATGCCAGGTGTCGAGACCATCGCCCGGCATTGTTACCTCAACGATGACGAACGCGCCCTGCTCGAATCCCCCCAGCGCCCTATCGTGCTCCTCCAGCGACGCCCAGAGTCGAATATCGCCGCAGCCGTCGCCCCTGGCCAGAACACCCTCGGCGTCATGCTGCCGTATACCCCTTTGCATTACCTTCTTTTTTCTTTGGACACGGATTCCCACGGATTCCCACGGATAGAAAATAAAAAAATCCGTGTCCATCCGTGTTCATCCGCGTCCCATCTATCAGCCCTCGTCATGACATCGGGCAACCTCAGCGAAGAGCCTATCGCCACCGACAACGAAGAAGCCCACCAGAGGCTCAGCGATCTCGCCGATGCTTTTTTGATGCATGACCGCGAGATTCATGTTAGGTGTGATGATTCTGTGATAAGAGTTAGGAGTTATGAGTTAGGAGTTAAGAACCGCGTTGCGCAACCCCTACCCCCTAACTCGCAACCCGCAATCTACCCACTTCGACGCAGCAGGGGCTATGCTCCCTACCCCATCGTTCTTCCCAGGCACACGCCCCCCATCCTTGCCGCCGGCCCCGAACTCAAGAACACCTTCTGCCTGACCAAAGACCGGTACGCCTTCATCAGTCACCACATCGGCGATCTGGAAAACTACGAAACCCTGCGCGCCTTCGAAGAGGGCATCGAACACTATGAACGCCTCTTCCGCATCGAACCCGAGATCATCGCCTGCGATCTGCATCCTGATTACCTGGCAACACGCTACGCCATAGACCGCGCCCAAAATACCAATTTACCCATATACCAAATTCAGCACCACCACGCCCACATCGCCGCCTGCATGGCTGAGCACGGCTTGACCGGCGACGAACCTGTCATCGGCGTTTCTTTCGACGGCGCCGGCTATGGAGACGATGGCGCCATCTGGGGCGGTGAGTTTCTGCTGGCAGACTATCGTGGCTACCATCGTTTCGCCCACCTGGCCTACACCCCTCTCCCTGGCGGCGACAAAGCCATCAAAGAACCCTGGCGGATGGCGCTCTCCTGGCTGCACACGGCGGGGATCGCCTGGGATGACGAATTACCGCCCGGAAAGTACGCAAAGTTGCAAGTGGGCATGTGGGCAAGTGAGCACCCCCTAACCCCTAACCCGCAACCCCTAGCCCCTGACTCGCTCCTCGCTTCCCTCCACCTCCAACTCACCACCGGACTCAACGCCCCTCCCACCTCGAGCATAGGACGTCTTTTCGACGCCGTATCAGCCCTGACGGGAGTCCGCCAGACGGTCAACTACGAGGCTCAGGCCGCCATCGAGTTGGAGGCGTTGGCTGATCCCGATGAAATGGGCGGATACCAAATTTCGATTGACAATTCACCATTCATCAACCCAGCTCCTATATTCCATGCCATCATCTCTGACCTTAGAACTGGAGTCAACATTTCCGCCATATCCGCTCGCTTTCATAACGGGCTGGCTCGAATGGTCACGGAAGTTGCACTGGTTATGCGTAGAGAATTCGGTATCCATGTGGTGGCGTTCAGCGGCGGGGTGTGGCAAAATATGACCCTTCTGTACAAATCACTCACCCTGCTCGAAAAGGAAGGTTTCGAAGTTCTCATCCACGAAAAAACGCCCACCAATGACGGCGGCCTATCCCTGGGCCAGGCCATGATCGCGGCCCGCCAACCTGTTTGAACAAAGTTCACGCTTTACGTTTTTCGCTCCACGGAGGTTCTTATGTGTCTCGGCGTTCCCGGGAAAATCATCGAAATGTACGAAAAAGAAGGTCTCAGAATGGGCAAGGTTGATTTTGGCGGTATCGCCCGTGAAACCTGCCTGGACTTCGTGCCAGAGGCTCGAATAGGCGATTACACTGTCATCCATGTCGGTTTCGCCATCAGCCTGCTCAGCGAGGCGGAAGCCCAGAAAACGATAGAGATGCTGCGCGAGATCGCAGAAGCAGGGGAGGAGCCAGGACTTTCCGATGAACAGATCCCAGGCATGCGACAACCATGAAATATATCACTGAATATCGTGACGCCGATCTGGTCAAAGGCGTTTTGCAGGAAATCCATGAGACCGTCACAAAGCCGTGGGTAGTGATGGAAATCTGCGGCGGACAGACTCATGCGATTGTGCGGCACGGCATAGACCAGCTTTTGCCCGACGAAATCGAGCTGGTGCATGGCCCGGGGTGTCCAGTCTGCGTGACGCCGTTGGAGTTGATTGATAGAGCTTTGGCGATAGCCGCGCGCCCCGAGGTGATCTTCACATCCTACGGCGATATGCTGCGCGTCCCTGGCTCTGACCAGGATTTATTTTCTATCCGGGCATCGGGCAGCGACGTGCGCGTGGTCTATTCTCCATTGGACGCCCTCGAGATCGCCCGGCAGAACCCCGGCAAAGAAATAGTCTTTTTCGCCATCGGCTTCGAGACCACCGCGCCAGCGAATGTTATGAGCGTGATGCAGGCAAAGGCTCTGGGAGTAGAAAATTACAGTATTTTAGTTTCTCATGTCCGTGTCCCTCCTGCCATGCACGCCATCTTGAGCTCACCTCACAACCGCGTGCAGGGTTTTCTAGCCGCCGGGCATGTTTGCGCGGTGATGGGCTACTGGGAATATCTCCCCATCGCTCGGCAATACCAGACCCCCATCGCGGTGACCGGCTTCGAGCCGCTGGATATCGCCCAGGGCATTCTGGCTGTGGTCAGGCTGCTCGAGGGAGGGCGCTTCGATGAAGTCGAGAACGCCTATCCACGGGCGGTCACCTTCGAGGGCAACAAGCCCGCCCAAAAGGTGATCGAGCAAGTCTTCGAGGAATGTGATCGCAAATGGCGCGGCATCGGCGTCATCCCAAAAAGCGGCTGGCGCCTGCGCCCTGAGTTCTCCGACTTCGACGCCGAGAAGCGTTTCGACGTTGGAGAAATCCAGCCCGAGGAATCGCCGCTTTGCATTGCTGGCGAAATCCTGCAGGGTTTGAAGAAACCCCATCATTGCGCCGCCTTCGGGAATCGATGTACGCCCGGTCATCCCCTGGGCGCGACGATGGTCTCTGCCGAGGGCGCCTGCGCGGCGTATTATCGGTACGGGAGACTTTAATTTGGAGCGCAAAAGCTTGCTTTTGCGACCTGCTCACAGAAGCAAGCTTCTGAGTCCAAACCTGGAGCGCAAACCTGGAGCGCAAAAGCTTGCTATTGCGCTATGTTTCGATAAGCACGCTCATGGAGTCCAAAAATGATGACAGAAGAGATTTACAAAACCTATCTCCACAATCCGCCGCACCTATTTCGGCCAAATGCTGTCTACATAGTTACTGGAAGCACATATCGCAAGCTTCATTACCTTGGCACAGACGAGAAGAAAAGCCAATTCTGCACAACGCTCTTCGAACGCTCTGCAATGTTCGGATGGGAGTTAGAAGCCTGGGCGGTTCTATCCAACCACTATCATTTTGTCGCCCAAGCCCCGGAGGAAGCAACCTCGCTCAAAGCGCTGATTCAGGCTTTGCACTCGATCAGCGCAATCTTCATCAATAAAACTGACCGAACCCCCGGCCGTAAAATCTGGCACAATTATTGGGACACCTGCATCACCCATGAAACATCATATCTGGCCCGGTTACTCTACGTTCATACAAACCCTATCAAGCATGGCATTGTAGAACGCCCTGAAGATTACCCGTTTTGCAGCTACTGCTGGTTTATGGAAGCAGCAGAGCAAGATTTTATTGATAAGGTTCTCGCGCAACTAATCGACCACGTTCACGTGAAGGATGATTTTTAACCTGGAATGCAAAAGCTTGCTTTTGCACCTATGCCCAAAGGAAGCAAACCTGATCCAGAAGCAAGCTTCTGAACTCCAAATCTGGAATGCAAAAGCTTGCTTTTGCACCTATGCCCAAAAGAAGCAAACCTGATCCAGAAGCAAGCTTCTGAACTCCAAATCTGGAATGCAAAAGCTTGCTTTTGCACCTATGCCCAAAGGAAGCAAACCTGATCCAGAAGCAAGCTTCTGAACTCCAAATCTGGAATGCAAAAGCTTGCTTTTGCACCTATGCCCAGAGGAAGCAAACCTGATCCAGAAGCAAGCTTCTGAACTCCAAATCTGGAATGCAAAAGCTTGCTTTTGCACCTATGCCCAAAGGAAGCAAACCTGGTCCAGAAGCAAGCTTCTGGAATCCAAAAAGATAAATATTCTATGAACAATGCAAATAACCTACCCACAATGACCGGACCGGTCTGCCCGATTCCGCTGAAGCACAGCCAAAAGATCGTCATGGGGCACGGCAGCGGCGGCAAGATGATGCACGACCTGATCTCCAGGACCTTCCTGCCCCCGTTGGACAATCCCGTTTTGCGCGCCGGCAACGACGCTGGCGTTGTTCAGCCCAACCCCTGCTCGCGATTGGCGATCAGCACAGACTGCCATGTGGTCTCGCCGCTCTTCTTCCCCGGCGGCGACATCGGCAGGCTGGCAGTCTGCGGAACGGTCAACGATGTGGCGATGATGGGAGCCACGCCGCAATTCCTGACCGCTGGTTTCATCCTCGAAGAAGGGCTGGATGTAACAATCATCGAACGAGTGGTGGAGTCGATGAAAGCCGCAGCCGAAGAAGCCGGCGTCGAAATCGTAGCCGGGGATACGAAAGTCGTCCAAAAAGGTCTGGCGGATGGGCTGTACATCACAACGGCGGGGGTAGGCACGGTCATGCCTGGGGTGGAGATCCATGGTGGGGGCGCCAGGCCTGGGGATGTGGTGATCGTCTCAGGATTCATCGGAGATCACGGGATCGCAGTCCTCGGCGCGCGCGGAGAGCTGGGGTTCGAATCGAATGTCCAAAGCGATGTAGCGCCCCTGAACCACGTCATCGCCGCCATCTTGAACACCAGCGACCAGGTTCGGGTTCTGCGCGATCCCACGCGCGGGGGCCTCGCATCCACATTGAACGAAATCGCTCGACAATCGAGGGTGGGTATCTCGCTCCAGGAAATGGCGATCCCGGTGAGGCCAGCCGTAGCAGCCGCCTGCGAAATGCTGGGCTTCGACCCGCTCTACATCGCCAACGAAGGCAAATTCGTCGCCATCGCTGGCTGCGAAGATGGCGAGAAAATACTGACGGCAATACGCAACCTTCCGCTTGGCGAAGGCGCGGCGATCATCGGCGAAGTGACCGATGAACCAGCAGGGCGCGTGCTGATGAAGACAGCCATCGGCGGCAGCCGGGTGGTTGATGTTCTGGCCGGAGAGATGTTGCCCAGAATATGTTAGAGAACGAACAGGGCAAACAGAGACACTTTCTCCTGCGGGAAGCGATCGCTCTCATGCAAGCCAGGCAACCGCGGGAGGCCAACGCTATTCTTGCCCAATACCTGCGCATTCATCCTAACTCCGAAGAGGGGTGGCTGCTGCTGAGTTATGTCGTTCAGGAGCCAGGGGAAAAACTCGACTGTCTACAGCGCGTACTGGAAATCAATCCCAAAAACCATCTGGCAAAAGAGCGCATCGAAAAGCTCAGAGAAGTTATTCCACGGGTGGATGAAGAACAACCAAAATCCAGGCGATTTCCCATCAAGGCCATCATCGCGCTGGTTATCCTCGTGGGGTTGGCAATCCTTGCGGGGGGAGTATGGGGCTATCGAGCATTGGTTGGTCCAGCGCGATCTGCCGTGGAATCGCCACAAGAGGCATCCTTAGCAGATGCAATGGCTACACCGACGCCCGAAACAACCTTTCCAGCCAATATTTTTCCCACAGCGACGCCGACTCCCGCATTGACGCCAAGCCCTACGCTGCCCCCATCGCCAACGCCCCCGTCGCTCGACGAGTCCATTGCTGCCGAGATGGACGAAATCCAAACACAGGTATCGGAATTACGAGGATTGATCACGCTTCTGCCGGTGACCCGCTCCCTGATCTCGCTGGGCGCTGTCCGCCCCATCCTGGAAAGCGCATACCTGGAGCGACACTCAAGGGATGAAATTGCGGATCAGGTGCGCGCCCTCAGCACCCTGGGTCTGGTGGAGCCAACGTATGATCTGTACACCAAAACTATCAACCAGATCGGCGAAGGGATAGGTGGTTTCTATATCCCCTGGGTGGATGAGCTTTATGTGATCGGCGATACGTTCTCGGGGATCGAACGCTTTGTTTTCGCCCACGAATACACGCACGCGCTCGCGGATCAATATTATTCTCTCGAGTCGATCGGCGTCTATCCTGAGTGCCTGAGCGACTCTGATCGCTGCCTGGCGATATCTGCGCTGGTGGAGGGGGATGCGACGTATCTCATGTACCAATGGCTCGAAAACTACGGCGCCGAGGAGGATATCAACGAAATCATCGCCGCTCAGTACACCCCCCTGGATCGTTCGGTTTCGTCCGCCGATTTACCGCCGCCCTACGTGGTGCGCGAAATCCAGTTTCGATATGGGGATGGCGCCGCGTTCGTTGATTATCTCTATCAGGTGGGAAGATGGCAGATGATCAACCTGGCCTACGAAACGCTTCCCCAAACAACCGAACAAATTCTGCATCCAGAGAAATATCAGATGCGAGAGAGCGCCAAGCCTGTCGAGATCCCTGAGCTGGGTGATATTCTAGGAGATGGCTGGCGACTGTTGGTTTCCGACGCTCTGGGAGAGCTGGGCGCCGAAATGATCCTGGGGTATGGGAGCGACGGTCTGACCCGAACCGATCCGGACAGCGCGGCCAGGGCCGCCGCCGGCTGGGGCGGCGATCATTACCAGATATTCTACAAGGGGACCACCAACGAGGTTGTCCTGGCGGCAGCCTGGACCTGGGATACGCGCACAGACGCCGACCAATTCTGGGCTGCGCTGGATGCATATTTGGATATCCGTTATCGGAAAAGCAGGATCGCTCATCCCGATGGCAGTTGCTGGGAGAAATTATACCAAGGAAGCTGCTGTATCTTCAGAACAGGCTCCAACATCCTCTGGATCATCAGCCCGGATATGGATACGCTGGAACTCATCCGCAGCCAGTATGATCTTTTTCGATGATAACTTCCCGAAGGTAAAAAACGTATCTTCTCAATAACTTGGGGGAAGATGGGGGGTGCGCGGGCGGCGAAGCCGCCCGCGCACCCCCCGATCCCCTTATTATTGAAATGATACAAAATAACACACATCCCTTTCGAGATGTGTGTTTTTAGAGTGAACAGAGCAAAAGACTAATCGCAGCCCAGTTTCAGTGTGTCATGGAAGCGCAACTGATACGATCCGGTCTCGATGAAATATTTGGTTTCACCCTTGCATTGGTACAAGTAGGTATATGTCCCTTCCTCTGCAGTAAATGAGCGGGTGCCAAAAGGATCAAGCCAAAAACTAAACACCTGTGGCCCGGAGAAATTGACATATAGACTATCGGCGGTCGTGTTTTGGACGGAAAAGGCAACCAGGGTATTGGCTTCCATGATGCCGCCCAGGGTCCCTTTCTCTTCATAGCTGGGGTAATAAGTCGTGCAGATAGAGGGGACAACCAGTCTCCCACCATTCGTCAGATCGATGGGGCCGGAGACAGTCTTACTACCGCCGCAAACGTAAAGGGTGTAATAGAATAAAGCTCGTTTCAGGGTGAAAACTGACGTGGTGTTGGGGGCGACGCTCAGGAAATGAAACTCTCCATTGGGAACGGCTGGATATTCGATGTTCTGCGCGCTATGCCGTAACTCGGTGGCCTCGTATATCAAGATTTGGACTGTGTAGTCGCTTTTATTTTGAATTGTCAACTCAGCCAACTTCGGTAGAGCCAGCGCAGCCGTCACGGAAAGTAAAAGCAAAGCGACGACAAGCAAAATAACAATGGTCAGTTTTTTGGTTTTCATTACATCGTCTCCTGTCCATTCGCTGAAAATATTTCGACATTTCTCAATTATCGGCCAGGCGAACGTAGACATATGCAGACAGGCCGAGCAACTCCAGGATGC
>Ga0194126_10009962_pt1 | contig 12546 bp, 13 predicted proteins | sample TA2KigC150mmetaG_FD_148641 | JGI IMG/M metagenome (GOLD analysis project Ga0194126, IMG submission 148641) | Freshwater microbial communities from Lake Tanganyika, Tanzania - TA2015035 Kigoma Deep Cast 150m | ecosystem: Environmental > Aquatic > Freshwater > Lake | place: Tanzania: Lake...
CGTGGGGAGAGAATCTTCGGTTGTAGCCAACCAATAAAATAGGAGGGTCGGAGGTCGGAGTTCGGAGTTCGGAGTAAACCCTCATGATCTCAGATAATTGTTCATTGTTGATGCAGAGGGGCTTTTCTACAAAAACATGTTTCCCTTGCTTAAGCGCTTCGCAAACCATCTGTGAGTGAAGGCTGTGAGGAGTCAACACGATAACAGCCTTTACGTCCTTATCGTTCAGGATCTCTCGATAATCCGTTGTGCAGGTCTCGAACCCATACTTTTTGGCCGCATGGTGCGTGTTTGCGCTCGAAGAAGTCGAAAGGGTCTTGAGCCTTACACCGTTTAAACCCCTGAGAGCTGGAAGAAGGAGGGCTTTCCCGAACAAACCGGCGCCGATCACGCCCAGCGAAACCTCAGAGGCGATAGATGATGGAATATGGGCGATAGATCTAAGGGATTTCGACCTTTGGCCTATTACCTTTGTAGTATCACCTTCTTCGGGATACTGAAGAATAACTCCGATATACGGTCCCCCTCTATTATCTATAATGTCTTTATAAACTTTCTCAGCCTCTTCAATTTTGAATCTGTGGGAGACAAGCGATTTAACATTCACCTTTTTTTCAGCTACGAGACGCAAGAATTCTTCAAGATTTCTATTCTCTGTCCACCTGACGTACCCTGGGGGATAATCGCCCCCTTTGTTTTCATAGAAAGGATCAAAGGTACCAGGTCCACCTGCTCTTGAAACAATGATCTCGACTTCTTTGTGCCACATTTCGTTGCGCTGAGGATGGATGTCCGTCATTCCTACTATAACGACCTTGCCGCGAAACATGGCCAGATCAACCGCCAGATTGACAGGACCGGCTTCACTGGTTGCGGCAGTGATAAGGACGGCATCCACCCCATGGCCGGTAGTTTCCCGCTCGACTTTCGACTTGAGCTCCGACTCATCTGTGCAAGCGTAATCCGCCCCCAGGGATTGAGCAAGCTTCGCCTTCTCGGGGTCGATGTCCAGGCCAAAGACCCTGCACCCGTAAGACTTGAGAATCTGTACAGAAAGTAGCCCGAGAAGCCCAAGACCAATAACTGCAACCGATGACCCAAAAGTCAAGTCGGCACATCGAATGCCATGCAAAGCAATGATTCCAAGCATCCCGAAAGACGCCTCTTCGAGCGTCACATTCTCGGGGACCTTGCAGCAGAGATTCGAAGGGACGGTGATGAACTCGGCGTGACTGGCGTATCCAGCCCCGATACATGCCACGCGGTCGCCGGGCGAAAATTCCTGAACCTGGACACCCGTCTCGATGACAATCCCGGCGGAGCTGTATCCGAGGGCTGTGGGGTTGTCCAGTCGTCCGAGGGCCTCTTTAAAAGTCTTGACAAAGCCCTCATTTTTCGCCTTGTCCATGAATCGCTTGACCAGATCCGGCCTCGCCGTGGCCTTCCTCAGAAAACTTTTCTTCCCAAGTTCAATTACCGACCGCTCTGTCCCGATGCTGATAAGAGACGCTACATTTCTCGCCAATATCTTATTGGAGGAGCGGACAGGAACCGGTACTTCAGCCAGCTCTAGTACACCCGTCCTATAATTTTGAATGATTTGTTTCATCGTTCAATTTGAAGAATGAAAAGTGGGAATTACATCAGGAAGAACTTGAATGACTCAAAAATTGAGTCACGGTTAAAGGTCCATATTCTGAAAAAGGTTGTATCAGACTACCTGAAGTGTCAGTTCTTCGATTCTCGAAGTCCTCATTTTTTTGACTTTTACGTAGACGATTGGCTGACCTTGCTCTCTATTTGCCTCTGCAAGCTCCATGTTTCTCCCCGAGAGCTCATTATCGTATTCAGGAAGCAAAACGATCATGGCATTATCGGGAATCGTGTCTTCTATCTCAGGATGTTCAAGCAGATAGAGTTCGAATTCCGTTGAAAGCTGCTGGTTTTTTCTGAACAGCTCCTCTCTTGTCATCTCTTCATCCTCCCTAAGAACCTATCCTTATATCTTTTCCAGTTCTCATTTATGTCGTTGTCGGCAAACGTCAGCGCCTCACTCAGTTCAACCGCCCCTATCAGTATCTTCTCTTTGCTTCCGTCCGGATCGATCAAATCCTTGTGGGCAAAACCATGTGCTGTATCATACCTGACAACCGGCATCCATTTGTTCTTGACCCGTGTTTCATACTGAACAACAAAGCCCAGAACCCTTCCTTTCTCTGTTAAATGCTCGTGTCTCTTTCTGTCCTGATCCGAAAGCATATAAATGAAAGTCTTTTTCCCCATTTGATTTTCAACAATATACTAATATATTTATCAAATACATTCCACGATTTTGTTGATGGCAGGTTTGACAAAATCCAACCCGGCCCTTGCCTTCCCAAGAAGGCTCTTCTTCCCGAGCTCGATGACCGAGCGCTCAGTCCCGATACTAATAAGAGATACTGCGTTTCTCACCAGTATCCTGCTGGAAGAACAAACAGGAACCGGCACTTCAGCCAGCTCAAGCACGCCTGTTCGATGGTTTTGGATGATTTGTTTCATCGCTCAATTTGAAGAATGAAAGGGGGTGAGTTAGAGAGTAAATCAAGCTATGCGGTTTCGAACGGTCAATTTGAAAGCCATTTGTTTAAAAAATGCCTTAAGTGTTTTTGAATCCCGATTTTGAGATATCATTTGCCCCTTTATTTTTTTTACTTTACCAAAGGGCTCAAAATCTCTTCCAAAACCTCCCTTAATTCCGGAATGTGACATGAAAGGACTTTGTCCTTAAGGTGCTTGTGGTCTTTAAAATCGAGGCGCGGCCTGTGCAAAGCATTATCATATCTAAATATCAGTTGACCGTTTTTGTCTTGATAATGATATACATAGGTGAGCTTATCGAGCTTGTATCGGAGATCAACGTACTCCGTTAATAAGAGCTTTGACTCATCGGTGAATTCAATTACCCCTCTTATCAAACCAATCTTTTCAGTCCTAAAATCTGCCTTAATTTCGGAAGAAGTAATCAGACCCGTCCTTGAATACTCGTCAACTTGTGCAGTAAGAACGGATAGATACTCAGCCAGAAACATATTCGATTTCTTCCAGTCTCTTCAGATCCTCAAGGATTTTCTGGCGAACTTTCAATTCTCCCTCCCACCTAACATATTCCTCATCCCCTCCGTGTAAGTCCTCCGCTCCAAATCGAGCCGAAAAAACCTCGGAGCTTACCTTATATTTGTCTTCAAATGCCTTAATCTCTTTCTCCGTCTTCTTCAGCCCGATCTCCAACCTTTTGATCTCGGCAAAAATAGCTGACCTTATAACTTCGGGCATGTCTTTTTGGTCGGATAGAATTCTGATCGTTGTCATCCCGCCTCACCTCGCTTTCTCTTTTTTCGTATTATAACACCCCTGCCCGCTCACGCCGGCCAAACCCAGCCGCAGCAGCCATGCGAAGGGCTGCCCCAGCTTCGCCCCGGGAAACCTTCAAGGCCAGCAATATCTCGTCGGGGATGTCCAAAACAATTTGGTTCATAACGACCCCCTTTTTAAACCTCTTTTAAAAATATTATACCCACCGTTGTAGACATTGTCCAGCCCTAAGAAAGGCATCCGCCACACCCGCACAACTATAACCAAGAGGATTGGGCGTATCGAGCCGTCCCATTGCTTCTTGAAATGTTTTCCAGAACCCCTCTCTTTTCGCTTTGTTCAAGGCTTGTTTAAATAGCTCAGGCCGAGCCCTCGCCTTACCGATTAGACTTTTCTTTCCTAAATCAATAATGGAACGCTCCGTGCCTATGCTAACTACGGAAGCACTTGTTCTAACCAACAATCTTCTCGGCCTACAGGCCGGAACAGAAACCTCTTCTAAATTGATTTCTCCAGTTTTATAATTTTGGATGATCTGCTTCACTCTGTTATTGGCCTTTTCCTAAAAATATACATTACATCATGAAGAGGTTTTGCCCATCTTGAAAAATAGAAAAGATGCGTCAAACTTCTTGAATGAAATGCAGCCAACGCGGGGTAATTCCAAAAATTTCGTTTTAACCTGAATTTTCTCTGAAGCTTTATGGGATCTCCGATGATTTCTATGCCCTCCTCCCTTGGAATAAAACCATACTGGTCAGCCATTCTCAAATGACGAACTCTTCTCCAGTCGATCCCCATCATTTTGGATACGATCATATCGAAGGCTCCGAGGGAATTCGAAGCAACAAACCAATTAGCCTCAATAGGTTCACCGATTATCGGTCCATTAAGATTCAAACCAAACTTGCCATCCAAAAATGCATATTTGAACTTTAAAATCTCAGATACTTTTGAGATCAAGAAATCGAACATGTAATGATTTTTCAGTCGCATGCTATCAGGAACACAGCCCCATTGGTTCTTATACGAAAGCGTAACCTTAGTCATGCAGTGGATTTTTGGAACCGGACAGCTAATTGAGAAATCGATTTCATTAAAGAATATTTCGGGTAACGCAAGCTTATACGGCCCTTTGAGCGTAAGAATTTCAACTTCCGCTGATGGAATATCCGAGAGATTGATAATTTTAACTTTTGGATACTTTCTTTCAAGTTCATCAAAACCCACACTTTTAAATGCCTGAGATATAGAGAAGCTGTTATAACCACCTTCTCCTTCGCCAACATAGATCTTCGTGCTACGGCTTATCCTCCTTAGGGCTCCGATCAGCCTTTCCAGATATTCCTTTCGAGTTACTACCCCTGCCTTGTAAACAGGATAGGTCAGGTTACATTTGATAAAAATAGCCTCTGCTTTTTCAAAAGCATCTGCGAGGCGAAGCGACTCGAAAGATCGATTAAATTGATCCTCCAAACGTGCGTGGTCTTCGACAAGCCTCTCAACAAAAACAGTAGGATGTACTGTATTCATCACTGCATCTTAGCACGGGTTCAATAGTGTCTTTTTTAAGATAATAGCCGTTTATATAGATGAATGTATTTGCTACAAACTACTTCTGGATTATTATTGTCCTGTACGATCCGCCTAGCATGATACGACAACTTCTTACAAAGCACTTGATCGGATAAAACCATCTGAAGCTTGAGTGCACTACCTTTAAGGTCATTGATATCAAAAAAAATACCATTTACTCCGTCCTTAATAAAATCCACCAGATTCCCAACCTTTGTTGTCAGAACAGGAAGCCCACATGCCATTGCCTCAATTAGGGCATTTGGTGTCCCTTCAGATTTGGAAGAGAAAATAAATATATCGCTTGCTTGTAGATATTCGTTTACATTACTTACTAAGCCTCTGAACGAGACCCTTTCGCCAAGGCATAATTGTGTAGACAAATCCTCAAGGCACTTTCTATCCGGGCCGTCGCCTAATATAACCAAGTACAAATCCTTCCTTGACTCCAAAGCTATCTTCCAAATTCTGATTAAGAAGTCTACCGCTTTGCTTTTTATTAGTATTCCGGAAAAAATTCCGATCTTATCTTTTAAAGGCAGGCTCAGTTTCACTCTCAATTCTTCCTTTATTGAACTTTCAGCGGGCTTAAATATATTCGTGTCAACCAGATTTGGAATCCCAACGATCTTTTCTATCCCAATACCGTCCTTTATTAGACCTTTCTCAATAGCGCTCCCACTGGCTCTGAAAATATCAACAAAATTAATCAAGAATATAAAAGGTCCTTTAATGAATGAAAACTTCCCCGTAAGCATAGAACCCGCTTCGACACCTGAAAGCCCCGTAACATGCGCTATGGACTTTTTCTTAAGTATTTTCACTACTGGTGCTGTAAGAGCTGTTAGAATACCAGCACCAAAATAATGGACTATGTCAAACTTCTTGCGATTCAGAATCAAAGCCAGGACTAAAGATGCAGCGTAGCTGACATTCGAAAATAATCGAAGAAGCAAGCGCTCTTCTCCCCTTCTAATCAAAGACCAATTAATATTCCAAAGCCGGGTAACTTTAATTCCATTCGTATTTTCATCACCTTGACTGAACCCGCCTTTAATCTTTCTTGCAAAAACGGTAACATTGCACCCTTTGTTTGCTATCTCCTTAGAAAGGATAATAGCTTGATTTTCCGAACCACCTCCAATCAATGGCACGAAAAGTTGCGTTATGACAAGTATCCTCAAATCTCTCATTAGAAAAATACGTGTTGAGTTAATTTTGCATAGCAGTCGATCAATTCAGAAACCAGGATAAGGTCTTCCTGATATCGGCAAATATTAATCTGGTATTCCGGTAATACGCTCGAGTTAAAGCGCGTCGGAAAAGGGAACCAAAAGACTTATTATGTCTGTCAAACTGTGCAATCATCATTTCTGTAAGCTTCTTGAACTCGTCATGAGAAAATGAATCAGAAAAACAATTCTTAGGATTCTGGTGGCTGAAATTGAATATGCCGTTGTCTGGAAACAGACCTTTTTCTTTCGCAATTGCATAAAGTTTTGTGCCTGGATAAGGAGTAAAGATACTTAAACATACCCAATTCGGACTCAACTCTTTCATAAATTTTAAAGTTTCAAGAATATCTTCTTTTGTTTCGGTAGGGAAACCCATCATGAAGAAACCTGTCCAGAACATTCTATTTCTCTTAAGAATTCTTGCCGCTTCTCTTACTTGATCAAGAGTGATTCCCTTTCCGATGAGATTTTGAATTCTTTCATTTCCTGACTCTATTCCGATATCGATTTTTGTACAACCCGCCATTTTCATGATCTTGATCATTTCATCATCGATCAGGTCGGCACGGGTTATACAAGACCAGCTGATTCTTTTCTGTTCTTGTACAAGGGCCTTACAAAATTCGAAAATTCTTTTCTTATTGACTGTGAAGGAATCGTCTATAACATTGAGGTTTGAAACTCCATACTTCCCCTTGAGATAATCTATTTCACTTATCACATTTCGAAGGCCTCTAAACCTCACCGTTCTATTCCATATGGCTTTGGAATTGCAGAAATGGCAATCATATGGACATCCCCTGGTCGTGATGATCCAGCCCAATTGGTCCTGGGAGTATGTCTCATTATCCATCAGCAGTTCCCTTTTGGGATAAGGGAGGATATCCAAGTCCTTAATCAGAGGCCGAGGAGGGTTGTTGAGCAAATTTCCGTTTTTGCCTTTGAAAGAGATCCCAGATATTTCACTAAATCTCGTACTCCCTCTTTTGATACACCCGGCGAGTTCTTTAAATGTTTCTTCCCCTTCATCCCGCACAACAAAATCTACTTCGTTTGAATGCAGCAAATCCTGTGGAGAGATCGTTGCATGGAAGCCGCCAGCTACAACTTTTATACGTTCATTTATCTCCTTGCATATTTTTGCAATTTTCAATGCCGATGGGACTTTAACAGTTTTCACAGAAATACCCACAATGTCCGGTTTGAATGTTTTTATATTTCGGGCGATTTCTTTCCATATAGGATGGTCATTATCATTGAAGCCTTCATTGTATTTATTATAATTTTTGTAATATTTCTTGATATCGATATAAGGCAAAGTGCTATCATGTTCGGCGTTATATACTCTTGCCTCAAACCCATGTTTTTCCAGTATGGTGGCGATAGAGGTTAATCCGATGGGATACCATTCGCACCTCTGGCCAATGAATCGATCAAACGGCGGTTCTATGAGTAATACTTTCATAACCTATTTTTTAACCATTGGTTCAAGGGGTTGCATTATTCCCACAAAAGGTCATCGGACTGTGCCAAGAAATGGCGGTTGCTTCAGTCCAAATACTCTTGTGCCCAGATTTCAAATACAAGCAGTGCGTAGATGCGATTACTTGCATTTACGATATTGGACCAGTGGTTCTCCAAAAGTTCTGACACCTTTGTTGGCTCAAAGATACCTCGTCGCTTAACCTGACCGGAACTCAGTACGGACTCCACGAATGGTCTGGCCGCATTGCGGAACCACACATCCAATGGGACATTAAAGCCATGTTTTGGGCGTCGGAGCAACTCTTGCGGAATGAGGTCGGAGAAGGTGCGGCGCAAAAGGTGTTTCAGATGAAATGCACGCCAGCCCGGAATTTTAATTTTCGGGTCAATCCTTGCCATAAACTCTACCAACTTAAGGTCGAGCAGCGGGCAGCGCGCTTCTACCGAAGAGGCCATTGTCATACGATCCATCTTGGTTAGCATCTCATCTGGAAGCCATACCAGTATATCCATTAACATCTCATGGCCAACGGGGTCTCTCCCGTTCGTCAATCGACGTTCCAAGAATGCTGGTGTAGATGTTTCTTTGAAGAAGAGTCTAATGTCAGGAGTGAACAAGGCCCTTTTCTCTGATTCCTGCCAACCACTTGTCCACCCCAAACGCCGCTGACCAGAGCCCTGTCGTGCGTTGGCTATAAACCGGGATATACGACCTCGAAGGCGACCGGCACCGCTGTCTAAATGCACCGGCAGCAGACTGATTAAACCGCCGATGACGGAATCTGTACTTCGCGGAAACAGGCGGTAAGCTTCAGCCCATCGTTCATACAGATAGTGTTCATATCCTCCAAAGAGCTCGTCACCGCTGTCGCCTGTCAGAACCACTGTGACATGCGGGCGAGCAGCTTTCGCAATCAGGTACAAAGGAATAGATGAAGAGATAGCAAATGGCTCATCTGCAAAGTGTACTATTTCCGGAAGAAGCTCAATTATATTCGGTTTTGCCACAAACTCGTGGTGGTCAGTATGGTAGTGCTTGGCCAAGGCACGAGCAAAGGGCAGCTCATTGTGCGCTTCCGGCCCTTCGAAACCGATGGAGAAGGTCTTGACTCGTTCTTCCTTAAGCTGGCTCATAATAGCTACGACGAGACTTGAGTCTAAACCCCCACTGAGAAAGGCTCCAAGAGGAACTTCAGAAATCAATCGCTTCTCAACCGCTGCAAATACTAAACGACGAATCTCAGCCACCGCCTCCTGCTCCGGAACGTATTGTTCGTCTACGAGGTCTACGTAGTTCCAATAACGACGCACCCGTATCCCATTAGCATCACATTCCAATAGATAACCAGCAGGCAACTTGCGAATCGCCTTGAAAATAGTGAATGGCGCTGGCACCATTAACAAGGAAAGGTAGTGGTATAGAGCTTCATAGTCTATTTCCCTGCTCACTCGAGGATCTTGCAGGATGGGTTTTAGCTCGGAACCGAAAATAAGTGTTCCCCCAGGGTTGGCATAGTAGAGAGGCTTCTTGCCGAGGCAATCCCGAATTAAGAACAGACGTCCGCTGACGGTTTGCGCTTGATCCCTTCTTTCGGCATACGGTCGGCTGTCATAGATAGCAAACGAAAACATCCCATCCAAGTGGTGAACACAATCTGGTCCATATTCCTCATAGAGGTGGACAATCACCTCAGTGTCACTCTGTGTCCGGAACCGGTGACCACGCTCCTTCAATACCTTCTGCAACTCTCGGTAATTGTAAATTTCGCCGTTACAAATGATTTGAATTTTTTCATCTTCATTTCCAACCGGCTGATGACCACCGGCTATATCAATGATACTGAGACGACGCATTGCCATACCGATCCCGTGATTTAGAAAGTGGCCTGAATCATCCGGGCCACGATGCACCATCGTCCTGTTCATTCGCTCCAACTGCTTGAGCGTAACGGTTTGGCCGGTCGCGAACTCAAAGACACCACAGATTCCACACATCAGAATACCTTAGAATACCTTTACTCGACTCCCACCTATGGGGTCATGTAGTTCGGATTAGACCCCACTCTCTCAGATCCAAGAGCCATTGGCGCATCCGATTCACCACATCGTGTCCGTCGCGTAGACATCGCTCTCTGCCGGCGGCAGCAATCCGACGACGTGATTCTCCGTCTTCGAGATAGTGGCGAACCTTTGTAATCAATTCCTTCGAGTCGCCAAAATACTCAGCCTCTTGGCCTTCTTCGAACAAGTTTTTCATTGCAGGGGTTCGATGGGCGAGCATAAAACCACCGCAGGCCGGTATTTCAAAGCTACGTACAGAGTAGTGATCTCGATTCCCGTCGCTGAAAAAAGCCAGGCAGATCTTTGCAGAACAGATCACCTTGGAATACCCAAGGCCCGTTGCGGGAACAATGAGGGGCAAACGGCGTAAAACCGAACGAGGTAGGTAGCGGTGCCAGTAACGTAGATTGCCGTATATACGTAAGGTTATGCCCTCCTCAACCAATGCAACGACACCTTCAATTCTTGAGTCAGGTTGTCCGTTACCAATAAAAACCACATCTGTTGCCAATTTTTCCTTATCACCATCACTCATTTGAATGGGATAGTGGATCCAAGGCAAGTAAAAGGGCAGCAAGACTTTCACATGCTCACAGCCATGTTTTCGATACTCGTCAACGTTAAGGTCTCGAAAAACGTGATGGCACGTGTAGTAAGGAAGCGACTGGCGATAATACCGGTAATATGACTTTGTCCCCCATCGGCCAAACGGATCATCGTTATCATATCCCGCAACACAATATGATTGCGCCAATTTCCGAATTGTCTTTGGTAAAATTGGTCGTCCCGCATAGATTAAGATCACATGCGGTGATACCTCGGAGACTTTCTGACTTAGCCGACGATTAATGCGGTGAACGCCTGGACCCAAGAGAAAGCGCCGCTCCATGTAGCCTAAAAAGCCTGGAGAATGGTCCTTACTCCAATTATGCTCGATTATCTCAGCCCCGGCTTCTCGTAAGCCTCGAGCCCAAGCAGGTGCTCTCCATTCTTGGTGATAGTCTCCGACTGCCAGAATCTTTAGCGGCAATTACACACCTCTTATTATTTTACAGTCCACTAAACACGTAAGCTTCTATGTTATGCGATAACATCATAGCCACGGGTTCTTTGAATCACGCGTTCATAGACAGCAATCACTTCAAGTCCGGCACGGTCCCAGCTGAATCGCTCTCTGGCGTCCGCCAGCCCAGCTTTGGCCATTGCACATTGAGTGGAGGAATTAGAGACGAGTATCTTCATGGCTTCTATCCAAGGTGTGACCCCTTGATCCACAGGAAGAACATACCCTGTACTACCGTGTCTGACGACTTCTGGGAGCGCCCCTTTATTGGAGACTATAACAGGAGTCCCACAGGCTAATGCTTCGACCGCTGCAAGCCCAAAACCTTCTACAAGGGATGGAAACAAAAACACGTCCGCAGCCTGTAATAATGCAACAAGGGTGTCATCATTCACCGTACTCCAATGAACCACGTGCTGATCAAGGCCATGCGATGCGATGCTTGCAGCGATCTTGTTACTCTCAGGACCTTCACCTACTATGACCAACAACCCCGGATTTCGAGCCTGAATCCAAGCAGCCATGAGATCAATCAACCACAGAGTGTTCTTACGTGGTATAAGAGATCCCACTGTGACAAATAGTGGGCAGTCAATTGGCAAACAGTGCTCACGCTTCCAGGATGACATGTTGCCAACCTGATTCGGGAGAAATTTTCTGGATACCCCATTGTATATCACTGTGGTTTTGGCGCTCAATCTTATGTTGAGATTTAGCAGTTGTCTTCTGGAAAAGTCGCTAACAGTGATCACATGTGAAAACTTATCTAAGAGCTTCCTTTCGGTCCAGCGAGCGCCGCGAAAACTCTCGAAACTGTGGTGAAAGCAGGCGACTGTTGGGATATCCAGTAAACGCCCTACAGCAAGAGAAGCTATGCCTAAGTAGTAGGGACTATGGACACGAATCAAATCTGGTCTGAAAGTCCTGGCAGCTTTTAGTAAAGGTAAGAAGAAAACCGCACTTGCTAAAAATGGGGGACACCTCCAGTATCCAAAAATCCACTTCACTTCACAACCTCCCGGAATCGGACAACAGCCCCGCTGGATATGTGGTATGAGCAAGAGCACTTTTTGTCCTAATCGTGCAAGTGCCGATAGCATCTCATAGTCATATCGACCACCACCGAGATGTTGATCCATTCCTATTTGGGGACAAAGCACTCTCAAATCACAAAACCTCCGATACGAAAACCACAGGGATAGGTAAAGGAGGAATCAGCTAACTGCAATTTTCCCCACTCCTTGAAATACATCGAGGTATTGTTGAGCCGCCCGATCGATCGAAAGTTCAGGACGTCGCGCCAGGGTCTTCTCCCGGAGTTCATTATACCGATCGCGGAGTTCAAACACTGCGTCTTGAAGGCTTTCGATACAGGCAACACCACATTCTCTAACTATCTCCGGATTCCCTCCGCTGGGGTGGTAAATCACCGGGAGGCCACTGGCAATGCCTTCCAAGATGGCATTGGAGCACGGGTCGTTCTGGGCCATGTGGAGCAAAGCATGATGGCCTCGTAATAACACAGACAAAACGTCATGTCTTCGGGGAGGAATGACTTTTACCTGGCCTAGATTCAGACCGGCCGGCCAGTTCCCCACAAATGTGACCTCTACACCAGAAATGTGGCTGGCCCGAACTGCATCTGGGGCGCCCTTTCTCAGATTTGGAGACCAAGAAACCATAATCAATTTCAACGGGCCCATATCCGGCGGCCATTCGGCCGGGAAGAAATGATCTAAATCCACACCATTGTAGACCACACTTGAACGTAAC
>Ga0194126_10009965_pt1 | contig 12543 bp, 15 predicted proteins | sample TA2KigC150mmetaG_FD_148641 | JGI IMG/M metagenome (GOLD analysis project Ga0194126, IMG submission 148641) | Freshwater microbial communities from Lake Tanganyika, Tanzania - TA2015035 Kigoma Deep Cast 150m | ecosystem: Environmental > Aquatic > Freshwater > Lake | place: Tanzania: Lake...
CGGCGGGTGCGGGCGCAGGCGTGTCCGATGCCGCGGAAGCCACGGGCGGCTTGGCGATGCTCTTCTTCACCGGCGGTGCCTTCTCCGGCGTCGCCGATGCGGTTCGCGCCGGCGGCACTCCTGCCGGCGGGTTGGCCGGCGCCGTCGGACCATTCAGTGGCGTCGTCGTGGCGCCGCTCGATTGCCGGCCCTGCATCATGTAATAGAAATAGAAATAGCCGCCGCCACTGCCGATCAACGCCACGACCGCGACAGCGGCGATGATCCACGCCTTCGATCCGCCCGGCGTGGGAGCCACTGCAGCCGGCGCCGGCCGTTGCAGCGTCTGGTCCGCCGGCGACCCTGCCTGCTTCTGGCGATCCTCATGCAGCGCCTTCAGCACGTTCGTGCTGGCCAGGCGCGTTTCGTCCATCGGCGGCGGCGGCGCGAACTGGTGCGTCTTGCGAATCAGCTGCAGCTCTCGGCCGAGCTCTTCAGCGGACTGAAATCGCTTGTCGCGATCCTTTTCGAGCGCTCTCGACACCGCGTCGATCAGCGCCTGCGGCAGCCCGGGCACGAACTGCTCGATCGGCGGCGGCGGCTGCCGCAGGATGCCGGCGAGCACTTGCGTCAGGCCGCCACTCTCGAAGGGCTTGCGGCCCGTCAACGCCTCGTAGAGCAGGACGCCGGTCGACCACACGTCCGAACGCCCATCGAGATCCTGCGCGCCGGCGATCTGCTCCGGCGACATGTACGGGGCGCTGCCGACGACATCCCCCTGCCGCGTCAGCGTCGACGTCGCCAGTTTCGCGATGCCGAAGTCGAGCAGCTTGACCGTGCCGTCCTGCAGCAGGAACACGTTGGCCGGCTTGACGTCGCGGTGCACGACGCCCTGTGAATGCGCGTAGCTGAGGCCGCTGCACAGCTGCGCGACGATATCGAGCTTGTCGTCGAGCGTCAGCGGCGGCTGCTCCTTCATGCGCGAGCTCAACGGCGAGCCGCGCAGGAACTCCATGACGATGTGCGGCTGGTTGTTCTCTTCGGCAAACTCGAACACCGTGACGATGTTGCGATGCTGCAGCTTGGCGGCCGACTTCGCCTCGCGGTAGAAGCGCGGCCGCATCTGCTCGGTGTCGTCGGAGAAATCCGCGTGCATGACCTTGATGGCCACCTCGCGATCGAGCACCAGATCTAAGCCGCGATACAGTACGCCCATGCCGCCACGGCCGACGCGCTCGAGAATCTGGTAGCGCCCGATCTTCTCGGGCATGGACGTTGACGTCCTCATATCTTCCTGGTTATCTCGTTGTCGCTGTGCTTGACGATAACGGTCTTGGCGTTGCGTTCTTGGACGACCGTCGGCGCATAGGACACGGCCGGCTCGCCCTGAGCGAAGTCGAAGGGCTCACCCTGGGCGGCAATTGGCCGATCGAGGAACGGTCCGACTTCGTCAACGAACTTCACCTGCAGGTGGCCGATCTGCACCACATCGCCGTTGCGCAGCTGCGCCGAGGGCATCTTGCTGCCGTTGACCAGGATGCCGTTGCGGCTGCCAAGGTCGCGCACGCTGGCATCCTTGACGTCGGCGGTGAACGCCGCGTGCCGGCGCGACATCAGCGGATCGTTCTGCTCGCTGATGTCGCAGGCGGGATCGCGGCCGACGATCAGCGAATCGACCAGCACCAGCTCCCGCGGCCGGCTGCCGCCGCTGACGATCAGGCGGCGGCTCATCGCTTGAACGCTCCCGAGGCGGAGCGCAGCACCGCGATCTCCGCCGCGACGTTGTTGTGCCAGACCTGCAGCATCACGCCGAAGCGCTCATTGAGCGGGCGCGCCGAGGCGTTGACCAGCGGCTGGCCGCCGAGCAGATCCATTACCGCGTACGCCCCATCGACGCCGAGGTCGAGGACCGACACGACGTTCGGATGCGCCACTTGTCCGGTCAGCCTCGCCTGTTGATGCACGCGCGGATCGCCCTCCTGTCCAATCCGCACGGCGACGCGACGCCCGATCGATTCGTCGACGGCGGAATGCACGTCGGCCGACGCGCCGTGGCCGATGCTCTCGACGATGGCATAGCGCCCGATACGCGACGGGTGACTTCCGTTGTTGTTCACGGGCCGGCAGTCCCCTCCGGAGGTTGTCGTGCCGGAGCCAAAAGTATAGCCCAACCGAAGTCGTTAGGGCCCGTCAAAACATAATTGTTTAAGGACGGCGCCGCTGTGAAGCCGGGAAAATCGTGTAGTTCCAATCGCCGCGAAACTCGTGGCGCTGGAGACGAATGGTGGCCATCTGCGCGTCGGTGCCGGGCACGCCATCAGGGTAGCGCCGCCGATCAATCTCCGATCGGACGCGGAGCCCTGACCGACTGTTCGTCGAGGCAATCAGGCTGACGATGGCGGCGAAACTGACGAGCGGCGTGCCGCGCCAGTGCATCGCGATGTGGGAGAAGAGCCGATGTTCGATCTTGTTCCACTTGCTGGTCCCTGGTGGGAAGTGACACACCGTGATGGCCAGGGGGGTCCGATTCGCCAGTTGCTGCAGTTCCCACTTCCAGAGGCGGACGCGTGGGCCGTTGTTGCCGCCGGCGTCCGCCGTGATCACCAGCGACCGGACGCGGGGGTAAGCGCCGCGACCCATCTGTCGCCACCACCGGCGAATCGCATGGACCGCGAAGCTGGCGGTGTCAGGGTCCATGCCGATACTGACCCAGCCTTCATTGCGCCGCAGATCGTAGACCCCGTAGGGAATCGCCTTCCCGTGCCCGGGATCGCGAATGATGAAGTCGTGCACGCGGACGTGATCGGGCTCGCCGTGTCGCCGCCAGGTGCGGCCGCCATTCTTGAAATCGCCCACCAACTCCTTCTTCTTCGTATCCACGGATATGGCCGGCTGTCCTCGCCGCTGCGCGCGCGTCACGGTCTCGGCGAGATAGCGAAACTGCGCATCCCGATCGGGATGTTGACGGCCTTCCCGCGTCTTGACGTGGCCTTGGAGGGAGTAGCCCAACTGGTGCAGCAACTCGGCGACGACCGTGTGGCTGATCGAGTGGCCGAGGGCCTGCAGCGCGATCGCCAGCTCGCTCAAGCGTGGCGGCAACGCGCTTCGGTATCGCAAGTACTCGCCGAGCGCGCTGACGCGCGTCATCAATTCAGGACTGACCAGCAGGTCGATGAACGGTCCGAAGAGATCGACACCGCGGAGGCGCTTGAATTCCTCGGCAGCGCGCTCTTGTTCGGGTGTTCTTCCGGTTCCTAGCTCCCGGTTCCCGGCCCCCGTCACGCCGTTACAGGCAGCCCGTTCTTGAGGAGATCTTCCATCGCGGCAGCGAGCGTATCGATCTCTTCGAGCGGCATGTAGATGTTCGGCGTCACGCGAATGCCGTTGTACTCGGGGCGACTGATCGCGGTGACGATGATGCGGTACTTGTTCCAGTGGAAGTCGTTGATCCTCGGTGCTCCGTTAACAAGGGAGGCCGCTAATACGGTTTATCGTCCTATGGCATCATTCGGGCGTCAAACCGCCGCGACTGATTTGGCGTTGTTTGCCAGACCGAGAAGGAGGATCGCGAATGCGGACGCTGCTGATCGCAACGTTGTTGCTTCTGGCTGCCGGAGGAGGGTCGGGTGCCGCTCAAACGCCGGTGACGGTTTTCAAGGGACGACCGTTGCTGAAGATCAGCGAGGGTGGTGTTGAGCGGACGCCCGAACAGGTTGCGCGTGACCGGGCAGTCACCCTCGAATGCGTGATCAGCCAGATCGGTGACTCCTTCTATTGGGCTTCACGGGCGAACGTCCGAATGGCGAGAGTCGAGGGCGGCGCGTTCATCACGTACATGGCCCTAAACGGCGCGGCCTACGTGCGGATGGTGAAAACAGATGCGAAGTCGGCGGCGGCGCTCATGAGCGACACCGAGGCACGCCTCGACTACGTCGAGCACGCGCTACTTGGCCTGCGAAGTGTCACGTACTATGGAAACCGGCAATAGACTTGGCGGACCCCTATCAGGCATCGACCCGTGAAGTCGATAGGACCACGCAGACCGATGCAGGGCCGGGGTAGGGTCCCTCGGTCGTCTCCGCGCCGATCTCCCGCCCTGGCTCACTCGCACTCGGTCGTGACCGTGGCGCCGATGATCTTGGACGGCTGCACGTCGAGCGGGCGCTCCGGCGTATTAATGAAGATTGCGACACGCGTGGCACCACCGGCGTCGTCAATAGGCTCGATTGCGCCGGTGTGCAAGAGCAGGTCCTTGGCCGGCCGAGAGCCGCCCTTGTCAGCGGCGACGTCGATCGCGACGCCCCAAGCCCTGGCCGCCCGCTCGCTGTGGCCAGCATCACCTTGGGCATGAAGCATTCAGCAGGCGGTAGGACTCGACGTCGATGATCGCCGGCGGTGGACCTGGATCGCGCCCGGCCGCGCGGCCGGCCGGCATCACCGGCGTGATGCGTACTCGCCCGCCCGCCAACCCGATGCCCGGTTGCGTCATCTCCGACCGGTTCATCAAGCCGGTGATCTCGATCACCGATGACTCGCGCGCCTTGATCTCGTCCAGCATCTTCTTGTCGCCCTCAAGGCGGATCTTCATCCCCTCCTCGAGCAGCACGCCGCGTGACTCGTGTTCAGGGTCGCGCCGGACGGTGAACACGCGGCCGCGGGCGCAGCCGGAGATCGACAACCGCGCCGAGTCCTTGGGCACCGGCCGCTCCTGCGTGGAGAGCGGGCTTGACGACGCCCCGATCAGCATCAACGCGATCACCGTGGCTGTCATGCCGCAAGCTTACCTTCACCCGCGTCGCCGGATCGAGCTTCGGCGGACGCGGACCGCGCGGGTGACAACAGGAAGACCGTCGGCATGGTCAATCGATTCTATGGCCACTGGCCCCGTCGCTGGCACGGGACGCCCACCGCGTTCGTTTCGGGCGCGGCGACGCCGCTCCGCAGCAACGCGCCAATATTGTGCTGCTGAGGGGGTGCCGACACGACATAATCGAGCCTCGTGAATCCCGCAGCGATGGTTTACAAGATTCTTCCCGCCAGGCTCTGGGAGCAAGCCTGCCGGGCGGGCGTGTTCGTCGGGTCGGCGGTGGACATCGCCGACGGCTTCATCCACTTTTCGACGGCCGCGCAGGTGCGTGAGACCGCGGCAAAGCATTTTGCCGGGCAGCCGGACCTCATGCTGGTGGCGATTCCGGCCGCCGCTCTGGAACAGTTGGCGTGGGAGCCGTCGCGCGGCGGCGCGTTGTTCCCCCACCTCTATGCGCCGCTGCCGACCGCCCAGGCGTCCTGGGCCAGGTTGCTGCCGCTGGGGCAGGACGGCCGACACTTGTTTCCCGAGGACCTGGTCTGATGTTCTACGAGATCGCGAAGAACGACCACGGGTTGCGATACAACCCGCTCAAGGCATGCGTGGTGCCCCGCCCAATCGGGTGGATCACCACCGTCAATGCCGCCGGTATCGTCAACGCCGCGCCGTTCAGCTTCTTCCAATTGCTGAGCTACGACCCGCCGTTCGTGATGTTTTCAGCCGGCATGCACGAAGTCGACGGCGGCAAGAAGGACACCGTCACCAACGTCGAAGCGACCGGCGAATTCGTCTACAACATGGCGACGTGGACGCAGAAGGACCAGATGAATACGACCGCGCTGATCGTCGAACGTGGTGTCGACGAACTGGCGGCGGCAGGGCTTGAGACCGAGCCGTCGCGCCTGGTCGCACCACCCCGGATCAAGGGATCGCTCGTCCAGTTCGAGTGCCGGCTGCATCAGATCATGACGCTGCCGTCCACGAAGTCCGGTGCCGATCACCACCTTGTGTTTGGCGAGGTGGTCGCGGTGCATATCGACGATGGCATCCTGACGGCCGACGGGCGCGTGGACGTGCTCAAGGCGCGGCCAATCGCCCGGCTCGGCTACAAAGACTACGCATGCGTGGACGCCATCTTCCAGATGGAGAAGCGGATGCCGGAAGATCAGCGCCGGTAGATGCCGCTGTACGCGCTCACTCGCTGCGATCGCCCACCGAGGCCGTCATGGTGATCGAGGTGACACCGCACGAAATCGTGCTCTGCAAGCCGCCGGGCCTGGCCTCGGAACTGCCGCGCAATCCCGCAGCCGATTCGCTCGTCACGCGGTTGAGCGCACTCGGATACTCGGACGTGCGGTTGGTCCATCGGCTGGACTCGCCGGCCTGCGGACTGATGATCGTGGCGCGGACTGCGGAGGCCGCCGCTCACTACTTCGCCGAAATCGCCGCCCGCCGCTGGCAGAAGTTGTATGTGGCGGCAGTGTCGGCGCCGGCAGCCCAGGTTCGGGCGCTTATCGGCCCTCACAAAGCCTACCTGTCGACCGAGGGGCGCCGCGCGACCGTGGTGCGAGCCGGCGGCAAGCCGTCGTTCCTCACCCTCGTGCACGTGGCCGAGGCCGCAGCCGGACAGAGCCATGTGCTCGTGCACCTGCATACCGGGCGGTTTCACCAGATCCGGGTGATGCTGGCGCATCTTGGCGCCCCCCTGGTCGGCGACGATGTGTACGGCGGTTCGACGGACGGCCGGTTCTATCTGGAACAGGCCATGCTGGGCGCGCGGCCATTCGGCAGCAGCCAGCCGCGGCTGTGGCGCGCACCGTCGCACAATGGCCGGCCGGCGTGGGCAGACGATCTCGCACGCGCGATCGACGCGCAGGAGCGCACGCTCCTCAACGAGGCGTAAACATCGCCGCAGCCACTCGGCCGCGCTCGCGCAGATCCGCGGGCCATGGCGGCAGCGCCTGCCACCGCACCGGCCCCACACTGGCTTCAATCAGGGTTCGCAGGGCGCTCCCGGCCGCAAGCTCGCGCGAATTGGTGGCGGCGAAAATCGTCCCCTTCGGCGTCAGCACACGAGTGGCCGCCTTCAGCAGTTTCGGATAGTCAGACACCGCCTTCCATGGCTTGATGCCGCGGCGGCTGTTGCCGGTGCCGAAGGTGGGCGGGTCCAGCACAATCACATCGAAGCGCTCGTGCGCGTGGCGGGCCGCATAGGCGAGGTAGGTCATCGCATCCATGCGCGAGTAACGCACGCGATCGGGATCGATCGCGTTGAGCGCATGATTGCGGCGCCCCCACCCCAGGTAGCGCGCCGACACATCCACGTTGGTCACGTTGACGCCGGCGGCCGCCAGCGGCACCGAAAACCCGCACGTGTACGCAAACAGATTGAGTGCTCGCGTCGCACGCCGCTGAGCCAGCGCGTGCCGGTGCTCGCGATGCTCCAGGAACAGACCGGTCGAGAACCCGTCGAACATGCGCACTTCGTAGCGCACACCGTGTTCCTCCACCGTCAGCGTTTCAGGGACCGCACTGCCGGCCCGAGGCGTTGCGGACGTGGACTCGGCCGGGGCGCGCCCGCCGAGCCTGGAGCGGTCCTTGGCGAACCGCTTCACGTACACGGCGGACACGCCCGCGTTGCCGAGGACCTCTAGCACCGTGTGTGCGGCATCGGTAATCCGCGCATCCGCCCACCCTGCATCGTCGTAGACGCTGAGGACGGCGGCGGGCCCGTAGCGGTCGACGTAGACGCCGGCAATGCCGTCGCCGGCGCCATCGAACAGCCGGTAGGCCGTAGTGGTGGTCGACGTAAGAAGGGCGCGACGGCGGGCCACGCTGCGGGTGAACGCGTCAATCACAGGTCCGCCGCCTGCTCGAACGCCACGCGACCGTTCCCGGCCGAGGTTCCGGCCGTGATGTCAACTGGGGATTCGATTGCGACGCGACCTAGGCGACGCGCACGTTCTCGGCGCGCGGGCCCTTGGGGCCCTGGCCCACGTCGAAGCTGACCGACTGTCCTTCCCGCATCTCGTCGAAACGCGTCTGGGTGCAGGCCGAATTGTGGAAGAAGTATTCCTTGCCGTCGGTGGCGAGGATAAAGCCAAAACCCTTGTCGGAGACAATGCGCTTGATGGTGCCGTTGAGAGAGGCCATGTCGATTCCCTTGTCGCTGCGGACTGTTAACGAACTAGCTCATCCTGGTCTTCGGTTTGACGGCGCGTTTGGCGCCGTCGGTCTGCTTCCGCGGTTTCAGCGCTTTGACTTCTTCGGGTGTCGCGGCTTCCAGATGCTCGTCCGCGATTGCGGCCTTCAGCTTCTTCAACCCGCCCGCGGTGAAGTCGATTTGCAGGTAATCGCCGGCCCGGACCAGAACGCGTCCCGCGCCCCATTCCGGCCGCAATCTGTGTCGAACGACGGTGTTCTCTTTGAAAGGCATACTCAATTCGCACCCAATCGTTGAGTCCGCACTCAACGAATCCGAGTGAAGGCTGGTTGCAAGGGAATTTGAACCCCCGACCCCGGGCTATGAGCCCGTGATCGCGCCTCGATTGAGGCATACTTTACCCGACTTTCGCTGATTCCGGGAGCGTCGACGGGCGACTCCAGACGGATGCTCATCCCGGCCGCCTGAGCCTTGCTCGGCGCGTCCGGAAAAGCAATGGGCCGCCATGGCGGCCCATTGCCAGCGAATCTACATCAGCGTGAAGGGCACGACCGCCATCGTCTTGTCCCACATGATGGCGAGCTTGCCACCCTTGTCGGTGAGGTCCACGAAGCTCCACGTGAGCTGATCGACGACCATCGGCAGCGTCGACAGGGTCATGGGTGCACGCACCACGTCCTTGTCGGCGGTATAGCCGTAGGCGCCCCACAACGCGGTCTTGTTCGTGCGGTCGAAGGTCTGCTGGATGGGCCAGGACGAGAGCACGAAGGTCCAGTTGTTTTCCTTCGCGTCGATGTAGACGGTGTACTCGCCGGCTGGCACGTGTGTGCCGCCCACCATGATGGCGACGTCAGTCTTGAGGCGCGTGGCCACGTTGGCACCGGCCCGCCAGATCGGCGCACCGGCCAGGATCGCCTTGCCGTAGTCGGCGCCCGAGCCGAAGATGTTCGCGCGGCCGCGCAGCTGGGGACGGCCGTAGGTGATGTCCATCCACTTGCCACCCTGATAGGTCGTGGCCTTCTCGCCCTTCACCCACGTCCCCCCGACCTCGGCACTCGCCGTGCCGACGCCGCTGGCTGGGCGCGCCGGCGCTTGCGCGAAAAGGGAAACGCCGACAACGAGTGCGGCGGCGGTGACGAGGGATAACGTACGCAGTCGAGTCATTTGTCCTCCAGAGTCAAGAGCCAGAATGAGATCGGAACACGTCGGCGCGCATTCGTCAACTGCTGTTGGTGTGAACGCACAGACCGGCGTCTGCATCCCCCGCGGTCCTCGCGGCGCTAATAGAGGGGGCGGACCTGTCCGACGAGATCGTGAATCGCACCGGGAATCTCGGAGGGCGAGTTATTTGAGTCAGGCCACCTCGGCCTGCTCATAATACTGCACTTCGAGATTCCCGGTACGATTCAAGCCGAGCCCAGGGGCTCTGGGCGCTACTTCGACTTGTACACGACCCCGCCCTTCATCACGAAGCGCACGCGTTCGAGCTCGGTGATGTCGGCGAGGGGATCCTTGTCCACGGCAATGAGATCGGCGAAGCGGCCCGCCTGCAGCGTGCCGACGCGGTCCCCCCAACCCATCGCATCGGCGGCGATCCGAGTCGCGCCGAGGATGGCGTCCATCGGCGTCTGACCGAGGTCCACGCGTAGCTTGAACTCACGGGCGTTGTCCCCATGCGGGAAGACTCCAGCGTCGGTGGCGAAGCCGATCTTTAACCCGTGCGCAAGGGCGATGCGGAAGGCCTTCTCCTGCGTGCCCTGCATGGCCTTTTCGCGCTCGACCTGGTGGGCCGGAATGTTGAGGGCCTGATTGTCGTGCAGGATGGAGTGGCCGACGTAGAGGGTGGGCGCGAAGAACGCCCCCTTCTCCCTGAACAGCCGCGCGCCCTCTTCGTCGAGCATGCTGCCGTGGTCGATGGTGCGCACACCCGCGCGCAGCGCGGCCTTGATGCCTTCCGCGCCGTGCGCGTGCGCGGCCACGAACCTGCCCCAGCGCGCGGTCTCTTCAACCGCCACCGCGAGTTCGGCGTCCGAGTACTGCTGCGAGCCCGGGGGGATGCCCTTCGACATGACTGCGCCAGTGGCCAGGATCTTGGTGAAGTCGGCGCCGTTCTTCAGGTTGGTGCGCACGACCCGGCGCACCTCATCCACGCCGTCGGCGAGGTTCTTCACGATGGGAACGTCCACGTAGATCGAGAACTGGCGGGCGTCGCCCGCGCCGCCGGTGGCGGAGACGTAGTTGCCGGAGGCCTGCATGCGCGGCCCTGGAATCGAGCCCTTGTCGATCGCGTAGCGCAGGTCGATATCCACGTAGGGCCAGGTGGGCCCCATGTCCCGCACGGTGGTGAACCCGGCCATGAGGGTGGCGCGGGCGTTGACCGCGCCGTAGATCGCGGCGCGGCCGGGGGTGGTGGTAAGGAGATTGGTCTCCCAGTTGGTGCCGACCTCGTCGGTCAGGTGGGTGTGCAGATCGATGAGGCCGGGCAACAGCGTCGTGTTGCCGAGGTCGATGACCGTATCCGCGGTCATGCCGGCGGATGGGCCGACCCGTTCGATGCGGTCACCGCGGATGAGCACGGCGCCGTTGGTGAGCGGCGCGCCCCCGAGGCCATCGATGATCCTCGCGGCCTTCACCAGCGTGGTGCGGGGGGACGTCTGGCCTGCTGATTGCTGGGCGAGCGCGCCGCCGGGTGCCACGCAGACGGCGAGGGCCATGATCCAGACTTTCATGAATCGCATGATGAGTTCACCTTCCGCCGTGATTCTCCCTCGGATCGCGGCTCGGCGCGCCGCGATGGCCCGAGCTACAAAGGCTGCAACTACCAGCGCAGTTGACCAGAAGATGGCGCTTCCAACTGTCATTCCGTGCCTCGCTCTGTTGCCCTCTGTTTCCTTGACGCGGGCTCGGCGGCCCTAACCTTCCGGGGATTGTATGGCGGGGCTGGTGTATTGAGGTGCGCCGTTAATGAATTTTCTTTGAGGGCCGGTGCTTCAGGCGCCCGATCGCCGGGTGATCGGTGCGGCGAGTGCCGGGCGACGTGCAAAGACGGTCGGCGGATTCTAAAGAGCCCCGGTCGTGCGCATGGAAGGACACGCCGAGCTGCCGTTCGAGGGAGGCCCTTAATACGGCCTATCGTCTCGGCGGGGGTAGACGCGCGAAGACGGTCGAAGGGCTGCACGCGGTAGTTCTTACAACTTCACTGCCGCGTCGGGCGCCGCTACAAACTCACCGCCTATCGCGATCTCGACACAGGCGCGCTCGCCATGAGCCGCGCGGTCGGGTACCCGGCGAGCATCGTCGCACAGATGGTGCTGTCGGGCGAACTCCGCCGGGCGGGCGTGGCGAGCCCGATCCGCGACGTCCCGCCCGACGCGTTCTTCGAGGCGCTGGCCCGCCGCGGGCTGACCGTCACGGAGCGGGAGATCGAGGTGGACGAGTGCTACGTTGGTTTATATCAACGTCCCACCTTCGCGTATTCCACGTTCGCCTGCTGCAGGATCGGGAGGTCGGGATCGGCGTCCTTCCAGCGCGCGAGCAGGTCCTGGTAGGCCTTGCGGGCTGCGGCGGTGTCGCCTGCCTCGGCACTCGCGCGCGCGTACTCCAGCAGGTAGAGCGGTTCGAGCATCGTGAGGCGCACGAGCGCCGGCTGGTCGAGAATCTTCTTCAATTCGGCCGCGGCATCGGCCGGGCGGTGCGCCCGCAGGAAGGCCTGTCCGCGCAGGAGCGGTGAGATCCGGTTCCAACTGTTGTCGTACGGCCGCGCCGATTCCAGCGCCTCGAATGCGCGCGCGGGCTCGTCCCGGGCGAGCGCCATCGCGGCGCGCACTTCCGGGAGCGCGGCCTGTTGCACCCACGTGGACTTCGGATAGAGCGCGTTGACCGCGTCCATCTCCTTCTGGGCGCCGGCTGCGTCGCCGACAAGCGCGGAAGCCAGGGCCGCGTCGGTCCGGGGCTCTCCCGCACCGAGAATCTTCCGCGCTGCTTCGATCGCGTTGCGCGCCTGGCGGACGTTGCCGTACAGAGCGTCCAGCAGGGCCATCCGCAGTTCGTAGCCCGCCGCGACTTCGCGCAGTCCGGCCTGCTGCGCGAGTTGAACAGCCGATGATGCGAGCTTGCGCGCTTGGTCGAATCGCCCTTCCGTGCTCGCGACGGCCGAGTGCCATGACGTCATCACGTACTCTTCCGGCTTGCCGCGCGCCCACTCGATTTCGTGCGCAATGGCCGCCCGATCGCCCGCGAGCCACCCGCGGAAGGCCAGCGCCTGATGGACAAGCACACCGTCGACCTTCCGGTCAATCGCCTGCTGCAGCACTGCGCGCGCTTCATCGGGGCGGTTGAGCAAGAGGTAGCTCCAGCCGACGTGGAAATAGCTTAGCGATGTGGTGGGCGCGAACTGGAGCGCCGCCTGTGCCTCCGGCAGGGCCCTTTCGGCCTGGCCCATCCCAGCGTAGAGAATGGAGAGATTGTTGTGCGGGATGGAATCGCGTGGGTAGGTCTTCTTCCAGACCTCGTAGTTCTCGCGCTGCTTGTCCGTCTCGCCGGTGACCGACCCGTAATAGTGCCCAGTGATGTAGAGGCGCTCGCGCTCGCTGAC
>Ga0194126_10009966_pt1 | contig 12542 bp, 9 predicted proteins | sample TA2KigC150mmetaG_FD_148641 | JGI IMG/M metagenome (GOLD analysis project Ga0194126, IMG submission 148641) | Freshwater microbial communities from Lake Tanganyika, Tanzania - TA2015035 Kigoma Deep Cast 150m | ecosystem: Environmental > Aquatic > Freshwater > Lake | place: Tanzania: Lake...
GGAGCTCCGCGTCCTCCTTGGCCTTCTTCAGGATCATGGCCGAGATCTCGATGGGCGAGTACTGCTTCCCGTCCATGACGACCCGCAGGTCATCGTCGGTACCGTCGGAGGGCTCGACGATGGCGTATACGTGGTGCTTCCGGACTTCCTGCACTTGTTGATCCCGATAGCCTCGTCCCATGAGGCGCTTGATGGACAGGATGGTGTCCCGCGGCGCCAGGAGCATCTGATCTAGGGCCCGCTGCCCCACGGATGTCTTCTTCTTGTACGTCCCGACCACGGACGGGGTCAGGTCCTGGCTCTCGACATTCTGCAAGACTCTGAGATCCTTCCCCCGGATAGCTGCCACCGTGTTTGAGGTTCCCAGATCGATTCCAATTGCCACTCCCATGCGGGCCCCCTCCTGATTGCATTGCCTCGCACCCCCTGGGGGCGCGACCGCCTCCGTTCAGTTCTTGACCGCTATCACCAACGATCTGCGCAACACATCTCCCTTCCACATGTAGCCTCTCCGCTGCTCGGTTAGGATGGTTCCATCCTCGAGCTGGGGTTGCTCTTCCGTCCCCACGATGGTGTGGAAACCCGGAAGCGCCTTTCCCTCGGGCGCTTCGATGACGACCACGCCGCGGCTCTTCAAGTGATTGTCCAGCACCTTGCGCACCGCTCGGAAGTTGCCGATCCAGATGCGAGTCTGCTGATCAGCGTTCGCCTCGCGGGGGGCGATGTTGTCGAAAACACGGTCGAATCCGTCGAGAACATCCAAGCAGTCCAGCAGGAGCTGCATCTGCTCTTTCCTGGCCTTATCCTGCGCGTTCGACAGCTCGACCTGAAGGCTGGCGACCTTGCGGATCAAGTCGACCTGGTCATGGCGGACGGCCAGCCAGCCGCGATCCTTGGAGTCACTGCTCACAGGGTACCCCGCCTCTTCGTGACGGCCGCCTAGCAGTCGAAGGCCGGACGGAGCCGTATCTGCTTTAGCCCGTCCAGCGTCTGAACGTCGCCGATCCTCATGGCCAGGACCGTGATGTCACGGGTCTCGGTTGTCAGGTCCGTGCCTTCCAGGTCGCAGTACAGAGCCGCCGGCGTAGCGACCGGCGCGAACCGGAACTCGTCCAGGACGAGCGGCGTCGGTGCGACTTCCGTCCGATCGCTCTCCGGAACCTCCAGGAGATAGAACCAGATGTCGATCCGAGCCCGGGCCGCTGCGCTCTGGAGCTTGCGGGCCGCTTCCTGGGCCAGACCCAGGCGCGCAAGCTTCCGGCGGTCGCGCATGAAGCGCGGCAATGCTTGCCGGACATCCGCGAGCGGTGCCTCCTCGAGCAGCCCGAGCAACTCGTACGGTGTCTCCTGCGTATGGTTCGGATCCTTGATCATGGGGGCACCTCCGCGAACCTCAGAATCCCCGCTGAATCCGTCGGCGAATCTGGTAGAGCGCGACCAGGTTCCTCAGGACCGGAAGCAGCTCCTCATCATTGATGCTGCGGTACAGCGACTCCTCCATGTCCGCTTCGGCAGCGGCCCGGATCACGCCCAGCGCCTCCGGCTTGAGATCGAAGCAAGGCAGCATGACCGCCCGCTCGAGCAATCCTATGCACCGACCCACCTCACTGGTCGTGACGGGCTGAGTGAACCCTTGGAACATCGCATACGCCTTCTCGTTCAGCTCCACGGCTAGGTTCTTCTCAAACGTGCGATTGCCGGGCGTGAGACGAATGGCCTCTTCGAACATGGCGATGGCCTTGTCGTGGTTCTGCTCCCGACAACCGAGGTTGTTCAGGAGAGTAGCCAGACCGCTCTTGGCCCGGGCGTGACCCGGTCGCAGCTTCAGCACGCGATTGAAGTCGGCGCGCGCACCGCTAAAGTCCTCGGTTCGGGTCTTCGAGTCGCCGCGGTCGCACAGGTAGATGCAAAGGTACTCGAAGAGCGACGCGCTTGCCTCCGGCGCCAACGGCAGCTCCAGGGCCTTCTCCAGAAGGCCGATCGCCTGGTCAAGCCGCTCGGCCTTCCGCAGCCGCCCGGCCTCCTTCTGCGTCTCCCGGATGAGCTGCTCGGAGATCGAGCGCTCCAGAGCCTTGAACAGCGCAGCGCAAGCCGCACTCCTGACGGTCTTCTTGTTCCCCTCGCGCGCCTCGGCGTGGGCCAGCCTCCACGCCTCCAGCGCCTGGATGACCTTCTTCTGGGACACGAGTAGGATGGCCTTCCGGTCAAGTCCGACCGCCCGCAGGTAAGCGGCCTCCACGGAGCTGCGCGCTGATTCGGGCAAGGTACTCAGGTAGCGCAGCCCCTCGTCCGGCCGGTTCTGCTCTTGCATCAGAACGGCCGCCGTGCCGAGCCCATCGTTCGAGAAGTAGATGCGAAGCTGCAGGGCGCACTCGGCCCCCGCCGTTTCGGGCACATCTCCGCTCCGCTGGCGCAGCTCGTCCAGGAGCCCGAGTCTCCGGAAGAAGAGGACCCCCCCCGGCAGACTCAGAATTCCGCGGGGGGACTTCCCCGTCGGCAAGAGCCCCAGCGCCTTGTGCCAAGCAGCCGCAGAGACGCGCTCCAGGACGGCCGCCGTGAGGCAGTCCTCGTACGTTTGCGCCAGGGTCTGGTTCTTGTGCCGCTTCGCATGGTCCACCCTGGACTGAAGCCAGAGATCCAGATGTTCCTCCAGGAAGGAGCTCCGCAGGGCTTCCAGTTCGCCTGAAGGCAGCCGAAAGCCCCAAGCCTCTTGACGGTTCTGGCTCCAGTTGTTCCAGAACGCGTCGGAATGGACGAGCGCCGTCCAGTAGGCGATGGCTGCCAGCATGGGGGCCTTGGGGTTCTCGGACCCTCCGTCGAGCCCGCGCGCCCACCAGTAGTGCAGGAGCGCGAGATTGTGCAGCAAACGAAAATCGCTCGGGTTCGCCCGAAGCTGCTCTTCCCAGGCCTGGGCCGCCTGGCTACGCCGGCCCGCGCGCAGGTGCGCCAGGGGCACGACGTGCTTGAACCGATTGAGCTCCGTTGCGGGATCGACCTCCTCGGGGCTCATGTCCATAGTTTCCGCGATCAGCTGGGAGACCGTCGGCCACTCCCCCGCCCGCGCCGCGCACTCGACTTCGTGGATCAGCAGGCGGTAGGCGAGCCTGCGAGCTTGTGCGTTGGCGGGCGTTTCGGTGATCAGGGACCGGAGGATCCCAAGGGCATCCCGCACCCGTGCCTCCTGAGCTAACGCCAGCGCCAGGTGATAGCGACCCACAGCATCATTCTCGCTGTCTCGGAGGCTCTTCAAGTGCGCCTCGAGCGCCTCGCGCCGGCCGGTAAGGGCCAGGCAGGCCAGCTGCTGCCGCTCAGCGAGCGAAGCGAAGCGTCCGGCGCGCGACGCGCGCGGGGCGGGGCGCGATCCAGGCTTAGGTTCGAGCTCGGTCATGCCATCACCTCCGCATGCTCACATCAGGCGGTTCCTTCCAGCTCGAGGAGCGCATCCGGGTACTTGCCCTCTCGAATCTGCTCATTGGCCATGGCCCAGGTGGCGTACCTTCCGTACTCTCCGGCGGACGGGTCCGCCATCAACTCCCGGAACACCTGGAACGCAGCGGCGTTCTCGCCCTTCAGCAGCAGACACAGGCCCACGTGATACAGGAACCGTGGCTGTCGGCCAGCCGACTCCAGGAGGGCCTGCAGGCGGCTCAGACACTGGTCGTAGGACCCGAGCCGAAGATCGCACAGCGCCCCGATGTATTCATATCGAGCGTTGGATCCATCGCGCGAGATGGCCGAGCGCACCGCAGCCGCAGCGACCGCCACATCGACTGTGCCCTCCTTCATCAGCTCCGCGATGGCCAGGTGGAAGTGCAGTTCGGCAAGATCCTGTGCCGTCTTCTCGTCGTTCGGACAGCGCCGGAGATACTCCTCCCAGGCGGCAAGCGCACCGGCGGTGTTGCCGGCCGACAGGTGGAGCGATCCGAGCCGATAGAGGGCGCGGGCCAGATTCAAGGAGACACCCTCGTGGCCGGGCCGGTGCTCGAGAATCCTGCTCCAGTCCTGGATAGCCTCCGCCACGCCGCCCATCATGTACTGGGCAGTGCCGCGGTAGAACAGCAGTGCGTCGTCTTCCGTCCCCCGGCGGGCATACGACTTCAGGCACTCCAGCGCCTGTGCGAACTGGCCCATCCGGCAATTCAGGACACCCATGCGCAGGGCCGCCTCGACGCCACGCTGTCCCTCAGTCGGCAAGGCCTCGTACTGCTGCAACGCTTCCGCCAGATGCCCGCGACGTTCCAGCGTCAAGGCGAGGGCGAAGCGTGCCTCGACGTGACCCGGCGCGACAGCCAGGACCTGATTCATGAAAGAGGAGGCTGCGTCCAGGTCATTCCTCTGGTAGGCGAGGACTCCCAGGGCATACCGGGCCTCATGCGCGGCCGAATCCAGCGCGGCCGCATCCTGGTAGTCCCTTTCAGCGGCCGCCGTGTCGCCGCTGGTGAGCGACACATGCCCCCGCTGCACCCGAGCGCGGACTCCCCACGCATCGGTCTCCTGGGCCAACGCGTCAAAACACTGCCGCGCCGCGACATTCTGCGCGAGATGCGCATGCACGCAGCCGAGGTAGTAAAGCCCCCGGCGTTCATTGCGGACGGGCTGCAGCCAATGAAGAGCCTGAGCGAACTTCCCTTGCCGCGCGTAGGCCCGCGCTGCCGCCAGAACAGCGTCGGCATCGCGCGCGTCCGACGGTCGGTACTGGGGCCGCGCCTCCACCTCGCGCACCACATCATCGAACTTGGCCTGCGCGAAGAGCGCCCGCAGCAGCAGCGAGAGACACGGACGGTCGGGCGCCCCGTGCTTCAGCCCCGCGCGCAGGCGGGACTCGGCAGCAGCATGATCTCCACGCTGCTCCAGGATCGATCCCAGCAGAACCAGGGCGTCCACGTACTCCGCGTCGACAGCCACGGCCTGCTGGAGAGCCGTCATCGCGCCGGCGAGGTCGGCGGCGCGGTGCCGCAGCACGCCGAGATGGTAGCCGTGCAGCTTCTGGTTTGGCTCCAGCCGGAACGCGGTCTCCAGGTGCGCCATCGCCCCCGCAGCGTCGCCGGACAGCGTGAGGGCCCGGGCCAGCTGGAAGTGGTGCTCGGGACGATCACCCTGGCGAGCGACCGCCAGCTTGAGGTAGCGAAGAACCTGGTCGAGTTTGTCGCGCCGCGGGCCGGTGTCACAACTCACCGTGGTGTCGAACCCACCCAGACCCATCATGAGGCGCGCCGCCACTTCGGCGCAGGCTCTCGCCTCACGCTTCTGGTGCTTCTCTTCGGTAACGGGGAATGAGAGGAATCGCTCCAGGCTCCCCACGGCGCAGTCGAGGTTCGGCTCCGGCTGCTGCAGGTAGCAGACCGTGACCCAGTAGTAGGTGAGCGGCCGGTGCGGGTTGAGTGCACACGCACGCTGGAAGGACGAGAGGGCTTGGGCCGCTCGGCCCTCGAGGAGGTTCGCCAGCCCGAGGAAGTAGTGGGGCCACTCCAGGTTCGGATCGACCGCGATCACCTGCGCACTAATCTCGGCGACGGCCCTGCGCACGGGCGGCTTCATCTCCTCAGTGATCCGGCAGGCCTTCTGAAGAGCGAGCAGGACCTTCTCGAACTCCAGATCCCCCGTGGTTCGGTACGGAAGGGCTGCGAGGTAGGCATCGACCGCCTCGGCGCTCTTGTCCTGGCCCTCGGCGAAACACAGCGCCAGCAGGCGGATTGCCGCAGCCGGCAGCGCGGCGCGCACCGCCTTGGCCTCGCGGAAGCGCTTGAAGGCCTCGGCGCTCCTGCCGGCGGCGGCATCGATCTCGCCCAGACGCACCAGGGCCTGACCCAGCAGCCGGTCGCGCTCCGTCGCGGGCCCCTTGCCGGCGCGAGTCCGTCGCACCACCCGAAGGTACCTTCTCTGCGCTTCCTCCTTGCGTCCTGCTGCTAGGTGCCTCTCGGCGATCGCCAGTTCGCGACCGGGGTGCAACCGCCGCAGCAGCCAGACGATTCCCGCGACGCCGATGAGGAGCAGAGCTCCGATGACGATCATCACGGGAACGATGCGTGCACTCACGACGGCCTCCGGATCGGCTTCCACCGGCTCAGCAGAGCGCGGCCAGTCTTCTCCAGCGCCGGGCTGAGGCCGAGATCCAGTGCGCGTTGCATCGCCGCAACCGCCCGCGGCCCGTTGCGCAGTCCCCGGTTCCAGAGCGCCAGCGCCAGGTAGAAGTGTAGATCGGCGTGATCCGGGCATGCGGCGATGCCGCGGCGCACCGTGTCCTCGGTGCGCTGGAACTGCTGCCGACGATTGAAGTACGCGGCCAGCAGCATGAAGAGCCGCGGCTCCGTGGGAAAGCGCTCGAGCAGCGCGCGAGCGCGGCGCTCGGCTTCGTCCTCCTGATCCTCCTGGAAGAGCCTACGAAGCGCGACGATCTCCTGGTCGATATCCGGTCCCAGGACGTCCAACATCTCCTTGGCGCTCGCGAACCGATGCTTGGGACTCTTCTCCAATCCTTTCAGGATCAGCGCGTTCAGCCTCTCGTCGATCGCCGGGTTCAACACCTGGGGGGCGACGGGTGTCTCGCCCTCAATCTTCTGCTTCAGCACGAACAGGTTCTCGTCCCAGAAGGGTAGACGCCCCGTGGCCAATTCGTACAGGGTCGCGCTCAAGGACCACAGGTCGGCCGCATACGACGCCTTCCCGACGAACGCCTCGGGTGCCATGTAGGGGAAAGTTCCGGCAACGGTGCCGGAGCCGATCGTGCTGGATTGGACGATAGTTGAGATGCCGAAGTCGCAGAGTTTGGCGACGCCGTCCTCGTCGCGCACCATGATGTTCTCGGGCTTGACGTCCCGGTGGAGCACATTGACCCGGTGCGCGGCCACCAGTCCGCTGCAGACATTGTCGACGATCTGCAGGGCACGCTTCATCGCCATCGGCTTGCGACTGCTTGCCATCGGACCGATGATGCTGCGCAAGTCACGACCCTGGACGTACTCCATGATCATCACGTAGAAGCCCTCGAACGTATCGAAGCCAAGGCAAGGCACGATGTTCTGATGCTTCATGCCTTCCAGACTGGCTCTAAGCGCGCTGACGTTCATGACCTCATGGAGCAGGGCTTTCTCCTTATCCTTGTCGTGGGGCACCTTGATCACAACCTGCCGATCGTCCTTCGTCGTGTCCGTGACCAGCAGCGTACGCCCGAAGGCGCCCGCGCCGAGCTGCCGGATCACGCGGAAGCGGCACCAGGCCCTGTCTCTCTTCGGCATGGAACGCTCCTTCAGCTCGCGTCCAGGTCGCCGTAGCTGCGCGGGATGCCGTACCGATCCAGCTTGTTGAGCAGCGTTTGACGGCTGCGATAGCCGAGCAACTGGGCGGCGCGGCTGATGTTTCCCCGCGTCACCTCAAGCGCCTCGAGGATCTTGGCCTTCTCCACATCCGCCATGGTCCGTGGCCCGGCGGGGGGTGCTGCGGACGGCGTGATCCCCGCAGCGGCAGCGGCGGGAGCGCTGCTGGATGCGGCCGCGCCCCGGACGGCTTCCGGGAAATCCCAGGTGAAGATGACGTCGCGGTCGACGGCCTCGCTCACCGCGCTGGAAACGCAGCTCTCGAGCTCCCGAACATTGCCCGGCCAGTCGTATGCCAGCAACCGCTGGAGGGCCCGGTGCGACAACGTCTTGGTGGCGGAACCGGCGTTTCGCGTGCACCGATCCAGGAAGTAGAAGGCGAGTAGCGGTACGTCCCCTTTCCGATCGCGGATGGGAGGAAGATGGACGTGCTGGCCGAAACGAAAGAGGAAGGGCTTGCGGAATGCGCCGCGCACCGACGCCTGCTCGAGTTCGCAGTCCGTGGCCGCCACGACGCGCACCTGCACGGAGGTGGCGCTGCGTGCCCGCAGCCTCCAGACCTCTCTCTCCTCGAGGATCCGCAAGAACTTGTCCTGGAGCGCCAGGCTGAGCCCCTGAATCTCGTCCAGGAACAGCGTGCCGCCATCGGCCTGCTCGAACCACCCGGGAGAGCCCTTTGGGTCGGCGCCGGCGATGCCAGAGTGCGGAGCGTCCCCGAAGATCTCGGCTTCTGCCAGCGTCTCGGGAATGGCCGCGCAGTTCTTCCCCAGAAACGGGCCCTTGCGATGCGGGCCGCCCTCGTGGATCGCGCGGGCCGCCAACTCTTTGCCCGTGCCGCTCTCGCCGAGCAGGAGCACGTTGTGATCCCCGGCGGCCGCTCCCCGGATCGCCTGCCGGAGCTTCTGCATCCGGGCACTGCGACCGACCATGTGGGGGGGCCACTCCAATGTGATCCTCCGATCATCCTGCCGGATCCTCTGAGGGGAGGGGTTCAGGCCGCGCGTCATGATCAGGCGACAGACCGTGACCAGGAAGGGCCCCTCTTCGGGGCCGAAGGCGCCGGCGGATGGGGAGCACTCGGCGCCCAGGAACCCGACGACCGCGTCGCGGCGGAAGATCGGCGCCAGCACCGTGCGTTGCTCGAGGACTACGCGCCCCGCAGCCAGCCGCTGCATGAACTTGGCTTCGGTGATCTCGATCTGGTCTCCCGCGGACATGCCCGTGCGCCCGAGCACATCGAAGCCTTCCGCGTGCCCGCCACGGAGCAACCCGACGAAGCCCCGCTGGGCGTTTGCCGCCTTGAGGATGCCCGGGAGCATCTGGCAGAGCAGTTCCAGCCCGGAGGCACCGTGCTGGGTTGCCTGGAGCACCGACTCGATCACCTCCGTCTGGTCCCCGGTCAGCGTGATCTCTTTCAGTTGCTCCTGGTTGGTGAACATCAGCGTGCTCTGTTCGAGCCCGTCTGGCGCGGACGCCTTGGACACGACTCGCAGGGGAGAGAGGTCAGCGATGGCGTGTTCGCAGGAGGAGTAGACCAGCTCGTAGCCGGCGATCTCCACTACGTCTCCGTCGCGCAGCAGGTGTTGGTGGATCGGTTGTCCGGAGACGCGCGTGGACCGCAGGCTTCCGAGATCACGAATGAAGTAGCACTCCGTGTCCCGCACGGCGCGCACCAGGGCCGCGTGCTGCCGCGAGACCCGGCAGGCGGGATCCGGCAGAACGATGTCGTTCGATCGGGCCCGGCCCAGAGCCAGGCAGTCGGTGACCGAGAAGACATACTCCCGGAAGAACGTGCCTTCGCGATGAATCGTGAGTTGAGGCATGGCTACTCGGGGCAGGCAAGGATCACGCTGACGTTGTCCTTGCCTCCACTGACATTGGCCGCCCGGATCAGTTCCTGACTGGCGCGCTTCAGATCCGTGCGGAAGCGCTCCAGGATCGCCTCGATTCTATGGTCCTCGAGCTCGCCGCTGAGTCCGTCGCTGCACAGCAAGAGGCAGTCCTCCTTGTTCCATGGAACCACTGCCACGTCGACCTGTGGCGCGGACTCGCCCCCCAGCGTCTGGGTCAAGATGCTCCGCAGCCGATGGGTGCGCGCCTCATTCGACGTGATCTCTCCCTTCTCCACCATCTCAGCGACCAGGGAGTGATCCCGCGTCAGCGGCATCAACCGGCCCGCGCGAAGGAGATAGGCGCGGCTGTCTCCTACATGCGCCACATGCAAGTTGCTTCCCCGCGCCACCGCGAGGACCGCCGTGGTCCCCATCCCGCCGAGGTCGGCAGAGGAGGCGGCCCGCGCGTGGATCGCACGACCGGCGGACGTGAGCGCTTCGGAAAGCAGTCCCGCCATGGGTATCGGCTCAGGGCAGGCACCCAGGGCGGGCAACGATTCCCGGAGTCGCGAGACCGTCAGATCCACGGCGAGCCGGCTAGCGACTTCTCCGCCGTTGCGTCCCCCCATGCCGTCGGCTACCATGAACAGTCCCAGTTCAAGGTCGAGGACGACGCAGTCCTCGTTCGTATCGCGCAGGCGCCCTACATCCGTTCGAGCCGAAGCGCGCATTCACGAGCCCCCTCGCCCGAGCGCCGTCTCGCGATAGACAAGCTCCGTGCTTCCGATTTCGATCCGGTCCCCGTCGTGCAGGCGCGTCCTGACGTCCGCCGGCATGCCGTTTATGCGCGTCGGGTTGAACTCGCTCGCGTACAGATAGAACCCGGGTCCGTCGGCCGTCTCCTGATGGGTCACGACGGCATGGACCTCGGCAGCACTGGCGTCATCGAGGAAGAACCCGACTCCCCGTCCGCGACCGATTAGAGTGCGCGGTTCCCGCAGCGGCACGATCTGACCCAGTCGCACCGGCTGCGGCGTGCGGACGATGACGAAGAGAGCGGTGAGCAGCCGGGGCGCGACGGCTTCCTTTCCTCCGATCCGCAGGGCGTCGGCCAATCGGAGTCCTTGGGGGGGAGCCGGGCGCACTTCGGGTGGCGTCGCCGCCGCGGGCGGCGTTGGCTCCTCCTCGGGGGTCGCGGCGGCAGGTTCGTCAGCGCTGGACGCTGCCCGCGGCTCTGCCAATGGCTCCACCACCACCGGTGCCTTGCTGGTCGGCGCGTCGGGCGCGACGAGGTGTGGCTCCGACGCCGAGATCTGTCCGGAGTCGTGAGTTTCCGGGGCCGCCGATTCCGGCATCGACGCCTGGAGGGGCTCCGCAGCCAGCGCCGACTCGGCCGGCGCTGCGGCCGCGGGAGCCGGCTCCCCCTGCGACGGGGGCGTTCCCGCTCCCTCGGCGTGGAGCGCCCCGCCGGGCGCGGGCCCGGGCTCGACCGGCGGCGTCGCTCCCAAGCCGGGAGGTTCGACGATGGTCCAGAGCGGTTCCGCCGGCAGGGGCTCGGGGAAGAACTCTTCCTCGCTAGCCGGCCCCTCGACCAGGAACCAGTCGGCTTCCGGGGGCTTGTCGACTTCTTCGTCCGGCATGATGCGCCTCAACGTTGATCGATGAAGAGCAGTTCGGTGAGGCCGAGCCCGATTCGGTCCTCGCACTGGAGCGTGACCGGCTCGGAGATCCTGACGCCGTTGACCTGAACCCCATTCTGGCTTTCGAGGTCGTGCAGCACGAAGTTGCCCTGGTCATCCTGCTCTAGACGCGCGTGCAGACGTCCCACCATCATGTCGTTCTTGATCACGACCTGGCACTTGACGGGATCGCGCCCAATCACGGCCTCCTTCCCGAAGAGCAGCGCTCTCTGCCCCGCATCCGGTCCCTTGACGATCTCGATCCACGCCCGCGGCGGAACCATCGTGGTGTCGAGCGCCGGTCCCTGGCGCTGACGCTTACGAAGGTAGATCCAAGCCCCCACGGCCAGGAGGATCAGTAACAGGGTGGCGATGCCAATCAGGTGTCCGCGAGGAAAGCGTCGATCCTCAGGCTCGCTGGGAAAGGCCGTCGTCGTGGCACTCGCCGGGGTCACGGAAAGGTTTCCGCTGGCCGTCTCGCCGCGGTACTCCAGCGCAATCGCGACCTGAATCGGACCCTGCGCCGGCGCCGGCAAGGTGGAGGCGATCAGGTAGTCTCCTCGTAGCTCGTCAGAGATGTCGGAGTAGGCCCGCGCGACGTCGTCGGCTCCCGGTGCGGAATAGAACACGCCCCGGCTGGCGGCGGACAGGCGGCGCAGGGTCTTCGCATCCGCGTTCGGCCCGTAGGCCAACGTGTAGATCGGAATGTCGCGGGCGGCTAGCTTCGCCAGCACTTCCGGCAATCCAACCGGACTGCCATCGTCCTTGCCATCCGTGAGCGCGACCACGGCCACGCGCTTCGTGGGTGCGCTCGCGGCGCGATCCAGGGCTTCGAACAGAGCTTGATAGAGGAATGTCAGCTGGTCGGTTGCCTGGAGCGCCTCGAGCCTGGACCGGACGCGCTGAATGTCACCTGTGAATTCGCACACCTGACGCACGCCGGCGCCAAAGGCCAGCAGACAGCTGCGGTCCCCCTCTCCCAGGCGATCCAGGAGGGACGACGCGCCCGCGACCGCGGCCTGCAGGCCCGCCTGCTGCATACTGCCGCTCACGTCGATCGCGATCACGATCGAGAGGGGAATGTCCCCGCGGGCCACGACGGATGCGGACTGCACACCGATGTTGCTATCGTTCACCACGATGTGGAAGTTCGTTGCCGTCAGGTCCCGCAACACGCGGCCACCGCCGTCGGTGGGCGTGACCAGGGCATGAATCTGCCCGTCCGGTGCCACCGTGACCTGCACGATGCTCAACCCCACGCCTGGGGTGGAGACCTCATCCTGCGCCGGGACGCCGCCCACGGTTGCGCCGCCGGCCACCAGCGCGGCGATCACTGCGAGAAACCGGATCGTCATCTGCCGCCTCCCTCCGGGTTGGGCTCCTCGCGCGCATACGTCCCCAGCCCGCAGGCGCGCTCGATCGCTCCTCTCATCTCCGCCGCCGACTGGTATCGCTGCTGGTGCGCCTTGCGGATCGACCGGTCAACCACGGAGGCCAATTCGCGCGGAATCCTCCGGTCCTGGTCCTGGACCGGAATCGGACTGTCCTCCAGCACGATACGGATCGCGTCCTTGAACTCCCGGCCGGCGAGCCTGCCGAGGGCGCGATCCAGCGGCGAAGGGAAGTGGAAAGGTAGCCGCCCGGTCAGAAGATAGTAGTAGGTGATGCCAACCGCATAGAGATCCGCTGGGGGTTTGACGAAGCGGTAGTCGTGAAAC
>Ga0194126_10009967_pt1 | contig 12541 bp, 7 predicted proteins | sample TA2KigC150mmetaG_FD_148641 | JGI IMG/M metagenome (GOLD analysis project Ga0194126, IMG submission 148641) | Freshwater microbial communities from Lake Tanganyika, Tanzania - TA2015035 Kigoma Deep Cast 150m | ecosystem: Environmental > Aquatic > Freshwater > Lake | place: Tanzania: Lake...
TCCCTGTATGAGCCTGACATCGTTGACGAAAGCCACTGACTTCGTGTGTTCGGGGGCACGAGGTGAGTGTGTAGCTTATTGGGAAACCGCTCGCCAGAAAACTCCGGCAGGTATCCGATGTTGCTTCGCAAGTTCTCGAACATGTCGTCGCTATGAGTGAAGAGATCCTGCCTGCCAGCTACCACGTTGAGGAATGCGGGTACTGAGTCACTGGAGAGGAGCCAACGCGATCGTCGAGGGTGACGCTCAAATCGCAACCGCTGGCCCTGCACGGAGACGTCGAGCGTCATCGTTCGGGCGTCGCCATCCTCTTTGGCGCACCAAGTGACTTCGAAGGGCTGTTCGCGCGGGGTGTCACCTTCGGTTAAAGCGATCTCGACTCCTATCGAAATTACCTTCTTGGTCGCGTGGCCGGACACCGATGCTTGGAAGGAGCCAAGGTCCACAGAATCTCCAGAGAAAGTGAATGTCGACGGGTCGTCTCCCCGCCGACGCCCGGTCGCAAGGCTCTGTTGAAGGAGTAATAGGGCCTTGATTATCGATGACTTTCCAGCAGAGTTCTGACCGTAGAGAAGGGTGATGGGTCGAAGTTCGATCTTTGTGGGGTTCGAAAACGAGCGAAAGTTTTCCAGGAAGATTCCCGAGATAGCCGCAGTCATGAGGCCTCCTTCGCCAGCGATTATCATAAGGCGAATCGCTCATGGTGACACGGGGGAACATGTGGATCCAGTAACAAAGGGAATTCTTGACTCGCTGAAGTGCCTTGGCGCCAATCGTGGCACCATCTATGTGACTGTTCCAATTACCTCTGGTATTCGACAGTTCAAACTCATGGCCGATCTCGGTTGTCGGAGCAGTGCAGAGTTAAGGGAGAAGCATCGTGGGCGATGGCTGACGGAGGTTAAGACGCCAAACGAAGACGATGCGCGCGCGTACACATTGATGGTACGAATCTTGAATCCTGATGGACTGGTGCTCAACCCAGCGGAGATCGAAGTCGACGGTTGGAGCCAAGATCAGTACAACAACATGTGGGATGAAGTGCTAGCGAATTTTTGCCACACCTTGGTAGTGACCCCCGACTGGGAGTTCAGTCGGGGTGGTCGGCTGGAAGTGCAAAGAATGCTCTTTCTTGGGCACTCGGTCGTCGACATATTTGGTAAGCCACTCACCAAAATTCTCTTTGAGAAGACTGATAATCAAGCAAAGCACCAGCTTAAGGACATGGGCTTCAACGACGAGCAGATCGAGCAATATCTGCCTCCGATCCATTTCCCTAGGGGAGGCATCAAGCAGCCTCCGCTCTTTGGTGACACTGCATTCGATGACACCGTCGAGTGGATCATTGTCGAACGAACCTGGCAGAACAAGGTCGGTGACTTCCCGGACCGCGAGCGTACGAAAGAGCACGGAACTCGAGACGAGACCGGCGCGTGGTTTGCAGTGCTCGACAAGTACTTTCAGCGTGCGAGAGCGACCGGCCTCGCCACCGCCGAAGGCGGCTGCGACCTGCTTACTTATGTGACGATGGCAATTGCGATGCTGGAGAATGTCACCGCGTTGCATGGCCCGCTGCCAGAGCCAGGCGTGAAGAGCCATGCTTCACCAACCATCAATCAGCTTCACTCACCTGACATGACACCCAATCAACGCCTGGCTATGGCAATGTCGTGGCTCTCCCGCGAGAAGAACTACCTGCGCGCGAAATTCTCACAAGAAGAAGATGATGAAAACACGCGCGCTGGTCTTGGCAGCGACTCGTGGTGGTACCGGCAACTCAGAAAGTACTGGGCGCGTGCCCATCAGCATGGACTTGACACCCCTGACGGGCGTCGCCAACTGGGCAAGTATGTCAGCACGGCACTGTGTCTGGCAATCAGCCGAGTACACATTTGGGGTGTGCCGCCGCAACCCAGACGTCGTTCGGCGGATGAGCTTCATGAACGTGGTTTCTTTGACTTGCCGACAGACCCTGATTCGCCAATCGATGAGGACGGTCGCGCGGACTGACGCGAGGTGTCAACTCGCTCAGTAGTTTAGCCGAAAAGAGAAATCAGGAGACCCACAACGGTGGCTATAGCGGCAGCTCCACTGGCGATGGAGACCAGCAGCCGGGCGCTGATGCGTGAAGGCTCTGGAAGGTCCGTGATGCCCGGTGGAAGTGGCGGCACCGAGGTGGTGATTGAACTCCTCGCAGGCCCTGGGGGAGGTGTTGAAGGTCGAGGCACTTTGCCGGCTGGTCGCCTGCCTGGAAGCCTCGGGAGACTCCATCTTCGTTGGGAGAAAGCAGGGGATTCTGAAGTCTCAGCGATCAGCATGGAATTTGCTTCTGTGAATGAGACGACCTGAACTATCGCAGAGTCAGGTACTTCGAGCACGAAGCGCACATTTTTAGCGGGAATTCGGCCCGTGACTCCGACAAACTCAAGTGACGACACTTCTGAAAGTTCTCGGCTGATTGAGAGATGAATTCGTCTATCGCCTGGGTACCACACCGTCTACGCCGCAGAATGCCCCTTATGTCGGCTTGTCGCGTTGGTGTTCGGCGTGCAGCCGTGTTGCGCGATCGAGCGCTTCGCGCGCTCTTTCAATGTCGCTGACCAGACCTGGCCGCCGGGCGGCGAGTTCGTCCTCTTCCTTGCTGTATGCGTACCAAAGAATGGCGCCAACGATGATGGGTCCGACTGGGAATGCAAAACAACTGAGGCCGAAAAAGATCCACCCTCCACAACCCACGCTGGGTTGTGCCGAACTGAGCGCCTTTTCTGCGCTTTGCAGTGACCCCCTAGCAGTCTGAACGGACTGATTCAGTCTATAGTTCTGTGCTTCCCACTGCTCTCCTTGTGCTTTCCGCGCCGCCTTTTGTGCTTTCAGGGCTTCCTTTTCTTGCTCCGCCTGCCGGCGGTTGAATTCGCCCCGAGCGAAGGATCTAACCAGAATCTCAATTTCCGTCGGCAGGTCTCGAAGGAGCTGTTGGGGAAAGTCGAACTCCTCTCGCTTGTCGCGACCACGAAGCACCGAGAGAAGTTGCTGCTTCACCGAATCAGTGACTTGCTTTGAGCGGTTCGAAGGATTGAAGTATGCATCTGATTCCCCACCTGGATGTGATGTTGCGGGAAAGGACTGTATCAAAGCCGTAAGTTCCCTCCGGTCATTGTCAGCGACGATGTATTTCTCGTTGAACACCGATGAGAGCACGTCATCGGCGTAATCCTTCAGTTCAGAGTGGCTGATGCTGGAATCCAGTCCTTTCAGTACGAGTCGCACCGCCGTGGGCGAGACCGACTCATTCAGGCTCTTTAGTAGTTGGAGGTCAACTGATGACACGCCGGGCACGCCCATGACCACGATGAATCCATCACAGAGAGTGTGAAGTGACCTTGGCATACCTGAACTTCTCAACGACATTGCCGTAACGTCTGACTCGTACGCTCCTGGGGTGTCAACCAGACATACGCCGTCCGGCAGTGTCAAATCTCCCTGGTACGTCGCCGCTAAGAGTGGTTTTCTTGCCTCGCGGCTTACGTCAGCAGCGAAGGAGCTCGGCTTCGTCGACAGGTTCTTTGATTTTCCTTGAAATGTGATTCCATGAGCCAACGCTTTTGAAGATCGAGCAAAACACAGCACCGAGGCAGTTTCCGGCAGAAAATTGACAGGGCTGAGTTCCTCACCGACGATTGTGTTAACGAGTGTGGACTTTCCTCGCTTCACCAATCCGACCACCGCTACGCGGCGACACTTGATTCCAGAGAAGATTGCTGCCGTGGCAAGGTCACGGCTAAGGGCTGCGAGGCCAAGAACCTCACAGAGCGCAGTGAGAGCGATGAGCTCCTGTGCGTCGGCAGCTTCAGACTTCAACGTTGTTGCCGGTGATTGCCGAGAGTTGCGAAGCAAAGTCTGAAATCTCCGCCAAGGCCTTTAGTCGGCCCTTTTCGTCCGCTAGGAGCGATTCAATATGCCGAAGCTCGGACTCGGCGTCCGCTAGCACGTTTCTGCGTACCTCATTGAGACTGCGCTGAAGATCGATATCTATTTTCTTCATCGCGGCCCGGAGGGCGCTTCGGGAGTCGACCTCGGCTTTTCGAACCGCTGAAATCACTGATTGAATTTCTTTAGGGCTGGCCTGCGGAGAATTACCACGGGACTTGAAGAACTCGCCCATGCTGTCGGCAAAAAGCCAGCCAAGGATTCCACCGATCGCCAGGCCGAGCGGCCCAGTTGCCGCCAATGCAATTCCGCCTCCACCACCAAGCATCGCTCCGATTACTGCTCCGGCACCCCGAGCGTGTGGGCTGTAGTCACTTGGCGCAACATAATCAGCGACATTGACTCCAGAGAAGTCGTGGGTTGCGAGTAGTCCGCCTAGGGCATCGTTCGGTGTATAGGACCATGATGAGACACTCAATGACGCAGCGAGGTCATTTCGGGCCTTTTCAACCACAGGCAGCAGGTCGCGTTGAATACGGTTTACAAGAGTCGAAGCTACGGCTGCACTCTCGACAGATAACCGTGAGATGGCCTCCCGAAGCTTCGCCCGTTCGGTGGTTGCGCTCACGGCACTCAACGACTTGGAGTATCCAGAACTGACGACCCCTTCGAGTTCAATCGTCAGTCGCTCGATTGATGTCGACACGTACGACGAAACTTGCGCCATCGCATCACTCGACTGCTTGATTGAGTCTTGAAGTTCTTCACGTATCTGTTTCGCTCGCTGTGGGTCCTTGATTGCAGAAGAGCGCTCCCGCAGCGTGCCTTCTATTACTGCTGCGGCACGCAGGAGACGCTTTCCAGCACCCTCCGTGACTCGTTGAAGCGCACCGGTGGCCAGGAATTCCTCGAGTTCCTCCCGGAACGCCCCGAACCCACTCTCCGCAAGCTTCTTTGCTGAGCTGGATTCGACACCTTCTGTTGCCAGTTTCAGGTTTATGACGAACACTCGGCGATCGTCAGCGTGAAGGTCGGAGTCCGGGGGAACAGCACCGTCAAGAATCTCCTCCAAGTACTCGGCCATTTCCTCGCGCGCGCCCTTTCGCTTCCAGAGATCCGAGTAGGCATTGATGACGAAGAAGATCTTGGCGAGTCCTTTAGAAGCGAGGCTTGCTATCATGGCAGTCTCGTGTTGTTCCGGCCCTGGCGGGTAGGAGACCACGAAGATCGCAGCTCCAACTCTGCTCAACTCAGCGAGTGCGTAGTTCTCATAGACGTCGGTGAGTCCGGGATCGGAGAGCCCTGGCGTATCAACAACCTTCACTCCGGACTGCAGCCACTCGAGCGGTAGTCGAATCACAACTCGATCCACTAAGGGGAGGCCGTTCTTGATACGTCTAGATCTGTCTTGCTGGGTGGTGGCTTCGATTGCATCCCCGATCAAGGCGATAGACATCGATCCGTCTGCGAGCACGATGAGCCCAGACTCTTCTGGTGAATACTCGACGGTTACTGGTACTGCGGTCTTGGGCTTCATTCCCGTTGCGGAGACCTCACGACCGATCATTGCGTTCACCAGAGTGCTCTTACCGCGTTTGACTTGGCCGAACACTCCAATCTCCACGGCAGAGTTGGTAAGCAGATTGCTAGTTTCCCTCATGATCTGGACAAGAGCGTCTTGATGTTGAAATTCGCTGTCGCCCGCGACACTCTCAATCGCTGAACGTGAGTTAACGATCTTCCACCAGAGCGCCTGTAGCGACTCCCGCTGGGCATCCAACGCAACTTTCGCACTTTCAACAGTGCTGAACGATGTTCCACCTTCGGAGAGCAGCTGGGCAAGAGTCGGTCGCCTCAGCGGTGGCGGACTTTGGTCTGAAGGAGCCGCATCGGCAGCAATGTCGTATGTGAGGCACGGCTTCAGCAGTTCACTGATTCGCCCCGAATCTCCCCGGAACTCCTCATTGTTTGACACCAGCGAGTCCATATGGTCGGCGAGATCTGTTGAGGAGTGCCTGAAGTACGAGCACTCAGAAAGTTCCTGGCTTAGACCAGAATCGGGACGCCTAGTTGTTGGAAACACATAGAGATTTCGGGCAGGAATCATCTCGTTGATGCCGTTTGACTTCAAGTGGTCGAGGCAAACGCGGCGAGCGGCGTTGAGTTGCTTTGTTGGGTTAATGTCTTTCCACTGGTTGTCTAACCACTGTCGAACCATACCCTTGTCAAACTTCACGCTTCCGCTCTTCACTTCGATGAAGACGAGTCCCAGACGGTCGTGAAGCGCTATGAAATCGATTTCCCGTTGTCGATCAAAGCCATTTCGATCCACGAATCCGACGCTGTAGAAAACTTGCCAGTCGTCTGAGAGGTTCGAGAGCTCGTCTAAAACCATCTTCTCGCCAAAGAGCCGCGGTTCAATTCGCGAATGGATAGTTGCCATTTCAGCCCCGGGCTGGATACTAGGCGGCTCGAGACGTCAAGTACTGAGGCCGCCATATGGGGATAGGTAGAGGTCCGTCAATCGGCGGATGTAGGACATCACTGATGAGTCGATTCGTGCGTAGTCCCGTGGTAAATAAGGACGCGCGCACAAGGAACTATGGGTACTAGCCATCCAAGTCAGGGATGTGAGTGGGGAGGCTGTCCGTTCGTGGCTTGCTGCGCAATCTCATTTCTACAAACTGACGTCTATATCGTTAGCAATAGGGGGCTAGATGTGTCTCAAGCGTAATGAGGTTGAGCGACTTGATTTAGAGCAAACCAAAGTCAATGAAGCCGCATTTGACCAGAACTGGATCGTTTACGGTCCAGCTGGGACAGGAAAGACAATTCTGGCTCTCAATCGAGTTAGGCGGCTTTCGCAACTTCGCAAAGGAGAGACACACGTGTATCTCTCGAAGTCAAAGATGCTTGGGCGATGGGTGCAACAGGCCGCCGAGGACATGGGCGTCAGCGAACTGGTGCACAGTCAAGACCGATACGTCTTTTACTGGTTGCGGGAGTATCTGGGTGAGTTTCCCCCCACGCTGAAAGTCGAATTTGGAGTTGATTGGGACGAGACCCTTCCGAGACTTCGTGCAGCTGTAAAGAATAAGTCTGACATCAAGAAGCGAAGCATTGTTCTCGATGAAGCTCAAGATATCGAACTCGGCTTCTTTGAAGCTTGCAAACTGATTTGCTCTCGAGTTTTCATTCTGATGGATGAAAACCAAAAGACTTCAATTTGGGCGAACTCGAAGCGATCTCAGATCGCAAAAACTCTCAATGTCGATCAAGCACATCAGCATTTTCTAGGGATCAACTATCGAAATCCTGCAGAAATCAAGGATCTCTCTGAGGTGTTCTATACGGGAAATCCGGACGAGCTGGCAAAACTTCCAAAGGAAGAGCTGAGGCGCAAACTCGAAGCCAAGCCTTCAATTCGATGGCTGCCGTACGAAGGCACAAAGAGTCAAATCAGTCGAGTTCTTGATTACTGCAGTGCTCGACCGAAAGCAACTGTGTGTGTGGTGGCTCCATCTGGTGGCGAGGTGGCGCTCCAGCAAGATTTTGAAGAACACGCCAAGAAGTTTGGCAAGCTCGGCAACCTGAAAGACTGGTCGGTTAGGGCCTACATTGCAAAGCAAGGGGCTCAAGTCACGACCGACTTCTGTTCACCGGGAATTGTTATCGCAAAGCCGATCAATCTCAAGGGCTCCGAGTACGACGCGGTGTATCTGGTGAACTGGGACGAAGCATCAGAGCCACCTCCGTCGATGTACACATTGATCTGCCGAGCCCGAGCCCGAATAGAGGTGCTCGCTAAGCCAACAGCGGACAGTAAGAAAGTGGTTCGAGCGCTCTTTAAGGAGGCGATTAGCGAGGGCCTCATTTCAGAAGCCAATGAGTAAGGCTGGGCTAACTCCGAATTGGAGTGACTGGCGGGTCGTCTGCTCGGAGTCACATCTCGTTTCTGCGCTTAAGCGCGGGTACTTTATACCGCCGTCACTCGATGCGTACGCTGACCTCGGTGGCGGCCATCAGGGATTGATATTGGTGCGCCGCACGGAGGTGTCACGTCGTTCCGAAGAAGTAAGGGACGTGACGGGAGAACTCGGACAGCCAGTGTCCGTCCGATGGCGAGTTGATTACCTTGCGGCAGTGTTGTCCGAACTTGCCTCCAACAACGGGAATCGCGTCGAGTTGGCAAAGGGACTTGCGTTGTACTCCGGTGGCATCCGAGTCGGGTTCGTAAAGCGGGGGCGCCGTGAAGGGATCTTGGCCTTCTTGGAGAACGCGCAATTGGCCGAAGCCCTCTTGCCGGAAGAGGAAGTCGACCCTGAACTCAGTAAGCCAGCGGGACATGTCCATAAACCAGGTGGCAAAAGCCGTCGCAAGAACGACAGTTCGAGCCGCAAGCAGAGCGAAACGTTACCGGAGATGGCTGATGCGCTCGGTGGTGAATCGCTCTTTGAATTCTCCGAAGAGCAAAAGATTCGGAACCACAACCCAATCTCCTTCTCGCCGAAGATTTTCGAGGAGCTTAAGAGAGAAGAGCGACTCCAGTGTGCAACCGAGTTAGCCTTGGAAATTGCTGAAGAACCTGTTCAATTGGTTTTCGCTGCGTCCCTGGCCAGAGCAGAGCGTGAGAGTTGGACTGGTGTTGGGGAAGACTTACGGGCGCTCTGCGAGTATCGAGTAAGTCGTGGTGGAAAGAACCGCCGCCCGATCTCAAAGATTGCTGCGCATGTTCATCAACTTGATCAAGAGCGGCGAAATTCGCCGATGGTCAATTCTGAGAAAATTGACTTGCTACGTCTAGCAATAAACGGTAAGTGGGGCGTGAGCGGCCAAGACCTCGATCACTTGTCCGATGTTCTCACATTGGTCGAAGCCGATGACTCTCTTGGGTCACTGAACTTGTCGAAGATGAGTTCGTGGGTGCAGGGAGTTGTGTTGTTTCTGTTGCATTCTGCAAGCCCTCAAGAAGTAATTGGTATGAGCAGGACATATTTCCAGGTGTCAGCCGAGGCCATGAGTATTGCCGCATTTCTCGTGGGGCTGCGGTTTGCGCGCGATTCTTACAACCCCGACCACGTTTTCATGCCCCTCAGGGACTTGCACGTACGCAGTGCAATTGAGACTTTGAATGACTGTGTTGATGATGGCAACAATCTCGTGATCGCAGCGCAGTCGGGTTCAATCAAATTTGGGGAAGACAAGTTTGTTCCAGCACGAGCAATGCTGGTGCTGGATCTAGTCGAAAAGTGTCCTGTGCTTGTTGAGGATTCTCGATTCCCTCGTATGAGACTGCAAGCTGCGCGAATTGCGATACCGCTCGGTGCTGATACTCCGAGAATTAGATTTCAAGAAATTGAGGATTGGGCAACGGACACAACCGCACGTTCGGCCGAAATTCTCCACAGCTTGGTTATGGGCTCGGTACCGCGGACCAAAAACAAGAAACGATTCCTCGATTTTCTAGTGAACTTCACTGACGATGAACGGATGTTTGCAACGTACCAAGCAGCAATGCTTCAATTCAAGAGCTCAGTTTGGGTCATCGAGTCAAGCGGAAGTTGTCATAGATTTGACAGTCCAAAGTTGCGCATTCGTGAGAATCGGTTGATCGAAATTCTGAACTTGGGGAGCCAGATATCCGAAGGCACGGTTGACAAAGTAAAGCGGAGAGAACTTGAAAGAGATATCCGAAGGCAGTTGCCAAAACGCTTTCTCGAACGCCGTGAGCGGCTTGTGATCCCTGAGAAGTGACTCACGGCCTTAGTAACTCCTGATCGAATTGGCAACATGCGAGTAGGCGCCCGTCGCTGACTACTCGGTGTGTCCAGCAATCAAGAGCGCGTAGTAGAGGTTGTCTCGCAGAGTGGCGATCTCGTCGACGAGCGCTTTCACCACCCTTGGGGTAAGTGCAACCGAGTCGCGATTCAGTACGTGCACATGGGCGGCATAGACGTGGTCGTCGTCAATGAACGCAAATGAGCCAAGATGTGCCTCGTTGTGGCCGTTGATTTCGCGCAATACGACGACTTCTGACTTCTTCCAGTCTTCCGGCAGCTTCATGATGGGTGCCAAGAAGCGTGCACGGTGGTCGTCACCCTCGAAGACCTCGCATGAGACTGGCTCACCCTTGTATTCGAGTTCAATCGTCGTTCGATCAACCAGGTATGTGTCAACGACCAATGAAGACGCCAACTTCTTGCGAATCTCTGGCAATGCAGCTTCGACGCCGTGAGGCACATGTGCTACGAGAATCTCGACGTCGCCGCCCTCAATTCGCACCCAGTCGTCGTCGGGGTCGCAAAGTTCGAACAACACATCCGTTGGGATGGCATCGAGATTGGTGTCGCGCAACGAATACAGCACCCGATTGACCAAGCCCATCGAGCCCAACCACACGGAGGTCCGCCAGTTGCCGCCGGTCGTGGCAGCCGGCACTTGCGAAAACGACTCCAATGCGTGAGGCCTCCAGTCCATGGAGAAGGAAAGTGACTGGCCATCAATGACCACCTTCATGACTCGTGGAAATGACTGCCATTCAGTGTCATCTGCCATCGTTGGGTGCTGCGTTGTCGTCATCAACGAATAGAACACGCTGGCGAGGGGGACTCGCGCTGTCACCTTGAACTCTCCTGCGTCGGTCTCTTCTTCGAGGTCGCTACCGGCAGTCATGGATACGCGGTGAGCCCCGAAGCCGACACTGACGACGCCATCGCGCAACGTCAACTCAGCTTGGGGATTCACGGCGACGATATGCCGCGCTTCATCGAGCATGCGTGTTGGGATCACACATGATCCACTGCCCTCGGCATAATCGCCGCGAAACCGGAAGACCACACCCGACTTGCGCATTCGCCAGACGCGGCGTCCGCTCTCCAGCGACAGGCTGACCCCTGACTTGCCCGATTCCTCGGGCTGCAGAACATCGGCCACTGCCGACACAATCACCAGCTCACGCTCGCTAATGGAGCCGAAACTCGTTACCTCCTTGGCGCTCATGGGCGAGCTCCGAAGCCGATGCTGATGCGGCGATAGCCGACGGGCTGGCGATGTGGCCGGGGGACGAGACGACGCCTCCGTTCCACCGAGGGGTCGAGAAAAGCCCGGGTGCGTTTATGTGCGTGCCGATCCATGACTGCTCCTTTGTCTCGCCTGGGCGAAACGTCGTGATTATCAAAGTGACTTCACTATCGCGCTGACCCGACACGGCCCGCAGGCCTGACACGTCAACGCGCTAGTAGAAGTCCCGCTGATCTCAGGCAGTACGTCATGGGGCTATGAAGATATCACAGAGCTGTAGCACCGGTCGCGCTCATGCATACATTGCAAGAATAAGCACCAAAAAGCCGTTTCGACTGGCTCTCCGACACCGTACACAGGTGGGTGAAAAGTGTATTCAACAGCCGAAACGAGGTCCCATGCCTGACTCATTCAGACGTAGATCCGGGGGGATTCCTCATTGGCGAGTCCTGCGATATTGATTGAGCATCACTACCACTAATTTTTTAGATTGCCCGGGTTGTGGTTAGACATAATAGGCTCAAAGATAAGGCCGTGAGCCTGCGTAACACAGTCCCTGCCGAATGGCGAGTCGCGCGATATTGATTGAGCATCACTACCACTAATTTTTTAGATTGCCCGGGTTGTGGTTAGACAAAATAGGCTGCAAGATAAGGCCGTGAACCTGAGCAACACAGTCCCTGCCGCTCGAACTCTCGAACGAGCGCGGTTGTCTTTTGTTAAAAGTACCTTTAAAGTCAGGGAATTGATGTCGTGCCACTTGCGAACTGTGAAAAGTGCTTTCGATGGCCACAAAATAACCGATAGGGTGCGCTTTGCTATGAGTTCCGCTGTCAAACAATCCTCCTTCGAAGGCCGCGTGAGCGCCTCGTAGTTCGTGTGTCTTGAGGCCCGTGTCGTGGCCTCAACCCTGGTAGCGCTGGACGTCCCGTTGCTACCCCCCACGCCGCCGTGTACGCCCGTCGTCCGCGGCGAACCCAGGCAAGCATGGCGTTGGTCGTCGACCCCCGTGCACGGCGACGTGGGCCCCGCACACCTCAACTCCGCGGTCAATCGATCGCACCCTCTACGCATGGAAAGGCACCTTATGGAATCTCCTCTCAACTCACCTGGCGACCGAAATCTCGGAGCCGAACTCATCAAACTCCTCACCGAGCGCGCGGCTGGCGGCAAAGTCTCCGGCTCTCTCGCTGAGGCAGATCCCCTCCGCTTCACCTATGCCGACATGGAAGTGAAGGCTTACCTTCGCCACCACTATGACGGTGTTATGGTTCGATTTGGTGGCACAAAACTGCTGGTGCTCGAAACAGTGCCGACGGTCGTGAGCGCGACAAAGGAAAATCTTCGCATCATTCTGGAGAACGGATGTCGGTATCCGCTTGTCACCGTTGGAATTTCGGGAGGTGAGGTATTCGGCAACCTTCTTTGTCGCATAGACATCTTCTCGACGATGATTGCAGCTCGGGTCAACGACGCACAGCTCGATCTTGCTTTAAGAAGTATGACCCAGCAGTATCATCACTTGCCCCTCGAGCTCGGCAAGCCAGAGCTCGATCGCATGCTGAGCAAGCCCGAGGTGCACAGCGAGACGCCA
>Ga0194126_10009977_pt1 | contig 12529 bp, 7 predicted proteins | sample TA2KigC150mmetaG_FD_148641 | JGI IMG/M metagenome (GOLD analysis project Ga0194126, IMG submission 148641) | Freshwater microbial communities from Lake Tanganyika, Tanzania - TA2015035 Kigoma Deep Cast 150m | ecosystem: Environmental > Aquatic > Freshwater > Lake | place: Tanzania: Lake...
CTCGAACTAACCGCAAATCCGCTGCGAATCTATCCCGCCGGCATGGCTGTAAATACTTCATCGACTTTGCGGGCTGTTGTGCGCGACGCCAACGGCAATCCGGTCGAAACGCCGACAACGGTAGTTTTCGAATTATTGCGCGAGCCGCCCGAGCCGGCCGGCTGCAATTTTAATAATCGCGGGCAACGCGATTCGACCTTGATGGCCGCGGGGATTGCCGTAGCGACTTTGAACGCAGGAACGCACATCGGCGGCAAGTTGATTCGCGCTTACACTTGGCGCGATCCTGAAACCCGCAGGGATACGGTTCAGAATACAATTTCGACGATCGCTGTATCCGGCGGACCTCCAGCGCAGTTGGATTTGGACATTTCGACCGTCGGCGAGGACATCGGCGGAGGGTTGTGGCGGTTGCCGCTTTCAGTGCGGATCTGGGACACCCATCGCAATCCTTCGGCTTACGATGGGATGGTGATGTTCAGCGTTGACCCGCCGGCAGCTCAGATCGAAAGTGCGCGCGCCAGCAACGGTATTGCTCATTCCTATCTGGTCTATAACAGCGCCAATACCTTCACGCATATAACTATCACTGTCAGTGTTATGACTGTCAACGGCGCGCTCGAGACTCATCGCGAGTTTGTGATACCTTTGCAGCGCGGCAGATTGGAATTGGCTGTGGATCCGGGCAATTTTATGTTCGACCGCGGCAACCCGAATCTAACCTGCAACATCCGCTGTTGGGCGACCTTGACCGACGGGCATGGCATCCTCATCGACGGCGCGCCGGTCCTGTTCCGCTCCAACCGCGCCCGGTTCTACTGGTATAATATGCAAACGCGGCAGTATGTCGGCTTTGGCGACGAGCCGGTGCGGCGTTTCACCAGCTTGGTCGATGCGCGCAACAACGAGCCGCAGGGCGTGGCAACCGTTTTTCTGCGCGGCATTATGGACGACTTCTTCCTCGACCCATTCACATTGGAGGTGACCGTCCAGGTTTCGGCGATGGTCGAAGGCTTCGCCGAGACCGAGTCGCGCCCGGCGTTCATCTTTATGAACCGGCATTGAGTTGAGGGTTCGAGGTTCGAGGCGCGAGGCGTAAGTTAAGGCGGCTGTCAACCCCTGCTTTCGCAGGGGCAGACTCCTCTGTGGTTGACAGATGGTAGGGCGGGCGTCTCTGCCCGCCGCCTTATCTTGTGCGGCAGGATGTTACCATCCTGCCGTATAAAAGCCACAGAGTGAGGACACTCTGCGGCAAATATGCTGCCGACTACGGCGAGTCGGCAGCAGTTCATCGCCTGCCGTTGACTCGCCGTGGTCAACTGCAGGCAGCAGAGTAGCCCGGCTTCTCCGAAGCCGGGGGAATGTAAAATTCACAACGGATTTAACGGATGAAACGGATATCCGTTCAATCCGTTCCATCCGTTGTAAATACAATATTTCTACCAAAGGAGCATCAATGAAAACCGCCTTGAAACATATTTGCATTGGGCTGGCGTTGTCCCTGCTGCCGCTGAAGGCGTTGCGCTGCGAACCGATTACATATTACTTCTATCTGACCAATTACGAGACCACCAGATTCGGCGAAATTATATGGTTTTGGAATGTAGATACACTATGGGGACCGGTGAGGTCGAACGATTTTATCGGGATAAAATACAGCCCACAATTCTTTGGTCCGGTCATCACCAGCCGGGATAGATTTATCTATAATCATCCTCGGAACATATATTTTGCCTATCCGCCTGTGTTCAACGCGCCGCCCTATCGCTTCCCGCGCACGGCCGAAACTGTGCGCCGGTATGCCACCCCCTTAATCTACGACAGGGATGGACGCTTAATGACTTGGATTAAGTTAAGAGGCAACGAAGGCATCGACATTCATCAATATCCGTTGGGTTCGGCGCCAAGAGAAAGTCTCATTTGGGGTCAAGGCCCCTCTTATGGTCAATGCATCTTTGTCGATGGACAGGTCGAAATCGAAGGCACGCTGACCGGCGTGCTTACTATCGGCTCGTCCGGCGATATGTGGCTCGTTGACAATGTCATCTATACCGGTTCAGACCAGCGCACCGGATACTTCGGCAACGATACGCCGGATGAAGGTGGAATGCGGAATATGCTCGGACTAATTTCAGAGCGCAATATCATCATCCAAAACAACTGGCGCAACGGCAAGGAGAATGGCTGGTATGTTGACCGCAATGACTATAACCGCCACTCCATCGCCATCAACGGCTCGCTGGTGGCGCTGAATGAATCGTTCACCTTCCAGCATCATAACGACGATTGGGATTTGTATCAAGGTCCGACGCCGGACGAGCGGGGTTATATCTTTCTCAAGGGCGGCGTCGCCCAGTGGCGGCGAGGCTATCTCCATTGCTCCAATCATATTGGCACCGGCTATAATAGAGCCTGGCGTTACGACCACCGGCTCATCCGTCAAGCGCCGCCCGGCTTTGCGCCCGGCGAATATCCCGACCTGTCGGGCAACTACGGTCGCGTCCGCTTGTGGGAAAGTTCCTATTATATCCGCGATTGCGCTATCGACACGCTGGAAGTCGATGCCGGCGCCGAGCTGAATTTAGAGGGCAACAACGCCCTGACGATTGGAAGGTCGCTGACTATTAACGGCCGGGCCGACAAGCCGGTGATTATCAAACCCAGCCAGCATTTTGGGCATGCAATGGTGCAGATGCGGACCGGGAGATTCTCAAAAGTCCGGATGCAGCATACTCAGAGCCAAGATTATGTCGAATGGTGGCTGCAAGCCGATACGCTGCGAATTGACAACTGCCGCTTCGGCTACAACGCCAATTTCGAAGGCAACGCCGAAATCGACTCCTGCCGTTTCAACGGTCGATTAGTCATCACAAGTTGGGAATGTTTCAGCCTTACCCGTTCCGTCGCCGAAGGCGGCGTGACGATTTCCGGCGGCGCCCGCGCAGGCCGCATTATGAACAATACCATCGTGAATTACTGGGGCGCCGGCCTCGAACTGCGGCGCTTTGGACAATTGACGATTTCCGACAACATCATCGCCTTCAACGGCCGCGGCATTTTAAATGAGACGCATATTCAACCAGTGTTGACTTACAACGATGTGTTCGACAATGGGCGCTATAATTACGAGGGCTGCCAGCCGGACGTAGGTTCATTCTCGGCTGACCCGCGTTTTGTTGACCTGCGGCGCAAAGATTTCAGCCTGCAGTGGAACTCGCCCTGCATCGACGTCGGCGACCCGTCTGCGCCGCGCGACCCGGACGGGTCAAGGGCCGACATCGGAGCGATTTGGCATAACCGCCGATTATATGTGAACGATATAGACAGAATTGACGGAATCGATGAAATGAATATTATAATTATGCCCAATCCGTTCAACCGGGCGACTGATATCTGTCTTGCAGTTCCGGAGCGGTGTTTCGGCGATATCGGCATTTATGATTATTATGGACGGCTGGTCGCCGCGCTTTATTCCGGTGAATTATCCCCGGGCAGGCACAACTTTCGCTGGGACGCGCCAAATCTGGCGGCAGGAGTATATTTTGTGCGGTGGGAGACGGGAAAGGATGTGATTAGCCGAAAGGTGATATTGATAAAGTGAAAGTAAACAAGGGAGCAAGGGAGAAAACAGCCCGGCTACTCTAAAGCCGGGGGGTATAGAACCTTTAATATGTCGCATCTTAGCGGGTCGTCAGACCATCGTTATCTGGCTCATATTGCATTAGCACACGGCTGAGTGCCGCGACAGCATCTTCACTCGATAACTTAACCCCCAATAGCCAAGACTTTCATTTTCGATATATTCAATATTATCAGCGACATCCTTTAAGACGCTTCTAATTTCCTGTTTCGTCGGAAAATTCTTGATAATATCGAATGTTCTCCCATCCGGCGTTTTACGCTGTTCAAGCATATTGCCTTCATCATCGATATGTCTCCCTTCATTTGGATAAGCCAGTTGGTCGATAAACATTATAAATGCGTTAGGGAGCAATTTGCTGTGTAGGGTGTTCAAGAATCTGGCAATCTCCGACTTTGGGATGTGCGACCACCACCAATGGGCGAAGGCGGAGTTGAATTTGCCTTCGATATCGTCGAGGGCGTAGGCGTTGGCTATCTGGCAGCGGACATTGGAGCGACCGGACAGCCTTTGTTGGACCGTAAGGACGAAATTAGGACAGACATCTGTCGCCAAAACTGATTGCGCAGTTTCAGCGATGACCGTTGTCCAGTAGCCCGTTCCACATGCGATTTCCAGCACATCTAGCCCGTAAAAAGCCTGCCGGATGCGCGTCTTCAGCGGCTCGCGCTGCCGTTCCGCGACCTGGTCATCATAACCAGCGATGCGGTCGTAGTCGGCAGCGATAGCGGAGTAGTAAGATTGGGTGAGATCGGACTTTGTGGAGAATGCTTTATGGTATTGCGATTTAATTCTACTTTTTTAAACTGACAATATAGGTAATTGTAAAAGTGTTGGATTTATTAACTGATGGCAAGGCGGACGCCCTCGTCCGCCGAAAACCAAGCATAGAATGCGGCGGACGAGGGCGTCCGCCTTGCCGTGGTCTGAATTTTCATATTAATCATCACTTTTGCAATCTACTCAATAATTTGTCGTTTCGGCGGATGCTCCCCGGCTTCGGAGAAACCGGGCTACAATTTTCTACACATCCCTTGTTGCCCCACTGCGGGTCGACGGCATAAGCACGCTTCATTACTTAATCCTGCGAATCACTCCCCAGAGCGCCGCCATAACTAATCCGAAGGCGATGACCGACATCAAGTCCGGCAGCGGCAGACCGGAAGTGAAGGGAACTTTGATGCCGGACAGGAAGGGGAATTTGTCCAGCCCATAGACTAACAGCGCGATCAGCACGCCGACCGTGGCTTCGCCAGCCACCAGCCCCGAGCCGAACAGCACGCCGTTCTCGCGCGCTTCTTTAAGCGCGTCGCCGCGGCGCTTCTTTTCAATGAGCGCGCGCAGTATACCGCCAGCCATTATCGGCGCTGAGAGCGCAAACGGCAGATATAATCCCACCGCAAACGGCAGCGACGGCAGCCGCAGCAATTCGATAACCGCGGCGATTGCCATCCCTACCAGCACAAAATCCCACGGCAGATTGCGGTCCATCACACCTTCGACGACCAGCCTCATCAGCGTTGCCTGCGGCGCCGGTAAAGCCTCCGAACCTATAGTGAACGCCGAATGCAGCAACAACACGACCAGACCGATAAACGGCGCGGCCGTCAGAATGCCGATGAACTCGCCGACTTGTTGCTTGTGCGGCGTTGCCCCTAACAGAAAGCCGGTCTTTAAATCCTGCGACATATCCCCTGCCGCCGATATTCCCACGCAGACTACCGCCCCGACAATCAGCGCCGCCACCTTGCCCTCGGCGCCGGTCCAGCCCAGCGAAGTGAAGACTAAAGCCGTGCCCAGCAGCGCGGCGATGGTCATTCCCGACACCGGCAGCGACGAACCGCCCACCAGCCCCACTAACCGCGACGCCACCGACGCAAAGAAAAATGTGAACACGACCATCAACAGCGCGCCCAGGAAGTTAACCTTGACAGCCGGGTCAAGCCATAACAACAACGCTACTAACAAGCCGCCGCCGATGACTACCACCCCCGGTAGGTCGCGCCGGGTGCGAATTTCGCCGGCATCGATTTTCAAACTGAAACCTTTGATGGAAGCGCCAAACGAACTGATTAAAGTCGGCACGGCGCGAATCAGCGACACAATCCCGCCGAACGCTACCGCTCCAGCGCCGATATAGCGGATGTAGTTGTTCCAGATCTGGCCCGGCGACATCTCAGAAATCGGAATGGACGCGGGAAACAGCGCCGTCGGCAGATGCTCGCCGATAGTGGCAATCAACGGGATAAGCCCTAACCACGCCAGCGAACCGCCGGCTAACATCAACGCCGCGATGCGCGGACCGACGATAAATCCTACTCCCAGCAGCGCCGGATACGAATCGAAGGCTATGACACCTTTTTTCAAAAACGGCAGTTTCAACGCCGGCGTTTCAGTCCATAAACCGAAGATGTGGGGATCCATCAGCGCTTTATAGACCGCTCCCAAGCCCAGCGCAGCAAAGACGATTTTCACCTTTGAGCCGCCGCGCTCGCCGGCGACTAATACTTCAGCACAGCCGGTGCCTTCCGGGAACGGCAGAGCGCCGTGCTCCTTTACCATCAGCAATTTCCTCAACGGTATCATAAGCAGGACGCCGAGCAATCCGCCTAAGGCGGCGACCGAGAATATCGTCGCTATCTTTGGCTGCAAACCCATCAGTAGGATAGCCGGGATAGTGAATACGATACCCGCGGCTATTGACTCGCCGGCTGAACCGACAGTCTGGACGATGTTATTCTCCAGCACCGTGCCGTGCTTGAAAACGCCGCGCAAAATCCCCATCGAGATGACCGCCACCGGAATCGACGCCGTAACAGTCATTCCGGCTTTCAATCCCAAATAGGCATTTGCAGCGCCGAGGAGTATGCCGAGTATCGCGCCGAGGATAATTGCCCGGGCGGTAAATTCCGCTACAGTTTGCTGGTGTCGAATGTAAGGCGTGTATTGCCGGCCGTCCATCGCGCGGTAGGCGTCGGGCGATAATCCTTGAGACAATGTATGATTTTCGTCGGTCAAGCGACCCCCAGATGAGTTTTTAGGTTGCAGAATTTGCTGAATTGCAGTAAATTACATATAAACTAATTCTAAAAATTATTTAAAGCAATAGTCAATCTAATGCTAATGCCAATGCTAATGTTAATAATCCTACATATTATATCTCATATCAGCATCAGCATTACCATTAACATCGTCAATTAAATCAAAATGAACCTACCTCAATATCAATATCGCGGCGCGGCAGCATTGATAGCGCTGCAAGACCGCTTTCTGCGCGAGTTCGTCGCGTTCTGGCGGCAGGCGAAAGCCGCCGGACTTCAACTGCCGCAGAACACCGGCGACCCGAGTTACGATTCGCTGGAAGCCTTACTGCGCCATATCCTGCGCGCTGCCAGAGGCTACCTGACCTGGATTTGTGAAAAGTTGGAACTGCCCGACCCGCAAGTCATCCCCACTTGGGAAGAATACGAAATCGAAAAGCACGCCGACGAATACCTCGACCACCTTGCCGAGCGCTGGGCAGCGCCGCTCAAGGACATCCCTGAACAACGCTACTTCGACCAAACCTATCTCTCACGCTGGAAAGCGCCTTACACCATCGAGGAGATGCTCGAACACGCCGTCGCGCATCCGCTGCGGCACACTTATCAGTTGGAACGATTGATGGGCAGATGAACAGATACTGGTTACACCGCTTAAAGTCAGCCAGATTCAGCATATCATAGCGTCAGAATAGTGCGTCATTCCCGCTTGCCAGTCTATCCGAGAATCCAGGAAATTATATTCACACGTCTCTCCTGTGAAGGCGGGAGTCCAGGCGAATCGCTAATAACAAATATATGTCCGGATGCCCACCTACACGGACAAGACGCGCTTTCAGCGCTTTATGAATACTTCAAAGAACTCTTGTCCAATTAATATTCATCGAGTTCAATCAATGAAATACTCATACAAATTACGCCTTTCGTCTCGCGTCTTCTCTCTTGCAGTATTAACTCTCATATTCGGATTTGCCGCCGTGCGGCCGGTTTCGGCTCAGCCGCGCTATGAGCGCAAGTCCATCTCCTTCATCGACGCATTGTGGTTGACCACTCCACAGGCGCGCCGCATAGAGTCCCGCTATGTCGGCGTGATACTCACCGAAATCAAACAGCAAATCGAAATGCCGCGCTTCGACTTCAATCCGCTGCCGGAAGCGTTGATATCTGAATTTGCCGCAGCCGCTAATACCCGCTCATCCCTCACTATCGATGATTTGGCAGGATTGATGCAAGAGAAGCTAGTCCCGCCGATATTGGAAATCGTCGAAGGCGCCTTGCAAACCCGCGGCGGCGAACTGGTCAGCGAAGAGAAGCGCCAATTGTTCCTGGCGTCTAAAGCCAAGGAATTAGGTATCACGCTCGAGGAAATCGAGAAGGTGATGAACGCGGCTTATATCTTTCTGCCGGCGCTGTCGGATTATTCGCTGGAGAAATCCAAAGACAGCGACCGTTGGACCTGTAAACTCGCCGGCGGCATAATCTGGTATCATATCGACTTGTCGAGCGGGACGCCGGTCGTCAGGCTGCGAGTCAAGCATTCGACCGAATCGATGGGTTTCGGATCCAAGGAGTTTGCCGTCGAAAGCGCCGCCTCGAACTTTGCTCGCAACCTGCAGACTGCCACGCGGGCAATTGCCGAGTTCACTCTTTCGGCGCCGATTGTCGAAGTCCTGGGCCGCGATATTACTTTTCCGCTGGGTCGAAAGGAAGGCTTGGGTTTGGATGACCCTCTCTGGGTCGGCGAGTGGATGGCGGTCGGCGATGGGAATGTCAAGTTCGTCAAGCGCGGTTGGGCGAGGGTCGGCAAAGTCGCGGACAATCGAAGCAAGCCAAACGAACGTTCATCGGCTTGGGCGGTCAGACGCGAGTCGTGGTCGCCGGGGATGCAGGTTAAAGAACACCCGCGGCTCGGCATCGACATCGCCGTTAAAACCGGACTCTATCAGTTTAAACACCGCGAAGGTTACATCCCGCTTATCGGCGACTACCTGTGGGTCAAAGAGCCGTTCGACGGGATGACATTCGGTTTCGACCTCGACGCCCAAGTCAACATCGCCAACATTGTCAATAAACGACAGACCTTTTTCATCGTCGGCGGACATTTCCTCTTCCCGCCGGCAGAATATGAAGGTGGAAGTTACTTTGCCGACATAACGACCAATCCGCCGCTGGTGTGGGGAATACAGAGCGGATTTATGCGGCGCTTCTACATAGGCCAATGGGCGCTTTCGGCTGAAATCGAAGCCGCCGCCCGATTCTATTCTATCGAACAGACCTTCAGTTATGGGAGTTGGCTGGCTGGCTACACGGATTACACCTTGATAATCCGAAATCACACCTTTGGCTTCCAAACCGTGCTTAACCTCGAATATGCCTCGACGCCCGATTTAAACTACGGTTTGCGTATCGGCTGGCGGGCATTTCCGACCTCGGATGTCTGGACTTATGAACTGAAGCCCGGCTCGAAAGGCGACCTGACGCCTATTATCGGATATCCCCTGCCGGAAATAAGCCACTCTGGAATGACGATAGGCGTCTATTGCCACTTTACACCGCCCCAGTTGCCCTTCGACCCGGTCAAACTGCTGCAAGGCGCGATGGGAAGATGATATAAATTTAGAATTTAAAATGTAGAATGTAGAATTAGGGTCAACTGAGTAATTCACTTTGCGTCAAAGCGGACGCCCTCGTCCGCCGTTTGTTGAGCGCATATTGTCGGCGCACAGGGGCATGCGCCTTGCCAGTCAAGGCATTTTCTCGAATTATTCAGCAGACCCGAATTAACACATCATCTCAAATTCATCTAATAAGAGGGAGGCAAATGTCAATGATAAAATATCAAAGTGAAAGAATTGTCATTCTATTTACTTTGCTTTGCTTACTCCTTGTCGTTAGTTGCGCGCCGGGACGGTTCTCAAAGCCAGCCGAATTGACATTTACTCTGGGTAAAATGCCGGAAGCGGCAATCGATTCAGTGTTACAGGACGCGAAAATTATGCTGCGGCGTAAGATGACTGGCGAATTGCGCGGAAAACTCCAAAGCCTTCTTGATATTAAAAAACTCGATCCGCAACAGTTCGCGCAAATCAATAAGTTGCTGGCTGAGTCTCATAAGGTTGACGGCAATCTGCCGGAAGCGGCGCGTTATTATCGCCAGTTAGCCGAGCGCTTCCCTGATTCGACCGGCTTTCACAGCGCTTACTGGCGCAGCCTGACGCAATGGGCGGAGGAAGACACATCTAACGCCGGCTCGCTCAATAATCTAATCCGCGCCGAAGCGTCGAATTATACCACCTCCAATACCAAAGACGCGTTGTTTTTATCTTATATCGCCGCTCAATTATTAAATGACTCAAGCGCAAACGCGCAAGCCGATAGACTTATTGAAAAATACCCCGCCTCCCAAGAAGCCACAGACATCATCGGCAGCCGCTTCTGGGACGGACTATATCCCATTTGGACGAACGACTCGGCAAAAACCCACTATCTCCACGATTTTATTCATAAATACTCCGCTAACTCGTGGGTGAATTATGGTTATCGGAATCTGGTCGTAACTTACCTCGCGCTCAAAGACACGACCGCGGCTGCTCAAGCCGCCTATGATTGGATAGCACGCGAGCCGATGCATCCCCCTAATTTATCTATTGCCGGATCATATCTACTCGATATTCCGCAAGGCGCTGATTCAGCACGGACCTGGATCGAGCGGGCTTATCAATACCGCTCCAAGGTTGTCCGACCGTCGTATGTAACGCCGGAAGAATGGCTGCTCTACGAACAACAGACCAAAGCCTTGCTGCCGCTGCTGATGGCTGAAATCCGCTTGCGTGCCGGCAATCTGAAAGAGGCGCGCAAATTTGCCGAGGAATCTCTTGCGCTGGCAGTCTATGATTTGGACGACAACAACACCGCTGCGCCCCAGAATCTGACGCTCGGTCGAATAGCCCATTTGGAAGGCAATCTGGCTGAGACCGCTCATCATTGGACGCAAGCCGCTATTCTTGGCGATGTGTATGACCGGTTTGCAGGGAGGGCTATAGATAGTTTAAAGGTGGTTTTTAATTTAATGGACTATATGGACTTAATGGACTTTTGTCGAGAAAGGACAAAATATACTGGGCTTAAGTTTGATAGGGTGACCGTATCAGTCGGGCTGGACAGCGCCCGCGGCTCGCGCATTGCCTGGGGGGATTACGATAACGATGGCGACGATGACTTGCTGTGCGGAGGCAGCCGGCTTTTTAGCAATGATAATATAAATGACAGCATATTGTTTATCGAACGGACTCATCAGTCTCAGCGCGATAAAAGGAGAATACTTTCCGCTGAAGGCTGCCACGGTGGGATTTGGGGGGATGCGGATTCGGATGGTGATTTGGATCTATTCTGCTTTTCATCATCGTCGGATACGAACAAAGCCGAAAAATTTTTCAGAAATTCTACATTTTATAAACCGAATCCGTTCAGTGAGTATATTCATCCGATTTTAGAGGGTGGTTATTTCCCGCTGGCTGATTCCTTCTCGACCGAAGCCGCCATCTGGTTCGACGCTAACGGCGATGGAAGATTAGACCTATTTATCCCTGGCTACGAGAAGCCCGCCAAGGGCGCCGGCGACCTTGGTAATGCCTGGCCCAGCCGGCTCTTAATACAGGATTCAACCGGCATCTTTCACGACTCGACCGCAGCCTTCGGGCTGATTCCCCCGAATGAACGCAACCTCTGCGCCCGCAGCCCGGTCGCCTGCGACTTCGACCGGGACGGCGACCAAGACCTGTATGTCGGAAATTATCGGCTGCAAGAGAACATATTCTGGATTAATAATGACAATGATGCTGATGCTGCTAAAAACACTCCAAATTCCAAATTCCAAATTCCAAATTCAGACAATCCAAAATCCAAAATCCAAAATCCAAAATTCACTAACCGGGCTGCTTTCTATGGCGTCGATGGCGCGGAGGTCGAAGGCTGGTGGGGACATACGATTGGCTGCCAGTGGGGTGATTTCGACGGGGATGGCGATTTCGATTTGATAGCCTGCAACCTGGCACATCCGAGATATATTGGTTTTTCAAACCGGACGATGCTGTATAGGAATGATTTAATGGAAAATGGAAGATGGAAAATGGAACAGGATACATCTAATCCAAAATCCAAAATCCAAAATCCAAAATCTGAACTGCCCTTCGTCGATGTCCGGAAGCAGTGGGGCATCAAATATGAGGAGTGCCACTCGGAACCAGTATGGGGCGATTTCGACAACGACGGCGACCTCGACCTGTTTATCACCTGTGTTTATCCCAACCGCCGGTCGTTTCTATATGAGAACAAAGGAGATCATTTTGAAGATGTAACATTCCTGTCCGGCACGCGCATTTTCAACGGCTGGGGCTGCGCGACAGCGGACTATGACAATGACGGCAGGCTGGACTTAGCGGTTTGCGAAAGCGGGAAGGTGGAATTATTCAGAAATGTGACGGAGAAGGTGGGTAATTGGGTGGAGGTGGTTTCCAATCGAAAACCAAATGGAATTCTCGGTCAAATCGGCGACATAGTTGAGGTTAAAGCCGGTGAAAAGTCCATCATACGCCAATTTGAAGGCGGCAAGGGCGCCGGCAGCCAAAACAGCAATACACTCCATTTCGGGATTGGTGATGCGTCCGAATGTAAAGTAATTCTATACAGCCTTCACGATAAGAGAGTCTATACAGGAGTCGCCGCAAACAGCCGGTTTAGGCTTAAAGAAACAAAGCCTTGAAGTTCATTGGTAATAGATGTAGAAAGCGCCATTCGGCTGCAACGAGAGTTGCAAAATAAAATCATCCATACTGGTGATTTATCTTCC
>Ga0194126_10009988_pt1 | contig 12517 bp, 10 predicted proteins | sample TA2KigC150mmetaG_FD_148641 | JGI IMG/M metagenome (GOLD analysis project Ga0194126, IMG submission 148641) | Freshwater microbial communities from Lake Tanganyika, Tanzania - TA2015035 Kigoma Deep Cast 150m | ecosystem: Environmental > Aquatic > Freshwater > Lake | place: Tanzania: Lake...
TTATTCAGGTTCCACACCAACCAGGGGAGCAGGGGAAGTAGCAAAGCGAGGCAGAACACCAGCACCCACAAAAACCGGCGCCTGGTTAAACATTTAAGCTTTGACCTGGCAACTGGAAACATCCGCGCAGGAGGCGGCTCCGGTTTTTGCCAAAGGATGCCAGCTACAAAAATGATTGGCATAAGCAGCAGTGAGCTATGAATCAAAATACCCAACGCACAGCAAATACCGGCAAGCAGCCAATAGGAGATTGATATCTTATACCGCTCTGCCAGCAGGTGTGAGAACACCAAAAGTAGTAATGCAGAGGCGACGTACATGCTGCCATTGGCAGAGAAATCGACCAGGACTGGCGATAACGCCATCAAAAAGGCTGCGGTCAATGCCTCCTCCCGCCAGGTGTTACGATAACCCACCAGCAGCACCCCGCCGACCAGCGCCATACCTGTGACCAAGCCAAGACTTTTTAATAAAGCGAAGGTGTTGTCCGAACCCAGCGCTTTTGCCAACATGCCTGCCAGGATCGACCACAATGGGGGATGTTGGCTGGCTGGGCTGTGCAAGGTGAGGTATTCCACCTGGTCACTGAATTCATATTTCATCGGGTAATCCAAGCGACCAGAGCGAGCGTACTCACGCGCCGTTAAGGCGAACAGGTTCACATCGCCAAACAGGCGGCTGTTCCAGGAAACACTGGCAAGCCTCAAAGAAAGTCCGCTTGCCAGCACCAGCAATGCCAGCATAAGAAAGGCATGTTTCTTGAGTGATCGAGCGAGCATTTCCTTATCTCAAATCTTCGCTAGGCGATAAACAGCAACCTGGTTTGTTGGCTATAAACCAGGCAGCAAGGGACGCATCCAGGGCATACCAAGCAAGATCATTAGCAATGCCAGGCTCGACCAGATCAGCGCCAGGCGATGCTTCGCGGAATCCGGTGCAGCTTTACGAGGCAAAAGGCTGGCAAGATGGGCAAACACCAATGCCAGAAGCATCAGTGTGGTATGTTCAACGGCAAAAAAACGTAGACCGCCGTCTCGCATGGCTGCGCCAGGATCCGCCAGTGCCAGGCGGGTGATTGGGCTAAAGAAAAGGAAGAGCGCCATACCGAGCAAGATTTGAATGTCCATGGCGATAGTGAAGATCAGGCTGCTGATACGGTCAGCAGTTTGCCAGTTACGCTTGTTGCGCCAGCCCAGAAATGCCCGGATCACCACCAAAAAACCGGCCAGCAACGCGATCCAACGAAGGATGTTGTGTAAACCAAGTAAGGTAGGGTACATGTTTGCCTCCAGGTTGAGCTAACAATGTATCAGACTGATTAAAGCCTGTCAAGGATTGTGTCATGGTATCGTGAATGTTTGGAATGCCAGGATTGTTGTCGAATACAGGATATTCCGTTCCGGGAATCTCAGAGGAAGTTATAATAGCCGCATAGCAGAACGATCTCATTTCCGAGGAGTGTATGATGACCACCAGTTCACCATCACAAGCGGATACATCCCTACTTTCCGTATTTAAGAAAATATTGTACGGCTCTGGCGATTGGTCGCTCTCCAGTTTCACCACGCTGAGGGCGGACGCAGCCTTTCTTGTTTGTGTTTTCCTTCCCATTTATGCTGGGTTTCCTGGTGTTGTGGTGGCCGCCTCCCTGGGAGAGCCAGTGGTTACTACCCGTTGAGCCGCGAAAAATACGCCGAGCTGCGCGCCAGCCTGGACGAGCGTGAGAAAAGGAAAACAATCATGTATAAAATTCCCGATTCAGATATTCTCCCATTATCTTTGGAACACGGCTTTTGGACCTGGTCTGCCCAGGCTAAGGTTACCCCGATCGCGGTTAAGCGCGCCAAAGGGGTTTACTTTTGGGACGTAAATGAAAAGCGCTACCTGGATTTCAATTCCATGGTGATGTGTGTCAATATTGGACATGGCGATGAGCGCGTGATCCAGGCGATCATCGACCAGGCGCGCGAGCTGCCTTTTGCTGGTCCGCCAATGGCAACCCGTCCCCGCGCCGCGCTGGGGCAATTGCTCTCCGAAATTACGCCGGGCAACCTGAACCGTTTCCTGTTTACGCTGGGCGGAGCGGACGCCAATGAGAATGCTATTAAATTGGCGCGAGGCTATACCGGAAAGCACAAAATCCTTACACGCTATCGCTCCTATCATGGAGCGACTGCTGGTGCCATGGCCGCCACCGGAGACCCGCGGCGGGTTGCCTGGGAACCCAACCTGATGAGCGGTGTGGTGCATTTCCTGGATCCCTACCGTTACCGCTCGACCTTTCATCGCCGCCAGGCGGATATTTCGGAGGCCGAATTCTGCCAGGATTACCTCGACCATCTGGAAGAAATCATTCTTTTCGAGGGTCCCCAAACCATTGCTGCAATTTTATTGGAATCGGTTACCGGAACCAATGGAGTGATTATTCCCCCGCAGGGCTATTTATCAGGAGTACGTGATCTATGTGATCGCTATGGCATTCTGTTGATTGCCGATGAGGTGATGAGCGGTTTTGGTAGAACCGGGAAATGGTTTGCCGTCGATCACTGGCAGGTGATACCGGATTTGATGACCATGGCAAAGGGTCTGACATCCGCGTATGCTCCCTTGGGGGCGGTAGCCATGCATCCCGAGATAGCAGAGTTTTTTAATGAAAAAGCCTACCAGGGAGGTTTGACATATAATGCGCACCCCATATCCTTAGCCGCGGCAATCGCCAATATCCAGGTGATGAAAGAAGATCACCTGGTGGAGCGCGCCCGGCAAATGGGAGTGGTGCTGCGCCGCTTGCTCCATGATCTTGGCGAAACGCATCCCTCGGTGGGAGAAGTGCGCTCCATTGGGCTGTTTGGGATCATCGAGCTGGTGCGTGACCGGGTTACCCGCGAGCCACTGGCGCCGTTCAACGATTCCTCGCCGCAGATGAATGCTCTCCGTCAGTACTTGCTGCAGCAAGGTTTGTATATCTATACCCACTGGCACACAGTATTGATCATTCCCCCATTAATTATCACAGAAGAAGAATTACAGGAAGGTTTCAGGATACTGGATAAGGGACTGGAAATCACCGACCAGGCAGGATAATCCAGCCAGGAATATTATAAATCACGCCTTCCTGGCTTTTTTAGCTGCTTTTTCGCGATACATGCGTTGATCGGCCTGCTGCATCAGTTTGGTGAGTGAGATGCGGCGGGTGCTGGTTGCCATGCCGATGGAGATGTGGATGGGGAATTCGTCATGGTCGCTGTTGTAGCCTTTCAGGATATGCGTTACGCGTTCCAGTGCGTGGCTGGCAGCCGCTTCATCTGCGCCGGGCAGTAGTGCGGCAAATTCATCCCCCCCAATGCGGGCGGTGACATCGCTGGCGCGAAAGGCTTTCTTGAGCAGCCGGGCCGCGTCTCGCAGCAGCCGGTCTCCAGCGGCGTGACCCAGGCGGTCATTAATATTCTTGAGACCATCTACATCCGCCACCATTATGCTCACCGGAAAAGCTTGATCGTTTTCCAGGCGCGCCATGACGGTTTCAAAGTAGGCGCGGTTGAAAAGCCCGGTGAGTGTGTCGTGCGTGCTGATATATTCCAGCTTTTCCTCTTTATGCTTGCGGTCGCTAATGTCCACATACATGCCATAGGCGCCGACAGTTTCGCCATCCAGGTTGATTGGCACACCGTAGATCTGCACCGGCACCAATGAACCATCTTTGCGTTTGCGAACAGTTTCTTTTTGAACGCTGGCACCTGCCAGGGTAGCCACCGAAAGGCTGGAGGCTTCATTGTCGCGAATCTCTGGCACGATAGTGTCGTTAAGCGGTAAGCCAAATACTTCCTCGGTGCGGTATTGAAAGATCGATTCAAAAGCTTTATTGATGTCCTGGATGTTGTCGTATTGATCTACCACGGCAATACCCAGGGGAGCGTTCTCGAAAAGTTGTTGGAAGCGTGCACGCTGCACGGCAATTTCTTGCTCGGCCCTTTTTCGGTCGGTAATATCCATCAAGCTGACCAGCACGGAGTGATACCCTTCCGGATCGGAGGGCAGCGTCATGGTCAGCAGGACATTCAAACGCTCTCCGGATAGGGTCTGGTTGATGGTTTCGCCTTCGAAGTAGGTTCTACCTTCCGCCATGGCGATCAATTCTTCTCGCAGGATGATTAACGTTTCCGGCACAAAGATGCGTTCGACTGCACCCAGTATTTCGGCTTTGCTGTTGGCGTCAAATAACCGAATGGTAGCTTCATTGACATCGATCACCCGGATCAGGCTGGCGGCGTGTTGGATAAACTCCGGGTGTTCATCAAAATACTTTGGAAAATCCCTGACTCCCTGGCGGGAAAGTGCATCGAGGCTTTTCTTGACCTCAGAAAAATCTTCTTCCCAAATGGAAACACCGGCGGTTTCAAAAATATTGCGGTAACGCTCTTCGCTGTTACGTAAAGATTTTTCGGCATTTTTGCTATCCGTGATGTCGCGGAAAATGCCAAAAGCGCCCTGGTAATTGTTGTCGAGCATTTGGGGGGTGGCTGTTATGATCACAATGCGGTGTTCACCATCCGGGCAGGTGATTTCAATCTCGTAACTGTTGATTTCCCCTTGACGGCGTTTTTGGGTTTGTTTCTTGATGGCTTTATATTGTTTTGCGTCGGTGAATTCGCGGATGTTGCGCCCGACCAATTCACCACGCGACACGCCAAAGATGTGCTCCGCAGCCGGGTTGGCAAAGGTGAAGGTTTCATTTTTGTCGACTATCGCGGTTCCTTCGCCCAGGTTTTCCACCAGCATCCGGAAACGTTCCTCACTTTCCTTGAATGCCAGCGCCACCCGTTTGCGGGCAGTGATATCCCGTCCGATAGCCACGGTGCCGGTGAGTTTCCCTTTTTCATCCTGCATAAATCGAATGGATAGCTCAATCCACAGGTAATTGCCGTCCTTACTTTTCATGCGGCATTCCTGACGCCATGTTTCAGGATTTTCACCCCTCTGACCAGCCCGGATGATGTTGGCGCCCGTGGATGCCATGCTTTGCAGATCATCCGGGTGGATGACATCTATTTCCAGGGCAGATTGGTTTATCATATCATCGGGATGGATTTTTAGCAGCGTCTCAAAGGATGGACTGGCGTATTGGATCACCCCCGATTGATCGGTTTCGATGATCAGGTCAGTCATATTGTCGGTGAGTTTGCGGTAACGGGCTTCATTCTCGCGCAGCGCCTGCTCGATCCGTTTTTGCTCGGTGATATCCATCATGATCCCCTGCCGGAACAAGGCGTTACCTTGTTCATCATAAACGATGGATGCCTCGTCTCGCACCCAAAGAGTGCGCCCATCGCGAGTGATCAGGCGGTATTCTTTAATAAATGGATCACTGTAATCGACCATGATTTCGTCGTAATCATCCGGATGGATCACCTCACGCCAAAACTCCGGGTTATCTCTCCATTCGTCTGGCGCACAGCCAACCAGGTCAGCAATTTGGGGGCTGACATACATGGAAGTGTCACTGTCTTCGATAGGATCCAGATAAATCACAACTGGTACCTGTTCAACCAGCGTACGGTATTTTGTTTCGGCAATTTTGAGCTGCTCTTGCGCTTTTGTTTTCTCGGCGATATCCTCACCCGAAGAAAGTGTGCCAATGATATTGCCGGATGAATCAGTTAATACTGCGTTGCGCCAGGCAACCTGCCGTTCCTGTCCATTTTTGGTCAGGACAACCGATTCCACGTATTCAATGTTCTCGATTTTTCCGCTGATGATCTGCCTGAATATTTTCCTGGTTTTTTCTCTGAGGCGTGGAGGAAGAAAATTTTCCATCCAATTCTGACCAATCATCTCGTCCTGGGAATACCCTAACACATCACAGCCTTTTTGATTGATCAGGCTTACGTTTTCATCTGGGTGTAGCACCAGGACAATAAATGGAGCAATTTCCAGGTATCTTTGCGCTTTTTCCCTTTCCAGGTTTAAGGCTTTTTCTACCTGGTTACTCTTTCGATTCAGTCGTTGCAGTTCCTGGATTTGCTTTTTAAGCGCCTGGTTTTCCTGGTTCAACTGCTCAAGTTTTTGTTCTGTTTCGTTCATCTTTCCATTCTTCTTCAAGATGTACTGGATAGCTGACTGTACAGGTATAGTATATAATGTGTCAAGGCGTTTGGAGGTTACAATTTGGATAGGTGAAGCCGGTTGACTTTCAGGTGGAAAACCTGTACAGTATACATACAGCCAGAAAAAAGATATATTTAGTAGGAATAAAGCGTAAGGATACGTTTGCAGGAGGTAAAGGCATGAAACACGCGAGGCAACTTTATACTCTCCGGTCTCCAGGGCAACCGCGGTTGCGAAGGCGGTGGCAAGATCGCTGCTTGATCTCGCCTAGCCCGGAGCTGCGCGAGAAACTCAAACATGAAATGGATACAATCCGCAGCGCCTCCAGCGGGTTGATGGCAAATATGCTGCAAGTGCGCGAGGTGCAACCGCCGGGAATGAATGATGGCTTGATTTACCCCGGGGATACGTTTCCGCTGGGCACACCGGTGCGCGTGGTGCGCGAAGCTGCGCTGGAACGCGCCCCGATCCGGGGAACAGTGCGGGTGGTGGTGGCACTGGCTCAATTCAACGACCGGATGTTTGCGCTGGGTCAAGATCATTATGAAAAACTCTTTTTTTCGCTGGGGGTGATGCCCAACGGCAGTGTGCGCGAGTATTTTCGCGAAGTGACCAATGACCTGGTGGATATTGTGGGTGAGGTGGTGGGTCCGTATACGCTGCCCAAAACGATGGTGGAATATGCCAATGGTGCTTCGGGTACTGGCATAATGCAGCCCAATGCGCGCAGCATGGCGCTCCACACTGCCCAGGCAGCCAATGCCCAGGTGGACTTTGCGCCTTATGATAACGATTCAGATGGTTATGTGGATGCCTTTATCATCGTACATGCCGGGCAGGGCGCTGAAAATACCGGTAACCCCAACGATATCTGGTCGCATAAATGGGTGCTATCGGGTGGGGCAATGGATGCAGATGGAACGAAAATCTACGCCTACCTGACCGTACCGGAAGATTCAAAAATTGGGGTATGCTGCCATGAATTGGGTCACTTGTTGTTTGGTTTCCCCGATTTATATGATACAGATTATTCCAGCGAGGGTGTGGGCAACTGGTGTTTAATGGGTGGTGGAAGTTGGAACGGCGGTGGGGATATACCCGCCCATCCTTCTGCCTGGTGCAAAGCCAATCAGAAGTGGGTTACCGTGAATATGGTCAAGAGTAATGCCCTTATGGATATCCAGGATGTAAAAAGCGGCTTTCAAGTTTACCGCTTTTGGAAAGATGGCGCCCAGGGTAGTGAATATTTCCTGGTGGAAAACCGGCAACGCACGCGCTTTGACCGCATGTTGCCGGGGGATGGCTTGTTGGTCTGGCACATTGACGATACGATTGCTTCCAATTCTGATGAAAACCATCCCAAAGTTGCCCTGGTGCAGGCAGATAATCGAAATGATCTGGAAGTGGGCAGCAACCGGGGCGATACTGGAGATCCCTTCCCGGGCAGCGCCAACAACACCAGTTTCACCAATCTCACAAATCCACACACGAAATCTTATGCCGATGTGGATACCTGTGTGTCATTGACGGAGATTAGCGCATCGGCTGAAACCATGACCGTGCGGGTTGCAGTGACCTGTAGTGGGAATGGCGCGCAAGAAACAGGCTGGAGCATTGGCAGGTTATTGCGCGACTTTTTCCAACGTTTGAAAACGGCTGTGTTTGGATGATCTCTACTGGGAGAGACTATGGGCGTACAAATTGTGGAGAATTGGAGCCTTATCAGTGGCCTGGTGGCGTATTACCAGGAACAGAGTGAATTACGCGGTTTTGCAAAAGTAGAAATAATGGTTGAAAAAGTTGAACCTGTAGAGGGGTATACCGACCTGTTAAGCAAACGCATTGATACAAATCTGGAGGTTCACATACCGCAAGAACTGGTTCGGGAGTATGCCCTCCAGCCCAGGGCTTTCATCCAATGCCGGGTCAGGTTGGCAACTATTGGCAGGGTATTTGTCCACCGCGAACATCTATTTGTCTTGCCGCCCGGTGAACGCTAATGATTGGATGACTATGAGTACCCAGGAAGGAATTCGTATCCGGATAACTTGTGACATTCGTCACTGGATAGGGGATTGTTCCTGAGTTACCCTGGTTGCATCAGCCTTGTGAGGGTTTTCATCGCAGTTTCACCAACCACCTCGCGAGGCTTGATTTTTTTATCCACATAAACTAGCTCAACTCATCCAGAATCCGCTCAGCTTCCAGCATGGAATGTACTTCGGTGGCAGTGTAGCCAACACTGCGCGAAGTACGCTGGAACTGGTTGGCAGTCACCATGTTTTCATCGGATACGATGCGAATTTCCATTGCCATGCCCATTTCTCGCAAATTTTTTAGTGTGGTTTGAATTTCCAGCCGGCCTTCTTCGACCGCTGGCGCCAGGGTGCGAATATCGGTGATCATCACAAAGCCGGGATGCAGTGAACGGGCATTTTTTATGATGGCTTGGGTGGATTTCTGGATTTCTGGCAGGTCAGATTTGCCACTGCCAGAAATGATCAAAGTGTTTTCGAAAAAATTTGCACGCACGTCGAACATCGATGGATCCTCAAGAATTAATGAAATCTCCTGAATATTGAATAGCTCTAGCAGTTATGATTGTACAGGATACCTGGCGTTCATGCACTTACAAATTCATTAGGTTGAGGCGTCTTTAGTGAATTTAAAGTTATGAGAATCAATCCATGTTAATTTTAGTGGAAAAGAAACTGGTTTGCTGGCTGGCAATGGCATCCGCTAGCTCTCATTGTGGCGCCTGGTGTATTTCTTTGGCTGCATTTAACCCTGATTCGATGGCGCCTTGGATCCAGGCATGCCAGAGGGAGACATGTTCGCCGGCAAAATGAATACGTCCTTCCGGTGCTACAATGTGATCGTGCAACAGCGTCTGTTGGCCCGGATCGAACAAGGCAAACGCTCCACCAGCAAACTCATCATCATGCCACATCTTGGAAGCGCCAGTTTCGAATTCTTTGGTCACTTGTGGATGGATCATGGCTACATTCTCCAGCGCCTGGGCGATGCGGTTGCTGGGTGATAATGACCCCCAGCGCTGTGCATCCTCTGACCAGGTGTAGCTGGCGAGCAACACACCTCTACCGGTTTGCCTGCCGTGTTCCGGATAGTAAAGATTGCGGATTGGCAGATCGGTTATTGTCCCGCCTCCAATTATTCCCTCGTCTTCCTCCCAAAAACGCCGTTTGCACTGGAAGAAAATTTTGGCAGAAGCGTCGTAGTGAAGCTGGCGGATGGCGCGCATTTTTTGGCGGGAGAATGGTTTAAGCGCTTCGATGTGCCTGAGCACCGAAAAAGGCACGGTAATGATGGCATAATCAGCGCTTTCCTGGAATCGCCCCGCAGAGGTTTGATAGTGCAGGGTCACCTGGTCTGGAGATTGGTCTATGGCAATCACCCGCGCGCCAAAGCGGATGTTTTGTTGTAAGGCGGGTAGAAACGCCAGCGGCAAACGATCCATACCCCCTTCTACTTGTACCATATCGCTATAAAAATCGCCAATTTCCTCTCTCAATAGTTCAAGAAGGGCTGAATTCATGATGGATTCCTGGTTGTTGAACAAACCAAACATTTCAATCATGCCTTCTGACCACCCCTTGAGTTCTAGAAATTCGCGCACCGAAAATTCATCATTCTCTGCCACGATCTGGTCCCAGCCTGACTCTCCATCAGCTTGCAAGCGCTGGCGAAAGGGCAGCAGGATTTCATCCCAAAGCTGCCAACAGGTCTTACCACGCTCTGCTTCCGAGGTGTCAAAACCTAAACTATCTGGGTCTGCTGCTGCTTCCTGCATTTGTTTCTTGATTCCACCGACATGGCAATAGGTCAATGGGTTGCTCATCTTGAACGGGAAGGTTGGGAGATTAAATTTTTCCACATATGCCAGGGTAAGTGGATGTGTTTTGGGAATACGCATGGCACCAGCTTCAGCATACAAACCTGGCGCAAAGGGTTCACGCAGGGTCAGTATGCGCCCGCCAACCCGTCCCTGTGCCTCTAAAATGATAGGGTGGTGTCCGGCGCGCTGGAGTTCGTTGGCAGCCACCAAACCTGCCATCCCGGCGCCGACGATCAAGACTTTCTTGGGTTGAAAAGGCTGCGAGTTGACGGGCAGCCCCTGTTGAATGATGGATAATAATGGTTGGATCGAGTTCATCTTGGTGTTCTCCTGATTAATATGTGCCAGGTGATTATCCCGGTGGATTGGCTCCCCCAGTTTCTATTTGTTGGGAGCCGAGATAATTATATCTAATTTTACCTTAATTATCATAATAATACCAGAAAGAAATTTACAACAAGAAAAACCGGTGTGAGAATTTTATGGGTTGATGGTCAATGAATTGATGATGTTCAGCAGTATGGACTGGTATTTGTCCAGTGTGCTGGCATCTTCTTGGGGCACGAAAATAAACCCGGCGCACAGCAACCATCCCACATCCTGCTGCTGCAGCAGGGTGATGTTGAGCCTTTGTTCCGGTTCTTCAATATGGATATAAAGGACTCCCGGTTTGCCTGGCATGTCAATGGTTTGAAAATCCGTTGGGATGAAGATTTCATCTTCGGGCAGAATGGGCGTCTGTGACAGATAAAGCATATCAAATTTTACAAAGACGCTGCCTGGCGCGCTGGAAATCTCGGTCACATTTTGAAGAGTGAAGCGAGTTGGGGATGCGTTGGGCTCCAGCCACCAATCTTGCGGGTATTTCAATTGAAACTCCCGGTTGGATTGGTCAACCGGGTTGGTTAATTCTCCCCGGTGATCTTGCCACTCGATTTCATTGATCCATTTCTGATCGATGTACTCCGCCAGAGATATGGCCTCCTTACCGGGGGTGGGAAACGGCATGGGTCCTTGCAACGGCATGGCTGCTGTTGCTTGAAATGCTGGCGGCGCCTGGGTGGTGCGTGTGCTGCAACCCGTTTGAATTCCGAGCAAGCACAATACTAACAGGACGAAAAGGAATGATTTATACTTCATTTTTATCTCCTTTGCAGGGTTGTCTGAACTGTATGCCTGGCACACCCCGCGTAGCGCCCATTCACCTCACGATTTCTGCATTCAGATTGCTGAATCGATGGGTGGTTTTACCGAACGGGTGGCGATGAACGAGTCCATGAATTTTGAAAGTGGGTCGTTATTCTTTTCCGGAAACCGGTCCTCGTAAAAGCCATTCAGCCAGAATCCAGCCTTGATTTGTCCAGCGATCTGGTCTTCCAGCGTGTGACCATACTCCAACGGGTAACCCTGGTCGATTAATCCCTGCAGCTCTTCCTGCCCCAGGCTGGTGAGATCGGCGTACGGAATTTTGTGTTTGACTTCAAACAAGCCCTGCTCGTACAAATCGATTTCGAATATATAGCGCACCGGGTTGGTGAAGCCGGAGAGCAGAACACCGCCTGGTTTCAGTACCCGGTAAGCTTCTCGCCATACCGGCAAAATCTCGGCTGAAAAGATATTGGATACCGGATGGACGACCAGATCAAACCAGGACTCGGAGAACATGGAGAGATCCACCATATCTCCGAGAACAGTCTCGATGGAGAGGTTTTCGCGATCAGCCACGAAACGATCTTGAGCGAGTTGTTTGGGCGAGTTATCCAGTACGGTGACCAGGGCTCCGGCGGCTGCCAGGACAGGGGCTTGCTGCCCACCGCCGGAAGCCAGGCATAATACCCGGCAACCGGGTAAGGGAGGAAACCATTCCGGCGGCACAGTTTTACAGGGGGTGAGATAAATCTCCAAAATGCCCTGCCTGGCAGCGGCAATGACCTCCGGGCTTACCGGAATTGTCCAGATATTCCCCTGGTCAACGTTGTTGTCCCATATCTGGCGATTGTATTCCTGTACATTTCCAGGAAGTTGTCTTGGCATATTGCCTGCTTTTATCGTTTTTCGTGCTACTTAATACTCGCTGGCGACCCAGTTCTGATCTTCTCGCAGCAGAATGCAGGGTCTCAATCCATAGGGGTGCTGACAAATATTACGCGCCAGGTTCATTAATTCAATGCGCTGGGGAGTAAATTTTATCAAGGTGTAATCATCGCTATCCGGACCGCCGGGAAAGAAAATGCGCCAATCTTCACGCCAATATTTTCGACGCAATTGTTGATCGTTTTCAATAACCGCAGGCCCGATCAGGGTGACGTAGGCATTTTCGCGCGAGCTGTGGTAGGTCAAGGAGACCTTTGGATTGCTGGTGATTTCACTGATTTTCCTGGATTGAGGACTGGTTCCCAGGTATATGGTCAACTCTTCGTCTGGCTCATAAGGCTGCATCAAGCGGGCATTGGGTTGGCCCGATTCGCTGATGCTGATCAAGAAGCAGTAACTGGTGGATATGATAGCGTCTTTGGCTACGGTGAGTAGCTGCTCTATAGTAAGTTGTTTCATCAG
>Ga0194126_10009990_pt1 | contig 12514 bp, 9 predicted proteins | sample TA2KigC150mmetaG_FD_148641 | JGI IMG/M metagenome (GOLD analysis project Ga0194126, IMG submission 148641) | Freshwater microbial communities from Lake Tanganyika, Tanzania - TA2015035 Kigoma Deep Cast 150m | ecosystem: Environmental > Aquatic > Freshwater > Lake | place: Tanzania: Lake...
TCGGCGAACCGAGCCGAGTGCTCGTCCTGAAGGCCCGCCGGCTGGTTGTAGCCGGCCGCGTCCTGGCCCGTCACCTCGTCGGTGCCCCAGCGGTAGCTGTTCTGCCCGTCCGGCGGCGGCGCCTCGGGGTCGAACACGTCGTGGATACCGACCAGGCCGGCGAAGCCGGGGGTTCCGACCCACGCCCACTCGCCGAGGTCCCAGAGCCCGAAGGCCAGGGTGTCCCCGAAGAACAGCGAGGAGTCCTCGAGCTGCGGCTCGTAGCCGATGCCGGCGGCGGCGAACATGTCGATGAACAGCTCGGACAGCAGCACCCGGGCCGCGTTGTTCGAGGTCGTCGAGAAGACGGCCTTGGGCGGCACCGCGGCGCAGTCGACGCCGTCCTCGGCGCAGAGGGCGGCGATGTACTCCGCCGCCTTCGCCGGGTTGTAGTCGTACTGGTCCCAGGCCGCACCCGACAAGGTCGGGGCGAACGCATCGATGTAGGAGGACATCGGCTCGACCTGACCCTTGAGGATCTCGTCGACGATCTGCTCCTTGTCGATAGCGTGCGCGATCGCCTTGCGGTAGTTCAGGTGGTGGTTGTAGGAGCCCGGGTTACGCCCCTGGGCGTTGACTCCGAACTGGAAGTTCAGATGCTCCCAGATGGGGCCCGACAGCACCTCGACCGAGGCGCCTTGCGGCTCCAGGGTCTGGAGATCCTCGATGGTCTCCACCGCAGGCGGCGGGTTGATCATGTCAACCTCACGAGCCTTGAAGGCGTTGATCATCGAAGCGGTCTCGGGGATGAACCGGAAGACGATGGCGTCCAGGTAGGGCAGCTGCTGCCCGGTCTCGGGATCGGTCTTCCAGTAGTTGTCGTTGCGGACCACCTTGACGAACTCGCCCTTCTGCCACTGCTCGACCTTGAAAGGCCCGCAGCCCAGGTAGCCGGTGTCGTTGTAGTCGGCAATGAAGTTGGTGCCCTCGATGGCGTGCTTCGGCAGGATGCTCCCGAAGATCAGCTCGGCCTGGACGGTCGGCTGGGCCAGGGTGATCTCGAAGGTCTTCTCAGTCGCCACGACGGACTCCGGCAGGATGTCCTCGTAGATCTGCTTGAAGATCGGGTAGTCCGGGTTCATGATCGTCTGATACGTGAACTCGTAGTCGAACCCGGTGACGGGAGTGCCGTCCGCCCACACCGCCTCATCGCGGATGGTGTACTTGATGGTCTCGGTGCCGTCGGCGTTCACCATGATGCCGCCGTTGGCCACCGAAGGCAGCTCGGTCACCAGCTCCGGCGTCAGCTCGAGGGTGAACCCGTCGATCTCCTGAGTACCGCACGTCCAGGTCTGGCCGATGATGGCCACGATGAAGTTGTCACCGCCCGGGGCGAACGAGTTCAGGGTCGGGGGCTCCTGGTCGGACGCGTAGATCGCCTGGCCACCGTAGGGCTTGCCGGGCGGGAGCGTGGTGGTCGTGGGGGCCGCCGTGGTCGTGGGGCCCGCCGTGGTCGTGGGGGCTGCCGTCGTGGTGGTCGCCGCGCCGGTAGTCGTCGTCGTAGCAGCATCGTCGCCGCAGGCGGCAATGACCAGCGCAAACGCCAGCAGAAGTCCGAGCCACGTCAGGTTGCGACGTCGCCACAGATGCTTCAAAGCGCTTCCTCCTTGTCGTTCCATGTCATCGGGGCTCGCCGCCCCGGCCTCGCTCACGACAAGCGCACTACGAGAACCAGGGTGGTGATGGCGAACAGCACCCCCACGGACACCGTCACCCTGTCGAGGTTCCGCTCGACCAGAGTCGACCCCGTGAGGCCGCTCAGTGGTCCCATGCCCCCACCGAAAGCCTCGGCGAGGCCGCCCCCCCTGCCGGCATGCAGCAGGACGAGAGCGATGAGGGCCAGGGACAGGAGGACGTGGAAGCCGATGATGATGCCGTCTATCACAAGATCGAGTCCCTCCTAAGGCAGCGGCCTGCCAACAACGCAGGCCGCAGGGGCAAGTATGGACGCTGGGCGGCCCCTTGGCAAGTTTCGGCGGGGCCTCGCGACGCCCCGGTCAGCGGCCCCGCTGCGCCTGCGCGGCCACCGCCCGGGCGGCGGCGGCGGCCTTCTCCGGGTCCCCCAGGTAATAGCGCCGTTCCGCTGCCAGATCGGCGTCCAGCTCGTAGACGAGGGGGATGCCGGTGGGGATGTTGAGGGTGGGGATCTCCTCGTTGGAGATCCCGTCGAGGTGCTTCACCAGGGCCCGCAGGCTGTTGCCGTGAGCAGACACCAGGACCCGCCGTCCCGCCCGCAGGGCGGGCACGATGAAGTCGTGCCAGAAGGGCAGCATCCGGGCTACCACGTCGGCCAGGCTCTCGGCAGCAGGCAGCAGGTCGGGGCTCAGATCGCGGTAGCGGGCATCGTGACGCGGGTGCCGGGGGTCGTCGCGGGACAGAGGGGGCGGGGGCACGTCGTAGGAGCGGCGCCACACCTGCACCTGCCGGTCGCCGTGGCGAGCCGCGGTCTCCGCCTTGTCGAGCCCCTGGAGGTCCCCGTAGTGCCGCTCGTTGAGCCGCCAGTGCCGCACCACCGGGAGCCACAGGCGGTCCATCGCCTCGAGGGTCAGATCCAGGGTCAGGATCGATCGCTTCAGGTACGAGGTGAAGGTCAGGTCGAAGTCGTAGCCTTCCTTGGCGAGCAGGCGGCCTGCCGCCGCCGCCTCGCGCTTGCCCCGCGGGCTGAGCCCCACGTCGGTCCACCCGGTGAAGCGGTTCTCGAGATTCCAGCGGCTCTCGCCGTGGCGGAGCAGCACCAGCTTGGTCGTCATGCCCGTCTCTCCTGTGTGACACCCCGACCGTAGCGAATCCGCGCCGCCGATCGCCGCGCCCCTCCGTCTGCCTGGCGGGCTTTCCTGCCCTGCCCGCGTCGCCTCAGATCCAGTAACGCACGAGGGAGGCGAACTTGTCGGGGTCCAGAGAGGCCCCGCCGACCAGGGCGCCGTCGATGTCGCGCTTGGCCATCAGCCCGGCGACGTTCCCCGGCGTCACCGACCCCCCATAGAGGATCCGGACCCGGTCGGCGGCGGCCTCTCCCCAGCCCTCGGCCACGCGGCGTCGCAGGAAGCCGATGGCCTCCGCCGCCTGCTCATCGCTGGCGGTGCGGCCGGTGCCGATGGCCCACACCGGCTCGTAGGCCACTACCAGATCCCCCACCGTGGCGGGGTCGAGTCCTTCCAGGGCGGCCTGCAGTTGCCCGCCGATGACTTCCTCGGTGATCTCCTGCTCCCGCTGCTCCAGCGTCTCCCCCACCGCCACGATCGGAGTCATCTCGTGGGCCAGCACCGCCCGCAGCTTGCGGGCCACCGTGGCGTCGTCCTCGCCGAAGAGGTGGCGGCGTTCGGAGTGCCCCACGATGACGTACTTCACCCCGAGCCGGGCGAGCATCAGCGGCGACACCTCCCCGGTGAAAGCCCCCTGGGCCTCCCAGTGGACGTCCTGGGCGCCCAGCCGGATCCGTAGGTAGTCGCTCTCGATGACCGTCTGCACCGAGCGCAGGGCGGTGAAGGGGGGGCAAACCACGACCTCCACCCGGTCGTAGTCGCCGGGGTCGAGGCGGTAGCCGAGCTTCTGCACCATCTGGATGGCCTCCAGATGGGTCGCGTTCATCTTCCAGTTGCCGGCGATCAGGTCCTTACGCGCCATCGGCCCACCTCCCCAGCACTTCGAGCCCCGGCAGGGTGCCCGCTTCCAGCAGTTCCAGGCCGGCGCCGCCACCGGTGGAGAGGTGCGACACCGCCTCCTCCATGCCGAAGGCCCGCAGCGCCGCCACGCTGTCTCCCCCGCCGGCCACGCTGTAGCCCTTCGCCTCGGCGACCGCCGCGGCCACCGCCCGGGTCCCGGTGGCGAAGGCGGGCCATTCAAACACCCCCATGGGGCCGTTCCAGAAGAGGGTGCCCGCCTGCCGGATCACCCCGCCGAAGCGCTCCGCCGTCTCGGGTCCGATGTCGAGGCCCATGGTGCCCGACGGTATGGCCGTCGCCGGGGCCACCCGATGCGCGGCATCGGGGGTGAACCCGTCGGCCACCACCAGGTCCGACGGAAGCACCAGGCGCGAGCCGGCCGCCGACTCGAGGACGGCGCGCACCTCGGGCACCAGGTCGGCCTCCACCCGGGACTCCGCCACCTCGACCCCCCGGGCCGCCAGCAAAGTGAAGCACATCGCCCCGCCCACCAGCATGCCATCCACCTTGGGCAGCAGCGCCCGGATGACTCCGAGCTTGTCCGACACCTTGGCCCCGCCCAGGATCACCACGAAAGGCCGCTCCGGCTCGTGCAGCAGACGATCGAAGGCCACAACCTCTTCGGCCAGCAGCCGCCCGGCGGCCGAGGGCAGCCTCTCGGCCACCCCCACAGTGGACGCGTGCGCCCGGTGGGCCGACCCGAAGGCGTCCAGCACGAACAGGTCGGCCAGATCGGCCAGGTCGGCCGACAGCGCCGCGTCGTTCTTCGTCTCGCCCGGAGCGAAGCGGGTGTTCTCGAGCACCACGACCTCGCCGGGGGCGGCCGCCGCCACCGCCGCTCGGGCTCCCTCCCCGGCGACATCGGGCGCGCTGCGGACCGGGAACCCGCCCAACTCCCCCAGTCGGGCGGCCACAGGTGCCATCGTGTACCGGGGGTCCGGGCCTTTCGGACGCCCCAGGTGGCTGCAGACCACCACCCGAGCGCCTGCCCGGCGCAGTTCGCCGATGGTGCGCAGCGAGGCGGTGATGCGGAAGTCGTCGCCGACGCGGCCCTCCTCGAGGGGCACGTTGAGGTCGGCGCGCACCAGGACGGTGCGCCCCGACGCCTCGAGGTCGTCGATGGTGCGGAATCGGCTCACTTGGTCCTCCGGCTCATGCGCCCGGTCACGCTAGCCGCCGGAGGACGGCGCCCAGACGGGCAGCGTCGTGCCGGGGCCACTCGGCGGCGGCGTCGGCCAGGGCGGCACCCTCCAGGCGCGCCCCCAGCGCGATGATCTCCTCGCCCCCGCGAACGGCCTCCACCGCCGCCGGCACGCGGAACGGGGCGTCGTTCACCACCACGACGTCGGGAAACCTCATCCCGGTCGTCGCGCTCAGGGCCCGGACGTGGGCCGCCCCGTCCATCCCCAGCGTCTCCCCGTCCTGGGTGGTCAGGTTGGCCACATACACCAGGCGTCCCGGTGAGGCGTTCACCGCTGCCGCCATCCCCGGCACCACCAGAACCGCCGCCAGGGAGGTGAACAGGCTCCCCGGCCCGACGACCACCTGGTCGGCCTCCGCCAGGGCCTCGAGGGCAGTCGGGGAAGCAGGCACCCCCGCCGGCTCCACGCCCACCGCCTCGACCTCACCGCGGCTCAGGCTGACGGCCACCTGCCCGCGCACTTCGCGGCCGTCCACCCTCGCCCGCAGAGTCAGGGGCGCGTCGGCCGCCGGCACCACCCGCCCCCTCGCCCCGAGCAGGCGTCCCAGCACGCCCAGGGCCTTCTCCAGTCCGCCGTCCACCGCCAGAGCGGCCAGCAGGAGGTTCCCCAGGCAGTGGCCGGCCACGTCGCCGGAAGCGAAGCGGTGCGCCACCGCGGCCCGCCACGGGGAAGCCTCCGGGCTGAGGGCCAGCAGGGCCCGGCGGCAGTCCCCCGGTGGAGGGATCCCCAGCCCGGCCGCCAGGCGGCCGGAGGAGCCCCCATCGTCGGCGACGCTCACCACTGCGGTGATGGCCCCGGCGTAGCCCGCCGCGGCCGTCAGGGCCCGCGCGAGGCCGTGCCCCCCGCCTAAAGCCACCACTCGCGGTCCGTCCGGCGGCAGGCCGATTGCCTCCGCCCACGGCTCGGTGAGCAAGTCGATGGTGGTCAACGCTCCAGGTCCCGGTGCCGCACCGTCGCTTCCACGGCCTGCTCTCCCAACCACCGGCCCAGTTCCTCCGCCATCACCACCGAGCGGTGCCGGCCCCCGGTGCAGCCGACCCCGATGGTGAGGTAGGTCTTCCCCTCCGCCACGTAGCGCGGCAGGAGGAACTGCAGCAGCGCCTCGACCCGCTCCAGGAAGGCGGCGCTGTCGGGAAGGGCGAGCACATTCGCCCGCACCGCCTCGTCGTGCCCGGTCAGCGGCCGCAACGCGGGATCCCAGAATGGGTTGGGCAGGAACCGGACGTCGAAGAGGAGGTCCACCACCCGCGGTACCCCGTGCTTGAAACCGAAGGAGTTCACCGCCACCCGCAGCGGCCGGAGCGGCAGCTCCGACGAGAAGATGTCCGCCAACGCCCGCCGCAGGTCGGGGACGGTGCGCTCCGACGTGTCCACCACGACGTCGGCCCGGCCCCGCAGGTCCTGCAGCGCGGCCCGTTCGCGGGCGATCGACTCCCCGAGGGTGGCGGCCTCGACGGGGTGGGGCCGCCGGCTCTCCTCGAACCGCTTGATCAGCACCTCCTCGTCGGCGTCGAGGAACAGCACGGTGCTGGGGACCCCGTCGGCTTCCAGGCGAGCCAGCACCTCTTCGAGGTCGGCGAAGGAGAGCCCGCCGCGGGTATCCACCGCCACTGCCAGGCGGCGGCGCCGGGGGTCGCCGCCCAGATCGGCCTGCTTCACCGCCGGCGCGATCAGTGAGGCGGGGAGGTTGTCGATGACGAAGTAGCCCAGGTCCTCCAGGGCCTTGCCGGCCAGCGACCGGCCCGCCCCGGACATACCGGTGATCACCACCAGGCGCGCCCTCTCAGTCACCACGCCCCTCCCGGCGGTGAGCCGCCACCCCGGCGCCACTCGGCTCCCGGGGCGGCGCGCCCCGCAGCGCGGCGTGCACCGCTGCCGCCACCGCGGCCGGGACCACCCGGCTCAACTCCTCCACTCCTGCCTCCCGCATGCCGGCAAGCGAACCGAACCGGCGCAACAGTGCCCGGCGGCGAGCCGGGCCCACGCCCGGCACTCCATCGAGAGCCGAGTCCACCATACGCTTCCCGCGCAGCGTACGGTGGTAGCCCACGGCGAAGCGATGCGCCTCGTCGCGCACCTGCTGGAGCAGGTAGAGCGCCTCCGCGGTGCGCGGCAGCCGCCGGGGCTCGGCCCGGCCCGGCAGGTACACCTCCTCCATTCGCTTGGCCAAGCCCGCCACCGGTATGTCCAGTCCCAGGTCGGCCACCACCCTCGCCGCCCGGGACACCTGGCCGGCCCCGCCGTCCACCAGCAGCAGCGAGGGCGGGTAGGCGAAGCGGCCCCGTTCCTCCACGGGTTGCTCCCGCTCTTTCAGGTAGGCGGTCAGGCGCCGCCGCACCACCTCTTCGATGGCGGCGAAGTCGTCCGGGCCTGCCGTCCCCCGCACCCGGAAGCGCCGGTACTGGTCGCGCCGGGGGAGGCCGTCCTCCATTACGACCATGGAGCCGACGGTGTCCCTTCCCTGGATGGTCGAGACGTCGTAGCACTCGATGCGCAGCGGAGGGCCGGGCAGGTCGAGGGCCTCCTCCAGGCTGCGCAGGGCACGGGCCCGGGCGTTGTGGTCACCGTGCCGCTGCAGGCGGTGGCGGGCGAAGACCTCGGCGGCATTCGTCCCGGCGGTGGCCAGCAGCCGCCGTTTGGCTCCTCGCTGCGGCACCCGCAGCTCCACCCGCCCGCCCCGCCGCGTCGTGAGCCACTCCTCCCACACCGCGGCGTCGTCGGGCAGCACCGGGACCAGCACCAGGCGGGGCGGCGGGTCCTCGCCGTACACCTCCGCCAGGAGGCGGCCGACGAGTCCCGGCGGATCGGTCTCCTCGACCTTGTCCACCACCGCGGCCAGGCGCCCGGTGACCCGGCCGCGGCGCACGGTGAGCACCACCAGGGCCGCCTCCAGGTCGTCCTCCTCGATGGCCAGCAGGTCGAAGTCCTCCGGACGGAGGGTGGCCACCTCCTGGCGCGCCAGGGCCTTCTCCACCGCCGCCGCCTGGTCCCGGAGGCGGGCGGCCCGCTCGTATTCCATGGCCTCGGCCGCCGCCGCCATCTCGGCCTGCAGGCGGCCCAGCACCGCCTCACTGTCACCTCCCAGAAAGGCGGCCAGACCCTCGACGTGAGCGGCGTACTCCGCGGCGGTGACCTCGCCCACGCAGGGGCCGGAGCAGCGCTCGATGTGGAACAACAGGCACGGGCGCCCTTCGGCGCGGCAGCGCCGGAACCTGGCCTCGCTGCAGGTGCGCACCGGGAAGGTGCGCAGCAGCAGGTCCAGCGTCTGGCGAATGGCGTAGGCGTTGGCGTAGGGGCCGAAGTACTGGGTGTCGCGCCGCCGCCGGCCCCGCATCACCACCGCCCGGGGCCACTCCTCCCCCCGGGTGATCGCCAGGTAGGGATAGGACTTGTCGTCGCGCAGGCGGATGTTGAAGCGGGGCCGGTGCTCCTTGATGAGGTTGTACTCCATCATCAGAGCCGCCACCTCTCCGTCGGTGACGATCCACTCGACCGAGTCGGCGGCATCGACCATGGCCTGGGTCCGGGGTGGCAGGTCGCGGGCGAAGTACGACGGCATTCGACGGCGCAGGGATTTGGCCTTGCCCACGTAGAGCACCGCCCCGTGGCGGTCGCGGAAGAGGTAGGCCCCCGGGCGGTCGGGTATCTCGGAGGGCGCCGGTCGCGATTCCATCCCCGGCCAGCGTACCGCCCGCCGGCCGTCGCGCCGCGCCCGGAGAGGCGCAGCGCCCGCTTAGGGGCCGCGCGGATTGGGCGAGCGGAGCGAGCCCCATCCGCCGGACCCCCGCCCGAAGGCGCAGCTTCTTCGGGCGGAACCGATCAGGTAGCGGGCGAAGCCCACCGCCTATCCGCTAGGCCCCTTAGCGCCGCATCCAGCGGGCCGCGAGCAGGCGCGGGATCTGACGCTGGGCCGCCAGGAGGGGGTCGGCCGATGCCCGGCGCTCCCCCACACCGTGCTCGACCAGGCGCTGCAGGCACCACCCGGCGGCGGCGGCGGCCGTCAGCAGGTCGGCGAGGGAGCGATGGTGGAACAGGACGGCCCCCTCCCCCGCCGGCTCCTCGCTGACCCCCTCCTCCATGTAGGGGCCCCAGCGCCACAGCACCTCGCCGTCGGCCGGGTCCACCAGCGGCCCCGAGCCGGGGGCGGTGTAGGCCGGATGGTTGGCCACGAGCGCCAGTACGCCCCCGGGCCGCACCACCGCGGCCGCGGCGGCGAACAGCGTGCAGGCGTCGGGCAGGTGCTCGAGCACCAGCACGGCCAGGGCCCCGTCGAGGGACTCCGGGCGCACCCAGCCCAGATCGGGGAGGCGGCAGATCACCACCGGCCCCGCTTCTGCCGCCCGCGCCGCCAGCCGCCGGGACAGGTCGCAGCCGAGGATGCGGACGCCCCGCGCCGCCACCGCCCGCATCACCTCGCCCTCGCCGCAGCCCAGTTCCAGGTACCGGGCTCCCGGCACGGGCGCCAGCACCTCCAGGGCCAGCGGAATCACCTCCTCGGCGTAGACCGGGTCGGTGGCCACCTCGGCCATCCACCACTCGACTACCGCGTCGTCCCACGAGGCGGTCACGGCACCAGCATCTCGCGCAGGAACTTCCCGGTGTAGGACTCCGGCACCGCCGCCACCTGCTCCGGAGTGCCGGCGGCCACCAGCCGTCCTCCCTCGTCGCCTCCCTCGGGGCCCAGGTCGATCACCCAGTCGGCCGACTTCACCACGTCCAGGTTGTGCTCGATGACGACCACCGTGTTGCCGGCGTCCACCAGCCTCTGCAGCACGCCGAGCAGCTTGCGCACGTCCTCGAAGTGCAGCCCTGTGGTCGGCTCGTCCAGGATGTAGAAGGTACGGCCGGTGGCCCGCTTCCCCAGTTCTGCCGCCAGTTTGACCCGCTGCGCCTCGCCTCCGGAGAGCGTGGGAGCGGGCTGGCCGAGCTTCACGTAGCCCAGGCCGACGTCGTACAGGGTCTGCAGGACCCGGCTCAACCCCGGCTGGTTCTCGAAGAACGCCAGGGCTTGCTCCACCGATAGGTCGAGCACGTCGGCGATGCTGCGCCCCTTCCACAACACCTCCAGCGTCTCGCGGTTGTAGCGGCGGCCCTTGCACTGCTCGCAGCGGATGTACACGTCGGGCAGGAAGTGCATCTCGATGCGGATGGTGCCGTCGCCCTTGCAGGCGTCACAGCGCCCGCCCGTGACGTTGAAGGAGAACCGGCCCGGCCGGTACCCCCGGGCCCGGGCTTCGGGGGTGCTGGCGAACAACTCCCGCACCCGATCGAACACCTTGGTGTAGGTGGCCGGGTTGGAGCGCGGGGTTCGCCCGATGGGCGATTGGTCGATGTCGATCACCTTGTCGATGTGCTCCAGGCCCTCCAGGCGCCGGTGAAGGCCGGGCAGATGACGCGCGCCGTACAGGGTGGCGTGGAGGGCTTTGCTCAGGATCTCCTCGACCAGGGTGCTCTTGCCGCTCCCCGAGACCCCGGTCACCGCGACGAGGAGGCCCAGGGGGAACTCCACGTCCACCTCTCGGAGGTTGTTCTCGGCGGCGCCCCGCACCCAGACACCCCGTCCGTCGGGCTCCCGGCGCCGCCCCGGGAGGGGGATGCTCCGTCGACCGGCCAGGTAGTCCCCGGTGATGGAGGTCTCCTCCGCCTCGATGATGGCCAGATCCCCCTCCGCCACGATGCGGCCGCCGTGCTCGCCCGCCCCGGGGCCGATGTCCACAATGTGGTCCGCCGCCCGGATGGTCTCCTCGTCGTGCTCCACCACCACCACCGTGTTGCCCAGGTCGCGCAGGCGCAGGAGGGTCTCGATGAGCCGGCGGTTGTCCCTCTGGTGCAGGCCGACCGAGGGTTCGTCGAGGATGTAGAGGACGCCCACCAGTCCCGAGCCGATCTGGGTGGCGAGGCGGATGCGCTGCGCCTCCCCCCCCGCCAGGGTGGCGGCGCTGCGCGCCAGGGTCAGGTAGTCGAGGCCCACGTCGAGCAGGAAGGCCAGCCGGGCCTGGATCTCCTTGAGCACCGGGGCGGCGATGCGGGCTTGCCGGTCTCCCAGGCGCAGCCCGCCCAGGAACTCGTGGGCGCGGCCCAGCGACAGCGATGACACCTCGTGGATGTTGTGCTCCCCCACCGTCACCGCCAGCGCCGCCGGGTTGAGCCGGGCTCCGCCGCAGGTCTCGCAGGGCACCTGCCGCATGTACTGCTCGTAGGCCTCGCGGGCCCCGTCGCTGCCGGCGTCCTCGTGGCGCCGGCTGAGGTAGGGAACCAGGCCCTCGTAGGCCGTCTGGTAGCGCCGCAGGCGTCCGAACCGGTTGGTGTAGGAGACGGTTATGGGCTGGTCGCCGGTGCCCTCGAGGATCAGGCCCTGCTGCTCGGGGGTGAGGTCGCGGAACGGGGTCTCCATGCCGAACCCGTACTGCCGGGCCACCCCCTCCAGGACGCGGAAGTAGTAACCGGCGCGGAACCGACCCGCCCAGGGCAGGATGGCGCCCTCTGCCAGGGAGCGATCCTGGTCGGGGATGGCCAGGTGCCAGTCGACCTGGAACCGGGTGCCGATGCCCTTGCACGCCGGGCAGGCGCCGTAGGGGCTGTTGAAGGAGAAGTTTCGCGGCTGCAGATCCTCGAACGACAGGCCGCAGTCCTCGCAGGCGAAGTGCTGGCTGAAGGCGAGAGTCGAGCCGTCGACCACATCTATGAGGGCGATGCCCTCGGCCAGGCGCAGGGCCGTTTCCAGCGAGTCGGTGAGACGGCGCTCGATCCCCTCGCGGCGCACCAGGCGGTCGACGATCACCTCGATGGTGTGCTGGTAGTAGCGGTCGAGGCGGATCTCCTCGGCGAGGTCCCGCACCTCGCCGTCGATGCGGGCCCGGCTGAAGCCCTCCCGGCTCAACTCCTTCAGCAGCGCCTCGTACTCCCCCTTCCGGCCGCGCACCACCGGCGCCAGGACCTGGAAGCGGGTGCCGTCGGGCAGTTCCAGGATGCGGTCGACGATCTGCTGGGGGGTCTGGCGGGAGACCTCCCGGCCGCATTGCGGGCAGTGCGGCACCCCCGCCCGGGAATAGAGGAGCCGGAGGTAGTCGTGGATCTCGGTGACGGTGCCCACGGTGGAACGCGGATTGCGGCTGGCCGTCTTCTGGTCGATGGAGATGGCCGGGGAGAGGCCCTCGATGAAGTCCACGTCGGGCTTGTCCATCTGCCCCAGGAACTGGCGGGCGTAGGCCGACAGGCTCTCCACGTAGCGGCGCTGGCCCTCGGCGTAGATGGTGTCGAAGGCCAGGCTCGACTTGCCCGAGCCGGACAAGCCGGTGAACACGATCAGCCTGTTGCGCGGCAGTTCCAGGGAGACGTTCTTGAGGTTGTGCTCCCGGGCGCCGCGGATGACTATCGAACCGCTCGACACCCGTCCTCCAATCGGCGCAGGATGATACCGGGGGGTGCCGACATGAATGACGGGGGTGTGGTTCCGGCTCCGTGTGGCGCAACGGTTCGTGTTGGCCCGTCGGGGCAGGAGAGGCGGTCCACAGAGCCCGAGCCACCCGCCCATTCCTCCCCGGCGCCGGCGGCGCGGGAGGTGATCTCCCTCCCCCCTTTGGGGGTACGACAGAGGCGGCGGCGAGGCTC
>Ga0194126_10009995_pt1 | contig 12509 bp, 11 predicted proteins | sample TA2KigC150mmetaG_FD_148641 | JGI IMG/M metagenome (GOLD analysis project Ga0194126, IMG submission 148641) | Freshwater microbial communities from Lake Tanganyika, Tanzania - TA2015035 Kigoma Deep Cast 150m | ecosystem: Environmental > Aquatic > Freshwater > Lake | place: Tanzania: Lake...
AAAAGACCCTGGTGACGGCTTTCTACCAGCCGTCCACCCGCACGCGCCTGGCGCACGAAGCCGCCATGCACCGCCTCGGCGGCCACGTGACCGGTTTCTCGGATGCCAAGATGACCCGCGCCGGGGACTTCTACCAGGAGTCCATCAAGGACACGGTCAAGATGCTGGAATTCTACGGCGACGTGATCGTCATGCGCCACTTCCAACAGGGCGCGCCGCATGAAGCCGCCAAGTGGGCTTCGATCCCCATCATCAACGGCGGCGACGGCTGGGGCGAACATCCCACCCAGATCCTGACCGACCTTTACACCGTGCTCAAGGAAAAAGGCGCCATCGATGGCCTGACCTGGCTGGCCGTGGGCGACATGCGCATGCGCACCATGCATTCGCTCGGCTACGCCTTGAGCCAGTTCGACTGCCCGATCACCTTCGTCTCCCCGCCCGACATGTCGCTGACCGACGATTTCAAGGCCGAACTGAAGCAGTTCAGCGTCAACTTCAAGGAAGTCGAGCATGTCGAGCAGGCCATCGCCGACGCCGATGTGATCCTGGTCGAGCCGGTCGTCCAGCCGGACTATACCAAAAGCCGCGACGAACGCGCCGGGAAAGATGTTGGGTTGACCCCCGCCAACTACAAGATCACGCGCGAACTTCTCGAGAAGAAAGCCAAGTCGGATGCCATCCTGCTGCACTCGCTGCCGCGCATGGACGAGGTGCCGACTGACGTCGACATCACGCGCTGGTCGCGTTACTGGCAGGAAGCGTTCAACGGCGTGGTCATGCGCATGGCGCTGCTGGCATTAGTCCTGGGCGCCATGGAGTAGTAGTCTGCTACTAGTCTGCTAGTCTACTGGTCTGCTAGTCCACTAGTCCACTAGTCAGGAAACGGGCTGATGAGCACAGTAAAAAATTTCGAGGAATTACAGGCTTGGCAGAAAGCCAGGGTGTTGGCGGGTTTTGTGTACGAGCTGACACGGGGGGAAAAGTTTTCCCGAGACTGGGCCTTGTGCAACCAAATTCGAGATGCCGCAGGCTCTGTGATGCACAACATTGCCGAAGGCTTTGAAGCAGGCTACGATCCCGAATTCGCCCGTTTCCTGAAAATGGCAAGACGTTCGGCGGCTGAAGTTCAATCCGAATTGTATTTGGCCCTGGATGCCAACTACATTACTCCTGATAATCTAAAAAAGGCTTATGACCTTGCAGTAGAAGCAAAGAAATTAATCAACGGCATGTTGAAATACCTGCGAAATTCCGACTAATAGAGACTAGAAGACCAGAAGACTGGTAGACAAGGAGACTACTTTATGCAAACAAATTTTAGGGGTCGTGATTTCATCGGCGATCTGGACTTTACCAAAGAGGAAGTCGAAACCGTCCTAGATGTGGCCTGGGACCTGAAGCGCAAGCGCGCCCTCGGCGAACCGCACGCTTACCTGCGTGACAAGGCGCTTGCCATGCTGTTCTTCTTCTCGTCCACCCGCACGCGCGGCTCCTTCGAAGCGGGCATCGCCCAACTCGGCGGGCACGGCGCGTTCATTGACAGCAACACCACCCAGATCTCGCACGGCGATACCCCGGTGGAGATCGGCGAGATCTTTGGCCGCTACTTCGACGGAATCGCCATCCGTCACTGCGATTTCGGCGACGGCAACCAGTACCTGAATGCGGTTGCCAAATACAGCCGCGCCCCTGTCCTGAATATGCAGTGCGACATCTACCACCCTTTCCAGTGCCTGGCCGACCTGATGACCATCATGGAGAAAAAGGGTCGCGACCTGCGCAGGAAGAAGATCGTCGTTTCGTGGGCGTATGCCGCTTCGTACCTCAAGCCCGTCTCTGTTCCGCAGTCCCTCATCCTGCAAATGCCGCGCTTTGGCATGGACGTGACCCTGGCCTACCCGCCCGAGTTCAAACTCATGCAGGAGATCGTGGAACAGGCCAGGGAACAGGCGATGATTGCCGGGACCAGTTTCGAGATCATTGACAGCAAAGACGGCATGACCGAAGCCTGCAAGGATGCAGATGTAATCTACGCCAAATCCTGGGGGCCGTTGCTCACCACCAGCGACAAGGCCGAAGGCAAGAAGATCCAGGATTCCTACACGGATTGGATCATGGACAAGGCGAAACTGAAAGTCGCCAGGCCGGACGCCATCTACATGCACCCGCTACCCGCCGACCGCAACATCGAAGTCACCGATGAGGTGATCGACGGTCCGAACTCGGTCGTGTTCGACGAAGCCGAGAACCGCCTGCATGCCCAGAAGGCCGTCATGGCCCTGACAATGAGTTAGGAGAAATTGGATGACGAAGAAAATCGCCGTTGTCGCCGTTGGCGGCAATTCCCTGATCAAGGATTCCAAGCGGGTCACTGTGGAAGACCAGGTGGAAGCCCTGCGCGAGACCTCCCAACACATCGTTGACATGATCGAAGCCGGATGGGACGTGGCAATCGGTCACGGGAACGGACCCCAGGTGGGCTACATCCTCCGCCGGTCCGAGATCGCCGCCAAAGCGGAGGGCATGCATGAGGTCCCGCTGGATGTCTGTGGGGCGGACAGCCAGGGCGCCATCGGTTACGAATTCCAGCAGGCTCTGCAGAACGAACTGCACCATCGCGGCATCAAGAAGAACGTCTGCACCATCGTCACCCAGACATTGGTGGACCAGAACGACAAGGCGTTCAAGAACCCGTCCAAGCCGATCGGCGGTTTCATGGACGAGGCCGAAGCCAGGCGCCGCGAGAAGGACATGGGCTGGTCGGTTGTGGAAGACGCCGGGCGCGGCTGGCGGCGCGTGGTCCCATCCCCGCTGCCGAAGGAGATCGTCGAGTTGGACTCGGTCAGGACCCTGATCGAAGCCGGGACGGTGGTCATCACCGTCGGCGGCGGCGGCATCCCGGTCATCGATACGGGCAGGGGCGAATACCGCGGCACGGCTGCCGTCATCGACAAGGACTTCGCCTCCAGCCTGCTCGCCCAAAACATAAAGGCCGACCTGTTCCTCATCGCCACCGCTGTGGAGAAAGTAGCCATCCATTTCGGTAAGCCCGAACAGAAATGGTTGGAAAAGATGACCCTGGCCGAGGCCAAGGCTTACCTCGCTGAAGGCACGCACTTCGCCAAGGGATCCATGGCCCCCAAGATCCAGGCCATCATCTGGTTCCTGGAATCGGGTGGTAAAGCCGCCCTCATCACAAATCCGGAGAATATCGGCCGGGCGTTGAAGGGCGAGACCGGCACCTGGATCGCGCCATAAACCACCAGGTATGCTAAAATCTACTGGAGTTCGACAGATTCGAGCGGAAAGGAGGTGGAACGGGAAGTGTTTTCACCGTGAAGTGCAACACGCGATCTCACGATAACTTTCAAGATCCATTACTCTCTAGGAGGAGTAACCTATGCGTAAGAATTTGTTGTATGTCGCCTTCCTGGCGCTGATCCTTGTCCTGGCTGTGTCTGCCTGCGGACCCAAGCCGACCGAGGAAGCGCCCCCCGAAGAGCCGGTCACCACGGATGAACCGGTTGCCACTGAGCCTGTCGCTGTGGAACCGGAAGAGTTCATCTTCGGTTTCTTGCTGGTCGGCCCTTATAATGACCATGGCTGGAGCCAGGCGCATTATGAAGCAGGCCTGTATGTGGAGGAGAACATCCCCGGCGCTCGCATGATCTACATCGAAAACGTCTACGATGGCTCTCCCGATCATCCGGGCATCACTGCTTCGCAACTGGCCGAGGAACTTGTGGCGCAGGGCGCCAAACTGGTCATCTTCAACTCGGATGCCCACCAGGACGAGGCCATCAAGTTTGCCCAGGAGAACCCGGAAATCTTCGTCATCCACGCCTCCGGCGACAGCGCCTGGGCGGAAGGTGAACGCTACCAACCGATCGCCAACCTGACCGATATCATGGGCCGCATGGAATACGGCAAGATGATGGCCGGCTGCGCAGCTGCCTTGACCTCCCAGACCGGCAAGATTGGCTACATCGGCCCGCTCATCAATGACGAGACCCGCCGCCTGGCAGCCTCCGCCTACCTGGGCGCCAAGTACTGCTGGACCAACTACCTCGGCCGGGATGCCGCCGACCTGACCTTCAAGGTCACCTGGATCGGTTTCTGGTTCTACGTCCCTGGTTTCTCGTCCGATCCGACCCTGGTGGCGGATGAGTTCGTCAACACTGGTTTCGATGTGCTTATCTCCGGCATCGACACCACCGAAGGCCTGACCGAAGCCAAGCGCTTCACCGAATCCGGCCAGCAGGTTTGGGCGATCCCCTACGACTACATCGGCTCCTGTGAAGAAGGCGCCAGCGTCTGTCTGGGTGTCCCATACTACAACTGGGGTCCGGCCTACATGCAGTCGGTCGCGGCCATAATCGACAACTCCTGGACGGCGAGTTTCCAATGGAACGGTCCGGATTGGGCTGATATCAATGATCCCGACACCTCCGCCATTGGTTATGTCAAAGGTCCGGCGTTGAGCGCCGAGGCTTCTGCCGACCTGGACGCTTTCATTGCAGAACTGGCTGGCGGCCTCAACCTGTGGACCGGCCCCATCAGCCTCCAGGATGGTACCGTCTACCTGGCCGACGGCGTTGTTGCCACCGACCAGGAAGTCTGGTACCTGCCCCAGTTGCTACTGGGCATGGAAGGCCTGAGCGAGTAATCCTTACCCGCGATGGTAGTAAACATCCCCCCGGTTCCGCAATTGGGGACCGGGGGGGAAGGGACAGATATGGACGTTGACCTGCGGCAAATCAGCAAGACCTTCGGCGCCGTACATGCCAATGTGGACATCAACCTGTCCATCCCGGCCGGGACGATCCAGGGAATCCTGGGCGAGAACGGCGCCGGGAAGAGTACTTTGATGAAGGTATTATCTGGATTCATCCGGGCGGACCAGGGCGAAATACTGCTCGATGGCCGCCCGGTTGTCATTCACTCACCCGCCGACGCCATCCGCTTCGGGGTGGGCATGTTGCACCAGGACCCGCTCGATTTCCCGCCGATGAAAGCGCTCGATAATTTCCTGGTTGGCCAACCCGGCGGCGTTTTACCGAACCGCCGGAAAGCTGTCGCCGACCTCCATGAATTAGGGTCCCAGTTTGGTTTTAACATCGATCCGGAAGCGTTTGTCGACTCGCTGACCGTCGGCGAACGCCAGCAACTGGAGATCATGCGCCTGCTTTGGTTGGGAGCGAGGGTGTTTATATTCGACGAACCGACTACCGGCATCAGCGCCCTCCAGAAAGAAATACTCTTTGCCACTTTGAAACAACTGGCGGAGCAGGGAAAAACCGTCATATTTGTATCTCATAAACTGGAAGATGTGGAAGCCCTCTGTCACCAGGTCGCAGTCCTGCGCCAGGGGTACCTGGTGGGGGAAGCGAGGCGTCCATACCGGGTGAAGAAACTGGTCGAATTGATGTTCGGCAAGGAAATCTCGGTCGGGGAACGCGCCCCGATGCGTTGCGACGATGTCGCACTCTCCATCAGTAGCCTGGACGTTGAGGACTACCGTTTACAGGTGCGCAATGTGGACCTGGAAATCTGCGCCGGGGAAGTGATCGGGCTGGCAGGCATGGAAGGCAGCGGACAGGACCTCTTCCTGCGGGCCTGTTCCGGCCTGGTGAAACCCACCGGCGGCAAAGTGATCCTCAAAAACCGCAACCTGACCGGAAAATCCTATCATGTATTCAAGAAGAACGGGGTGGCATTCCTGCCCGCCGCTCGCCTGGAGGAAGGCCTGGCTTCCGGGATGAGCCTGACGGAGCATTTCGTCCTGGCGGAGGGATCAAAACAGTTCTTTATCAACTGGGAAAAAGGCCGCCAGTTGGCGCAGGAACGCATCACCGATTTCAACATCCGGGGCGAGCCCGGGTCGCCGGTCGAATCGCTCTCGGGTGGCAACCAGCAACGGGCTTTGCTGGCCTTGATGAGGGTCCCGCTCTCGCTCCTGCTCCTGGAGCACCCCACCCGCGGGTTGGACATCGAATCCACCATTTACATCTGGAGCAAACTAAAGGCGCGCTGTAAACAGGAGGGTACCTGCATCATTTTCATTTCCTCCGACCTGGAGGAGATCCTGCAATACAGCGACCGGGTGCTGGTCTTCTTCACCGGGAAAGCATCCCCGCCTATGGAGTCGTGGAAGTTGACCAGAGACATGTTGGGCCAACTGATCGGCGGCAAGGGATGGGAATATTTCAAGACGGGTCAAGGGAGGTCAAATGCCTAAACGGACAGTCTGGCTGAACATCCTCTTCCAGGTCGCGGCCGTTCTGCTGGCGCTCGGCTTCACAACCCTGGTACTGGTGATGGCGGGAGCGCCTCCCCTGGTTGCCTACCAGCGCATCATCTATGGTTCGTTGAGCACATTCAGCCGTTTCACGGACGTGCTTGTCAGTTGGATCCCGCTTATGCTGACCATCTCTGGCTTGTTGATCACCTTTTCTGCCGGGCTTTGGAATATCGGCATCGAAGGCCAGGTGACGGTGGGGGCGGTCTTCACCACCCTGGTCATCCGGCTGTTGATGGACACCGCCGTCCCTGACTCATTGGTGATCGCGCTTTCCATCCTGGCTGGAGTCGTGGGCGGCGCTCTGTGGGCGCTCCTGGCCGGGGCGTTGAAAACCTTCGGCGGCGTGAACGAGATCTTCGGCGGCCTGGGCTTGAATTTCGTTGCGACTGCGCTCACCATCTGGCTCATCTTTGGGCCCTGGAAACGGCCCGGTGTCGCTTCGATGGCCGGGACGGAGCCATTCCCGGCGGAATTCTCGCTGCCCTTGTTCCCCGACCTGCGTTTAAGTCCCTGGTCGCTGGCATTTGGCATCCTGGCGATCGTTATTGTCTATTTCCTCCTGCGCGGAACCCATTTTGGCCTGAAACTGAAAGCAATCGGCAGGAATATGCGCGCCGCCTTCCTGCTTGGCATCCCCACCTGGCAGCATATGATGCTGGCTTTCCTGCTCTGTGGCGCGTTCGCCGGCCTGGCTGGCGCCCTCCAGGTGACGGCCATCTACCACCGGTTGATCCCATCCATCTCGAGCGGTTATGGCTTCCTCGGCTTGCTGGTCGGGATGTTGATCAATTACCAGGCGATCTGGGCTGCGCCGGTTGCGTTATTCTTCGCTGCCTTGAATGTTGGCAGCATCCAGTTGCCCCTGGTTTTGAAACTGGACTCTTCCTTCTCGGGCGTCCTGCAAGGGGTGCTGGTGTTATTCGTCCTTATGACAGAGGGATTGCGCCAGCGCCTGCTGGGTAGAGGCGGGCTGCGGTTGGGGCGGAAGAACCAGGGAGAAAAATAACATGGACACCAGTACTCTCATTGTCAGTCTGGCGGGGGTCCTGGCCTGGGCGGCGCCCATCCTGTTCGCCGTCCTCGGCGAGACGATCACCGAGCGTGCAGGTGTAATCAACCTGTCGCTCAATGGAACGATCCTGCTTTCCGCCATGGGCGGTTTCGCGATGGCGGTCGACACCGGCAGCCTCCTGCTGGGTTTCCTGACCGGGATGGCGATTGGGGCGCTGGTAGCCCTGGTGGTGGCGTTAAGCAGCATCACCCTCCACCAGTCCCAGGTGGCGGTCGGATTCGTGCTTGCCTTGCTGTGCCGGGACTTGTCCTATTTCCTGGGCAACCCGTACATGGGGCTACCCGGTCCGCGTCTTTCCACCTGGTCCATCCCCCTCTTGAGCGAGATCCCATACCTCGGACCCTTGTTTTTCGACCAGGACCTCGTTACCTACACAAGTTTCGCTTTGATCTTCATCATCTGGCTCTTTGTTTATAAGACCCGCCCGGGGCTGGCGCTGCGAGGCATTGGTGAACGTCCGGCAGCGGCTTTTGTCCGTGGCGCCAATGTCAAGCGCCTGCGATACCTCTATACCGTCATTGGCGGCGCGATCATCGGCCTGGCGGGTCCGGCGTATTCCTTGAGCATTAAAGCCGGCTGGAAAGGGACGATCTCCGGCCTGGATGGCATCGGTTGGATCGCCCTGGCCATCACCATCTTCGGCGGGTGGAATCCGCTGCGGGCGGCTTTCGGCGCCTATCTCTTCTCCTTCCTCCAATGGCTGGGTCTGGCTCTGCAAACCCGCCTGCCCAATATCCCATCCCAGGTGCTGCAGGTTGCTCCGTTCCCCCTGATGATCCTGACCCTCCTGCTGGTCAACATTGGCAACGCAGAGTGGGTGGACCGGATTCTGGCCTCCCTGCCGGAAGGCATGCGGCGGGTGGTTGCCCGTTTCCTGCGGGCGTTGCAGGCTTCGCCTCCGGCTTCTCTGGGCGTGCCGTTCGAATCGGAATGAACCCCGGGAGTGGACGACGCGCCTGCCAAATGGAATCCAATTGACCCCATGACCTCATTTACCGGATACCGCTGTTCACTCTGCCAGGCCGAGTACCTGCCCGGACAGGTGACATATACCTGCCCGAAGGACAACGGGAACCTGGATGTGATCCTGGATATCGACTCCATCCGCCAGAGATACCAGCCGGAGGACATGGTCTGCCGCGCCGAGGAATCCCTCTGGCGTTACCTGCCGCTCCTGCCGGTCCAGGATCCGGGCGGTGAGGGGACCCCCATCCGGTCCGCCGGCTGGACGCCGATTTACCGGTTGGAGCGAATCGGCCAGGCTCTCGGCCTCGATCGTCTCTGGCTCAAGGATGAAAGCCGTAACCCAACTGCTTCCTTCAAAGACCGCGCCAGCGCGCTAGTCGTGGCGCGCGGACGTGAGGTTGGCGCGGATGTGATCGTCACGGCCTCGACCGGTAACGCTGGGGCGGCCCTGGCGGGGATGGCGGCGGCGGTTGGACGGAAGGCGGTCATCTTTGCGCCCAGGAACGCGCCCCCGGCCAAGGTGGCACAATTGCTGGTCTTCGGGGCCCGGGTGATCCTTGTGGATGGCACATATGACGATGCCTTCGACCTTTCCATCACAGCCTCCCAGGCTTTCGGTTGGTATTGCCGCAATACAGGCTACAATCCCTTTACTGCCGAAGGAAAGAAAACTGCCGCCCTGGAGATCTGGGAATGGCAAAGAAGCGCCGGCAACAACCACGTCCCTTTGACAGTCTTTGTCCCGGTTGGCGATGGCAATATCATCTCCGGCATCCATAAGGGTTTCAAGGACCTGCTTGCCCTGGGTTGGTTGGAAACCATGCCGCGCCTGATCGGGGTGCAGGCAGAGGGATCGGCTGCGATCGCGAATGCGTTCAATGCAGGGGGTGAACAGGTCATCCCGGTCCAGGCAAAGACCGTAGCCGACAGCATCTCGGTCGACCTGCCGCGGGATGGCATCCGCGCCGTCCGCGCTGCCCGTGAGACAGGCGGTACATACCTTACCGTCGGGGATGATGAGATCCTGGCCGCGATCGCAGCCCTCGGTCCGGCGGGAATATTTGCCGAACCGGCCGGCGCGGCCTCTTATGCCGGGCTGGTGAGCGCTGTCCGCCAGGGTCTGCTGTCCCCAGGCGACCCTGCGCTGGTCTTGAACACAGGCTCGGGGTTGAAGGATGTCCGGTCCGCGATGCAGGCTGTACCAGAAGCGCCGGTTATCGAACCGACGCTGGCGGCATTGAAGCGTATCCTATGAATGAAAAAAAATGGAGTCTTCCCCTTCGTTACCTGGCGCTCGGTTTTTTGCTGGCTGGGGGTGTCATCGGGTTGTGGTACATCCGCTCGGTCCTGCAACCATTGATCATCGCCGCGTTTGTCGCCTATTTGATCAATCCATTCGTGAACCTGCTGATGAACCATACCCGCCTGTCCCGCAAGGCGTCAGTAAACCTGGTGTTCTATATCACGCTGATCTTGACGGTCGGTACCCCATCCACGCTTGCCCCGATCTTCTTCGACGAGTTCAAGCAGGTATTTACCGATCTGCTCAATATCTATAACCAATTGATCGACTGGATGATGCAGCCGTTGGTCATTTCGGGGATTTCGATCGACCTGAGCCAGGCTGCCAGCCAGTTGGCGCAGTTCCGCTCATCGTTCCTGGGTACATTGCCGGAACAAGCCCTGCAACTACTCGAGTCGACCTCCCTCGGCGCGCTGTGGGTCATCGTCGTCATGGTGGCAACCTATTACTTCCTCTCCGAATGGCCGGGTTTGCGTGCCCGGTTGATCGGTTCATTCCCTGATCCTTATCAGGACGAATTGAACGAACTCTACCAGCGGGTGCGGATGGTCTGGATGAATTACTTGCGCGGCCAATTGTTGTTGATGTTGATTGTCGGTGTGGTTTTCACAGTTGCCTGGACCATCATCGGGATTCCCGGTGCACTCGTCCTGGGAGTAATAGCCGGTTTTCTGACCCTCATCCCGGATGTCGGGCCTTTCCTGGCGGCTTTTCTTGCAGTTGTCGTTGCGCTCCTGGAAGGATCCATCTGGATCCCATGGTCGAATATTTTTGTAGCGCTGGTCGTGGCGGGAGTCTACCTGTTATTGATCGGCTTGAAGAATTTCTGGCTGCGGCCATATATTATGGGACGTAGTGTTCACATGCCGGAAGCGCTCGTTTTCATCTCGATCATCATGTCAACCATGCTGTGGGGGATCCTCGGGGCATTGCTGATCATTCCTGTCCTGGCTTCGATGGCGATATTTTTTGATTACCTGCGGCGTCGCATCCTGGGTATGGTTCCCTTCCCGGACCCTGACCCCGAGCGAAAAATCGAACCGCCGGCAACCCGGCTGAAGTCCCGGACGAGGCGTGAAAGGGAGCAGAAATGACAATCATGTATTCCATCGTTGCTCCAATTTTCAATGAACTCGAGAACCTGCCAGAACTATACCGCCGGGTTCTTCATGCCATGAGTGATATGCATGGGAATTGGGAATTGGTATTGGTGGATGACGGTTCAAATGATGGATCCACGGAGGCGATCCTTGCACTGGCGAAGCAGGATAAACGTGTTCGCCCCGTGATCTTCGCCCGCAACTTTGGTCACCAGGTTGCCATCACGGCTGGTTGGGATTATGCCCGCGGTGATGCGGTTGTCATCATTGACGCCGATTTGCAGGACCCCCCCGAACTTATCCCCGAGTTGATCTGGAAGTGGAGAGAAGGTTTCCAGGTTGTATACGCGGTACGCGCGGAGCGGGAGGGCGAGACCTGGTTCAAAAGACTGACGGCGTCGCTTTTTTATCGGATCATCTATCGCATAACGGATGTGAAGATCCCGGTGGACACCGGTGATTTTCGCTTGATGGATCGGAAGGTGGTGGATGTATTGAAAACGATGGGCGAGCGCCATCGCTTTCCGCGCGGTATGTCGGCCTGGGTGGGATTCAGGCAGGTGGGGGTACCTTACAGGCGGGAAGCCCGTCATGCCGGCGTGACCAAATATCCATTCCGCAAGATGTTGAAACTGGCGCTAAATGCCATCACTGCATTTTCATATTTCCCCCTGCAATTGGCTACCTATTTTGGTTTTCTATCTGCCGGGTTGGCTGCTCTGGCAATCCCGGTCGTGATCGTGATGCGTTTGGTGGGAAGCCAGTTCTTCGAAGGCCAGGCTACAACCTTGATCGCCGTCCTATTCCTGGGCGGGGTGCAGTTGATCTCGCTTGGAGTCCTGGGTGAATACCTGGGACGAGTCTACGATGAAGCCAAAGGAAGGCCCTTATACATCGTCAGCCGTGGCCCGGAGGAGTGACCAGCATTCTTCTATGTATATTGATCTTGCTGATGATGGAAGGGGCTGTCCCAATAGTCGGGCAGCCCCTTTGATATTTGTGGGAAGTGCTAAGGTAATCGGCTGAATACCATGTCGAAGGGCGCTCCTGCGCTGTTCATGGACTCGATTGTGAGGGTCGATCCCGAACAAACATAAGGCCCGCTGCCAGGCGGGGGGATCGATATTGTCGTTGTTCCGGGCACATCCGCTGTCACACCATTGATTACAGCCCGCCAGGTGGAAATCTCCTGGTCGTAGATCAGGTCTGAAAAGGTCAGGTTTCCGGCCTGGGCGGAAAATGTGCCGGAGGTCAGGAAGAGGGCGTCTGCTTCCATGTACCCGTCAGCCAAATCGATCCGCAGCGTATAACCATCCGATTGATAGGCGAACTGAGTTCCGCTGAATGTCATGTAGAAGGTCCCGACTGGGATTCTCATGCCAGGAACCGGGATCAAAATGGACAACATCGCATTCAAATCGGCATTCGACATCTCCCATACTCCCTGTAAACAAGCGGCATCGTCTGATAAAGCCGGCGAATCTTCGGCAGGCGTTCCCGGCAGGCTGCAGGAGGCCAAAGCGAAAATGAGCAACACGTTGAGGTACACAAGAGCAGATTTCATCGAGGATTCCTTTCTAATATGATGAATATTATCACATTAATACATATTCACGCATGGAATGTCAAGGATAAAATAGACCTCTTGCATAAGTGAGAATTGTGCCATAATAGGCGCATGAGATACGAAACTGTTCAGAACCTGAAAGACGAGGATTTCAAAAGGTCAACCGGCGTCCAACGCAGCACATTTGCGAAGATGCT
>Ga0194126_10009997_pt1 | contig 12508 bp, 12 predicted proteins | sample TA2KigC150mmetaG_FD_148641 | JGI IMG/M metagenome (GOLD analysis project Ga0194126, IMG submission 148641) | Freshwater microbial communities from Lake Tanganyika, Tanzania - TA2015035 Kigoma Deep Cast 150m | ecosystem: Environmental > Aquatic > Freshwater > Lake | place: Tanzania: Lake...
TCTATTAATTTATCCATTTATTTTATGCACAACGCAGTGCATCAGCCGCCGCCACGACCGCCCTGAATGAAATCAAAACCCGGTTATTGGCGGTCGGCTGGATGCCTTTGTTCTGCGGACTGTTTTATTAATCTTTAAATTTGTCTGGAGGTTCAAATGGAAGTAATTATGCATAAACATCATGAGTACCTTTCCCTTAGTCCACTCTCACAGGGATGCGGGAAGCCTGCTTTTTATTCTTTAAGAATTTTAGACAACGGTCGCCCGAGTGCCCATGTGGATGATATTTTAACGCTCGATATGAAGCATCCTGAAATCGGGAAACCAATGGTTTGCGGGTCATGTGGTCAGCCGTGGTCTATGATTAGGGCGTATAGTATTAAGGTTTATAGGTAAGTAACGGTTGACAGGCTGATGGTGATAAATCAAAAAACCAGTAAAAACCAGCATATGGGAATTTGCCTCCAATTTCATTCCTGTTGATGCCGATAATAACTATGTTGAATTCATCAGGCGACGATGGAGTAGGCACAGAATCGATAATTAATGGTGTCTCGAAATATTGATAGTCATAAGGTGAAAAAAATTGTGAAACATCTGAAATTGATAAGGTTTGTATTTCCTTTAATTTCGTTGAGTCTTTACCTGAACACGAGAAAAATAGAGTTGCCATTTAATGTCTCCTTTTCTTTTATATATTCGCAGAACAATTATTATGCCAAATCGGTTTTATTTGCCACATTATATCACAAGAAATTACACAATAAAATCAAAAGTGATTGAAAACAACAATTTAGCATTTGCATAATTCGGTAATATATGGATAATAACATGATATTAGTGAATCGGTATAGTAAGGGGTTTATGGCAAAAGATATCATATTGCCCGAATTTCAGGCGTTCCTGCGCTCCCGTAAGCTCGTACCCGAGAAAAATATTCCCTATTTTGCCTCGTGGGCCAGTAAGTTTCTATATTTCTGCAATAAAAACAATCAGTTGGATAACAATAAACTCGTAATGGAATTTATGGATTCATTACAAAGAGACCATAGAATCCATGATTGGCAAATCCGTCAGGCCCGTCAGGCGGTTCAGGTTTATCTGGTCAATTTCAAGGGAAAAACAGCATCAGATGCTTTATCTCTTAATGCCAAGAGCGACGCAAAAGGTTCGGATGTTTCGCGGATAATCGAAGAGATTAAACGGAGTATTCGCCTGAAACATTATTCCTTAAGCACTGAAAGAAGTTATATCGACTGGGCAAAACGGTTTTTCGGATACGTTTACGAGATAAAGGGCGATGAAACAGCGTTTGATGCTGATGACATCAAACAATATCTCAGTCATCTTGCTATCAAACGCCGGGTTTCGGCTTCAACCCAGAACCAGGCATTCAATGCTTTGCTTTTTCTGTTCCGGAACGTGTTTGGGCAGGACATCGGGAATCTTGGAGATACGGTAAGAGCAAAGCGTGGAGCCCGTCTCCCCATGGTGCTTACCACGGATGAAGTCAAAGCGCTGTTCAGCGGCATGTCGGGAACAAGTCTCTTGATCGCTCAGGTGCTCTACGGTTCTGGCTTACGGCTTATGGAACTCGCCCGTCTTCGGGTAAAGGACATCGACTTCGGTATGCAGACTATTACTGTAAGAAGCGGAAAGGGAGATAATGACCGTACAACGGTTCTCCCTGAATCGGTCAGGGACAAACTGCGTGTGCACATTGAAAAAGTAAAGGCGCTGCATGATAAAGATCTGGCTTCAGGGTATGGAGAAGTCTATCTTCCCGAAGCATTGGAAAGGAAATATCCGAAGGCTGGTAAAGAATGGGGCTGGCAATATGTCTTCCCGTCTTCACGATTATCTGTTGACCCGCGAAGCGGCAAGATCAGACGCCACCATATAAGTGAAGACATTGTGCAAACCGCTGTAGCAAATGCTGTTAAAAAAGCGGGCATTGTAAAACATGTCTCGGTCCACACCCTCAGACACAGCTTTGCCACACATCTTCTTATGAGTGGTGTAAATATCAGGGAGATACAGGACCTGCTTGGCCATAAGAATATTGAGACAACCATGATCTATACGCATGTGCTGCGCGATATGACGAACGCCCCTCAGAGTCCGCTGGATACACTTTATAAAGAATAAAGCAGTACTCACTGCAAAAAAGAGTTAATTTTAGTACCTTCCAAGTCTTATTTATTGTATATTAATAGTTTATGAAAAAAGATCTTGTAAAAATAATTGAGGCTTCACTGAGGAAACTCGGTCTTGACACGATGCCTCCTATTGAGTTTGAAGTTCCGCCGCAGGAGTCCATGGGAGACCTTGCAACGCCTGTGGCTATGACTCTCTCAAAAATACTGAAAAAACCTCCGCGGAAGATCGCTGAGGAAATTGCAGCGTCTGTTAAAGACGAACCTGTTATGGAAAAAATCGATATCGCGGGGCCGGGGTTCATCAACTTTACATTTTCGAGGACATATCTTTATTCGGAAATAAAGCAGTTACTGAAATATTCGAGCAGTTTTCTACGTCAGGATATCGGAAAACGGAGAAAGGTCCAGATTGAATTTATAAGTGCAAATCCGACAGGCCCTCTTCATATGGGACACGGAAGGGGAGGGGCTACCGGCGATGCGCTTGCTAATCTCCTCAGTGCAGCTGGGTTCAGGGTTGAACGCGAGTATTATATTAACGATGCCGGCAAGCAGGTGAAACTCCTGGGTCTTTCTGTTTTTGCCCGTTATCAGCAACTGCTCGGAATAGAATACCCTTTGCCTGAGGATGGCTACAGAGGGGCCTATATTGAGGATATTGCAAAGGGGATTATCAATGATCATGACAACAGATACCTTCAGACGCGCTTTGAGGATGCTGCGGATCTGTTTATTGATTATTCCTATAAAAGGATCCTGAATGGCATAAAGGAAGATTTGAGAAAATTCGGGATAACCTTTGATACCTGGCAGAGCGAAAGAGAGCTTTTCAGGGATGGTGAAGTAGAGAAGTCTCTTGAAGACCTGAAGGCAAAAGGGTTTATATATGAGAAGGACGGTGCGCTATGGTTTAAGGCAACTGCCTTTGGAGATGAAAAGGACAGGGTTATCATTAAGCAGGACGGAGAATACACATATTTTACATCCGACATCGCTTATCACAGAAAAAAGATAGACAGGGCATACGATGAACTCATCGATATCTGGGGCGCAGATCATCACGGATATATCCCGAGGGTTAAGTCTGTTATTGCAGCCCTCGGCTATCCTGAAGAAAAACTAAAAGTTCTGCTCGTACAGATGGTCAGTCTCCTGAGGGGCGGGAAACCGGTTCAGATGTCAAAAAGGACTGGGGAATTCGTTACCCTGAGAGAGGTTATCGAAGAGGTTGGCCCTGACACAACAAAATTCATATTTCTTACCAGACGTCCTGACAGCCACCTCGAGTTTGACCTCGAAGTTGCAAAGACCCAGTCTGCGGAAAACCCTGTATTCTACGTGCAGTATGCAAATGCAAGGATAAACAGCATCTTTTCCAATGCAAACGAAAAAGGCATTGATGCTGATAAACTTGCTGATGCAGACTTTACCCTGCTGACACAAAACGGGGAACTCAGGATCATCAAGAAACTCCTCATGTACCCGATGATTTTTGAAGGCGCTCTCAATAACTACGAGCCGCACAGGATAACGTTTTACCTGCAGGAACTGTCAGGGTTGTTTCATCCTTATTATAATAAACACAGGGTCCTGGCAGACGATATCGAACTGGCCAGGGCAAGACTTGCCCTCTGTCAGGCTGTAAGGGTTGTTCTCAGAGAAGGTCTCGGTATACTCGGGATTACAGCGCCTGAGAAGATGTGATTGACATTTTCTTCTATATATTGGTATAAATAAAAACTTATGATACAGAAGACAGAAAAGATATGGATGGATGGCAGATTTATCGACTGGGACAATGCCAATGTGCATATACTGACCCATACCCTTCACTACGGACTCGGCGTATTTGAAGGAATACGCTGTTATGATACAAAAAAAGGGCCTGCTATATTCAGGCTTGATGAGCATATAGAAAGGCTTTTCAATTCAGCGCATATATTCCTGATGGAGATCCCCTTTTCGAAGAAGGAGATAAAAGAAGCGGTTATCAGGACAGTAAAAGTGAACAAGATCAGGGAGTGTTATATCAGACCGCTTGCTTATATCGGTTATGGTGCGATGGGCCTGTATCCCAAGGAAAATCCGGTGAATGTATCTATAGCCGTGTGGCCCTGGGGAGCTTATCTTGGAGATGATGGGCTGAATAAGGGCATCAGGGTCAGGACATCATCCTTTATCAGAAACCATGTGAATGCGAATATGACACGGGGTAAGGTATGCGGATATTATGTCAATTCACAACTTGCAAAAAAAGAGGCTATAACAAGCGGCTATGATGAGGCTGTCTTGCTCGATACCGAAGGTTATGTGTCTGAAGGCAGCGGTGAAAATATCTTCATAGTCAGAAAAGGGAAGATGAAGACAACGCCTTTGACCTCGATACTTGAAGGGATAACAAGGGACAGCATTATCCGGATTGCCCATGACTTCAGGATCAAAGTGACTGAGGAAAGGTTTACAAGAGACGAGCTGTATATTTCTGATGAGGCTTTTTTTACAGGCACGGCTGCAGAAGTAACTCCTATCCGGGAGGTTGATGGAAGAGTTGTCGGAGCAGGCAAGCCTGGTGAGATAACGAAAAAACTCCAGTCCGTATTCTTTGATGTTGTGAAAGGCAAGAACAAGAAATATGAATCATGGCTTACGTATGTTAAATAGGTAGCTTTATACCATATAAAATAAAAAGAGCCTGAAGATATTCAGGCTCTTTTTATTTATGGCATAAATTATTTTTTATGGCATTTCCCGCAGTTTTCTTCGGCTGATTGAGAGAATATTGCCTTCCCGTTGTGTTCCTTGCCGTCATGGCATTTACCGCAGAAGTCGGCGTTGGCATGCTCCTCTTTTGTCATCTTGAAATCCCCCTTTTTCATTCCGAATGGTTTCGGATGACAATCAGCGCATTTCAACCCTGCTTTGGGTCCATGAATGTCACCGCTGAAGACAACCTTGCCTGCGTCGCCACCTTCATATTCAACTGTTTTACCCGGAAGAACTGCCATTGCACTGCCCATAAAAGCAACAGCGATAAAGATACTTAAAAAAATTGTTGCAAACTTCATGTTTGCTCACCCCCTTTCACAAAACATGATCAGATATCCAAAAACATTTTCTGCATATAGTATGCCATTATTTACCGGACGATTTACAGTATTTGGTATAAAAAAAGTTTCCCAAAAAGAAACTAATCCTTATTTAAGGATAATTAATATAAAATATAATATAAAAATCATAGTAATGTCAAGGATGCCTTTTTATTAATATTCTTAAATACCCCACAGTCTCTGCTGTGGGGAATCCATATAATTCCCTCCCCCTTGAGGGGGGAGACTTTGAGATACCCCGCCGTCTCTGCGGCGGGTAGGTTCATTGTTACTGTTCTTGTTTCAGTGACGAAAAGATAACATTTTGTGCCTGTTTTCTTGAATTCTCAAGGTTGTTTATGTATAGTATGGTATAACTATGGCGATGAAGATCAGAAAAGCAATTTTACCTGCCGGAGGGCTTGGCACAAGGTTTCTGCCTGCAACAAAGGCGTCACCGAAGGAGATGCTGCCTATTGTTGACAAACCAATGATACAGTACGCAGTGGAGGAAGCACAGGCGTGCGGCATCGAGGAATTTATTATTATTACCGGGAAAAACAAGCGGGCAATAGAAGACCATTTTGATTCCGCTTTCAAGCTTGAAGAAAGCCTGAAAAAGTCCGGGAATAAAAGGCTGCTTGAGGAAATCAGCAGGCTGAACAACCTGAATTTCGCTTATATAAGACAGAGGGAGGCATTAGGTCTCGGACATGCGATATATTGCGCTAAGCCATTTGTTAAAGACGAACCTTTTGCAGTGCTACTGAGCGATGATATTATTGAACCGGGGACCGGTCTGCTGAAGGATATGATCAGTATGTACAGAGAATTCGACTCGCCTATCCTTGCCCTGGAAAAGGTGCCTTTGTCAGAGGTGCACAAATACGGGATTGTAGACGGAGTAAAAGAAAGAGAAGGCATATATAAAATTAACAATCTTATAGAAAAACCATCACCGGCGGGCGCGCCTTCTGATATGGCGATCATTGGAAGGTATATCCTTACATCTGATATTTTCGAGGTTCTTGAAAGCGTTCGACCGGGCAAGGGTCGGGAAATACAGTTGACGGACGCATTGTTTGGCCTGCTGAAAAAACGCCAGATATATGGGTATCTCTTTACAGGCAAAAGATATGACGCAGGAGATAAACTCGGCTATCTGAAAGCAACGGTTGATCTTGCATTAAAGAACCAGCAGGTTTCCGAGCAGTTTAAAAACTATCTTATTAAGGTAGCGGCAAGAATAAAAAATTAATATAGAGGAGTTGCAATGGTAGAAGCAATGGATTCAGAACAGAAGATTGATAAGGAAATCGAGATACCTGATAATTTGCCGGTACTCCCTGTAAGGGATATTGTCGTATTCCCATATATGATACTTCCCCTGTTTGTTGGAAGGGAGATGTCCATAAAGGCTATTGAAGATTCACTCAGCTCAAACAAGATGGTTCTCCTTCTTACGCAGAAAGATCTCAACATTGAAAATCCGACCCCTGAAGACCTTTTCTCTGTCGGCACTATCGCTCTTATAATGAGGATGCTCAAACTTCCTGACGGGAGGGTGAAGATTCTTGTCCAGGGGCTTAGCAAGGCGAAGGCGCTCAAATACGAACAGACAGAGCCTTTCTTTAAAGCGCTTATAGAGAAGATAAAGGACCAGAAACTCGAAAAGCTTACTATAGAAGATGAAGCGCTGGTCAGGAATGTTAAGGGTCAGTTAGAGAAGGCAGTCTCCCTTGGGAAATCAATACTTCCTGACATAATGGGGGTGGTTGAAAATATTGAAGAGCCAGGCAGGCTTGCAGACCTCATTTCATCAAATATCGGACTGAAAGCTGAACAGTCACAGGAGATGCTCGAGATATCAGACCCCATTAAAAGGCTCAAACGCATAGGTGAAGTTCTGTCAAGAGAGATCGAACTCCTGACAGTGCAGCAGAAGATACAGTCTGAGGCCAGGGGAGAAATCGACAAGACTCAGCGGGAGTATTTCCTGAGAGAGCAGCTCAAGGCGATACAGAAAGAACTCGGTGACATTGATGAGAGGGCGGAAGAGATAAGGGAATTCAGGAAAAAGATTGAAGAGGCAAAAATGCCTGAAAAGGTAATGAAAGAGGCTGAAAAACAGCTCAAGCGCCTTGAAAAAATGCATCCGGACAGCGCTGAGGCAGGCACTGTCAGGACTTACCTTGACTGGCTGGTTGAACTGCCCTGGTCAAAATCTACGAAGGATAACCTTGATATAAAGGCAGCAGAAAAGGTTCTGAATGACGATCATTATGATTTAGAAAAGGTAAAAGAGCGTATTTTAGAATATCTTAGCGTTAGAAAGTTAAAGGAAAAGATGAAGGGCCCAATCCTCTGTTTTATCGGTCCTCCGGGTGTTGGAAAGACATCTCTTGGAAAATCTATTGCCCGTGCATTAGGAAGGGAATTTGTACGTATGTCTCTTGGAGGAGTCAGGGATGAGGCAGAGATCAGAGGGCACAGAAGAACCTATGTCGGCGCGCTTCCCGGCAGGATAGTACAGGGGATAAAGACAGCAGGGACCAATAACCCTTTGTTTATGCTCGATGAGATTGACAAGATAGGCATGGATTTCAGAGGGGATCCGTCCTCTGCGCTCCTTGAGGTGCTTGACCCTGAACAGAACAACTCATTTGCAGATCACTATCTTGCCGTACCTTTTGATCTCTCAAGAGTCATGTTCATTACAACCGGCAATCTTATGGACACGATACCGGGACCGCTGAGAGACAGGATGGAGATAATCTATTTATCCGGGTATACAACCGAAGAAAAGCTTGGCATTGCAAAAAATTATCTCATTCCAAAGCAGCTGGATGAACACGGTATCAGCGCAAAGATATTGAAGATCACAGACCCCGGACTGTTTAACCTGATCTCGCAGTATACGAGGGAAGCAGGCGTCAGAAACCTTGAAAGACAGATTGCGAACCTTTGCAGGAAAGTTGCCAAGAAGATTGCCGAGGGCAAGGATAAGGTCTTTGTGATCAATGCAAAGAATGTCAGCAGGTATCTTGGCGTCCCGAAATTTTTGCCAGAAGAAGAAATAGAAAAAGACGAGGTCGGTGTTTCAACAGGTCTTGCCTGGACAGAGTCCGGAGGAGATATCATATATGTAGAGACAACAACCATGAAGGGGAAAGGTCACCTTACCTTAACAGGACAACTTGGAGATATTATGAAGGAATCCGCCCAGGCTGCCCTGAGCTATGTAAGGTCCAAAGCAGGGACGCTCGGCATAAAAGAAGATATATTTTCAAAAATAGATCTCCATATACATGTTCCGGCAGGCGCCATACCGAAAGATGGGCCTTCAGCAGGCATCACGATGGCTACTTCAATAGCTTCAGCCCTGACCGGACGGCCTGTAAATAAGAATGTTGCGATGACTGGTGAGGTCACCCTGAGGGGTAGGGTGCTGCCGATAGGGGGATTGAAAGAGAAGACCCTTGCTGCAAAAAGGATGGGGATCAAAAAAATTATTATGCCTCAAAGAAACAAAAAGGATCTTGAGGATATCCCTAAATATATCAAGAAAGATATGGAATTTGTTTTTGCTGAGACAATGGATGATGTGCTCAGCGTTGCCCTGAAGAAAAGAAATGGAAAAAGGCCGAAAAAGTTAGTAAAAAGTCAAAGGTTATCAGTTAAAAAGAGAAGATAGATTCATGAAACAGGCCTGTTGACTGACTGCCTATCATAGCTATGAAACTCTCCCAAGTCGGTGAACTGCCTCTTTTAGAACAGATAAGAAAAAACTTTACCAGTAAATCCCCCGATATTCTTGTCAGCATTGGCGATGATGCTGCTGTCCTCAAACAGGCAAATCAAAACCTTCTTGTAACTACAGATATGATGGTTGAAGGTGTTCATTTCGACCTTCATTTTATGACGCCATATCAGCTCGGATTCAAGCTGGTTTCCGTAAATGTAAGTGATATTTATGCGATGGGAGGGAAGCCACACTACCTGCTCCTCAATATTGCTGCGAACCGGAACACTCCTCTGAAATTCATTGATATATTTTTTGACGGCCTGAAAGATGCACTGAATTTTTATAATACGATACTTATAGGAGGCGATATTTCGTCTACTAAAGAAGGAATGTCGGTTTCTGCCACACTCATCGGATATGCAAGAAAATACATACAACGCTCCGGAGCACGTGAAGGAGATAAACTCTATGTAACAGGCAGCCTTGGAGATTCAGCCTGTGGTCTCGAACTGTTGAAGAGGATAAAAAGGCCGGTGCCCTTTATGAAAACATCAAATAGCAGTCAGCAAAGGGCGACGGGTAAAGGCTCTTCACTGCATGCGTTAAATCTTAAAACCCTCAAGGGATTGCCCTGGAATATTATTGAGCCTTTAATAAAGAGACACCTCATGCCGGAGGCAAGAGACCCAAAGAACTATGTTAAGGCTGCAACATCCATGATCGATATAAGCGACGGGCTTCAGATTGATTTATTCAGGCTTTGCACTGAAAGCAGGCTTGGCGCAAGGATATACGAAAAAAGCATCCCTGTCTCTTCTGAACTTAAAAAAGCAGCCTCTTATCTCAACATGTCTCCAATGAAATTGGCGTTGTCAGGGGGTGAGGATTACGAACTGCTTTTTACAGCCCCTGCTGTGAAAAAAGTTAAGGCAATATACATCGGAGATGTTATAAAATCAGGAAACATAATCGTTGATGACGCCGGTAATGAGAGGATATTCAAACCGGAAGGTTATCAGCATTTTGGGATGAAAAGATAATTAATGAATATATTCCAGAAGATCGCCCTTATAGCAGGCGCGGTTGTTCTTCTTCTGTTTTTTGGAAAAACGATTACAAAGATCGGATTCAGTGCGATTGGCTTTATGTGGAAAGCGATAGCTGTAGTAGTCGCAACTGTACTGATTATCTCTTTTCTGAAAAAATTGGGGAAAAAGAAGTGAAAGATTATCAACCCACAAGTCCGGAGTCGAAACAAAACTGGAAACCCGGTTATCATTATATACCAAGCTTCTTCATAAGATTTATATATTCTTTCAATGACGTAATAAAGAAGGCCTCAGCATAACCTATCCCTTTCATATTAAGCGCTGAACGATATCTGTTCAATGCCAGTGTGGTGCCCGCATAATCTACCTGACGTAATTGAGTCTTGTATTGCATAAGAGCTTTTTCTTTTACCGGCATCACTGAAGTAATGTCAACTATGAAATTTGGAACAAGAGGGGTCCAGACTTCATAGGCAGCAATAGTCATGTCAAATGCAAATCTTTTTGAGAGATTCAGCAGAATCCGGTTTGCCTCGAAATGATCAATGTTGTTTTCCAGAAATGAGGGAATATAGAGCAGATCAGGTTTTAATTCAAACAGGATTTCTCTGAGCTGTTCTATTAATTTATAGGTTGTTCTGAGTTTTGTTTCAGGCTGATCCAGGAAAATAATGTCAGTAATCCCTACGGTTTTTGTTGCAAATTTCGCTTCGTTTTTACGCAATTTCTCGAGGGCTGCCTTGTCAGACATAGACGGGTCTCCCTCACGGCCGTCTGTAAGATATATTACAGAAACATTTTCACCTGCAAGGACGTGTTTGTGAAGCGTTCCGCCACATCCTATAATATCGTCATCAAAGTGAGGTGAAATAACTGCGATACGGTTACCGGAAGGTCTTTCGATAATCTGCGGCGCTGCTATCAGGTTGACAGGTCTGATAAATGTTTTCAGATAATCCCTGATCTTCTTTTTGAAATGACGGTTGACTAAGTATTCCATGTCTTTGAATTATTATAAAAAATTTTTGACTTAAAGCGATCGATGCCGGTCAATTGACTGATAATCCTGAAATAATCAGTTAGATACCGATCTGTTGTATAGTTTTTATTTACGAACTCCCTGCCTTTTCCCCCCATCTCTTCTGCTTTTTCTTTGTCTTTCAGAACAGCGGTTGTTTTATTGCAAAGATCTTCAGGATCTCCAGGTGTACACAAAAGACCGTTTTCTCCGTCTTTTATGATCTCAGGGATACCGCCGACTCTGCTGCAGACCACAGGACGTCCGGATGCCATTGCCTCCAGAATAATGAGAGGACTGTTTTCAACCCAGACAGAAGGAAGTACAACAACATTTGACTGGTCGTAGTACCGGTGCATTTGATCATGCGGGATAAGTCCATGAAATGTGATATGTTCATCAAGTTGTAGCTCATTTGCAAGGTTCTTAAAATATTGCTCATCAGGTCCCTCACCAGCAATATGAAGAGTAACTCCGGGAATATCTTTGAGAACTTTATTGAACGCGTGAAGCAGAACAGTAAGACCCTTGCCTTTATGAAGACGCCCGGCAAAAAGTATGTTATTGGTATTCGGGTCTTGAGGATTATTCTTATAGACTAAGGTATCGATAAAGTGTGGGAAAAAGATGCTGTAAACTTTGTAAGGCACGATTTTCTCATTAAGATGTATGCTCGGGATTAAAAAGGCAGACACAGTCTTTTTGTGCAAGAATTTCTTGAGAAGTCTTGGAATAAAATCTTTTATATAATCTCTAAGCGGGATACAATCACCGAGATAGCATTGTATGCTGGCAATCCGCTCGCAGGGGCTTCCGTCAGGCCTGAAACCCTTGCCTGACAGACATATGATCCGGTGATCATGAACTGTATGGATAATAGGTATCCTCTCCCCATGACAGGCAAGCAGAACAGTATTAGAAAAAATGAAATTATGGTTTATATGGATGATATCTGGTTTAACCTTTCTGATCCAATTCCTAAGGCAAAAGAAAACACCTGGGTGAACATAACCGTTGCTTATATACCGCAGGAATTTCAAGCTGCTTTTATTATATTCATACTTGCAGCAATGTTCAGAGTCCTCATCATGGCCGGCATTGAATGTAAAAAGAAAGACTTCAATGCCCGAATTGCGTAGCAGGCGGGAAAGTTGTTTGCGATATATATTAGCGCCGCCTGGCTCAGTTGCATCATCATGTATGAATAATATTTTCATGTGATATCAGCATGTAACAGCAATTACGATCAGAGAATTGAGGTGCAGGAATGACTGTAATACTGATTGCAATATGCCAAATTTAGGAGCCAATGCTGAATTTTATTATGGTACCGAAGGCCGGACTTGAACCGGCACGTGGTTGCCCACGAGGGATTTTAAGTCCCTTGCGTCTACCAATTCCGCCACTTCGGCAACAATTGATTTTAAAGGATTTTCATGTATCTGGTCAAC
>Ga0194126_10010004_pt1 | contig 12503 bp, 9 predicted proteins | sample TA2KigC150mmetaG_FD_148641 | JGI IMG/M metagenome (GOLD analysis project Ga0194126, IMG submission 148641) | Freshwater microbial communities from Lake Tanganyika, Tanzania - TA2015035 Kigoma Deep Cast 150m | ecosystem: Environmental > Aquatic > Freshwater > Lake | place: Tanzania: Lake...
TTTATCTTGTCGTGTCTTTTTGCGTAATGTTCGTAGGCTATGGGTGTGGTTGGGTAAAATTAAATGTGCTGTTTTGGGTCGGCTTGTGTAAGGAAAAACAGCTCTTTTAATTTTGCGAAGGGTTGGCATTTTGTCGTCTGTTTTAATGTTAGTTTGATGTCTGTTGTGCCGTCCGCTACGCTTGCACCTAACGTTTTGCAGCTTGGCGTAGTGGCGGATTTTTAGCACAAAAATTCAATCGAAGCACACACTTCAAATATAGCACAAATGTTCATACGAAGAACGTCACCCGCCATTACGCCAAACCGCTGTTAGGTGCTGGCGTTCTGTCCACCTTGCTTGTAAACCATTGTCGTTATTGAGCTGTCGTGTCATTGTTTGTCGCCTTGTGCTGTGGAGTATTTTTTATTTTTAGAAGGGAAGCAAAATTTTTTTAATTCAATATTGCATTGGGTTGGCAAAGCAAGCTCTTACCACGGCTTTGGTTTTGCGTTGGCATTGTGGGGCTGTGGTATGTGCTTGCTTTTGGGGTTGGATTATTCTTTGTTCAATTTAAACCTAATTCCAACATAAATTTCTCGTCCCCTTGTTGGTCCCCAAACGGAAGAAGTGTCAAAGTAAGGGCTGAATGGGTCTTGCCAACTGATAATGGGTTGCAACTGTCGGAAATCAAAAATATTTTCGCAACCTGCATACAATTCAAATTTCTTGAAATTGTATGTGAATTGTGCATTTACAATTGTGTAAGGTTTTGAAAAGTCAGGTCGTTGAAATTCTATTGGATTTGATTTAGTGTCGGGCAATCGCTGTTTTCCATACCAATGCACATTCATATCAAAGTGGAACTTATTTGTCAACGGTTTGTAACTAAAAGTGGTTATAAATTTATGCATTGGATTAAAAGGTAATAACTCCTTTGCGTCTCCAATTTTCCTGTAAACATCTAAAAAGTTATATCCAGTTTTCAATTCAAACCGTCTGTAAATTTTCAAATATAACTCTGCTTGTAAACCGTTGCTTACGCTTGTTCCTGTAAAATTTTGTATGATTGCCTTTGTCGGGTCAGTGTCATAGTCGGGAAAAATTTGATTTTGGAAATCGGTTCTGTAATAGTCCGCACTGAAATAACCTGAAAGGTTGTTGTTTTTCGTTTCAAATTTTTGTGTCAGATTTACTCCAAAGTTTACCGCTTTTTCAGGTTGTAATTGCTCGGCAAAAATAATGTCTCTTGAACTTACGAGTAATCCAATGTTTTCACTGAATAAATTTACTGTTCTCCAACCAGTTCCTACATTAGCCCGAACAATAGTTTTGGGAGCAATATCATATTTCAACAAAGTCCTTGGTGTAAATTGAAAACCGAATTGATTGTGATGGTCGCCCCGAACGCCAGCAATCCAAGTCAGTTTGTTATTGAAAATTCGCATTGTGTTTTCGGCAAAAAGTCCGGAAATATTTTCTAATCGCTGATAATTTCCCGCATAAGTTCTTTGCAAAAATGTATCGGTAAATTCAATGTCTTCATTCAAACTCAAATGACGGTAACTGATGCCTGTTTTCAGGTCGTGTTTGGCGTAGTTTAGTTCGTATTGAATGTTACCATAAAAATTTGACTGTTGTCCATTGTATTTAACAGTCCCGAAAAATGAGTTTTGCTGTTGATGAAAAGCCGATGCAAATAACACAATGTTGTGCTTGTCATTTACACGATAACCTGTTTTTGTCCAAATTTCAGGTTGGTTGATATTTACGCTTTGTCCGTAAACGCTTGTACTTCCTTTATCGCTTTCAGCATTGAAAAAAGTTTGCCCGCCAATGCGTTGTTCGTTTAAAAAACGCAAACCAATTCGGCTGTTCCAACCCCAATCTTTTTCGTTTCCGTATTTCCATTTATTGGAAATCATATATCGGGTAAGTAGAGGCAAGTCAAGAAAATTGTCATTGTCTCGGTCAATTTTGTTGGCAGGTTGAACGGTATGAAACGCTGTTAAATTGCTCCATTTACCTTGTTTAAACGCATAGTTGGCGTTAAAATGCTTTTCTAAAAAGTTATTCATATAAGCATTAAGGAACAGGCGGTCAGTTTTATCGGGTTCTTTTGTTTCTACGTTGATTTGTCCGCTAATGCTTTCATAACCTTGCAATACGCTATTTGCTCCTTTTGAAACATAGATATTGTCAACTAATGTTCCTGGAATACTGCTGATGCCGTAAGTATATGAAAGCCCCTGTATCATTAGAAAGCCGTCTATCAAAACCTGATTGTAAACACCTGATAAACCCAATATGCGTAATTCTTTTGAGTTTGTAATTACATTGGTGGTTTGTGGTTGCACGGTAGTTTGTGTTTCAAAACAACCTGCCAAGTCGCAACAGGCAGCTTTACCAAGTTCCGTTTGTGTGATTTGCTCTGTCTTAATTGGCTTGATGTCCGAAATAATAACTCCGTCTCGTTGTCCTTGAACAACCACTTCGCTAAGCGTTTGTGTTTCTTGTAAATGGAATTCAACAAAGATTTGATTTGTAATTTCAATCGTGTCTGGTGAGTGCCCTACATATCTTGCAACAAGTTTTTTATTTAAAATTTCTGTAGATGAAATTTCAAATTCTCCTTTGTTACCCGTGGTTACGCCAATGTTTGTGCCAAGCCAATAAACGCTTGCACCTATTAGCGGTTCTTTTTTGTTGTTGGTTACTTTTCCTAAAATGGTTTGTGCCGAAATGCAAAACGGAAACAGTAAACCAACAATGAAGATATATTTTTTCATTGTCCTATTTTTTTAAAAAGGGGCAAGGCAATTCTGCCTTACCCTGTTTACTGTTTTACTTTATACGGTCGCTCGTCTGGATTTTCGCAACTTCCTGTTCCTTCAATGGCTGTGTAGATTTCTTTTTATGTTACCAATGCGGGATTGAATTTTACTTCAAAAGTCGTGGTTGTGCCTTGCTTTCCTGCTTTGCAACTGCTTACGCCATTGAGTTTTTCTACATTGGCAGAAATCATTTTCAAGTCCATTGAACAGGATATACCTTTCACTTTAATGGAAGCGGTTTTTATAGTGTCCGCTTGTTGGTTTGTATTTGTTGTTTGCGAAAACGCAATGTTTGCTGTGGCTGTCAATACGATGAAAGCCAAAACGAATGATTTTATGAATTTCATTTTTTCTGATTTTAAATTGTTTAACAAAAAGAATATGCTCCGAATTAATCGGAACATTGTCAATGAGAGGTGTTAAATAATCTTTGGCGGTCGCCAAAAGTCAGAAGCAAATTGAGAAATGAAAGCTGATTGGTAAGTAAATCCTTTGTTTGAGAAAACTGTCGGTTTAGGAATATAGTCAAACGGCAAATTCATACAAACCAAAACACAAGAACTGCAAACCTGAAAAGGGTTACAGGATTTTCCATCACAATCATTGTCTTGATTTTGGTCTTGAGAGTTATCACTGTCAGAAGTTGGGGTGCATTGTCCACCACAACAAGTTTGTTCAGTATCTGTCTGCAATGAAAGCAAATCAATTCCCGGCTTAACAGCAAGGAACAGAATAAAAGTCGCTAATATGAATGTTAGAAATTTCATTGCTTTGCAAAGTTACAATTTATTCCTAAAAATCTGTCTGCGGGTCGGAAAAAATTGGCTCTTTTGGTTTTGCGAAGGGTCGGCTTGTGTTTCGGGCAAAACCAAATGTGCCAATGCGGGCAGGCATAAAATTGAATTAAAAAAATGTGCGGTGGGGAAAATAGAAAATACAGAAGGGTCGGCAATGAGTGTCGGCTTACTTGATGTCTGATTTTAATATGGTCGGTGTCTTTGGTCACTCGTCAAAATGGTTTACTTTTTCTGCTAAATTGTCTGCTTGTCGATGTCTGTTGTGTCGTCCGCTACGCTTGCACCTAACGTTTTGCAGCTAAAAGAAGTTGGCGTTTTTTACCGTGGTGCTTTTGCGGAGTAGAATTTTTCTTTTACCACAAATCTTTCTGCGGAGCACAATTCCGCCAATTTCTTTTAGGTGCTGTTATGGGATGGGCTATTGAAGTATAATTTTTCTTATATAAATAGTGTTCTCTTCAGAGTCAATAATATAAGCAAAATACAGTCCGTTACCTCCCCAATTCGATGAATTCAGATAGTCGGTTTGTGAATTGATCTTTTTATTAAAAACATGTTGACCAAGTATATTTTTTATAATTAAATCATATCCATACGTGACCTCGAGATTACCGTAATCAAAATATAAGTAATTGTTTCCGGGGTTTGGATATATCAGTATTTGATAGTTTTCATTTTCATGAATTCCAGTTACTCCTAATTGAACAGTGTAGCTTATCGTGTCCGTAAAAATGCAATCCGTAACAATTAAACTTACTGTGTAAATCCCAGTTGAGGAGTAGGAGTGGTTTGGATTTTCAAGAACTGATGTGTTCCCGTCGCCAAAATCCCAGAAATAATTCAGTGGGCTATTAATGTTAGAAGATGATGTATTGGTAAATGTTACGGAGTTGCCATTGGTTGAAAAACTAAAGTTTGCAAGCGGATCATTAATATTTAAATTCCAATCATTTTGACTATTAAATATGGTATTATCAGACATCTGTTGATAATATAGTGCACGAGACTGGGTTATTCCGGCATTGAATGCGATGCCACTTGATGGCTGTTTCCATATTGAACTGAAAATGGTTAAGGCTGCAACATAACTACCGTCTAAATTTGGATGGCTATTGTCATTGCTATGTAGAATCAATGTTGTATCATTCAAAACATTCTGCCAAGAAACCCCAACCGGTGCACATTGAATATTAAGTATATCACTAATTTCGGTATAAGCGCTTGTCAACGAATCCTGCATATGGTTAAAATCAACAAACACCGGACTGCAATAGGTGTTTGTTGGATCACATTGCTGACCACCAAATCGCCTGCCCCATGTCATATAGGTGATAATTTTTGTACAGGGATTGAATTGTTCAGCCAACGTCTTCAAATCACTCATAGCAGGATACATATCATTGTAGCGGTAAAAGTCAATTGTTGGTATTTGGCTTTGCTCCTGTATTACAATATAATCCCAGGTACCTTGACTTATTTTAGAGTTAGAAGTAGGATCATTTACATGTCCTGATACTAGCATTCCACCGGGCATATTAGAATCAATTATTAGTGTTTTTCCGGCAGAACTAGAGAGGCTTTGAACAAGCTGTGGAAGATTATTATATGATGTGTAACTGTTACCTAGAAAAAGAACTCTTAGAGTGTCTTGTGCTGATAATTTATTAATTGAAAATATTGTAAGAAGCAGAAGTGTTAACCTAGTTTTCATTTTTAAGACGTTTTAATTATTGTTTTACAAACTTGAAGTTAGAACCTTTGTTATCTTCCATTCGAAGCAAATATATTCCGTTGGCGAGATTTATTAAATCAAGACTAAAGTTTGTTTGGTCTATAATTTTAGTAAGAACCAACTTGCCATAATTATCAAACAGTTTTACAGGTAAGCCTAAATATTCCTGATTCACCTTAAGGTTGATGATGTTTTGAGCAGGATTGGGGTAAACAGAAAATGAAATAGGTTGGTGTAAATCAGTAAGACCAACGGTACCAGCATTGTAAAGAGCCGTAATCTCTTGTTGCGTAAGTTGTCGGTTCCAAACGCCTATATCATCCAGCTTACCATTCCAGTTATTCAAATATGCATCTTGGTATGCAACAAGTCCTGTTGAATCGGGACAACTGCCCATAAAAAACATTTTACCGGCAACCAAAGTATTTCCGGTTGGGGTTGTGATGCCACCAGCATAGTTGCCATCAAAGTAATAATCAATTCCGCCTGTACCATTTGTAATCACCCAATGATGCCAATTATTATTAGGATTTGCAGGAGAGCCATTAACACCAAAAGGAATAGCTGTGAGCCAATTATTGCAACCGATAGATACCTCGTAGCTATTATCGGTGAAAAAAGAGGTAAATGGTGTCGAATTGTCTATTTGCATTAGCCACGACCGACCGCACAATCCTCCGCCATAACCAAAAACCTGCATGCCTGCGGTACCTACATTGATATTTGTGGTGTAAAACCAAAGTGCAATCGTTCTGTCTCCAGAAGGAAAAGTGGAAGCATTTCCATGAAGATAAGCATTACTACCGTTGAAAGAATAAGCTGTATTTGCGTTGCCGGCGCGATCGGATGTCAAAAGAGCGGCATTCGCAACAGCATGGTTACCATTACCACTCTCATCATTTGCATTTCCAGTAAACGGCCACCAACCCACAAGTCCATTAGCAGGTACATAATTAGGTACACTTTGCGCCATTGTTATTGCAGTCATTCCCAGAGTCGCTGCAATTGTCAGAAGTAAATTTTTCATTTTTATATTTGTTTGTGTTTAGTTGGATGCAAAGTTAATAGCCTTTCCCATAACGTTTTGCAGCTTGGCGAAGTGGCGGATTTAGAAGCACTTACTTTCAATTTAGCACTAATGTTTATTAGAAATCCGAATGTTCAATTTAGCACTGAACCCGCCATTTTGCCAAACTGCTGTTACCTGCTAGCGTTTTATTGTCCGTTCAAAATTTTGCTTACAAATTCTGTCCATTCGTATTGTGGAATACTTTTATCCAAATAATAGTCTGGTTGTATGCCTTTTTCATCTATCGTAAAGTTTGGTATTCGCATACTTCTTGAAAGTGAATAGCCTAATTGAAATTCTTTACAAGGCGATTCTACAAAATACATATTAGAAATATCCAATACTCCATAAGTAGTTACTCCAAACAGTTTAACTTTTTTGCTTTGTTTAGCTTCTAATAAAAATTGTTCGGCTGTGCTACCGTTGGCTTCGTTAATAATAACTCCAACATTTTGAGGAAAAGGACAAATTGTATCCATTTTATCTTCCGAAACTATGTTTTCGTTCAGATTTACAAATTGTCCCAACTTGCTTTCTAATTTATCATAAGATTTCTTCGCCCATTTTTTACCTTCGTCATCAAAACCATATTCAGGTTTATTGATAAAATCCAACATTCTTTGATTGTTGAGTTTTGTAGATAAAAATTCAACACCGACTGTTCTTATAGGGTTAGTGTACAAGTACGGAATAATTGAACTATAAGAAGCATCACTTCCGCCACCATTATTTCTGATGTCAATAATGAGACTTTTTGTTGCAATTATTTTATCTTTATTTACATTTAGGACACTATCAATACTTTTTTTGTAACTTCCAACAAACGATGGTATTCTCAGATATAATGTATTTTCGTTTAGTATTTCAAGGTATGGTTGTTCTGCATTTATCGCCTTGAAGTATTGAACGTATTTAGGCTCATATTCAATTTTAGGATAAATTCTTGAAAGACTAAAATTGCCTATTTGTAGATGATTTTTTCCCGTCATTATTAAACTATTGGATTCTACAGCGGAATGGTCTCGCATGTAGAAAACAGTATTTGCTTTGTCTTCTATTATGCTGAATTTTAACTTTACTTGACCTTTTGTCCAAGTTTCTGCTCCTGATTCAATAATAAACCCAATGTATTTATCGCCTTCTTTTTTGATTCCAATTTTATATGATCCCGTTTCCCAAATTCCTTCATAATCAGTAGTTTTCTTTTTGTCTAAATATTTTTTGAAATCTTCTGTTTCGATAGTGTAAGTTTCCCAATCAGAAAATTGTTTTTCCGATTTTTTAGTATTGGTCTGTTGCGGTTGCTCGTTAACTATTATTGCAATATGACCCGAACGGAAGAATTTTAGCCATTCATACAGTATAGATGTGCACTCGGTAAGAGCCTTAGCATTTTGTACTTTTTCTAGAATTCTTTTATTATGGTCATCGTATGCTTGTTCACCTTTGGTTTTTAGGGCATATTGAAATCCTGCGTCATTTTCTTCAAAGGTTTTCTTTACCCATTCGTAGTTGGTTTTGCAATCACAGTCTTGGGCAAAAGAGAATGTTGTTGTAAAAAGCAAAATAATTAAGATTAAATTTGTTTTTGTCATAATGTTATTAATTTTACGAATCGTTGTTTTACGCTTGCAGGTAACGTTTTGCGCATTGGCGATGGCAGGGCTTTTTAGCACCAAAGCTTATTGCTAGCACGAAGTTACAAAAAAGGGCGAAAGTTCAATTAAGCACTTCCGCCCTGCTATTGCTAATGCGCTGTTATGGGAATGGGCTAACTTAAACTGTTAATTAATTCCTTTAAGGCTTTTTCATTTGCTTCCAGTAGAGTAATATTTTCTGGAGTTAATCCATTTTTTTCTTTCAATATACGGTACGTTAATTCAATTAACGAGTAAATTGTAGATCTAATAATTTCTCTCTCGTTGTCAGTCATATCAATATCCTTTTATTGTAAAACAATTTTTCTTATGTCAATAGTATTTCCTTGAGGATCTATGATATGAACAAAATAAATTCCATTGCCTGTCCACGATGCAAGATTAATGTAATTTGATTGTTGGTTAATTGCTGTCTGAAACATTTGCTGACCAAGTGAGTTTGTAATCTTCAATTGATAGCCATTCATAATTCCAAAGTTTCCATAGTCAATTGTTATATGAGTACTAGCTGGGTTAGGAAATACCTTAATGGTATTTACATTATTAGGTGGATTTATCCCTGTAACATTCGTGTTTATTAATAAGGTGTCCGTAACTGTAACAAATGTCGTGTCATAGATTGTGGCCGATTGAGAATTAAACCATATGGTATCAGTACAATTACCGTCTGTAACCCAAATATATGGAAGTGTTGATGGATTAACGGTTATTGAGTTCCCAGTTGCACCAGTTGACCAATTGTATGTGGTTTGCACAGTATTAGAATCTAAACCAAATGAGTTTGTATTTCCGCCATACGTGCTAACAACTCTTGAATTCTGGTAATTTGGAATATAAACCCAAAACTCCATTGTATAATTTCCAGTCGGTACTGATAAGTTTATTTGTGTTCTTGCATTTTGGCCATTATAGCTTAATGAGGAGCCAAATTTACCTGATGCCCATTGAGCATTTGTTATCGCACCACTAGGTCCAACCACTCCGTTTGTAGTTGTGCCAGAATTTTCATCAAAGTGGTATAGGCCTATAGTATTAAGATCTTGAGTAAATGGTGTATTACTATTAAAATGATTTGCAATTTCAGAAGCTGTTCTTTCTGAATTTGATACTCTCATTTCATCAAGACGCCCGTTAAACCAACAACAATAACTTGTGAAATATTCAGCACCAATATCTATTCTGTTCCAGAAATAATTCAAGCTGAGATAATTCCCTGTAGCTTGTAAAACACCGTTCTTATATAGTTTTGCTACATTATTTGTGTTTTTAGTGTAGGCAACATAAATCCATTGACCAGTATCTAAAACACAAGTATTGTTTTGAACAACAGTAAATGTATTTTCTAAAATGGTTTGATTCGTGTTCGGCACACTAAATGTTGCCGAGTTAATTAAGTCGCAATTGTTTTGCGCCATAGTTGCAGCAGTCAATCCTAGCGTTGCTACTGCGGTCAGAAGTAAACTTTTCTTTTTCATTTTTTTGAAGTTTAAAATTTGTTTTGTTCTACTCTGTCCCGCAGTAGAGTTAATTAAAAAAATCAGCGTGGGACAGTTACCAATCCAATGGTGAGGTACTAGGATACCTACAAACGGGAAATGATAAAGCCCACGCCTTGCGTGAGCGTTTATGCACTTACCCCCGTTTGTTTGAAGATTCCTAGTTTTCACCATTAAGAGTTGCTAAACGCAATATTGTATGTCAGCCATCTAGACTGTTTTTTTGTTCTATCTCATTCGTTTCATTTTTTGTTGGTTCAAAATTAGTGTTTTATTCTGTTCTTTCATTGTGTCGCTCAATTAGCCTTTCCCATAACGTTTTGCGAGTAGGCGCATACCCGAAGGTTGCGCTTACTCGCTGTTGTAGGTAGTTTATTCTTTCAAAAAACCGTACTCATATACTTTGGGAGCAATTTGTCCCGCTAAATCTTTCAGGCATGTTCGCAAATTACTAATCAATTGCATGTACGTTTGGTCCTCACTTTTATTATTCATCTTGCCTTTATCATTGCGACCTTGAAAGTGTTCGCGAATGTCATACAAACTTGCATTTATGTTGATGGCTTTAAACGAATGGTAATAATTCCACAATTCTCTACCCGCATCAAAAACAGCGGTTGCTTCGGGTGAAAAAACCAAAGGAGTTGTTCGAAGGTTAACCATCTTACTGAATAAATCTCCGCTTGGCTCTGGTTTGTGTTTGCCTTTGATAAAATCGGTCATAAACGAGCTCTCAAACTTGGCGCGGGAGTTTACCTCTTGTTCAGTGTATGGAATCCAGTGGTTGGTGCCATATTGTGATTGAATGTTATTGCTGAAAAGTGTGAAAGCCAAACAATCGTTTTGAAACTCATTGTCCTTTTCCCATCCGTCATTCGGAAATAGAAATTGGTCACGGTCGTTAAGCCAGGTTGCTTCGATAGATTTACGGACGGCATAATAAATTGAAGCAATGATTAAATTTTCTGCACAAATTTTGGATAAGTATTTGAAACTTGTATCGGTTACAATGAAAGTTGTACTCTGGCTTTGAAAATCATTTTGATTACATCTTAACCAACCAATAGTTTCAGATTGTGCTAGGTTTAAACTTTTTCTGAAAAAATCATTTATATACTTGCAGTTGTCATAAGAGTGGAACTTTCGTTTTGCCACAAACAAGCCTTTTTCATCGTAAATATCGGCAGAAATTTGATTATAATACTCGTGTTGTTTGGTATCCCAAATAAAAAATCCAATAGGAAACTTGCCCTTCACGTTATCAAACGTGTCGGCAGGAACGATAAAGAGTTTATTTAATTTAGCTTTAAATGATTTTCTAAATGTTGAAAAATTTGGTGATTGAATGACTTTTAATTTTGAAAATTCGGCTAAGAGAATACCGTTTAACTCTTCGTATAATCGAATAAAAAATTGAGCAAAAAGTTCTCTATTTGCCTTTCCTAATTTATTTGAATATTTATCATGAATCTTACTAGATTGAACTTCGTTTTTTTGCTGCCCTTCAATATTACCTCCAACCTCCGCATACGGCGGATTAATATAAATCACCAACTTTTTTCGTTTTTCGGGGTCATTGATGACGTTTTGCAGGTTTTTGGGTAATTTAGAAAAATCGTCGTTGAGAAAATCAAACTGAAAAACGTGGTCAGATAGAAGGTTGGCGCCGTTTTTAATGCGTTCGTGCATCACATTCACATCGGCTTGGTCTAAGGTAGAAGCCCAAATGTTGTATTTGTTGGTCAATCCCACCAGCAAATTTCCCGTTCCAGCTGCGCAATCCCAAATGTAGTATTCAGCTTGCCATTCTTCGCCCAACACATCTGCTAGATATTTCTGTGAAAGTTCCACCCAAATTTGCGGTGTGAAAAAAGCGCCTTTTCGCTCACGAACATCTTGAGGTATGAGTAAATCTCGACGGTCAATGATGTATTGCTGAAATTCTTGAAGTGGCTCGCGGCGGTATTTCTTCCAAAACTGTTCATATTTGGTTTTATCCGTTATCTCAAAGGAAATATTTGCTGCCATGGAATGAAACAATGATTTTGAAAATTCCTTTGCAATTTCATATCGACTACTTCTGAAAACGATTAAAAGTTCGTCTTTTATTGGTGTATCATCTTCAATTGTGGCAGTTCCCTTGTCATCCACAAACAAATCCGCCAAGAAAAAATCACTATCTTGAATGTTATTCTTTTTGCCAATTTCCCAATCAAAATCGATGTAGGGTTTTACTTGTGTAAGCCAACGAAGGTAAATGGGAACAAAGTTATTTTTGTCAATTAAGATTTTCACCTCGTCGGAACCCAATGTTAAGTTGTGCTTGATGAAATGCTTGAGTTCCTTTTCGTCTTCTTCATAGTCAAAGGAATATTTATTCCCCTGTAGAACATGCTCAATGCGTGTTTTAATGAGAAGAAATTCTTTCGTTTCATGGTTAGATGGAGCCACATTCCAATTAAAATCATTGGTGTAAAAGAGATCCGAAACTTCGTTGTAAGGAATGAAAACGAATTTTTTATAGTCGAATGCACCCAAGAATGTGGGTGGTAAATGTTTATCAAATGTTCGCTCCTTTCCGATGGTAATAATCAGCTGCGCAAACATCGCAACGGTATCAAAATCCTTGGTTTTTGCCTCTGCCCAAAGCAGCGATTCTGGTTCTTTTTTATTTCTTTGTTTTTTCGGCGAAACACAAAAATCGATGTTTCCTAAGATGCGGGTATCGTCAAAAGCCGAAAACCAGTCTTTACCAACCTTACCCTTTAACTCTTCTTCTCTTTTGACATTTTTGTATTTCATTGTCTATATTATCTTTGTCTATAGATTACCTACAACTTACTTATTGGGGTGGTTTTTATGGGCTAATGTAACGAAAAAACGTTGTATTTGTGTAGGTTCATGGGTGGAAATATTTGGGGGCGCGATCATAAAACGG